>Ga0307471_100001413_pt1 | contig 13098 bp, 11 predicted proteins | sample atmos_gasesAM3C__2_FD_204566 | JGI IMG/M metagenome (GOLD analysis project Ga0307471, IMG submission 204566) | Hardwood forest soil microbial communities from Morgan-Monroe State Forest, Indiana, United States - atmos_gasesAM3C_515 | ecosystem: Environmental > Terrestrial > Soil > Temperate... | reverse complement strand
GGGTCCGGTCCGGTTGAAGCGGTCGGAGAAGTGCGCGCCGGAGCAGGCGACATGCCGCCTCCCCCACAGGCGCTACACACCATTAAACCAGACAGCGCCAGGATGGCGCCTCTAACCGAAATCTTCACAAGACTCCCTCCGCAACGATAGGGGTTGCAAGAGAGCTGCCATCGCTAAGCCCAAGCACAGCCGTCAATTAGCGCCAATAAGTGGAATGCATTTCGCCACAGTGGAAGATGTTTGCCACTATATTTCGGCAGGCATCGGCCCGTTCTATCTTCAAAATCTCTCTAAAGTCCTTAACTACAGAGGCCGATGGTCATGTTTGACACCAGAGGCATTGTCGCGTGAAGCGCAGGACCCTTCCACGACACCCGATTCACGGTCTATTCGCAAGTTCAAGATCGCAGCCACCGTTCGTAACTGCCAGGGGTTGAGCGATCCCGATTGTGGCAGGTCAAGATCAGCCAAAAGAACGCAAGGAGAAGTTCGTGAACCACATCGGTCGTTGCACGGTCGAGTTGCCAGCACTCGTCGCCCTAACTCTGCTGGCTTTGTGCCCCCGGTTCCGCACAGGCAAGTCCCCACAACATCAGGTTCCCGACCACCGTGCCCGCACCTGCGAACGACAAGGTGAACCCACAGCAGGTGAGACTGGGTGAAATGCTTCTATTTTGACCCGCGCCTCTCAGGCTCCAATTGGATTAGTTGCGCCACCTGTCACAATCCGGCCCATGCATTCATTCGACTTGCTCTTTCTTCAAGCCCTAAGGCCTGTCCGCAGTGAGGACACTCGGCCGTGTGAGATGCCCTGTCTACTCCGTCGCCGCGAAAACGACCTTGCCACCTACCATGGTCATCAATACGCGCGTCTTGGCGAGGTCTCCAGTAGCGGCGGAGAATATGTCCTGCGACAGGACGGTGAGGTCGGCTTCTTTTCCGTCTTCCAGCGTCCCCAATCGATCCTCTGAGAATCGCGCGTAGGCGGATCCAAATGTGTAGGCCTTGACGGCCTGCTCGACGGTGATGCTCTCCTCCGGCACGTAGGCCGATAACGACGGGACGGCGCCACCCTGGCCTCCGCCGTCGAAAATTCCGCCCACCATCGAACTCGTTGCGGCCGCATGCCAAACCGTGCGGCGAACCACCTGCTGCATGCCGACAAACGGATCGGGCGGCCAGGTGCAGGGCCAATCGCTGCTGAAAGCCAGCCTCGCGCCACTTTGTTCGAGGCTGCGCCAGCGGTCGGTCGGCGTCTTATCCTGGGGATCGAAGTTGGTGCCGATGTCGCTGCAACAGAACGAGGGCTGCGTGCTGACCACCACCCCGAGTTTGGCGAATCGCGGCAGGTCTTCCGGCGGGAAGATTTCTGCATGCTCCATGCGAAAACGGCGGTCGCGCGGCCCGTTGGCCTTCGCGACTTCTTCGTACGCGTCCAGAACCATGTGCGAGGAGTCGCCGCGTAGCGCGTGCGTCATCACCTGATAGCCGCGCTTGTCGAGTTCCAGGACGAGCTGTTTGTAGTCGGCAGGATCGTAGACTAGCGGCGGGATCATTCCACTGCCGCCGTCGGCGAAGAACTTTACCAGATTAGCGGAAACCCAGTCGTCGTGATACCGCGAGCGCGCAGTTTCGAGATCGGAGAGGAATTGCGGCGTGAGGTGATGCTTCACGGCGACAGCGCCGAAGGAATTTCGCGTGCGGACGGTCAACCCGCCGCGGTCGCGCAGCGCGGCGTACAACTCGATTTCGGACAGGCTGCCCGTGGCGTTCACCACGCTGGTGATGCCGTAGCGGTTCAGGTAGTGGGAGGCGTCTTGAAGTAGGACGAGTTTTTCATCGAGGGACAGCGCGGCGAACACGGCCCGCTCGACCAGTTCCATGGCGGATTCGAGGAGCAGGCCGGTGGGGTGGCCGCTGGCGTCGCGGATGACGTTACGCTCTTCGTCCGGGTCGGCAACCGGCTGGTCACCGATTCCGGCAAAGGCAAGCGCCTTGGCGTTGACCCACAGAGCATGTTCGCTCGTGTGGTGGATGATCACGGGGCGGGCGGGAACGGCGCGATCGAGCAACTCATGGGTTGCCACGGCGGGCGGGGCGGTGCCGAAGTCGGCGCGGCCGACAATCAACTTGTCTTCCGGATGGCTGGCAGCGAAGGCTTTGATCTTCTCGACCAGGGTGTCGGGATCGTTCGGCGTGATGCTGAACTCGGGCGTCGAAAGATTGATGCCGCGCAGCACCATGGCGCCGAGCCACATGTGCGTATGGGAATCGGAAATGCCGGGAATCGCGGTTTTGCCGTGCAGGTCAATCACTTCCGTCTTAACCTGCCGCCGCGCCAGGATTTCCGGGTCGCTGCCGGCGGCTTCAATCCGCGTACCGGCGATGGCGAGCGCCTGCACCCAGGGTGCTTTGGGGTTTCCGGTATAGATATGACCGTGAATCAAGAGCTTGTCGGCGGCAAGAAGGCACGACGGTACAAGCAGCACCGCAAGGGCAGTACAAACTCCCACAAACGATCGGTTGATGTTCATTCATTCACCGTGGAAGATAGGACGAGAACGATTGCCCGGGACTGCAGCGGTTCTACTATAGTCAGGACGAGATCAGAACGGAAAGCGCGATTTCGTCAGTTAACGAAATCGCATTATTAAGAGGGCGCCCCTTGAGGAGTAGGTTGTGATCGTTCCCATCATGACCTACGAAAGGAGCACCCTCGTGAACAGAAAAGTATATTGGGCTCGACGTTCATCAACCAACGATCTCGGTAGCGGTGATGGATCCCAGGGGCAAAGTAGTCATGGAATCCATCCTGGAAACGAAAGCGTCCACCATTCTCGAGTTCTTTGCGGGACTGCGCGGAACTTTGTCGGTGACCTTCGAAGAAGGCACCTGGGCTGCCTGGCTCTACGATCTCCTCAAACCACATGTTGCCGAGTTGTGGTATGCAACCCGCGCAAGAACGCGCTGCTCAAACATGGCAACAAGAGTGACCGTATCGATGCCCGTAAACTCGCCGACCTGTTGCGGCTCAATGATCTCGAGCCGGTTTATCACGACGAGACCGGCGTACGCATGCTGCGGGAACTAGCCCGAAGTTATCTGACCATCGTCAAAGATCTTTCCCGGGTCATGAATCGCCTGAAAGCCCACCTGCGCTGATCCAAGCGCCCAAGAACCCCCACCCGGTCAAGATATTTATAGCCTTGCGCAGACAATTTTTCAGAATGTTCGGAACCCGACCTGAGAGCCCATGTCGGCGATTACTGGTGAAATGGCGATGTTACGACAACAACCTTTGAGAGAACGGCCAACTCCACGGCTTCATTGACTTGCCTACACTTCCGCCATAGCATGCTTGCGCATGATCGGCCAGACCATCTCGCATTACCGCATTGTCGAGAAGCTCGGCAGCGGCGGGATGGGTGTGGTGTACAAGGCCGAGGACTTAACCTTGCACCGATTTGTCGCCCTGAAATTTCTGCCCGACGACGTGGCTAAGGACTCCCAAGCCCTGGCCCGCTTCCAGCGCGAGGCACGGGCCGCCTCAGCTCTGAATCATCCCAATATCTGCACGATCCATGAAATTGGTGAACAGGACGGCCATCTATTCCTCGTCATGGAATTTCTGGACGGAATGACGTTGAAACATCGGATCGCGGGCCGCGCGTTGGAAACCGCGACGCTCCTCCCTCTGGCGACTGAAATAGCCGACGCGCTCGATGCCGCGCACGGCCAAGGGATAGTGCATCGCGACATCAAGCCCGCTAATATCTTTATTACAAAGCGAGGACATGCCAAGATCCTGGATTTTGGACTAGCGAAGATCAATCTAACCGTGGGTTCTTCAAGCAAGGTTGAGGCGGAACGAACAGAAACCATTGAGAACCAGAACCTGACCAGCCCGGGTGCAGCTCTGGGCACGGTCGCCTATATGTCGCCAGAGCAAGTGCGCGGCAAGGAACTCGACCATCGCACTGACCTATTTTCTTTCGGCGTCGTCCTTTACGAGATGGGCACTGGGGCGTTACCTTTTCGTGGCGATACCTCGGGGGTGATCTTCGATGGCATCCTAAACCGCACCCCTGTCCAGCCCGTGCGACTCAATCCAGATTTGCCGCTGCGGCTGGAAGAACTCATCAACAAAGCGCTGGAAAAGGAACCAAAGTTCCGATGCCAAACTGCCGCCGAGATGCGCGCCGATCTCGAACGGCTCTGGCGCGACTCCAGTTCAGGTCATCGGGCGGCTTTGCCGTCAGACTCCGATGCTGGCGTCGCACTATCTTCCGGGCAATCGGCGAGCGGTAACTCCGCTCAAGCCCTGGTTGCGCCATTGCGCCCCGCGGCAGTTGTGTCGAAGCGCTACGGCTGGCTGCCATGGGCGCTTGCGGCGATGCTGGTGGTGGGATTAGGTGTGTGGATGCTCGCCCGTCGGACCCCGCGAGTAGTACAGAGTCCGCTTTCCAATGCGCAGTTCGCACGGCTCACCGACTTCGAAGGAGCCGAGACGAACCCAGCCATCTCTCCGGACGGGAAATTCGTAGCCTTCATCTCCGATCGGAGCGGCACGTTCGACGTCTGGCTGATTCAAGCCAACGGTAGCAGCCTCGCGAACCTTACCCAGGGCCGGATCGGAGATGCGCGCGGGCCCCTTCGTGCCATCGGATTCTCGAGCGAAGGATCGGAGGTGTGGAGCGGCGGAACGGAAATTAGGAGGCTCATGCTCTGGCCGCTGATGGGTGGAGCGCCGCACAATTTTTTGGGTGAACATGCTGCCGAGGTTGCCTGGTCACCCGATGGCACCCGGCTGGTGTATCACAGGTGGGAACCGGGCGACCCCACGTTTGTGGCGGATCACAACGGCGCCAATGAACGTCAGATCCTGAAAAGCCAGCCTGGATCGCACAACCACTTTCTGGTCTGGTCGAAAGATGGGCTCTGGATCTACTTTGTGCGGGGTCGGCCAGCCACGCGTGAGATGGACCTGTGGCGCATCTCGCCGGAGGGGGGACAACCGGAACAGCTCACTCGTGTAAATACAGACATCGCATACCCGACTCCGATAGACGAGCGGACGGTTCTGTTCGTGGCGCACGACCAAAACGGAGCCGGCCCGTGGTTGTGGGCGTTCGATGTGGAGACCCGAACTTCGCAGCGCGTGAGTTCGGGTCTGGAGCAATACACCGCTCTAGCAGCGGCAGCGAATGGTCGGCGTCTTGCCGCGAGTGTCGTGAACTCTCGGGTCAACTTGTGGAGCGTTCCGGTTACCAATCGCGTTATCGAAGAAAAGGAGGTTGAAGCCTTCCCATTACCCACCACGCGCGCCCAGGCGCCGCGTTTCGGAGGCGCATCGTTGTTCTATTTGTCCTCGCGGGACGGGGCTGACGGGCTGTGGAGCTATCGCGACGGGCAAGCGCTGGAGATCTGGAAGGGTTCGGAAGGTGCGCTCCAGTCGCCTCCAGCAGTCTCAGCGGATGGGAGCAGTGTTGCGTTTGCACTTAGGCGGGACGGGAAGCGGCAGATGCACGTAATCGCCGCGGATGGAACGCGACTCCACCCGCTTTCGAGCGACGTCGATGTTCGGGGCACGGCTTCCTGGTCTCCCGACGGCAAATGGCTGGTCGCGGCCGGCAGCGACCGCGATGGAGCGGGTTTGTTCAAATTGCCCGCCGACGGCGGCTCGCCAGCACGGATAGCAACAGGACCGTTCTTGGATCCGGTGTGGTCTCCGCGCGGGGACCTGATCGTGTATGGCGGCACGCAGGTGTTCACGCTCATGCCCCTCCTGGCAATGCACCCGGATGGTACACCCGTGAAGCTGCCCGAAATCAACCTGCAGCGCGATGGTGAACGGGCGCGGTTCCTGCCAGATGGCACTGGCCTGGTTTACATGCTCGGCAGTACGACGGCCGGGCAGGATTTCTGGCTGCTCGACCTCGGCACGATGCGCTCACGGCGTATGACCCGGCTGAGCAATCCCGCTGCAATGCGGACCTTTGATATCACTTCCGATGGCAGCCGAATTGTATTCGACCGGTTGCGGGAAAACTCGGATATCCTGCTCATTGATCTTGCCACGAAAGTTCGGCCATAGCGGGTTAGTGGAACGACCGGGTTCAAAAGTATCGAATTGGTATCGACCTCGACATCCTTCGACTCGTCGAATCCTTCCGCCTCCTCACCTCCGAACAGATCCAGTGTCTGGCGGAAGGCAGCAAGCAAGGTATCCTCCGCCGCCTGCAGGCACTCTTCCACGCCGGGTACCTGGACCGCCTCCGTCCTCGGTTCACAGAGGGCGGCGGAAGTTCCAAGATGGTCTACGCAATCACAAATAGAGGTGTACAGAACCTCCAAAAGGAAGGATTGATCAAGAATCCACCAAAGACCGACCGGAACGCCCAGAATAGAGAGCTGGGCGACATCCACATCGCGCATGCCCTCCTCATCTCACAGATCCGCGCCGTTCTCACGGCCGCGTGCAAAGAAGAGAAAGGGCTCGAACTGCTCTTCTGGCGCGAAGGCCGAAAACGCCAAGACAGAATTGAGGTAGCGCTCCCGGACACGTACGCGAAAGTCCCAGTAGCCCCGGACGGCTTCTTCGGCCTGCGGGATGCCAAAGGCAGGTCAAGCTTTTTCGTCGAAGCCGACCGGGGCACCATGACGCTAGAACGGTTTACTCGGAAGCTCAAAGCGTATGCCGCATACTTTCGTCAGAAAAAACACGAACAAAAGTTCGGAATTACTTTGTTTCGGGTGCTTACCGTCACTTCAAACGTCGAGCGCCAGAGAAATCTTGTCAGTTCAGCCGAAGCTGCCGAGGACCTCCGTCGCCTGAAGAAAATGTTCCTCTTCACGACAGAGGAAAAACTTTCGCTCGTGCGACAGGAAACCATATTTGAAAAGATTTGGACTGTTCCTGCCTCCGGTGAGCCGCAATTGCTCTTTGGGCAGGCCCCGTCCGAAAATCCAAACCATAAGGAGAGCATCACGATGCAGCAAAACCCCAACGCCCACGCCGAGGTTCGCCATGGACCATAACGCGCCAATACTTGCGAACGCCGAGACACTACCGGAGATACTCACGGCAAAGGAACTCGAAGCGTTCTGACGGATTGACGTGAAGACGATTTATCGGTACGTCCAACAGGGACGCATACCGTATTTGCGGATGGAATCGAACCTCCGCTTCTCGAAACACCGGGTCATGCAGTGGCTCGAAGAACGCAGTTTCCAGCCCCGACCGGTGAATCGAAATGGCGCCAAGCGCCAATAAAGACTTCTGAAACACGCAGAAGCCCCGATACCGGATCGGGGCTTTTTCATGCCGTTTCGTCGAGGTCATCCGAACTGCTCACTTTTTCCCATTTTGCGAATACCTAAAATCTGCAAAACAGCAAACGCCAAGACGAGTTCCGCCACCACTCCGACTATCCACTTCCCTCCCATGCTAAAAGGCACGACAAAGATCAGGACATAGCTGCCCAGGACCCATACCAAGTCCATCCAAACCGCGATCCAGGCATCGGACGTCTTTACGTGCGGTCGCCGGGCATTGATCACCAAGCTCGCCGCGAAGAAGATCAAAATGACTCCCAGGATCACTAGGTTCACTTTTTCGGAAAGGCCCAGCATCCGCACGACCCAGTGATTGGCAAGGATGATGGTCAAGCCGGATAGAGTTGAAAACAGCGCATTACCGATCAAGGCTTTGCGCAATAGACACGCGCGTTCTTCACACTGTGGGTTCATGCTATTTTTCTCCTTTGATTGGGCTGTTCTTTCGAACTGACCGGGAAGCCGAAGCGATTCGATCCGTGATGGCGCGGCGAGCACGCAAAAAAGCGGATTTATCGTTGAACAACTTGAAGGTCCAATTTGCTTCTTGGATATATGCGTGAAGCTCAAACGCCAGCTGAGAGGGTTTCACCGATCCTTTCATCTGCCCGCGTGATTTCGCGAACACAATTTCATCCTGCAGGGCGACCAGCCACGCTTTCGTCAGGGCGGCGATCTCATCTCGTACCGGTCCGGGACGGCTGTCGAACTCAGCTGATGCTGCGGCGAAAAAACAGCCTCCTCGAAAAACGGTCTTCTCCACATATCCCAGCCAACTCTCGAGCATGGCCTGAAGGCGCGGTATGCCTCTCGGCTGTCTAAGTGCGGGCTGCACCACCTGGTCCATGAAGATCTGTTTGGCAGCGTCGACCACCGCGAGCTGCAATTGTTCTTTAGAGCCAAAATGAGCAAAAATGCCGGTCTTGCTCATCCGTAGCTCGGTGGCAAGCCGCCCTATCGAGAGACCCTCCAGACCTTCCGCCGAGGCGATGTCCGTAGCCAGGCGAAGTATCTCTTGGCGAGTTCTGGTTGCTTGTTCGGTGTGATAGAGGACTGTCGGATTTGCGGTCATAGTACGATCGTACTATATAGAACGACCGTGCTATATGTCAAGATGATCATCGCACATGCGGATGGAATCGAACCTCCGCTTCTCGAAACACCGGGTCATGCAGTGGCTCGAAGAACGCAGTTTCCAGCCCCGACTGGCCATCGGGGCTTTTTCATATTTTTGTTGACTCCCGCTCCCTATCGGCGCAGACTTCGTTCGAATCACCCTTCCTAAAAAGGGCGCGCTCGTTTCGGGAGTGTCCTATGTATCGCCCACCACTTCGTAACCGCCCGGTTCTTGCTGACAAAAAAGTTCTCCTCATCGACCGCTCTCAGGCTACGCGCGATGCGCGCGCTGCGATCCTCCGGAGTCGTGGAGTTGAGGTGCATGAAGCTGAAGAGATCTCCGCCGCGCGATTTCTATGGCAACCCAATGTGTACGATCTCGTGATGCTCGACGTTCGGAGGTATTCCCCGGAAGAGACGCGAGAATTCTACGGCGAGATTAAGGGTGCAAGTCCCCGGCAGCAATTCGCCTTCCTGATGGGCCCGCCTCGGTACCTGTCGCGTACCTGGCCCGGTGAAATCGCCGAGGGTGACACCTCGCGTGGACAGTGGGGAGAGACGGTCAAGCGCTTCCTCACCGCTGCCTGAAACCTTTTTTCTGGACAGTTCGGGACCCCCTTCTCCCTGGAAGTAAGGGAATCTGCGACCGGCACGAGGGAAAGTAAGTTATTTGAAGGAATCGCGAGGTAGGTGTTCACATCGACGGAAAACGGCTGCACTCGGAAGCGTGGCGGGAAGTTCTGGGATGACCTTGCCATTCCCCTTCGCACCAATGCAGAGCTGCCTGCCCCCGCCCCACGAGATTAGACCTGTCTGTTGAAGATGACTGTCATGGTCGAACGTCGCCGAGAGTTCCGGACGCAAGCGGATCTTGCAGTACGAATATCTGGACGTGACGCGAGCGGGAAGTCCTTCGCGCAGAGCGCTGTGGCAAGTAGCATCAGCGGCGGTGGCGCACTCTTATCGGGAATGGCTCGGAAAGTGCGGTCCGGAGACCTAATATGGATTGAATACCAGGACAGAAAAGCTCGTTTCAGGGTTGTCTGGGCAAGGGATTCCGAGTCTGAGCACAAGACTCAAGCTGCAGTCCATAAGGTCGAGAATGAAGAGTGTCCTTGGAAGAGTCTTGTAAGATCCGGTGTGCCTACTTAGGGGGCAGATGTGTCAAGATCTCCTGATGAACTTCCTGAACTCTAAAACGGACGAGAAGTGCACAGCGTGGATCAGTTAGATAGGGCTTGCTATCGCGGGCTATCTTGCCTACCAGGGCTCCCGGTCAAGCAGGTCATAGACGAAGTGAGCTGAGAGTCTTTGGCAAGTAATCTCTACCACGCAACGAAAACTCACTACTGTCAAGTTAGACTGGGCGTGTGATTCGGCTGCCTAGGTCATTTGTCCCCTCGTTAAGAATCCACTGGATTTTTTAAAGTTGGATTTTTTAAAGTTGCTTAAAGCCAAAAGGCACGAATCGTGGGCCTTCTGATCATTCGGGACGATCCTGAGCTGCCGCGATCGACAAGTTTCCTAACGACCCGTAGTGGGACGTACATAATCAAACGACGAAAGTTTGACTACGGTGACGACCGACTCCGGTCCGTTGCCCGTCGGAAACGGCGAACCTGGCACCGTCGCAAGTGCGCCGCTAGTACTATTTATTCGGAGCACCGAAACGCTGCTGGACCCGTTGTTCGCGGTGACGAGAAAACTGCCTGAAGGATCGGTGGCGGCTGAGACAGGCCCGGTGCCACCGCTTGCGAAGGGCGACCCACTAACAGCGGTGAGGGCGCCCGTGCTCGCGCTTACGCTGTACGTGGAGATGGTGTTCTCCGCGGTGTTCGTCACAAACAAGAACTTCCCCGTCGGATCGAGCACGACGGAGGAGGGATCGGAGCCGGTCGGGAAGGGTGAGCCAGTCATTGGGCTGAGGCTTCCGGTGCCGGGGCTGATAACAAAGCCTATCACCGTGTTTGTGCCGCCTGCGTTCGTCACATAGAGGAAATCAGCCACCGGATTCGCGGCAGCCGAGGTGATCGAAACACCGGCGGTAAATGGAGATCCAGGCACTGCCTGCAAAGCACCGCTACTGCTGTTGAGCGAGAATGCGGAAATCGTACCTGCACCAGTCACCACGTAAAGATATTTGCCTGAACGGTCCACCACGACGGAGCGAGGCGTAGTATCGGTGGCAAACGGGGAGCCTGCGACCGGTGTCAGGGCTCCCGCGCTGCCGATCGTAAAGGCAGACACGTCATTCGAGTTCTGGTTACCCACATAGACGAACTTGCCGGACGGATCCACAGTTACTGAGATTGGCCCACTGTCCGCTAAAAAGGGACCACCAGCCACCGGAGTCAGAGCGCCAGTGGCGGAGAGCGCGTAGGCAGAGACATCTCCCGAGATCAAATTCGCAATATAAAGAAACTTGCCGGTAGGGTCGGCTGCCGCAGAGAATGGATTACCGCCCGCGGCAAAAGGCGATCCTGCGACTCCCGTTAGAGCGCCGGAAGTACCGGTCGCAAGAAACGCGGAAGTATTTCCACCACCGCCATTCGCAGTAAAGAGAAAGAAATCTGGAGTTCCGCCAACTCCGCCGCCTCCACCGCCGCCTCCTCCACCACCGCCAGTTCCACCACTTGAAGGACTTGAATAACCACCGCAGCCGGGCAGTGCAAGGATCAAGAAGAGAGCGACGACCCACCAATAGAAGCAAGGGGCCGAGGTGTTCCGTGGTTTGTCCCGATCCATGCCAATCCTCCGAGGAGGCGCGCCGTTTCGTGTCCAGGTTTTGAGAATCAGGGAGCCTTTAAGGTCCTTACCGATCGGTTCGTTCGGCCTACGGACGCAGTCTGGATGGGGAAGCTCTTATTATGAGACCATGGTGAGCTACGGTACAGCTCAGGTATGAGATATCGGGCGGATTGTGCGCCCAGAGCGGGTGGAAGTCAACTGGATTCTTAACTTTTTGGATTCTTAACTTTAAAAAATCCAGTTTAAAAAATCCAGTTGACTTCCACCCGCTCTGGGCGCACAATCCGCCCGATATCTCATACCTGAGCTGTACGACGCTCACCCTGGCCTGATACCGAACCTAGTCGGACATCATCAGTAGAACGCCTCCCCACCGGCCCTGTTCGTAGGCCGAACGAACCAAATCGGAAATTAAGTGACAAAGCCGCACGCAGTGGACAAGCGCGTGTACTCCAAAAAGCGCCATGTGGTTGCGCTGCTATCCAGAAGACTCTTCTTTGATGAAGAGCATGGCAGGGCCACAGTAAAACGCGCGAACAATACTAACCGACGACGGGAGGATGGTGCCGTTGCTCGCCTCGAGAACACTAACTGTGCGACATCTCAAGTGGCCTTCCCGTTGCAATATTGTCCACACGTGCCTTCAATGCCCCAAGAAAAGTTGATACGACTTCCTTAACCTTTGGCAGGACGGGCAACGAGCACAGCTTGGCTCTTTGCAATTCCGGCGGAGAAGACGTGAACGGCGACGGCCTCCTCGATCTGGTTTGTCAGTTCAATACCGGCGCCACAGATTTCACACTCGGAGATACACAAGGAGTACTCAAGGGACAGACCGTGGACGAAACGACGAAACGCCCTTCGTCGGCACAGATTCAGTCCGCATCGTTAGATAGTCATTCTTGCGTGCCGCTCCCCTCACTCCAAAGGCCAAAAAGCCCCACCACATCGGGCTTTTTGGCAACAACTCCACGCAGAATCCGTGACCCAAACCTCTGGAGAAATCCGGGACCAAATCACGCAAAATCCTTGACCTCTCTCCTCGCCTTCTTCTCAGTGTAGCGAGCACCCCACCCGTTCAAGGTCCCTATTTCTTAAAGCCCGCCAACTGCGGGCTGCTTTATCGTTTCAGCCTCCGGCGCTCCACCTTGACCCGGCGGGGAACCCCACTCGCTCCACTTGAGACGTGGCGAGTCGCCAGCCCGACCCCACGGCTAAAGTATGTCACACAGTCTTCCGAAGTATTACTTCCAGGACATCCATCCCGACGTGATGGAAGAAATAATGCACGGGATGCAGGAGGCGCTCCCCGAACCCTCATTAGAGGACCTCGACAACTGGCTGAACGACAACCTCACCTCAACCGAGTCCTGGTTCAAGCACCCAAAATTCTTCATCTCCTAGCGGGGATGAAACACCAGAGAGCGGGACTTTGTCCCGCTCTCTTTCTTTTTGCTCGGACGCTTCCGAATCGACGAGCTCCGAGCGGTTGAACCAATTTAGTACAGATCACAGTGTTTCAACCTGCGACCCAAGACGAAACTCGTCTAATGGGAGAGCCGCTTAGAGATTAGAGTGGCATGGAGTACGCCATCCTTGTCCCAGGTGCCTTGGCAGATCACGCGATCACCGTCTTTAACCTGGCTGGCATCAATGTCGTTGACCTTCTTGCTGCCGTGCGCCTGGCTGACCCATCGCGTCGAGCTGTCGTACTGGACGGTTTTCTCGGCACTCGAACCTACCTTGCGAACCGTCAACGTAGATTTATCTGAACTGGTCCTAATGACATTACCTTCCCAGCGCGGCTGCTTCGCGGCTTTCGCCTTGGCGGGAGCTTCCTGCGCGAACAATGCCGTTGACAGCGGGAAGGCAAGTACAGACGCGAACAAGAGAGTGAGT
>Ga0307471_100001412_pt1 | contig 13101 bp, 16 predicted proteins | sample atmos_gasesAM3C__2_FD_204566 | JGI IMG/M metagenome (GOLD analysis project Ga0307471, IMG submission 204566) | Hardwood forest soil microbial communities from Morgan-Monroe State Forest, Indiana, United States - atmos_gasesAM3C_515 | ecosystem: Environmental > Terrestrial > Soil > Temperate... | reverse complement strand
CGCTTTTCTTATCTATCGTTAGGCTGCTTACGATTACTTGGTTATTATTCTTCGACGTTCTGTATGACTTCTCTCCTTGAAGCTTCCGTGTCCTTACTGACCCTACGGCGTTCATAGAAGCTATGTAGATAGACTTAGCCGCCTCGTCGTACAGAAGCTTATTCGTAGATGTATTGCAGGAATTATTACTTAGCGCTTCTATTAACTCTTCGGGAGAGGCCTCTAATTGTTCTGGGAGTAGTAACCAATCGTCCAATGCCATCTTCACTTCGGGAGAATCTTTAGGTAGTGTCGCTACTAGGGGCTGTGCCCCTTCGTCCGAAGCTAGACTCGCTAATTTATTCGCGCTCCGGGCGACGTCGGGGCGCATAGCCCTAGAACCCGGGTCTACGTCGTAGGGTATTATTAAATGCTTATGTGTTTTACAAAGTGCCGCTAGTATCTCGTGTAGACTTTTAGAATTCGGATTATAGAAGCAATCCTTACCTCCTACAGCAATAGTGGGGAGGCCCCTACCTACCCCGGCGAGTGCCTTCTTCTCCCCCTCTCCTATCAGCCATATTGCTGACGTGTCTTTTAAAAACTCTTTCCAATCGAAATTGGGCGGGATAAAGATGTGCGCGTTGGGTACATTTTGTAAGTACCTCGCCCTCGGGTCCTTCTCTAAATTAGCAGAGAATCCGGAAAGGGGGGGCCAGTAAAGCTTATACCTTATATATTCGGGCTTGTAGATTCCTAAGATTTCCTCTAACGAAGAGGCGTGGTACAGGAATCCTAGACTCCCTAGCGGGGGGCCAGACACCTTGCAGTCCGCTAAAAACTTCTTGTTCCCCTTAAAAACCTTCGCGGTTTCCTCCGCGCTCAATACTTTTACAATGTTTTTTAGAGATTTTAGCTCTAAACCGCTCCGCAATAAGTCCTCATAAGCCAAATTTTCGGCTTCTTTCATACTCTATTTCCTTTAATTAAGCGGTTTTTAGAAGCTTCCGGGCCTCGATAGATGTGTTTATTAACTCGGAAATTACCTCCCCGATGGCTATTTTCAGCCTTTTCGACCTTGGAATATACCCTTTCGGGCGTCCACCGACGTCGTTTTCCCCTGTTTTTCGGAGTTTGTACCCCTTATTTTCGGCTAGAAATTCAGAAATACAGTCGTCGTAAAGCTGTTCTTGAGTCTTAAAAGGTGCAGTTCGGTGTAATTTTTGTACGATTCTCGGATCTGCGGACCCAGTTCTGACCCAAGTCAGCGCTAGTTGGAGGGCTTTCTTTTTCGAAATTAATTGGGTTGTGGGGACTAATTCTAATACTGGTAATTTACGCTCTGCGAGCGCTACTAGAGCCGCATAAGTTTCGGGGGTTAGGGAAATTTTCTCTTCGCGTAGAACGGCGGGGGAGGCTTTCCCTATGTCTTTTATAGGGTTTTTTAGGCGTGGCACTTGGTTACTCCGTTTCTTTAGGTTCGTAAAAGTACGTACTCTACTAGTGGGGAAAATAAAAGTAAAGTACTGGGTTACTTCGAGCTTGGGACTCTGCTCTGCGTTCGAGGACGTAAGGACGTAAGTAAGTTTAGCTCTCCGAACCCCCCTTTCACTGATATATAGGAGCGTATAGTAGTATACTGTTTACCTAACTATATTTACTTATTCTCTTTTTTTATAAAAAAATAAGGTTACTAAGGTTACTTCTCCTATGAAACCACCGTAACCTTAACTTTTAAGTAGTTAATTTATAAATAGAAATTTCCAGTCTACGCGCCGGGAAAATATTCGCCCCCAGTAGCGCCGCCCGGGGCTCCCCCACCCCTTACGCCCCCTTTACTTCGCCGCCCGGTAGGTTATACTTAGCGCTATGAGATACTTAGCCGAAGAAAAGTTGGGCATAGACGAGGGGACGTGGTTCCAGCCCCCAGAGTCGGCGTTCCCACTTCTCACAGTCCCAGACTCTCACGTCGGAGCAGTAGACCGCAGCCCGTATCACACCTACCCAGAATCCGGGAAAGAGAGACTCAGATTGTCATGGCAAAGTCGATTACGCAAAGTGGAGAAAGTTTAGTGAATGGCAAAGCGTTCAAAGCAGACAACCCCAGAAAAGCAGAATGTCGATTCTGAGAACTGGGACTCTATCGACGCAATTATCGAGCGTCAGGAGCGAGAACTATTCACCGAGGGCGTCGTGCTACACGAGCCGAGCAAAGTGCAAGATGGGGCAGAAGCAGCATGGGTGAGATTACAAGGAACGACACCGTTAGAATTCCTTTGTATGATTTACAAGAACCCATTCCAAGAAGTGAAAGACAGAATCTCAGCAGCAAAGGCAGTCCTAGACTTCGTGCACAAGAAGCTTCCTCAGAAAGTGGAGATTGACGGAAAGATGCAAAATACGCAGAAAGTGACGGCGGACAGTTTAAGCAAACTCAGCGACGAGGAGCTGAGCACTTTCACTCGGCTCCTCGAAAAGATGGGGGGTTAGATGCAAATCCAAGTTAAACCAAGAATCTCAGCGCAAAGACTCCATATGCGAGAAAGCATAATCTGGAAGTGCGCGGCTCCGGGGACTTCTCCGGGATGGGGTAACACTCCTGCTGATGCATATGCCCGTTGGCAAGCTTGGCGTGCCGGGGGTCTCTTGCTGGAGATGGTACAGAGTGCGCAGCGCAGCGTTACTCCCTAGCGGACTCCCCTCCCTTTCCGAGCTGCGATCTGAGCAGCTTAGGCGTCGTTGTCGCACTTTCCACGGGTTCACCAAAGAGTTTTGGAGCGTTATCGAGCCCGCTACTCCGTTCGTGGACAATTGGCACATCGGAGCGATGAGCGAGCACCTAGAAGCTGCGATTAAGAGACAGATACGCAAGCTCCTAATCAATGTCCCCCCAAGATTTATGAAAAGCATTTCGGCGAGCGTAATGCTCTGCCCCTGGACCTGGGGGGCTTTTGGCGCGCCCCACGAGCGATTTCTCTACGGGACTTACGGCTCAGGTCTGAGCACGAGGGACTCTCGGCAAGCTAGGAAGATAATTGCGTCGCAAAAGTACCAGGACCTTTACGGGCACGTCTTCTCCATACGCAAAGGCGTAGACAAAGACACAGAGACGGAGTTCGAGAACGACATTGCTGGGTATCGCCTAGCTACGAGCGTGGACGGGACAGTGACGGGTAAGGGAGGTTCCATCCGCGTACTAGACGACCCGCACAAAGCCGACGAGGCTCAGAGTGAGCCAATAAGGGAGCACACAATAGAGTGGATACGCCAAACGTTCTCTACTCGGTACAACGATCCTAGGACCGATGTAGAGATAGTCGTTATGCAGCGCCTCCATGAGCGTGACGCCTCGGGCTATAGTCTTGCGGAAGCCGGAGGGTATGAGCATCTCTGTCTTCCAATGGAGTGGGACGGAGTTAAGCGTAAGACGTTTCTCGGCAAGTTCGATCCCCGCACTAAGAAGGGCGAGCTCCTTTGGCCGGAGCGCTTCCCGAAGGAGGAAGTTGACGGTCTTAAGCGCAAGCTGGGGATTTACGGAACCTCGGGTCAATTACAGCAGGATCCCAGCCCAGGCGAGGGTGGGATCATTAAGACTAAGTACATTAAGCTTTGGCCCGCCGAGGCTAAGCTCCCAATCTTCGATTTCATTCTCCAATCCTACGACGGGGCGTTTACAGAGGAGACGCAGAATGACCCGACTGGGATGCTCGCTCTCGGAGTCTTCGAGCATAAGGGCATTAACAAGGTCATGCTACTCGACGCCTGGGAAGAGCGCCTTGAGTACCCGGAACTCCGTAAGAAAGCAAAAGAGGAGTACAAATCGTTCTACGGAGAAGAAGATGGCGGGCAGCACGGAGTAGATTGCTGCCTTATTGAGAACAAGGGAGTCGGGACTTCGCTTCGACAGGACTTGAATAGGTCAGGCCTCCCCGCTCGGCTCTACAATCCGGGTAAGGCGAGCAAGGAAATGAGGGCTCACCGTATAGCGCCGCTAGTCGAGGCTGGGCTGCTTTACGTAATGGAATCCCCCAATAACCCGGGGAAGCCGGTGACTTGGTCGGACTGGGCTTTTAAGGAGTGGCGCTTGTTTCCTAACGCTGCGCACGACGAAGCAGTCGATTGCTTAACACAAGCGATGATCTACCTACAAGATGCAGGGTTTATAAGCATAGACGTAGAAGACGATGATGACGGTTTAGAGGAGTGGGAGCGCAGAGGTAAGAAGGTTATCAATCCGTACTCAACATTTGGGGGAAGAGAGTAATGAACGAAATAGAAAAAGAGATTCAGGCGAAGAATTTGACTGCTCCGCGAGTTACGCCGCAGAGGATCGAGGAAGTTATTTCCGCAGAATACTATTTTACGGCTCAGGACGGCGTACGCGGCAATGCGATTCGTGAGCGCAAAGGGTATTCTGAAAGCGAAAGTAATCCTCTCAACTTGCTTACATTTTGCGTTCTAGTACTCCGTAACGGGTTTACAGTTACTGGAGAATCTGCGTGCGTAAGCCCTGAGAACTTCGACGCTGAACTTAGGAAGAAGATTGCTCGGCAAAACGCAGTAGATAAGATTTGGGCTCTTGAAGGTTATCTTCTTAAGGAGAAACTTAGTAATGGGACCGCAAACTAAGTTACTGGGGGAAGTTCTTAGCGCCATAGAGTTTAGTCACTCAGTAGAGGATAGGCGAGATATTTTCACCGCCCATAACGAAATCTGGGAAGTTGTAATGAAGCACGGAGAAAATGGGATGATGGCGCTGGCTATTTGCGGGTTAGAGGGAGCTTCTAAAGCGGAGATAGAAGAGGCTAAGGAGGTAGCGCAATGAGCGACGCAAAAGAGAAGCTGACAGTCCTGTATAACAACCCTCACGATTCAGTTGTTAACGGGCTTAGAGAGTTGGCGCAGCAAATCGAGGATGGCAATTTCGGGGAGGCTTGGGCTGCAACTCTAGTTATCGATGCAGGTGGCGCTATCAAAGTGCTCAATGCTGGGCCAGGACAGACGGCGAACTTGGCGCTGGCGCACATGGCTCGGGGAACTCGGGAAATTTTACGGATACTCGACAAAGTTATGGAAGAGGAGAGCGCAGGATGATTAGTGAGCCCCTTATGGAATTTTGCGATGCGCTCGTGCACCTTAAGGCTGGGTCTAAGATTGCCCGGAAAGTTTGGGACGGAAAGCGGAGTATCTTCACTGGCGTCGGCCTCATAGGAATGAAGACTATCCTCTTCGAGTCTTCTACTGGTGACGAAGGAACTTGGCTTGCGAGTAACTTGGACGTTCTTGCTGAGGATTGGCACATTGTAAAGGGAGTGGATAATGACGGCAAAGGTACTTAAATTCGAGCGCCGAATAGTTGCTATTTCGGCCCCGCTACCGGACGGGTATGCTCTATGGCTACTCTACGGTCTCCTATTCTGCGGTCTCGGGGCTCTCTTCTTCGCTACTGCTTTAGCGAGCAAGACAAGTGGCAACGGCTAAGTATCTACAGAATGTCTCCCTTGACCCGAGGGTTACGCCTAGCGTAATGGGGGCGCTGACGCAAGTCGAGTCGAGCGGGAATCCGAACGCAGTATCTCCGGCTGGGGCACAAGGCATAGCTCAATTAATGCCCGGCACTGCGAAGGACTTAGGCGTCGACCCGTTCAACGCCTCCGAAGCAATGGCTGGAGCGAAGAAGTATCTCAGTTACTTGCTTAAGCAGACCGGTAATTTGCCCGACAGCCTGGCCGCGTACAACTGGGGGCTCGGTAACGTAAAGAAGTACGGTACAAAGAATCTGCCAGAAGAGACAAAAAATTACGTACAAAGAGTAATGAGCCTAATGGGGCGTAAGGACGCAGGGCAGACTGCCCCGTCAGTCGCCGCGGCTCCCCTAAACAGTAACGATCCAACTCAATCTCAAGATCAGAACCCGCCCAGCGCCGCGTCTAATCCAAATCCAGTCCCCCCCTCGACTGGCGGAGGTAGTGGTGTTGGTGCGGGCTCTGCCCCTTCTTTTTCCGGCTATGGAAAGATCACTCCCCCCCCTTCGCAGTTTACGGGGAGCGCTAATCCAATTGCTATGGTGCAAACGCTCCTACGTAACCCGCTAGCGTTGAGCCAAGGGACTCCGATGGCGGAGGGCGGCTATGTAAAGCTCCCGAGTCAGAAGCGCGTACCGTCTAAGGCGTTCGGCTTTAAACGTCTACAAAGTAGCGTCGCGGGGCCGAGCGTTAGCGACAACGGAGGCGGGGACTCTATGGCTGGAGGGGGCACTGTACGAGGGGCGCTCAGTAAGTTAGCGGCTCTGGTTAAAGGGCTATCCCCCGAGGAGGTAGAGGCTAAGTTCTACCAGCTAAGTTCTGAGCAACCAGAGTTGCTAAGACAAGCAGCAGTGAGGGACGTATCTTCTAAGCCGGTTACTTTGTACCATAGTTCGGATAGCCCAATTCAAACTATACAAGCGGCCCCGAGTTCTCCAGTTCCGATAAGCCGAGCGGTGAGACCTAATACCGGGGACGTAGACTTACCGGGGTTCTATTCTCTCGCTAACAAGGAAGACTTACTAGGTAGCCAATTCGGGATAGGCAATAACGTCCTTCATTCTTATGACGCTAATAGCGGGGACTTCCCGGAGTTAGTGCGTTCGAGGCTAGCTCAATTTAATCCTGCGGCGTTAGGGAGGTCTAGTTATCCGTTGTACGACGCTACTAGGCTCGCGATTCAAAACACAGGAGGCAAGGGACTTTCTAGACAAGCTAATTGGGTTCCGGGCTCTGAGTATCTGGCCATGGACCCTAGCATATTAGACTTGAAGAAGATTGAAAATATCGTTCCTCAGCCTCCGCGTATGACTTACGCGGATCATGTTGCTAATATTAAGGCCGAAGCTGCGAGGAAGAAAGAGTTCTTCGACAAGTTATTCAGCGGCGGAGGAATGGCGGGGGGCGGAGCTGTAATCCGCAGCGCTCCCCGAAGTAAGATTCTCGGGGCTCTGAGCGACGCAGCTAGGTACATCGACGAGAATGCGCTAGAACCTATACAGCATAAGTTAGAGCGCGTCCCAGTAGGGTTCTCAGGAACTGCGGATGACTATCTATCGGGCCGGGAGGCTGGGTTGCTAGGAGTGCTCGCCCCTCGGTTCAATACGCTAAGTAATGTACTAAACGAAGCTTCCTACGGAATGCCACTCACGACTGGAAGTGGCATGACGACGGGGCTTAAGCCGGAAGTCGGCTTTGCAGTTATGGACGCGAGCCAGTTCGGGAACGCTCGGCCCTTAGCTCGGGGAGCTAAGAATCTAGCTAAGAGAATCGCCCCCGCACTAGAGAAGAGAGCGGCACCGGACGTTATTGAGTCTATGTTCGGTCCTTCTGATGAATGGGATGCTGCTAAGGCGGCTTGGGACGCAGCCCACCCTACTCCGGGCTATGCTGGGGGCGGGGCGATACGAGGAGCCTTAGGACGACTAGCCGCTAGACTTGGAGCTGACGAGTTACCTAACGCTATTAAGCCTTTGGAGGCAGTAAAAGAACAGGGTGGGCAGTGGTTACCTGGAGCTGCTAAGCAATTTTCAGAGAACGCTATTTGGAAAGGTCAACCAAGCTACGGCATGGCTAAAGACCCCCATCAAATTTGGGCAGAGAAAGCAATACCAAAATATATTGAGCGATATATGGGTGCGAAGGGTGACCCCCTTGCCAACATTCAAATTCCTCATGGGCAAGGAACAAAGAGTTGGGAGGAAATGACGGATCCTTTGATTAGTATATCTTCTAGAAAGCAATTCAAGGATAGCGAATTACCTGATTGGGCTCAGAAGCTATCACCTGAAACTCTCATGCATGAAATAGGGGGGAATCCTACAACGGGGAGGCGGGCAGCAGTCCAAGACTACATTTCCCACGTCCTAGATCACGCCGCAACCATCCCTCCAGAAAAACTTAAGAACTACGATTTCCCTCGTCTAGTTCAAGAAGTTCAGAAGATAGACGCCGACCGCGTAGCTAAGATGAATACGGTCGAGGGACAACTAGAAGGTACGGTTCCCCATAAGCAGTATCCTAGCGGCTACCAGTGGGTAGAGGTTCAGTCCCCAGAGGCGTTGAAGAACGAGGGCGACGTAATGGGTCACTGTGTGGGTGGCTATTGTGACGCCGTAAAGTCAGGACAAAAAAAGATTTACTCCTTACGCGATCCGAGTGGTAAGAGTCATGTGACTATTGAGCAGCGAGCGCCTCTAGATAAGTCCGTAATGACTGACGAGGAGTACTCTCGGCTTCCTGCAGATTACGCAGCTAAACTTTACGAGAACCCTTCCATAAACCAAATCAAAGGAAAGCAGAACTTAGCGCCTAAGCCAGAGTATCAGCCCTATATACAAGATTTCATTAAGTCCGGGAACTGGAGCGATGTCAGAGACTTTTCAAATGCTGGGCTAGAAAGGACGAAGATTTTAGGTCAACGCGCATTTAACAATGGTCAACTTTCGCAAGAAGAAATGAACGCGCTAGAAGGGAAATATGGAAAGTTTATGACCTCTGATGATATGGACGACTATCTAAAGTCGCTAGGCAACCCACAAACTATGAAAAAAGGCGGCTCTGTTAAAAAGTGCAAGGGCGGAGGTTCTTGTAAGTGTCTTAGGTGTCTTAGAAAGAGGTTAAAGTGAACGACGATAACGAAGAACTAGAACCTCAAGAGCCGGGTAGCGTAGAGGTTGACGTTCCCGAGGCGGAGCCTAACGACGTCGAGATGCTCCCTGACGGTTCTGCGCTTATTAGCGAACCTGAGTCTAAGCAGAACTCTCCCAAATTCGACGAAAACTTAGCAGAGAACCTCCCCGACGGCGAGCTATACCGCATTGCCGAGGAATTGCTCAAACTCTTAGAATATGATCAGGAGTCTAGGAAGAAGCGCGATGAGATGTACGAGCGCGGTCTTAAGCTTAGCGGCTTGGACGGAGAAACTTCGGTCGGGGCGGACTTCGATGGGGCGAGCCACGCTGTACACCCGACCCTAGCTAAGGCAGCGGTAGAGTTCTGCGCTCGCGCCATTAAGGAGCTATTCCCCTCTGCCGGCCCCGTAAAGACGCAGATTATCGGTAAGGTGTCGGAAGAGAAGCTAGAGAAGGCAGAGCGCAAAAAGACGTACTTGAATTGGCAGCTTACTAAGCAGATGCCGGAAGTGCGCGGAGAACTGGAGCAGTTACTTACGCAGCTCTCGTTAGCAGGTTCGCAGTTCTCTAAAGTATTTCGGGACGCTGAAGCTCGGCGCAGTCGGTTCGAGTACATACCGTCGGATCAGATAATCCTCCCATTCAGCGCTACGAGCTTCGCTACCGCTCGTCGTAAAGCGCATATTATAGACATAACGCAAGCAAACTTCGAACGTAAAGTTGAGTCCGGAGTTTATGCAGATTTAACGACGATTGGAAGTCATACAGACTTAGAGCAAACTTCAGCGAAGTCCGAAGCGCAGAGAATAGAGGGCAAGGAGTCTACGGGTTTTAATGAGGACGGATTACGAAGACTTTACGAAGTCTATGTGTGGATGGAGATTGATGACGATTCCTACACTAAAGGGCGCCATGCCCCGTACATCATTACGATAGATGAGTATAGCCGTAAGGTAGTCGGCGCTTACCGTAACTGGGAAGAGAGTGATAAGGACTTTAAAGAAGTCCCTTGGATTATAGAATGGCCCTGCATTCCGTGGCGCGGCTCGCTCACCGTTGGGCTCGTTAACCTTATCGGTAGTCTTGCGATCGCTGCTACTGGGGCGCTGAACGGGCTCTTGGATAGTGCGCACGTTAATAATATCCCCACGGCCGTGGCGTTAAAGGGTAGCAAAGTAACCGGCTCTTCGCTCCAAATAGAACCGACGACAGTGGCGCAGGTCGAAGGGCCGGCAGGCGTGGATGATATACGCAAGCTTATGATGCCCATGCCCTATAATCAACCCAGCCCGGTATTATTTTCGCTATTGGGATGGCTTACGGAAGCGGCGGAGGGTGTGGTTACGACGGCGAGCGAGAAGATAGCAGACGCCTCTAACACAGGCCCTGTAGGGACGACGTACGCTCTAATCGAGCAAGGAGCGCAGGTATTCAGCGCGATACATATGCGCCTCCACGCGGCTCAGGCTCAAGTTTTAGAGATTGTTTGCCGCCTGAACGCTAAGTATCTTAGCGACGAAGAGACGGTAGAGGAGCTTGGAGAGTTAGTAGTCTCCCGGCTAGACTTCGAAGGCCCGAATGATATTTGCCCGGTAAGTGACCCTAACATTTTCAGCGAGACACAACGTTGGGCTCAGCTACAAGAGGCGTTTAAGTTGTCTCAGGACGGCAGAGTTCGGTATGACGTTTACAACCTACATAAGCGAGCGCTGGAATTACTTAAGTTCCCGCAAATAGACGAGGTATTACCGCCGCCTAACGAGCCGACAAGGACTAATCCAGTAGCGGAGAACGTGAATGCTAGTAAAGGGCTCCCGTTACAGGCGTTTCCAGACGAGGAGCACATAGCCCACATCACTACGCATTTAGAATTCGCGACCGACCCGTCCTTTCAGATGATTTCTGCGTCGGCTACGGCTCCGTTAATGGGGCACATTACCCAGCACCTAGCCTATCTATACGCGCAAATATCGACGCAGCTAGCCAGTCAAGCGGCGGGGGAGGATATTTCGGTATTTATGACTGATCCTAAACTCGGAAACCAGGTCGATAAACTGCTGGCCGCGGCTACGGAGCATGTTCATGAGCTTTACGATCAGCAAATTACGCCTTTTAAACAGAAATTGACGCAATTAGCTCAGCAAGCGCAGCAACAAGCTCAAGCAAGTCAACAGCTTCCTCCTGATCCAGCTAGTCAAGTAGCGTTACAAGTTGGGATGGCCGAAATTCAACGCAAGACGCAACAAGATCAGGCTTCTAATCAGCTAAAAGCTCAGGAAGTGCAGCAAAATGCGCAGTTAGAGCAGATGAAACTCCAGATGGAGGCGCATTTAGAGCAGTCGAAAGCGGACCAAAAGGCCCAAACTGACTTAGTTATGGCTCACATGGATAAGATTACGCAGATTTTACTCGCGGAACTCGCTTCTAAGACGACTTTAGCGGGGCAGCAGATAGACGCGGCTCAGGCGGCAGAACAAAGCATCTTTAAACAGGCAGAAATAGAAGGAGGCAGCAATGCCCCTCAATAAAGGAAAATCGAAGCAAGCAATTTCGGAAAATATTAAGACCGAGATGGCGGCTGGTAAGAAGCAAAAGCAAGCAGTCGCAATAGCCTTGGATACCGCGCGTCGTGCGGGGGCTAAGATACCTAAGAAAAGGAGAAAGTAACATGCCTAGAGGCGTTCCAAAGGCCGGCAAGCGTCAACCCCGGCAACCGAAGTTAGGATTGGCCCAAATGCCCCCAGCGGCGGCACTACCGCCTCCGGAAATGGGAGGAATGGCGCTTAAAAAGGGCGGCAAAGTAGCTAAAAAGGCGTGTGGCGGGGAAGTTTCGCGTTACAAGATTGGCGGGCGTCTTAAAAAGACGAAGAAGTTCTAACTTAGGAGAAGGAAATGGGCGACGCGATAAACATGCACAAGAAGTTAGCTATGGGCATGGATGCGGGAACGGGAATGAAGAAGGGCGGGGCTGTAAAGAAGGCTGCGGGCGGGGAAGTTTCCTCCGCGGAGACTTATAACGGCGGGAGTGGAGTTTTGCGCGAAGATACTACAGGTAAGCGCATGAAGCGTAAGCCCGGCGATAAGTACGATTATGACGAGTACAAAAAGGGCGGGAAAACTCCTAAAAAGGGGAAGAAAAAGTGAACAATTCTAAAGTAATGAAGAAACTGCTCGTCGAGCACGAGAAAATGGAGACCCCGAAGCAGGAGCGGGAAGAGAGTAAACGCACCCAAGTCTTAGAGCGCAAGCTCGGCTTGGAGAAAAAGAAGGGCGGGAAAGTAAAGACGCCCAAAAAGAGGTAAATATGCGCGGCCCTCTAATACTGAAGTTAGAGGAGGAGATTAGAAAGATCGAAGTTGGTGCTTTCGACGCCCCTCCCGGGTCATATGATAAGTTTATGCTTATTGTAGGAATGCGGAACGGTCTGAAGAAGACCGTCGATATCATTAACGAGTTAGAGAAAGAAGACGATGAGCGCGGTTATTGAGCTTGTAGAAGCTGAGAAGAAGTACGAGAGCGAATTAGACTGGGCCTTCCCTAAGGTTGATCCCGGCGCCACTCCTTTAGGGGGTCGGGTATTGCTACAGATTCGTAGAATTCGCAAGAAGTCTTCTGGGGGACTGGTTCTAGTAACGGAAACTCAGGAAACCGAAAAATGGAATACGCAAGTGGCTAAACTTGTGGCGATAGGCAGTTTAGCGTTTAAAAAGAAAGATACTTTGGAGCCTTGGCCAGAAGGTCAGTGGTGTTCAGTGGGGGATTACGTAAGAGCTCCGAAGTACGGCGGAGATAGGTTTGAAGTTGTTATTGACGGGGAAGAAGAGCCCGCTCTATTTGTCATAGTTAACGATCATGAATTGATCGCTCAAATAGTCGGCGATCCTCTACGAGTAAAAGCATTTTTGTAATATTCTGACGGAGAATATGGGATGAACGAAAACGGAGAAGTAGAAGTTGGAGAAGAGAACGACGTCCTGGTAGACGAAAAGGGGAACGTAGAAGACGCTTCCGCCAAGGCTACTAAGGCTGAGGACGTTAGTCTAGAAGAGCGCAACGAGGAGAACGAGGAACTTAGTGAGGCGGATACTGAGGACGAACGAGAAGCTATCCGCGCCCGACGTAGGGAAGAGCGCAAGAATAAGAAGCGTAGAGGGCAAGAGCGCGAGCAGGCGAAGGATAGGCTAGTAGCCTCCCTACAAATGCAAGTTCAGGACTTGGCTACTCGTCTAGCGCAGGTAGATAAGCGGCAATCGGGAACTGACTTCGCTAAATTAGAGGAAGAGTTGAATCAAGCTATTCAGATAGCGAACGAGGCGAAGGAACATCTTAAGAACGCCTCCAAAGAGAACGACGGGGAAGGTGTAGCCGAAGCGACGGAACTTTACTACACGGCCCGTAGGAGAGCTGAATTTCTAGCGGGGGTTAAGCAGAAAGTAGTTAAAGGCCCAGATCAATCCGCAGCG
>Ga0307471_100001411_pt1 | contig 13102 bp, 8 predicted proteins | sample atmos_gasesAM3C__2_FD_204566 | JGI IMG/M metagenome (GOLD analysis project Ga0307471, IMG submission 204566) | Hardwood forest soil microbial communities from Morgan-Monroe State Forest, Indiana, United States - atmos_gasesAM3C_515 | ecosystem: Environmental > Terrestrial > Soil > Temperate... | reverse complement strand
CAACGTTATTCCTGCAAACAATTTTACAATTCTTCCCGCATGGCGACGCCAGGAAACACCGAGACCACGGCACAACGTTATTTCACGCGGGTAACACTGCGCGGGTCTTGGAGAGAAGATCTCCCAACTTGGCATCGCTCTGCCGCATCTCACGAAACAGATGCAAGTTTGAAGACATGACCACCCCCGGGCTGAGATGGATCGCTGGAGGGAAATTCACTTTCGTCGTCAAATTGTCGGCGAGAAGGCGCACGGCAATCTGCCCTTGCCGGTGCGGCTGCTGGTAGATCGACGCCGCGATGGTTCCCTTCTCGAAATAGGCCGACATCTCGGCGAACAGATCGGTCGCGATCAGCTTGATCTTGCCCGCCAGCCCGCGCGCACCGAGTGCGTGACACACCGGGAGGCAGTTGACGGTATTGACATAAATTCCAGCAAGACTGGGCACGCGCCGCAGCAAGTCGAACGTCTTTTGAAAACTTTCGTCCTCGTCTTCATGGCCTTCAATAACGCTGACGATCTTTCCCCCGGCGCAGTTTTTGGGAAAGGCTTCGGCAAATCCGTCGGTCTTTTTGCGGTGGTCTTCGGCTGTGAGCATTCCCGCGACCACCGCAACCTTGGATCCGGGAGGTACGAATTTCCCCATCAGTTCGCCTGCGATATTTCCGTTCAGGCGCGGGTCGACGCAAACGATCGTGGAGCGACGGCTTTCGGGCGCATCCGTGGATACGCAAACGACGCGAACTCCCTTTTGCTCCGCATCATCAATCAACGGCTTGAGATCCCGAGGGTTTCCCGCCGTTAAAATGATGCCGTCCACGCCGCTTTGTACCAGATCCTTGAACGCTTCCGTGTCTCCTTCGCCCAGCACCTTCACCGGGCGGTGGAGAAATTCAATCCCGAGCTGCGCCACGCGGCGCCCTTCGTCCAAAACGCCGCTCCACAGCTGGTCGTAGAAAAAGTGGATTTCGCGCGGCATGCAAACACCGATCCGCGCTCGCGACTTGGCCACCGACAATGCGCGGGCTGCGAGATTCGGCGTATAACCGATTTGCCGAGCAATCTGCAATATCCGCTGCCGCGTATCGTCCTTGATTCCGCCGCGGCCGTGCAGCGCGCGATCCACCGTGCCAATCGACACGTGGGCCATCTCGGCGATTAGGTGAATTCCGCGGCGTTCCTTACCCATCCGGCCACGCCTCCGATCCGGCCACGCATTCTACGTTAAACCAGCATCCGCGGTGCACGAAAAACATTGAAATCACGCCGCCGTGTACGTTAACGGCAGTGCTATACTCTCACGCGTTTTTCCGATCTAGCGCCCACCAAATCGAGAGGCACATGCACAAAAGAACGCTCGCCTTGCTGTTTGCGATCCTTCCCTTCGTCTCCGCTTCCTCGTCCTCAGCTCAACAATCCTTGAGCGAACCGCCCGCGTACAAAAATCCCGGCCTCAGTGTGGAGCAGCGCGCCAGCGATCTTGTCTCCCGAATGACGCTCGAAGAAAAAGTCTCACAGATCGGACACACCGCCGACGCCGTGCCGCGCCTCGGCATCCCCGAGTACAACTGGTGGAACGAAGGCCTACACGGCGTCGCGCGCGCCGGGACCGCCACGGTTTTTCCGCAAGCGATCGGGCTGGCGGCCACGTTTGACGAGCCGCTCATACATCAAGTGGCCGACGTGATCAGCACGGAGTTTCGTGCGAAGTATGTGGCGACCGTAAAACCCGACGGTTCCACCGACTGGTATCGCGGGCTCACCGTCTGGTCGCCCAATATCAATATATTCCGAGATCCCCGCTGGGGACGTGGGCAGGAGACCTACGGCGAAGATCCGTACCTCACCTCGCGGATGGGCGTTGCGTTCATCACCGGCTTGCAGGGCAACGATCCGAAATATCTCAAAACGGTGGCAACTGCCAAACACTTCGCGGTGCACAGTGGACCGGAGGCCACGCGCCACAGCGACAACATCGAAGTCTCGCGTCGCGACATGGAAGACACGTATTTTCCCGCCTTCCGCGCAACGGTCACCGAAGGCAAAGTGCAATCGGTGATGTGCGCCTACAACGCGATCAACGGGCAACCGGCTTGCGCCAACGACGCGCTGTTGCACGAACACCTGCGCAAAGACTGGGGATTCCGCGGGTACGTCGTGTCGGATTGCGGCGCGGTCGCCGACGTTTTCCAGGGCCATAAATTCGCGAAGACTCCGGAAGAAGGTGTCACCGACACTTTCAAGGCCGGTACCGATTTGATTTGCGGCGCGCCGCGCACGCGCGTGCAGACCGAGCGCGACGCCACCCTGAACGCCGTCAAGCAGGGCCTGCTTCCGCAGAGTGTTCTGGATGAATCGTTACGTCGATTGTTCGAGGCGCGTATTCGGCTCGGCACGTTCGATCCGCCAGCCGCCGTTCCATTCGCGAAAATTACGTCCGCCGAAAACGATACCGAGGCCCATCGCCAACTTGCGCTGAAGACCGCCCGCGAAGCCATCGTGCTTTTGAAGAACAAAGACGGATTCCTGCCTCTGAAAAAATCCCCGTCTTCCATTGCGGTCATCGGTCCCGACGCCGACAGCCTCGACTCATTGGTCGGCAACTACGCAGGCACGCCTTCGAAACCCGTCACCGTGCTGTCCGGAATCCGGAATCGCTTTCCCAGCGCGAAGGTCGAATATGTCGAAGGAACCGGGTTGGTCGGCCCCGTCACCAAAGCGATTCCAACCGACGCGCTGTACACCGACGACTCCCGTAAAGACCACGGCCTGAAAGGCGAGTATTACTCGAACCTCGAGCTCAAAGGCTCACCGGTCATGTCCCGCACCGACGCCACCGTGGATTTCGGGTGGGGCGACACCGGCATCAACCAAGACCTGCCAAACAACTATTCGGTGCGCTGGACCGGCGTCCTGGTTCCGCCGGAAACCGGCGATTTAGTCGTCGGTTTTCTCGGACAAGACGGCTGGCGGCTCTGGCTAGACGGTCAACTCGTCGGCGAAGACTGGAACGTCCATCACCCCGCGACAATCCTCACGAAAACTATGGCCCTCGAAAAAGATCACGCCTACGCGGTGAAGATCGAGTATTACCAGACAATTCGCAGCGCCGAAGCGCGGCTGGTGTGGAGCATGCCAGGCGGCCAAACTCGCGAGGCTGTAGATGCCGCGACCAAGTCGGATCTCGTGGTGATGGTGCTCGGACTGTCGCAGCGGATCGAAGGCGAAGAAATGAAAGTCAACGCCGAGGGCTTTGCCAGCGGCGATCGCACCATTCTCGATCTTCCGGTCCCCCAACAGCAATTGCTGGAAAAAGTTCACGCGGCGGGCAAACCCCTCGTGCTGGTCCTAATCAACGGCAGCGCCATGTCCATCAATTGGGCCGACGAACATCTGCCCGCCATCATCGAAGCTTGGTATCCCGGGGAGGAAGGCGGCAACGCCGTCGCACAAGCTATCGCCGGAGACTTCAGCCCGGCCGGACGCTTGCCGGTTACGTTCTACAAATCTGTCGACCAACTTCCGCCGTTCAGTGACTACTCCATGGCCAAGCGTACCTACCGCTATTTCGACGGTGAGCCCTTATATCCATTCGGCTACGGCTTGAGCTACACCTCGTTTGCGTACAGGAACGCAAACGTGAGTCGCGCGAAGGTCTCCCCGAAAGACTTCGTAACGGTTTCCGTCGAGGTAACCAACACCGGGGCCGTCGCCGGCGATGAGGTCGTGCAGTTGTACATCACCCACGCGGGTACCAGTGGCACCCCGCTTCGCGCGTTGCGCGGATTCGAGCGCGTGCACCTGGATCGTGGCCAATCGAAAACCGTCACCTTCGCCTTGCGCGATCGCGATCTCAGCATCGTTGACGCTTCTGGTAGAACCCGCATCGTTTCCGGCACCGTCAACGTCTGGATCGGCGGCGGCCAGCCCGCCCGACGCGCAGCCCTTCCCAAGATCGCCGGCATCCAAACGCAGTTCGCCATTACCGGCGAGGCAACGCTACCCGACTGATAGATGACGAAGCGCAGACGGATCTTGTTGTCATGCACGCTTGGCGCGACTTCGCTCGCCGCCGGAACCTCCGCCCCTGTTTTCGGCCAGCAACCGCAACTTCCACCCGAGTATCCCAAGGCGCAATACGACGAAGCCAAAGTGCCGAAATACTCGCTGCCCGATCCGCTCATCCGGCAGGACGGCAAGCGCGTGCAAAGCACAAAGGACTGGATCACCAGCCGACGTCCCGAGCTGCTGCAATTGTTCGCCACAAACGTTTTCGGCCGCGCCGTCGTCGGCAGGCCCCGGGAAATGATCTGGGAGGTCACTTCCAAAGAAGAGAGCACGTTCGGCGGCATGGCGAAAAAGAAAACCGTCACCATCTACTTCGCAGGCAAAGAAAAAAAAGACGGCGCGCGGATGAACCTGCGCGTCACTTTGCCCGCTCACGCCGCCAAACCCGTGCCACTCTTTCTAGCCCCGCAAGGCGATCGCTGGGCAGAAATCGTTGTCAAGCACGGCTACGGTTTCGCCACCTTCAGTTCCGCGGACCTGGAAGCCGACAGCCCCGACGGATTCGAGAAAAGCATCCGCGCCTACTATGTCGCGCAAACCCATCAGTCGGTTGGGCCCGGCGACTGGGGCTCGCTGAGTGCCTGGGCCTGGGGCCTAAGCCGCGCGATGGACTACCTCGTGAGCGACCCCGAAGTCGACGCAAAAAAAGTCTCCATCATGGGATTTTCCCGCTACGGCAAAGTCACCATGTGGGCCGGGGCGCAAGACGAGCGCTTCGCTATCGTTTTCTCCGGTGAAGCCGGCTGCGGCGGCGCGAACCTGGTGCGTCGCCAGTTCGGCGAGACGGTGAAAATTATCAATGAGCGCTTCCCCTACTGGTACGACGCCAACTTCAAGACGTTCGGCGATCGCGTCGACGAACTTCCGGTAGATTTCCACGAACTGATTGCGCTGATCGCGCCCCGCCCGGTTTACCTCGCCACCGCCGAACAGGATTTCTGGGGCGATCCGCACGGAACTTTCCTCGCAGGCAAGGCCGCGGAGCCGGTTTACGCTCTATTCGGGAAGAACGGTCTTGGCGTTGATAAAATGCCCGCGGTGGAAACCCCGGTCGGCGACACGATCGGGTATCACAATCGTCGCGGCTTCCATGGCATCACCGACTACGACTGGAAGCAATTCCTCGCATTTGCCGACCGCCACTTCGGCATCACGCCCCCAAATACGAAAGACGAACCCCGCTCGCTGTAACCGCGGTCTTCGGACCGCGGATCTTGTGCCCACCGTCGATCGCCAAGACCCTCTTGAGTGCCCTACCTCTCGCGCCGCCGATTTACGCGAAGCTGGGTTCCTTTCCATGTGGGGCCGCTCATTCCGCAACCTTCAACTTCGCCTCCGTCAAATCCACCGAATTTCCGCCGACCATGACCGTGAACGTGCCCGGCTCCACGACTCGCTTCATATCTCGATTCAGGAACGACAACTCGTTGAAGCCCAGCGCAAACGTCACCGTCTTAGTCTCACCCGGCTTCAGGGAAACGCGATGGAATCCGCGCAGTTCCTTCACCGCGCGCGTCACCGAGCTCACGTCCTGCCGGATATAAAGTTGGGCCACTTCGTCCCCCGTCACGCTTCCCGTGTTGGTCACCTCCACTGAAACCCTGGTCTTGCCTAGCGGCCCGATCGTGTCCGGCTCCGTCCGCACATTCGAATACTTGAACGTCGTGTAGCTCAGTCCCCAGCCGAAGGGATACAACGGCAGCGTCGACGCTCCCAGATATTCCCGCTTCGCCGCCGGCTTTTGGTAGTAGTAGTCCGGCAGTTGTCCTACGGAACGCGGCACGGTGATCGGCAAGCGTCCCGCTGGATTGTAGTCGCCGAAAATCGCATCGGCGATCGCGGTTCCGCCTTCCTGCCCCAGGTACCAGCCGTCCAGAATCGCGGGCACATTTTCCGCCACGTAGTTGATCGAGTTCGGCCGCCCGTGCTGCAAAAACGCAATCGTGGGCTTGCCGGTCGCCAGAATAGCCTTCACCAAATCGTCCTGATTGCCCAGCAGATCGAGATTGTCGCGATCACCCGGATGATTCGCCGCCCACGCTTCGCGCGAAGTCTGCTCGTTCCCGCCGATCGCCAGAATCACAACCTGCGCGTTCTGCGCCACCTTCACCGCCTCCTCGATGCGCCTCGCGTTCAGCGCCGGATCGCCCAGCACCACTTTGTCCGCGTTCCAGTCCGGATCGGTCTCGGTAATCTTCACGCCTTCCGAGTACAACACCTCGGCGGACGATCCGACTTTGTCCTTGATTCCCTGCAATACGCTGACGCTGCGTCCGGGTTCGTTGGAATAGCCGCCGAGATGCGCTTGCGCTGCGTTGGGCCCGATCACCGCGATCTTCTTGTACTTCCCTTTCGCCAGCGGCAGCAGGTTCCCCTGGTTCTTCAGCAGAATGATCGTTTCATGAGCCGCCTTCAGCGCCAGTTTCTGGTGCTCCGCCGAATTTGCAATTTTTTCCGCATACGCGGGATCGACATACGGATCCTCGAACAATCCAGCCTGAAACTTCACGCGCAGGATCCGCGCCACCGCACGATCCACCGCCGCTTCGGAAACTTTCCCTTGCTTGATCTGTTCAATGAAACTCGGATAGCCCGCCACAAAGGGCAGCTCCATATCCACGCCCGCATCCAGGGCATATCGCGCCGCCGCCTGGTTGTCGCCGACGATGTGATGCACGGTTCGCAACTCCGTGATTCCGAAGTAGTCGGAAACCACCGCGCCACGGAATCCCCATTCCTTCCGCAGGATTTCATCTAGAAACCATTTGTTGCTGTGCGAAGGAATTCCGTCTACTTCGTTGTACGACGGCATCACCGTGGCGATGTGCCCTTCGGTCACCGCCGCCTCAAACGGCTTAAGCCAATATTCGCGAATCACACGCTCCGAATAATTTCCCGGCGCGACGTTGGTCCCACCCTCCGGCTGGCCATGTACGGCAAAGTGTTTCGCTGTCGCATATACGTGCGACTTGTCCAGCAGCGGCCCTGCGCCCTGGAATCCGGCGATCGCCGCCACACCAAGCCGCGACACCAGATATGGATCTTCGCCGTACGTCTCTTCCGTGCGTCCCCAGCGGGGATCGCGTGCCAGATCCAGCACCGGCGCCAAACAATGATGCACGCCCGCCGCGCGCGTCTCCGCCGACACCACGGTGAACACCTCGTGCAACAAATCCGTGTCCCACGTCGACGCCAATCCGATCGCCGCGGGAAACGAAGTCGCCTTCGCTCCCACGTGCCCGTGCAGGCATTCATCGTGGAACAGCAGCGGAATCCCCAGCCGCGTGTTCTCCTTCACCCATTTCTGTACCGTGTTCGTGAACTCCGCGCTCGCCTGCGGCCCGCGTCCTTCGCCCGGCCGCGAAAATTCTCCCAGCCCGTACTTCAATGTCACCGCCGCTTTGTCCGGCAAAAAATTCAGCTTCTGATCGACCAGCGGCGGATTCATGTCGTTGAAGAACGCCGGGTTCTCCCACACGCTGCTCATCTGCGCGATCTTTTCCTCGATGCTCATGCGCGACATTAAATCGGCGATGCGTGTTTCCACCGGCAGTTTCGCGTCGCGATATGCCGCTGACGCCGGTGGCTTCTCGGATTGCCCCAAGCTCCTGAAACCAATCGCCAGCATGGCGACGAGAAACAAAACCCCGCGTCGCGCCGTATAAGCAAAGGAAAGCGGCTTCAAGTCAGCCTCCAACTAAAAATATGCTCGCTTGCATCAGGAAAATCGCGTGGTACTATACATCACCGTTAACGTACACGGTAAAGATTTCCATGCTTTTTTCCGTGTGCCGGCCCTCGAGGACCCTTTGATCCCGCAACCCGCCACACCAGACCACCTCCATCCATCCCGCGCCGCTCGATTCCAATGCCCCAAAGCTGTAGCCGCCGTCTACAGACGACGGGGTTTAGACGCCCCGCAATGGGGATCAACACGACGCCGAGCAGGTGTCCGATCCTCCTGGTTTGCGAGCCAACTCCCATGACCCCCTACGTCCTCGGCATCGACGTTGGCACTGGCGGCACTCGCGCGATCATCCTAGGCGCGGACGGCAAAATCCTCGCCTCCGCCACGGAAGACCACATGCCTTTCGCCTCTTTGCAAATTGGATGGGCCGAACAGCAACCTGAGGATTGGTGGCGCGCCGCCGCGGCCGCAACACGCAAGGCCATTGCCGCCGCAAAGCTCAAGCCCGAGCAAATCGCCTGCGTCGGCTTCTCCGGCCAGATGCACGGCGCGGTCATGCTCGACGAGCGCGGCAATGTCGTCCGCCCCGCCCTGATCTGGTGCGACCTCCGCACTGAACCGCAATGCCGCGAGCTCACCGAGAAAATCGGCGCAGAGCGCCTGATTCAACTCACCTGCAATCCCGCGCTTCCGAACTTCACGCTCACCAAATTTCTCTGGGTGCGCGAACACGAGCCGCAAAACTGGGCGCGCGTCCGCTCGGTAATGCTGCCCAAAGATTACGTCCGCTTCCGCCTCACCGGCGAGCGCGCCATCGACATGGCCGACGCCTCGGGCACGCTCATGCTCGACGTCGCCAAGCGCAAGTGGTCCGACGAAGTTCTGCAAGCCGCGCAGATCGACAAGTCCCTGCTCCCTGTGCTGCACGAATCGCCCGACGTCTGCGGCAAAGTCAGCGCCACGGGAGCCGAAGCCACCGGCCTCGCTGTCGGCACCCCCGTCGTCGCCGGTGCGGGAGATCAAGCCGCCGGTGCAACCGGAATGGGCATCGTCAAGCCCGGCGCCGTCAGCGCTACCATCGGCACTTCCGGCGTTGTCTTCGCCGCCACCGATCGACCCGCGCTCGATCCGCGCGGCCGCCTCCATACTTTCTGCCACGCCGTTCCCGAACGCTGGCACGTCATGGGCGTCACGCAGTCCGCCGGCCTCTCGCTGCGCTGGTTCCGCGATCAGCTCGCCAATAATCTCGGCGCGAAACCCGGTACCGATCCTTACGACCATCTCACCGCCGAAGCCTCCGCAACTCCTCCCGGCGCCGACGGCCTCCTCTGGACTCCGTATCTCATGGGCGAGCGTACGCCGCACCTGGATCCCGAGGCGCGCGCCGTTCTCGCAGGTCTGACCGCCTTACACACTCGCGGCCACATCGTGCGCGCAATCCTCGAAGGCGTCGCCTTCAGCCTCAAAGACACATTTACTATTTTCGAGGAGATGCACGTCCCGGTGAAAAACATTCGCCTCGGCGGCGGTGGTGCGCGTTCGCCCCTCTGGCGGCAGATTCAGGCCGATGTCTACAACCACGAAGTCGAAATCGTCGAAGCGGAAGAAGGCGCCGCGTACGGCGCCGCAATTCTTGCCGCCGTGGGCGCAAAAATCTGGCCCTCTGTCGACGCCGCCTGCGACTCGATCGTCCGCGTCGCGCATCGCGTGCCCGCAAAATCAGAAAACGCCGCAGCCATGAAGAAAAACTACGCCGCATTCCGCCGCGTCTATCCGGCGAGCAAGTCCATTTTCGCCGGCTAATCTTTGTCCGGATTCACGGCACGTATCGCGAAGGGACCTCATGAACAACAACGGCGCCTATGCTCCAAAACCCGAACACAAATTCACCTTCGGCCTGTGGACGGTCGGCAATCGCGGCCGCGATCCCTTCGGCGATTTCGTCCGGCCGCCCATGTCGCCCGACGACATCGTCGCCATGCTCGGCGAAGTCGGCGCCTACGGCGTCAACTTTCACGACAACGACCTCGTCCCAATCGACGCCACCCCGTCCAAGCGCGATTCCATCGTTCGCAGCTTCCAGCGCGCGTGCAAGGAGCACGGCCTCGTCGTGCCCATGGCCACTGTGTCTCTGTTCTTCCATCCGGTCTTCCGGGACGGCGCTTTCACCGCGAACGATCCCGAAGTTCGCGCCTACGCCCTACAAAAAACCATGCGCGCCATGGATCTCGGCGCCGAAGTCGGCGCAAAAATCTTTGTGCTGTGGGGTGGGCGCGAAGGCGTGGAGACCGATGCCTGCCGCCGACCTGACGCCGCCGTCAAGCGCCTGCGCGAAGCCGTCGACTATCTCTGCGAATACAACATCGACAAAAAGTACGGCTACAAGTTCGCCATGGAAGCCAAACCCAATGAGCCGCGCGGCGACATCTATATGTCCACCACCGGTCACTATCTCGGCTTCATTCCCACCCTGGCGCATCCGGAAATGGTGGGCGTCAATCCAGAGGTCGCACACGAACAGATGGCCGGCCTCAATTTCCTCCACGGCGTCGCGCAAGCCTGGGAGGCCGGCAAACTTTTCCACATTGATCTCAACGATCAGAATCCCGGCCGCTACGATCAGGATTTCCGTTTCGGCTCGGTGAACATCAAGGGCTGCTTTTTTCTTGTGAAATTCCTCGAAGAGGTCGGCTACCAGGGCTTGCGCCACTTCGACGCGCACGCCTACCGCACCGAGGACTACGAAGGGGTGAAAGATTTCGCGCGCGGTTGCATGCGCACCTACTTGATCTTCAAAGAGCGCGCCGCCCGTTGGAACGCCGACTCCGAAATCCAATCGATTCTGAGAGATCTTTCCGCGTCTGTTCCAGGCCTGCCGTGCACCAAGACCTATTCCTCACAAGGTCGGGACGCTCTGCTCCGTCACCATTTCGACAAAGACGCAATGATGAGAAAACGCCTCCCCTACGAGCGCCTCGACCAACTAACGGTAGAGATCCTCGCCGGCGTCCGCTGACCCAATCGCGCCTCGAGTAGCACAGTTTACCCTGAGGAAGGATGGGCCTGAGTTCAACCCAGCACCTACACAACCAAGCGCGCTGTCATCACGAACTCGCTTGCGCCTTCCGCGAGCGACGTGAGGGTTCTGCTTCTCTCGCTTCGCTAAACCGATCGTTCAGCAACGCTGCATTCCATTCTCTCCGTCCCTTGCTAAACTATTCCCGCCTTACCAGGCGGAGCCCGAATGCCCTTCATCCACGAAAACTTCCTCCTCCACTCCAAGACCGCCCAAAAGCTCTACCACGACCACGCCGCGCAACAACCAATCCTCGACTATCATTCCCACCTCTCGCCGCAAGATATCTCCTCAGACCGCAAATTCCGTAACCTCTCCGAAATCTGGCTCGAAGGTGATCATTACAAGTGGCGAGCCATGCGCGCCAACGCCGTCGCCGAGAAATTCTGCACTGGCGACGCGAGCTCCTACGAAAAGTTCGCCGCCTGGGCCCGCACCGTCCCTTTCACCATCCGCAACCCGCTCTATCACTGGACCCATCTCGAACTGAAACGCTATTTCGGCATCGACGACCTGCTCGACGAGTACTCTGCCAAATCCATCTGGGACCGCTGCGAAAAATATTTCGACGCGGCCGAGCTCACCACACAAAACATCCTGCGCAAATTTTCCGTTCGCGCCGTCTGCACTTCCGACGACCCCTGCGACGACCTCTCCCACCACAAAGCGATCGCTGCCGCGCAACTCGGGTTCTGTGTCTATCCCACGTTCCGCCCCGACAAAGCTCTCCTCGTGAATCAGCCCGAAGCCTTCAACGCATGGATCGCGCGTCTCGAACGCGCCTCCAACAGCTCAATCCATTCGCTCAAGAACCTGCTCGACGCTCTAAAACAGCGCCACGACTTCTTCCACGCGCACGGCGCACGCCTTTCCGATCACGGCATCGCCTACTGCTTTGCGAATCCATGCTCCGACCGCGAAGCCGAAGCCATCTTCGCGAAGGCGCGCGGAGGCTCTGCGGCAACTCCCGCCGAGCACCAACAATTCGCCTCCGTCCTCATGCTGTATTTTGGAAAATTAGACGCCCAGAGCGGCTGGACCAAGCAGCTCCATCTCGGCGCGCTGCGCAGCGTCAACGTCCGCGCCCTCAAAGAAATCGGGCCCGATACCGGCTTCGACACCATCGGCGACTGGCCGCAAGCCGAAGCGCTCAACAAATATCTCGACCTGCTTCACCGCGAAAACGCGCTGCCGAAAATGGTCCTGTACAATCTCAATCCCGCCGACAACTACGTTTTCTCCGCCGCGATCGGGTCCTTCCAGGACGGCGTCACTGCGGGGAAAATTCAGTTTGGCAGCGGTTGGTGGTTCCTCGATCAGAAAGAAGCCATCGAATGGCAGCTCAATGCCCTTTCGAACAATGGCCTTTTCTCCCACTTCATCGGCATGCTCACGGACTCGCGCAGCTTCATGTCTTTCCCGCGCCACGAATATTTCCGCCGCGTCCTGTGCGACCTCCTCGGCCGCGACGTGGAAAACGGCGAGCTCCCCAACGACGAAAAACTTCTCGGCGCCGTTGTCCGCAACATCAGCTTCGAAAACGCCCGCCAGTTCCTGGGCCTGGAACTGCCCAAGTAAGCCAAGACGAGTATCCGAGACCGCTCACGGGTCGCCGCAACAAATCGCTGAACGATCAATTCAAACATTTGAATCTTGAGGGAAAAAGCAGATCTCGGGCGCGATCTGAATGTCTTACTTGGCGTTCGACAGGCGCCCAGTCAGGCGGCTCATGCAGGCCTTCCACATTTCCGAGCCTTCGCCTGCCTTGCCCGAAAAAGCCGCGCACGTTTCATTCGGCGTCATCTCCCCGAGGAACACTTCCCGCCGCGCCTGCACCACAAAGTTCCCCGGTCGGCCCCGCGCACCGTCTGCGCATGCATACCGCACCACCGCGCCCGGCGCACCTTCACCCGCTGCCGAGCCTCGATGGCTGCTCATGTGCGCGGCAACCGAAATCCCGCCGAACACCATGACCAGGCAGCCGCAAAGTACCGCAATTCGCATGCTCCCATGCTGGCGGCTGCGACCGCGCGCGCCAATGGTACGGATGGGCTACTCCGGAAAGGCTTCATTCGGAGGCGATTCGATCCGGCTTACCCAGAGGGCTTTGCCCGAAGGGGAGGATCGCCAAAGGATCTCAACGTCAATTTCAAGCACCTCATCCAGCACAAGCATCCCGATGCAGTAGCGCATCCGCTGGGCCGTTCCGCGTAGGGGACCAGCATCCTCTGTGGTAGTATTTCTAAGCTACGCGCCCGTAGCTCAGCTGG
>Ga0307471_100001410_pt1 | contig 13103 bp, 11 predicted proteins | sample atmos_gasesAM3C__2_FD_204566 | JGI IMG/M metagenome (GOLD analysis project Ga0307471, IMG submission 204566) | Hardwood forest soil microbial communities from Morgan-Monroe State Forest, Indiana, United States - atmos_gasesAM3C_515 | ecosystem: Environmental > Terrestrial > Soil > Temperate... | reverse complement strand
CAGTTGCACTGGCGGAGGAACGATCGTCGGGTCAGACAAGCGTGCGCCGGTGACGGTGCGATCGTTGGTTACCTGCGATGGCGGAGGAGCGATAACGGCCGGAGCCGGCATGTTGAGCTTGGCTGCCGGCGAGCTCTCGCGCTGGGGCGCAGATACCGGGGGCGGTACGATCAGTGCGCTCGAGGCCGACGGTCCGCGCAGAGGGGGTGGGTCACGCTGCACGTCTGCAGGAGAAGGCTGAACGATCGGACTGTTCATCGCGACCACCGAGTGCGATTGATCGCGGGGAACCTCTTTGGGCGCAGGAGCGATGATCATGGTGGACAGACCCATCGTCTGGCGATTCCGATCCGCCGAGACACTGGTGGGGGGTGGGGCGACCACAGCGCTATTGAGCCCGGGAGTAGTGCGGGCCAACTCGCGAAAAGTCTCTGGAGGCGGCGCTATGATCGCGTTCTTCGATAGCACGGGTGGGGTGCGGGAGGCTTTGAGGCCTTCGGCGGGCGGAGGACCAGGGACGGGTTTGACGGCCAGCAAATTTGCCACCGGAGCCAGAGAGACCGGCAGCTTGAGGTTCGGAGCGTCCACGACCTTGTCGGTGGCCGAGGGTCCCCGCACGACGCGAAGGGTCTGGGAGTGGTGGTAGGCCTGCTGCCCGCCGGCGCGGCCGGAGCGGCCGGCTTGCGCGCCGCCGAAGTCCTGAACCCGGGGAAGCTCGTCCCCGTGGTAGTAGATGACTTCATGCTTGGCCAGCGTGGGAGGCCGGAAGGGCTGCAAAAGGGCTAGTTTGGCCGGCAAGATGATCGCCAGGACAAGCAGGATGGCCTCTGCTCCCCAGGACACCAGGATTCCACGCAGGGGGAACAAGCCGATAGGGGCCTCGCCGGCGAGCGCTGCCGGGGAACGGCCAAAGGCGGGCCGGATCGCCGTGCGGAACTCCTGCCACGGCGACGACCATTCCACCAATAATTTGGGCCCATCCATCATGCCGGTGCGGTTTCTCCTGCGGCGTGGGTATCGATTTCAAGCTGATCCCCAATTGTAGTGCCTGTCGAGCGCACGGTGTTTTCCGGAAGTTCTAGCACGGATGCGGCCTGAAACCGCACCGGGGCGAAGCGCCAGGGGGCCAAGCCCTGTTCCAGGTGAAGGACCACGTTTTCGGAGGTCAGGTAGATGACATCAATCGGGAAGCGCATGCCGAGAGTATGAACTCCACGACAAGGAACGATCCAGAGGCCGTGCTCTTGCCGGAAATCCGAGGACGTTTTTCCGATGAGACCGCGTAGGCGGGACCAGTGGGTGTCGGCAACCGACAGGCGAGTGGCAAGATAATGGCGGCGCGTGCGATTGAACGCGTAGCCGCGGGCAACAGGCTCCGACATCAAGACTCCCAACTCCATCATCCTGACACAACCCGCCCGCTCACGTCATGAGCGTTCGGTACAACGAAATTATGGCCGGCCCTAGAGTCACGATGATGATGGATGGCAGAACGAACACCACCAGGGGAGGAACCATCTTGATAGTGGTCTTGGCAGCCTGTTCCTCGGCGCGTTGACGGCGCTCCGTACGCAGGGAGTCGGAGTGAACGCGCAGAGCTTGGGCGATGCTGGTGCCGAAGCGGTCGGTTTGCACCAAAGTAGTGACGAGCGCCTTGATATCGTCGACGCCCGTGCGGCCATAGAGATTGCGGAGAGCGTCGGCGCGCGGTTTGCCGGCGCGCAACTCGAGGTTCATGAGGTAGAACTCGTCGGCAAGATCGGGATGGGCGTGGCGGAGATCCTCACCCACGCGCATCATGGCCTGATCTAGCGCCAGTCCGGCTTCAACGCAGATGACGGTGAGGTCGAGTGCATCGGGCATTCCCAGCCGGATGCGCAACTGGCGGTCGTTGATCATGCGCTTGAGAAAGAAACGCGGAATGAAGAAGCCAAGGCCGGTTAGTCCGACCAACAGCAGGGGTGAATGCAAGCCGCTGATCACCAAGACTGTCGCGAATCCCACCAGCGCGAACAGGACGCGGATACCCTGGTAGACAGTCAGGTGGCGGGATTCACGGTATCCAGCCTGGATCAACCACCCACGCGTGCGGTTCGTGTCGGTGGGCGACAGGGGCAACGCCTTGCTGAAGGGATCGAGCGCTTGCTCGATACGCTCCTTGATGGCCGGCTTCTCCTGCCCTTGAGGACGCTGCCAGCTCAGCGAACGCAGGCGGGAGCCGAGGATCGAGGAAGGTGCGTACGCTGCCGCGCCGAAGGCGAAGATGGCCAGGGCAATGGTGACGAAAATCAGGACTGCCAGAATCAACGCCATACGGTTACACCTGGATGCGAATAATTTTGCGAATGACGAAATAGCCCACCGTCTGCAAAGCGATACCAACCACCAACATGACGTGCCCAATGGGGTCGGTGAACAGCGGCTTGATGAACGTTGGGTTCATGAAAAACATTCCCATTACAATGATCGGCGGCATGCCCATGAGCAGTAGCATGGTCAGCCGGCCCTGAGCGGTGTAGACCCGCACCTGGCGCAGGATCTTGAAGCGCTCACGAATTACGTAGGAGAGGTTGTCGAGTATCTCCGCCAGGTTGCCTCCGGTCTCGCGTTGCAGCATGACGGCCGTGACGAAGAATTTAACGTCCACCAAAGGAACGCGATCGACCAGATTCGACAACGCTTCCCGCACAGGCAGACCAAATTTCTGCTCTTCGAACAACTTGCGAAATTCCGTCGCGACCGGCTCGGAGACTTCGTCGGAGATCATCTCCAGCGCAGTCGTGAAGGCGTGGCCGGCGCGAACGGCGCGCGCAAGCGTGTCGATCGCCTGGGGAAACAGCTCTTCGAATTCATCAAAGCGCTTGGTGCGGCGGTACGACGCGAAGGAATAAGGAAGAAAGCAACCTAGCAAAAAGCCAACCCAGGCAAAGACGACAATCTTGTTGCTCGCGACGTACACGATGCCTGCCACGAGGAGGCCGCAACCCAGGCAAAGCATGAGAAAGTTGCCGGCTCGGGTCTTGATATCGGCCTGAGAGAGCAACTTCTGCAGAGCCGAGACGCGCTCGGAGCGGCGCAGCAGGGTATCCAGGGCCGGGATTTCACTCAGCATCTCATCGCGCAGCAAAGCGATGTCTTCGAGCGGCTTCCGTTCCCCGGTGGTGGTGTCCTCGGCCGAGGCTAGACGATCACGGAGAACGCGGGCCCGCGACTTGCGCTCGTCGAGCAAAGAAAACACGACAAACACCATGACCGCTACGACCACAAAAACGAGGATGGCGACGAGTTTAGGCATCGATGGATCCTTCCTCTAGCTCAAACCTCCACGCGCGACTCAAATAATGCCGGCCGGAGCCTGCAGCCTCCGGTGGCCAATCTCTCGGCGAACTTCGGCCGGATGCCGGTGGCACGAAATACACCGCGAACCTTTCCGCTTTCGTCGATTCCCAGCCGGTCGAAGACGAAGATATCCTGCATCGAGATCACGTCGGTTTCCATGCCGGTGATTTCGGAGACGGTAATGACCTTGCGCGTTCCGTCAGACAAACGAGCCACCTGCACAACTGCATGAATGGCGGCCGAGATCTGATGACGGATGGCGCGCTCCGGGATATTCAGGTTGGCCATGGAAACCATGTTCTCGATACGCGAGAGCGCGTCCCGCTGCGAGTTGGCGTGCACGGTTGTGAGGGAGCCCTCGTGGCCGGTGTTCATGGCCTGCAGCATGTCGAATGCTTCCTCGCCGCGCACCTCGCCCACCACGATGCGGTCGGGGCGCATACGCAGACTGTTGATAACCAGTTGCCGCTGGCGAACGGCACCCTTGCCTTCGATGTTGGGCGGGCGGGTTTCGAGGCGGACGACGTGCTCCTGTTTGAGCTGCAGTTCGGCGGCGTCTTCGATGGTGACGATGCGCTCGTTGTTCGGGATGTATCCGGAAAGGACGTTGAGGACGGTGGTTTTGCCGGCGCCGGTTCCGCCCGAGATCAGGATGTTGAGCCGGCCCTTCACGACTGCGGAAAGCAGCTCCAGCATGGGTTCTGTCAGGCTCCGGTTCTCGATCATCTGCCGGGCAGTGATAGGGTCCCGCCCGAAACGGCGGATGGAAAGGCAGGCGCCGTCGATGGCCAAGGGCGGGATGATGGCGTTGACGCGCGAACCATCGGCCAGGCGGGCGTCGACCATGGGCGAAGATTCGTCGATGCGTCGCCCGACGCGGGACACAATGCGATCGATGATCTGCATCAAGTGACCATTGTCCTTGAAAGACAGCCCGGTCGCCTCGAGCTTCCCGCCGCGCTCAATGTATACCCGATCGAAACGGTTGACGAGAATGTCGGAGATGCTGGGATCCTTGAGGAGGGGCTCGAGCGGGCCGAGCCCGAAGATTTCATCGAGGATTTCGCGGGACAGTCGTTCGCGCTCGGCAAAACTGAGAGGAACCGCCTCGCTGTTGACGGAACTGCGAATGAGGATCAGCACTTCCTCACGCGCGGTCTCGCTGTTGGTTTTACCCAGTTTCTCCAGGTCGAGACGGTCGAGAATCTTGCGATGGAGGTCGGCTTTGACCTGTTGGTACTCACTACGCTCGAAGGCTTGCAGGTTTGCCATAATCTCCCTAAACGGTCTTGAACAGTGACCAGGCGGAACGCTTCACGTCGTCGTCGTTATGCGTGAGTGCCGTCGCCAGCCCGTGAAATGAACGCGCGATTTCGGTGTGGTTCTGCTGCATTAGCGGAACTCCACGGTCGATGGCCGCCGACACCGCGAAATACTGGTTGGGGATCCGCCACAACAGGGTGGCGCCCGAGGCCGTTTCCGCATCGCTCTCGTGAAAACCGGGAATCTTGCGGAACCGGTTCAGCACAAGCTTAACGCGATCCCGTCCGGCATTCTCCCCCATAAACTGCACCACCCGCGACGCGCTCCACAAAGAAGCGACATCGGCGTGTGCAATCAGAAGCACCGTCTCTGACAAGTTTCCGACCAGCCGGGTTGCGCTGTCCAGGCGCGAAGACGCGTCCACCACAACATAGCGGAAGTGACCCGCCATCAAATCGAACAATCGGGCATATTCCGCGGTAGCCAGGTCCGAGACGGCCGGGTTATTGGCGCCGGCCAACAGTTGCAGACCGCCGGAGTGGCGCATCATGAAACTTTCGAGCAGGGAACTATCCATGCGGTGCAGGTTGCGAATCGCGTCGGCTACCGTGAAGGGCGCCTTAAGATTCAGATGCAGAGCGGCATGGCCCAGCGGAGCCAGATCGACGAGCGCTACATTGCCGTAAGCCGACTGGAGCGCCAAAGCCAGGTTGACGGCGATCGTGGTGGCACCACTCCCGCCCTTGGCATTCACGACCGTAAAGACTTTGCCGCGCGGTCCATCGCGCTTGACCTTGCGCTGGGTGGTCGAGAGCCGGATGAAGGCCTCCAGCAAATCAGTGGTGGTGGTCGGGCGCTCAATGAATTCGCGGGCACCGGCGCGCATCGCGCTCACGATGACCTGGGGCTGCGACATGCTCCCGACGGCGAAGATGGCAGCCTCGGGGATTTCCTGGTGGAGCAGTTCAATGGCGTGTAGCGCCGCAGCGGAGTTTTCCACGGGCACGTCGACTAAAGTGACGTCGGGATTCATGGCATGCAGGCGAACAATCAGAGGATCCGTTGCCGTCGACGGATAACTTGGTGCGGCGTGGGAGGTGCGAGCCACACTGGTTCCGTCGACCAGCACCTGTAATACAGCTCGTTGCTCACTGTCGGACGCGATGATGACTACCGAAAGCTCAGGCATAACACCAAACTACTTTCCCGCCCCGGGTTTCTTTCCGTCAAACTTATTGTCATCGAGGAAAGGCTGCGGATTGGTTGGCCCCGCGGGCGGCTTCACATCCGCCGCTATCTTTTTGACAGTGCACAGCACCATCAACTCCTGGTTGCTTTTCTGCTGGCTCTTGCTTTTGAAAAAATTGCCCAGGATCGGAATATCCCCGAGCCCGGGTATTTTATTCGCGAGATTGGTTACGCGGTTATCCATCAAGCCGGCGATCACGAAACTCTGCCCATCCTGCAGTTCGAATTCGGTGTCTGCGCGGCGGGTGCTGAGCGCGGGAACGAGGAAACCGGAAACCTGCAAGGCGTTGGTAAAGTCCAGCGTGCTGACTTCAGGCACCACTTTCAGGTGGATGTTTCCGCTCGGCATGATGACGGGTGTGAATTTCAGCTTCACCCCAAATTCCTTGAATTGAATGGTGACTGCAGTGAACCCCTGGCCGGGCTGAACGATGGGGAAGGGGAATTCGCCGCCCGCCAGAAAGCTGGCCTCCTTGCCATTAACGGCAATCAGGTTGGGCTCGGCGAGGATCTGAAGGAGGTTCTTCGCCTGCAAAGCTTTGATGACCGCGCCAATATTCAGGTCTGTGCGGGCGACAAAGACATTCAGGAAGTCGCTGATATTGACCGTGGGGGGAGTGGCCGTGGTGGTTGTAGTCGATGTGCCGCCGTTCGTGGTGGTTGTGGTCGCCGTGTTATGGATCGCGACCGAACCGAATTGCCCGGTCTGGACTGTCGCGACCGTGTTGCCGAGCCCAGGCGCAAACAAGTTGATCCCAAGCTGGGTACTGGCAGTGCGATCGACCTCGGCGAACTTCACTTCGAGCAGAACCTCCTGGGCGCCCTTCGGTCCAAAGGTCAGAACGTTGACCACGTTTTTGGAATAGGCCTCAGCGATCTTGCCGGCGCGAGTGGCAACGGTTTCGTCGGAAACATGCCCGGAGAGGACGATGGCCGACCGGGACGGCGTCACGAGAATCTGCTCATCGGGGAAAACACTCTTCTCTTCTTCGGCGGCGGCCGTCACGTCTACATCCACGCGCAGATCAAAACTGCGGGAGCGTTCCAGTTCGTCCCAGATGAGGAGCGAGACCTCGCCCGCAGAACGACCGTGCACAAGAACTTGCGTGGGCGTGACCACGTCAATGTCAGCAACCGCTGGGTCCGTCACGGAAACACGCTTCAGGCGCTCGCTGGTATTGATGAGAAGAGACTTTCCCACCATCACGCGTAGCGGCGCAGCGCCAGTGGCTTCGGTCGGCCCGGGAATTGACGCCGAGGCCGGATGCTCGACCGGCTGTTGTGCAGACGGTTGCGGAGCATTGGTTGCCGGTTCTTGCGGGCGCGCCTCGGCAATGCCATGGGTGGAAAGCAGCAGTACGGCGGCAACCGCACCCACAGCAGCTTGGGGTAGCGTCATCGTCAGATTCCTCTCAACTCGAGGCAGCGGCAGAAATTTGTTGATCAGAGATCCGTTCATTCCTAGTGAGCGCCTGTTTGATCTGGGAACTTGGTTTCGTCGACCTTGTTACCGCGGATGACCTCGACTTTGTAGGCGCCCGGTGGGGCCGGAGCAGCTTGCACCTTGGGCCCCTTGGCCGGCTTTGGCCGCGACGGCGGGGGTGCAGCCGGGTTCAGGTTTCTGTAGAGTCCATTTGCCTTCGCGGCAGCCAGATCTTCCTTCCTGGTATCGACCGGGTTGCGCAACGCGAGCTGGATGTGTCCCTGGGAGCTGGCGAGCGTGAGCTTCTGGGCGTCGTCCGGCGAAAGCAGGAGCGTGATGACAGCCGCGGATTGCGGGTCACCGGCAGCATTGCGCTCCAGCCGCTGCCCGGCGGCGATGACGGCAACATTTTCGAGCACCGTGGTGGTTTGCGGCTCATTGCCGCCGGCGGGGTTGCCGGTGAGCAGAACGTCGACGCGCGTTCCGGGAACGACGAAGCCGGCCACGGCCACCACGTCGTTGACTCGCACCGAAACCGCGCGCATACCGGGAGGGATCAGTGAGGGTAGGCCGGAGCCGGCATTTTCCGCGGCCAGCTTGCTGGGCAAAATGAACTCGCCCTTCTGGATCGGGAGGATGACTCCTCGCCCGATGATTTGAGATTTCGAACGAAAGTAATTCGGTGGAACCACCGAGGCGGGAACCTTGACGCTGCGGACGTCGCCGTCCTGCAGCTTAGAGCCCACCTGGATATCGTTGGCGGCGACGATAACGTCCGAGCCAGGCTCGTTGCCGCCGGTGGACTTCGAGAGCAGATTTTTGTAGACCACAAAGCTGACAAAGGCGCCTAAAGCGAGGGCAACGAATCCTATAAACAGGAGCCGTGTACGATTCATGCGTACTCCTCAAAACGAGCCATAAATTGCAAGTGTGCGACGAGGCGCCGCACGCTCCCACAACCCCACCCCTCCAAGTTTTCCTCTGGTCCCCGGATCGAAGCGGACCGAAGAACTCACCACACTATCGGATCAATCGCCGGCATGAAAAAAGAACAACCGGCCAGGCTTGTCACTGAACGGAACTAGCGACTTGCGAGAAGACAGTATTTGCATTGGATCCGATCAGGCGGACCGTCCCAACGACGATAACCAAGATGACCGCCAGCATCACCGCGTACTCTGCGATGTCCTGACCCTGCTCATCGCACAACAGCCTGCGGATAGTCGGGTTCATCTCTCATACCTCCCGCGACACACAGCCACTCATGAATGAAGCGTTCCGGTTCGTGCTGGACGACCCCTGGAGCGCTCCCCGGGACCGAAACGACTTATTTTTTATCAATCGAATCAAGGATTTGAAGGGGCCCGCGAGGCCGCGCGACGCCCAGTCGCGACTATCATACCTCGACCGGGGCAGGTGAGAAGCGAATTTCTTGATTTGGGGTAGACAGGTTGGTGCCACGGCCCGAAAAGCCAGGTCCCGCGCTCGGCTCCTGTAGTTGCAGTCCCCTCAGCGGAGGGCCGGTTCCGGGTAGCGTTCGAGCTTTGGGGGTAGGATGTCCGGCTGCACGACCCAGATTTGTCGATCCTTGAAGTAATCGAGGAGTGGTTGCAGATCCCGGCCCGGAATCTCGCGAGCCCAAACGATACGGGAAGCGTCGATGTCCGCGGCGTTGTAGACCCACTCTTCGTGCACATTGTGCTTGGGCGCATAGCGGACGAGCACCAGATGCTTGCCGGGGATCGATTTCAAGGTATTGATGGTCTGTGCGTGCCGTTCGCGCCACCCGTGGGGCGGATCAAGGCGGGCATGTCCGGCTTGGATGAGGATCCAGTCGAACGCGAGAATGACGAGCAATCGTGTCATGAAAATCCCGATAGGCCGGCCATGGATGCTCACGTGTCGCAGGTGCCGCATGGCCTGAACCAGTAACACAAAGAGAGCTACAGCGAGGGGCGCGGTGTAATGGGGCTGGAACCACACCACGCACAGCAGGCCGATGACACACAGAACAGATTGACCGAGTGGCAGTCGCATCCGCCGGTCCTTGAGGACGCGGCCGAACAGCAGAAAGGGAGCGGTCTGCAATGGCCCCAGAAGGACGTACCACAAGGGCCACCCTAGTCCCCAAGTCCGGTCCTTCCACCCTTTCCAGGAAAGGGGATAGGCTTTCCGCACCCAGACGTTGAAAAAGGCCTCAAATTGCGGATTGGAGTAGTGCTGGGGCGGACCCGCCTTTTGCCAGGCAAAGGCCGGATAGTTGAAATACTGCTGCTGGTACAGAACATAGGGAAATTGCCAAGGATTCCCGGTGACTCTTGCGTTGTAGTAAGCGAGAAAGAGCAAACCGCACGTCAGCACTACTGCCAGAGGCAGGATGACTCGAATGATTGTCACTCGGCCAAAGCGCTGACGCTTGGACAGCAACCCTATGGGAAGGGCGATCCCGATGGGCACGCAGAAGATCAAGCCTTCGACGGGTCGACTGCAGGCAAGGATCATTGCACCCAGGCCCATGAGCAGCCCATCCCGTGCACGCCCGTACGCAAGAATTCTTCGAAAGGCGCCCAGGACCAGGGCGGCACCAATCATAGCGACGGAGCCGTTGTAATAGCTGTCCACCCAGTACGCGAAGAGGCCGAAGTGCAGCAAGACCAGCACACCGCCGAGCAGGGCCCAGGGCGGAGGAAACCAACCTTGGAACATCCACGTCATGGCCATGACCATCGCGGCCGTGCTCAGCAGAACACCGATCCAGGGATGGCCCACCAGTTGGCCGATTGCCATGGCAGCGCCGGGTGCGGGCGGGTACTTCGAGGCATAGGTGGGATGCTGCAACACGTGATAAGTGTCGAAGAAGATCCACATCGGATGGGGCGGGTTCGTCAGGCGACCATGGGCGAACGTGTCGGCCGCGAGCAGGTTGCTGAACTCATCGTGGACGCCAGGAATAGGGACCGGCAGAACCGGCAGCAAGGCCAGCCGCATCAGGATCGCGGCGAGTCCCAGGCAGACGACGGTTAGCGCTTTCCTTCGCGCGAAGCGGGCGGCTTGTTCTTCGAGTGGGCGGATCCATCGGTTGCCGATCAAGGGCGCAAACCAGCCGATCGTCAGCAGCACCACCGAGATCGCGACAATCAAAACGACCACCGAGCCTCCCGGATCGATGTGTTTGGTAAACTCGCGAAGAGGGAAAATCCTTCGACCGAGCGGACTCAGTTGTAGCAGAACGACCGGCAGGACACTGCCCAGTTTTTTCAAAGATACCTGAAGGAGTTGCTGTGGGCGCCACACTCAAGCCGGATTGGGAGCAATCGACGGCCGAGAAAGCACCAGGGCCTATCGAGCTTTCGGTGGTTCTTCCTTGCTTGAATGAGGCAGAAACGCTCGCCGCTTGTGTTCGTAAAGCACAGCACACCATGCGGGACGCGGGTATCCGTGGCGAGGTGATTGTCGCCGACAACGGCAGCAGCGACGGCTCGATCGACATCGCGCAACGGCTCGGGGCGCGCGTGATCCGCGTCAAGGCCAAGGGTTACGGGAATGCGCTGACGGGAGGAATCGCAGCCGCAGCGGGAACGTACATTTTGATGGGCGACGCCGATGGGAGTTACGATTTCGGGCACATCCCGCGCTTCCTGGAACAACTGCGGAATGGCGCAGACCTGGTGATCGGGAATCGATTCCGCGGGGGCATTAGTCCGGGCGCAATGCCGCCCTTGCACAAATATCTCGGCAACCCGGTCCTCTCGGGGCTCGGCCGCTTGTTTTTCAAGAGCCCTTTTCAGGATTTCCATTGCGGGTTGCGTGCTTTTAGTAAATCCGCTTACGACCGCCTGGGCCTTCAGACCGCCGGCATGGAGTTTGCCAGCGAGATGGTGGTCAAAGCGACTCTACTAAAGCTCTCCATGGCGGAAGTGCCCACCACCCTTTCACCCGACGGACGCACTCGCCCGCCGCATCTTCGTACCTGGCGGGACGGTTGGAGACATCTACGTTTTCTGTTGTTGTACAGCCCGCGGTGGCTCTTCCTGTATCCCGGCTTGTTGCTCATGTTGGTCGGAAGCCTCGTGGAGCTTTGGTTGCTACCGGCGCCGAGAACAGTCGGCAGCGTCACTTTCGATGTTCATACGATGGTATACGGTGCCGCGTTCGTACTGCTCGGATTTCAAGCGGTCGCGTTCGCCATGTTCACGAAAGTCTTCGCGATTTCGCAAAGACTGTTCCCACCTGACCCAGCGCTCCAAAAGATAACTCGCTATATCGGTCTCGAGGCTGGCCTGATCGTCGGATCTGTTCTGATTGCCGGCGGCCTGGGCGGCTCAATCTATGCCGTGGATGTTTGGGGAGCCCGACACTTCGGGGCGCTCGACTACTCGCATACGATGCGCCTGGTCATTCCGTCTGTGCTGGCGCTGGTCCTGGGTTTGCAGACGGTCTTTGCGAGTTTTTTCTTGAGCGTGCTCGGCTTGCGGCGACACAGCTAGGCATTTTCGAAGTGTCCAATTGTGGGAATTGGAAAGACACGGCCAAACATCAGGCTACTTTCCTCAATCGAGCCACGAAATGAAGCTGCGCTCCGAAGACGCGGTCGGCCGGCGCAGGGTACAGTTGCAGATCGGTGGCCTGTTCTTCCGGGCACAATCCAATTTCTTGCCATGCGTTCTGCCACTGCTCCTCCGTCCAGTAGTTGTATGGAAGGGCTACCCCAAACCTTGCATTGCCGACCCAGTCCATCAAGCTCAACCGCTGCTTAGCCGCAAATCCCTTTAGAACGTGGTCCTTGATAAGCACCCATGGCGCGGCCACCCGCGCCGCTTCGCGCAGCAAGACCGTGGGGTCGTCAGTATGGTGCAGCACATCCGCAAACAGAACCGCGTCAAACGCGGCATCCTCGAACGGAATCCGGCGACCATCGAATATCTCCACCGGGATGTAAGCCTGCTTTCGGGGAAGCACATCCAGTCCGCGGATAGTCAGATCTGGTCTCTTGGCGCAAATTGCCGCCGCCATGAGGCCGTCACCACAACCCACATCGAGAATGTGCGCGTTTTTTGGGGCGAGCCGCGCGAACCACGAGGACAAGACATCGACCCGTCGGCGAACTACCAGACCATCATGCAGACTGCCCACCGCACTCACAGGATTCTCCCAAAGCTCTTTTATATACCTACGCTGACGGCGCTTGAATTGCGCCCTGCGCTCGAGAGTGGAATATAGTCTTCTCGCGAATTGTTGGGTGGCCTAAGCGCAGGTGAAACTGCACAAACTGGCAAAAGCGCATGCCCGAAACATACACCGTTAAGGCTGGCTCGAATGCCGCCGGATCTAATCTTGCGCGGACGGGAGATTCGTGGCTGCGACGCGTTAGCTACGCAGCACTGGCCCTTTTTTTTCTCGCCCTGATTTCCTACAACTTTGTTGATATCGACATCTGGCATCAGATGGCGCTGATCCGGGGCAGCCTGTCGATGGGACACCTGCTCAAGACTGACTCCTACGCGTACACCTCGACGCTCACGCCTTGGATCGATCACGAGTGGGGAGCAGGGGTGATCGCATTCTTTACGACCCTGTGGTTTGGGGGCCGGGCGATTGTAGTCTTGAAATTTCTGATGGCGCTGGGAACGGCGTTTGTTTGTGTCCGCTGTGCTGAAGAAATAGGAACTGATTTCCGGCTGCTCGGCGCATGTGCGCCCCTGGCGATTTTTCTGGCGCATCTTGGATTTTTCAGCGCGGTGCGGGCGCAGGTTTATTCCTTTTTCTTTACGGCACTGCTGATGCTGTTCTGGCAGTTCGACCGAAGAGGAACACGGGGATGGATCCTTGC
>Ga0307471_100001409_pt1 | contig 13109 bp, 11 predicted proteins | sample atmos_gasesAM3C__2_FD_204566 | JGI IMG/M metagenome (GOLD analysis project Ga0307471, IMG submission 204566) | Hardwood forest soil microbial communities from Morgan-Monroe State Forest, Indiana, United States - atmos_gasesAM3C_515 | ecosystem: Environmental > Terrestrial > Soil > Temperate... | reverse complement strand
GCCGGCGCCGACGGCGCGGATCGCCTCACCGTTGACCGTCAGCGTCGTCGGGTTGCCGACAAGGGTCGGCTCGATCGGCAGCGCCACGGTGGTGTTGGGACTGACCACCGAGCCGTCGCCTCGCTTCACCCAGTAAAGCAGCGGGGCGCTGAACGGCGTGCCACGCGGGTCTCGGACCCCTCCGGGCACGATGGCGATCGGCGCTGTCGGGTCCGTGACGATGCGATGCAGCGACGACATCAACCGGGTGTCAACCTGCGAGGTGAGGTTGTTCGTCACGTACAGCACGACGACCAGCGACACGACGGCATAGGCCGCCGCCGCGACCCCTGCGCTGATCAATGCGACCCGAAGCGATGCGACGTTGACGCGCTCGAGACGCTGACTCACGCTTCCTCCAGTCGGTAGCCCGCGCCGCGCACGGTCACGATCCGCACGCCGGCATTCGGAAGCTTGGCGCGCAGCCGGCTGAGCTGGACGTCGATCGCGTTCGACCCGAGCGGCTGGGTCTCGTCGCGCCACGCGTGCTCAGCGATGGCCTTGCGATCGACGACTGCAGGAGAGCGGCGCATCAACAGCTCGAGAATGTTGTACTCGGTCGCCGTGATGCTGACCGCCGTCTCGTCGACGGCAACCTGGCGACGGGTCGGGTCGAGCGAGAGCCTGCCACGCGTGATGACGGGGGCGTCGACGCCGCGCGGGCGGCGTTGCAATGCACGGATGCGCGCGACGAGTTCGCCGAAGTCGAACGGCTTGACCAGGTAGTCGTCGGCGCCGGCGTCGAGGCCCTGGACCCGGTCGGCCGGCGTATCGCGAGCGGTGAGCATGATGATGGCGGTCGGCCGGCCGTGACGCCGCGTCCAGGTGACGACGTCGATACCGCTGGCACGGGGCATGCGCCAGTCGATCACCGCAACGTCGTAGTCGTAGAAACGCAGCTGTTCGATGGCGTCATCGCCGGCCTCTACGGAGTCGACGAGATACCCGGCTTCCTCGAGGCCCTGCACGAGCAGCTCGCGAAGACTGCTGTCGTCTTCTGCGACCAGGATGCGCACGCCGTTCTCTCCCTCATGGCAGCCTGCGGTCACGTCGTGGTGTTGCCCGTCCCGCCACCTTCGCTCCCGCCGCCACCTCCGCCGAAACCACCGAAACCGCCGCCTCCGAACCCGGATCCGCCGCCTGAGAAGCAGCCGTTCGGCCCGGCGGGCACGATGCTGATGCTACGGGCGCTGACCGTACCGCCGGCGGCTTTCGGCCCGACCGCCAGTACGCAATCACCGGTTCGCAGCGTTGACGGCTGCACCTGGTCGGACCTGGTCACCCGAACGGTCGTCGGGACGGTGACCGTCTGCGTCGTCCCGCCGGCCGCCTGCACCGTCACGGTGGTCCCGCTCACATTGGTGACCATGCCGCGCACGGATGCCCGATTGGCGAACTGCGGAGGCGGCGTGCGGTTCGGATTGGGGGTGCGAGTCCCTCCCCCACCTCCACCAAAGCCCCCCAACCCCGTGCACACACCGTTGAGCGGCTCGCTGACGCGAACGGTGTCGATCGTGACGCCGCCACTCGCGTCCTTGGTGCCGGCGGCGACGATGCACGTCCCGCTGGTGATGTCGCCGACCGTCGCGGTGCTCGTCTGCGTGAAGGCGGTTGTGGTGCTGTACGTGACGGGGGTGTCTCCATTCTGATTGCTCACGATGAGCGTGCTGCCGTTGATCTGCACCAGCTGTCCCGCGGTGCCCCGACCAAGACCGCGTCCACCGGTCGGCGACGGCGTTGATGTCGCGGTGCTCGCAGTGGCGCTGCCGCAGGCCACGACGGCGATGGTCATGAGCGCTCCGCCCGCGGTGACTGCCAATCTGTTCATGTGTCCGTCAACCTCCGTGCATGTGAGTTACTCGGCGCGCAGCGCTTCGATGGGGGCGAGCCTCGCAGCGCGCACCGCCGGGTACACGCCGAATATCAGCCCAACACCGGCAGCAACACCGACAGCGATGAAAATCGGAGCGGCGGCGATGTCGACGCCGATCCCGGTGAATCGTGGGATGAGTGCTCCCGCCAGCAGCCCTGCGCCGACCCCGAGCAGGCCGCCGATGACGCTCAGCGTCGACGCCTCGACCAGAAACTGACGCAGCAGGTCACCGGGTGTGGCTCCCAGCGCCTTGCGCAATCCGATCTCGCTGGTGCGCTCGGTGACGGACACGAGCATGATGTTCATCACGCCGATACCGCCGACGAGCAGGGAGATTGCGGCCACGCTGGCGAGCAGGATGGTCAGTGTCGAAGTGACCGACGACAGCGTGCTCTGCAGCGTCTGCTGCGAGGCGATGCTGAAATCCGCCTGACCGGGATTGGTGACGTGATGCGTCGCGAGCAGCAGGTCATCGGCCTCCTGGTAGGCGGAGCCGATGGTGTCGGAGCTGGTCGCGCTGAGCAGGATGCGCTGCACCGACTCGGGACTACCGCCGGTGAGCTCGTCCTGAGCCGTCGTGATCGGCACCACCGCGAGGTCATCACCGTTGGTGAACGCCTGCCCGCCGGCTGACGTCAGGACCCCGATGACCGTGTACGGGATGTGCGCGATGTCGACCGTCGAACCCACGGTGGCGCCGAGATTGCCGGCCGTCGTGACGCCGAGCACGACCACCTGGTCACGCCGCCGCAGGCCGGTCTGTGTGAAGAACTCGCCGGTCTGCACACTCCGCGCGTTCGTGACCAGCCAGTCCGGAGTGCTCCCCTGCACCGTCGTGCTCCAGTTCGACGCTGGGCTGATGAGCGTCTCGCGCGCCTGCACCACCGGTGCCACCGCCTGGACATCGGGCGCGTTGTCCTTGTTGGCAAGCCCGCTCGCGTCGGACATCGAGAGCGTGCTCGCGCTGCCGCCACCACCGAAGACGCCGGCGGACACCGTGCTGCCGGGTGTGATCGTCAGCAGGTTGGTACCCAACGCCGCCACCCTCGCGGTGACCGACGCCGCCGACGCCTGACCGATGCCCACGGTACAGATGACCGCGGCGACGCCGAAGAGGATGCCCAGCGTGGTGAGCACCGAACGAAGGCGATGCGACAGCAGCCCGCGCACCCCGGTGTCGAGCGTGCGCAGCAGGGTCACGCCGCCACCGCTTCGCGAAGACGGCCGTCGCTCATCGTCACCACGCGGCGCGCCACGCTCGCGACGTTCGCGTCGTGCGTGATCAGCACGACCGTGTGGCCTTCATCGTTCAGGCCACGGAGCACGTGCAGGATCTCGCGGCTCGACGCCGAATCGAGGTTCCCGGTCGGCTCGTCCGCAAGTATGAGCGACGGATCCGTGACCAGTGCCCGCGCAATTGCGACCCGCTGCTGCTGACCGCCCGACAGCTGGTTGGGACGGTGCTGCACGCGATCAGCAAGGCCCACCTGCGCGAGTGCACGCAGCGCGGTGCTCTTGCGCTCCCGCGTGTTGCGATACAGCAGCGGAAGCTCGACATTGCGCCAGGCCGGCATCGATCCCAGGAGGTGGAACTGCTGGAAGACGAACCCGATCCGCCGGTTGCGGATGCCGGCGAGCTGATGCTCGCTCATCCTCTCGACCAGCTCTCCGGCGAAGTGATATGCACCGGTGGTCGGCACGTCGAGGCACCCCAGGATGTGCATGAGCGTCGACTTGCCGGACCCGGAGGGACCCATCACCGCGACGAAGTCGCCCTCGCGTACCGAGAGCGACACGGCGTCCAGTGCCCGGACCGTGGCGTCGCCCGATCCGTACACCTTCGACACGCGGTCGAGGCGAATGATCTCGTCGTGCACCGGCGCCTCTAGCCGCCTGTTCCGCCGCCGCGACCACCGCCGCCGCGACCGCCGCCGCCGAAGCCGCCTCCGCCGAACAGGCCTCCGGCAGATGTGTTGCTCGGCACCGTGCTGCTGAGGGTGGCGATGACCACCTGGTCGCCCGGGTTGATGCCGGAAAGGATCTGTGTGCGTATCGCATCCGTCGCGCCCACCTGGACGGTGCGCGCCTGCGACTGGCCGTTCACCAGCACGTTGACCGTGCTACCTGCAGCGGTGGTGTGCACCGCGCTCGTCGGAACGGTCAGCACCTGGACGACCTGGTTGACGATCACGCCGACGGAGGCGGACATTCCGGCACGCAGGGTCGCGTTGTCACCGTCGAGGGTCACAGTCACCGGAAACGTCGCGACTCCGGATGTGACGGTCGCCTCTTCGGCGATCTGGCTGACGGACCCCGTGATCGCTTCGCTGGAGCCCGCGACGACCACCTGAGCGCGCTGCCCGACGGTGAGCTCCCCGACCAGGGCATCGCTGACGTCACCGCTCACCTGGAACGCGCCGGGTGTGAGCATCGTGACTGCGGCAGCGCTCGATGAGCTGCTGGACGAGCTCGCGCCGCTCGAGTTGTTGCTGGAGCTGCCGGTCGAGCCGCCACTCACCTGCTGGCCGGCAATGATGTTGACCTGCGCGACAACGCCGCTGACGGGAGCCGTGAGTGTGGCCTGGTCGAGCGCAGTCTGCGCGGTGTTCACGTTGACCTGGTCGATCTGCACCTGGTTTTCGTCCATCTGGATCTGCTGCGACGCCGTCCCCTGCTCCAGCGCCGACAGCGCCGCCTGCGCGTTCTGCAGCGACACCCTCGCGGCGCTGACCTGACCCTGAGCCTGGTCGTTGCCCTGCTGCACCTTGACGGTCGTGGCCTGCAGGTTGCTGGTCGCGGTGTCGACGTTGTTCATGTCTGTCTGGCAGGTCGGCGTCGAGGGAGGAGACGTGCAGTTGTCGGTGTTCCACTGCGAGTCCGCCTGATCGAGCGCGTTATGCGCCTGCGTCATCGACTGCGCGTTCACCGCCTCGGTGTCGGCGAGGCTGGTCTCGTTGTTCTGCAGCTGCGCGTTGGCGCTGCTCACCTGCGCCTGCGCGGAGGCCAGGTTCTGCGGCGTCGGCCCCGCCTGGTCGAGTGACAGCCTCGCTTGAGCCGACTGCAGGTTCGCTTGAGCGACGGTCAGACTGCCCTGCAGAGCGGAAGTATCGAGCGCCGCGAGGACCTGGCCGGCGGTGACAGATTGACCGACGGCCGCGCTGACTGCGCTGACCCGTCCTGACGAGCCGAAGTTCAGGTCGGTCTCGCCCACCGGAGTGAGGTTGCCGGAGAGCGAGACCGTCTGCGTGACGGTCCCGAGTGTCGCGGCAGCGGTGCGGTACCGAACAGCCGGGGCGTCCTGCCGGATCCACAGAAACGCGCCGGTGCCGACAAGCGCCGCGGCGATCCCATATGCGGCAAGGAACCGCTTGGTCATCAGTCGTCGCATGCGCCGGCGACTCACCCTGGCAGCTGGCCGAGCGTCACCGTCACGGTCCTCTGCGTGCCGTCCTGCGCGGTGACCGACACCTGTACCTTGTCCCCCGGCGCCCGCGCGGCCAGCGCTTCCGTCACCGCCTCCGACGTCGGGGTCGTCGTGCCGCCTATCGCCGTGATCGTGTCGCCGGGCTGCAACCCGGCTTGGCCGGCCGGGCCATCGGACACGACGCTCGAGATCACCGCCCCGCCGCCGAAGGAGTCGGCAAGCGTGACCCCAAGGTATGCGCGTCCGGACTGGGTCACGTGACCCTGGGTGACCAGCTGACCGGCGATGTTGGAGACGATGCTGCTCGGAATCGCAAACCCGATGCCCGGCGCGGCGCCACCACCGAGCTGCGGGTCGGTCGCGGCCAGTGTCGGGATCCCGATGACCTGCGCGGCGAGGTCCACCAGGGCGCCGCCGCTGTTGCCGGGATTGATCTCCGCGCTGGTCTGGATCGTGTCGGGCAGCACGACGCCGTTGTCCTCGCTCACCGTGCGGCCGACCGCACTCACGATCCCGGCGGTGACGCTGCTCTGCAACCCCAGCGGATTGCCGATCGCCATCACGATGTCGCCAACCTGCAGCTTGCTGGAATCGGCGAACACCGCCGGGGTGAGCTGCGCGCCGCTGACATGGATGACCGCGAGATCGTCGGGCGCGTACGTGCCGACCAGGGTGCCGCTGTACTTGTGGCCGCTGGAGGTCGTCACCGAGAACGTCGTGGCGCTGTCGACGACGTGAGCGTTGGTGACGATGTCACCGCGCGCGTCGAGCACGATGCCCGAACCTAGCCCGGCGTCTGTCTCGATCTGGACGACCGACGGCAGTACGTGTTGCACCACCGACACGTACGCGTTCTGCAGCGCTGCGGCATCACCCGTGCCGCTCGGGGGAGGAATCGAAGCAAGCGGGATCCCGGACACGGCGGGCGGGACGCTCTTGGCCGCTTTCGACGTCGTGGCCGCGCTGCTGCACGCGGCGAGTGCAAGCACCGATCCGGCGCCGACTGCGGCGCAGGCGAGGCGTGCGCGCCCGCTGTCCATCTTGGCCACGACCATTGCGCCACGGTAGGGCCGATTTCCTTTCTATACGGTGACGGCAGGTCAGCTCCCCAGGGAGGCGGCGATCTCGTCGATCAACGCCTGCCCCGGCAGTGGCGCGCCGAGGGCTGCGTACGCCGCCGCCGTACGCTCGATGAAGACGCGGGGGCTGTAGCGCTGCTCGGCGCAACGCGCGGACGCTGCGCCGAGCGAACGCGCACGACCGGGGTCGGCGATGACGCGGTCGATGCCGGCGGCGATGCTGTGCGGATCCGGCTCGACAAGCATGGCCGTCGAGTCGTCGAGCACCTGCGTGTGGCTGCGTATCCGCGTCGCGACAATGGGACGACCGCTGCGCATGTACGCGAAGATCTTCAACGGCGTGTTGTCACCGCTCGACCGCGGCGAGACGAGCACATCGGCTGCGGCCATGCATGATGGCATCTCTCCGGGCGGGCGCATGCCGGTGTACACGATGTCCGCCGGAGTTCCCGGTGCCGCGGCCAGGCGCTTCAGCTCTGCGATCTGGTCCTCGCGCCCGCCCACGACGACGAGGCGCGGCTTCGTGCCGTCCGGGGAGGGCGAAACATGCGCCATCGCCTCGACGAGCAGCGGTAGCCCCTGGTACGGCTCGAGCGTACCCGTGTAGACGACCAGCGGCCTGTTGGAATTGCCGCGCCACTCGCGCGCCAACCGCGCGGTCAGGGCCGGATCGGCTGGCCGGTCGAGCGACACGTTCTCGATGAGGTGCACGGACACGCCTGGCGCCTTGCGCGCCATCTCGGTGGCGAGGTCGGGGATGACCACGATGGCGGCTCGCGCACTGCGCAGGCTGCGCAGCTCCAGCCAGGCCGCGAGCCGCGTGAGCGGGTGATGGGCGCTGAACCCGTAGTTCATCATCACCGTCGCGAGATCATTGTGCATGTCGTAGACGTGCAGCGCGCGCGCCGGACGGCGCAGCAGCCAGCCGAACGCACCTGCCTCCTCGTGCGTGTGGATCACGTCGTAGCGACGGCGCATCAGCTGCACCACCGTGCGCACGAAGACGAGCGCATCGAGCGGTGCCTTGGCGGCCGAGGGGCCGATCTTCACCGAGCGTATTCCAAGAATGTTCGGAGCCCGCAGATAGCGCAGGCCACGCATCTCCACGTTCTCCCCGATGGGATACGTCACGAGATCCACGGTGTGCCCGAGGGCTGTGAGGGCGCGGCAACGGTTGATGACGCTGATCGGCGTCCCGCGCGGCGTGAAGACGGGGGTGGGGGCGACCATCAGCACGCGCATCGGTCGGTCAGTCCGTCGTGAAGCCGAGACCGTAGCCCTCGAGGGTCGTGTTGGACTTCCGCGGCTGCCACGCCGTGGCGCCGCCGGTGCTCGTGGTCACGGTCAGCCCATCGTATCCGTGCGCGATGCCGTGCAACGGATCACCCCTGGGGAACGCGATGGCGAGCAGCTTGCCCGGCGACGCGGACGCCTGCAGGTGCCACGTGTGGCCGCCGTCGGAGCTCGCGACGATGTTGCTGATCCCGGCCGCGTACCAGTGCGATGCGTCAGGCGTCGACACCCCATAGAGCTTGTTCGTCGCCGGGTTCGATCTCGCGGTCCATGTCGCGCCGCCGTTGCTCGTGGTCAGGATCGTCTGGTTCTCCCCCACCGCCACGCCGTGCGTCGAGTTCACGAACGAGACGCCGTCGAGGAGCGATCCCACACCGGACGACTGCCGGTGCCAAGTCGCGCCTCCGTCGGCCGTCTTCGCAATCACGCCGTTGTCGCCGACCACGTATCCGATGCCCGGCGCCGGCAAGGCGGCGTTGTACAGCGTTGCGGACAGGCCCGAGGACCGCTTCACCCAGGTGGCTCCCTCATTGCTCGTCGTGAGAATCACTCCCTCCTGGCCGGAAATGAGCCCGTGCATCCGGTCGGAGAACGAGACCCCCTTGAGGTTGGTGGTCACCGGCGAGGCCTGCCTCGCCCAGATTCTGCCGGCGTCGTGGCTGACCAGGATCACGCCGAACGGCGCCACCGTCCAGCAGTCGGTCGCGTCGGGACACGACACCCGCCGGAGGTTTCCCGCACTGCCTGAGGGAATCGTCCCGGTGCTCTTGTGCCAGGTGACCCCGAAGTCCGTCGAGTATTCGATGAGGCCGCCGTTGAAGACTGCGATCGCCGTGGGCACGGCCTGCGCGTGAACTCCAGGTCGCGGCGCCAGCTCGACCCCAGCCAGGCACACCCCGAGAACAATGAGCGCACCGCGAAACGTCGACCTCACCGCTTCCTCCGCATCCTTCAGCCGCCGATTCAACATTGTGCGCCGAGGGCCCGGTTGCCCTTCGACGGGTTTCCGATAAACTTTCATTTCTGTCAAACGTTCCGTTCGGCCGAGCGCAGGCTCGCGCTCGATCCAAGGGGCTACGGATCCAGGGGTCAGGAGGATGGCGATGCTCTGCGTCGACGTACGCAAGGTTCGGCGAATCGGAATCGGCGCCGCCGTGGCGGTGTCGGCCCTGGTCGCGCTGGCGCCCACGGGCGTCCCGGCTCGAGCGCAAGGCCAACTCGAGGTGCCCGCTGCCGGGCACGCCACCGCCGACCTCGTCGGCGGCCATCAGGCGAGCACTGGAACGACCGGCGCCGGTCCGCGGGCGGTCCCGCGCCACGTGCTGGACCCCGCCGCCTACCAGCAGGAGAAAGCCGCGGCCGCCCGGCACGCCCCGCCGCGGCAGACAGGTACGACCGCCACGCGCAACAGCGCCGTCGTGGGCGGCCTCGACAAGGTCGGGCTCGTCGCCAGCCCGGATCCGTCGCAGCAGGAGACCCCGCCCGACACGACGGGGGCGATCGGACCAGCTCACTACGTCGAGTTCGTCAACTCCGAGGTCGCCGTTTTCAGCCGCGCCACCCTGGCGCTGGTCTCGAGCGCGAACCTCTATACCTTTGACGGCTTCACGAACCCTGTCAACGCGTACGACGTTCAGATCCAGTACGACCCGCAGTCGAAGCGGTGGTTCTACCTGAACGCCGCCTTCAATCCCATCAACAACGGTCTACTCGAGTTCGGATTCTCGAAGAGCTCCGACCCCAGCAACCTGACCTCCGGATGGTGCCAGTACACCCTGGACATCTCGAGCGCCAATGGGGTCAGCACCGGTACCTACTTCCCCGACTTCCCCAAGCTCGGACATGACAACGCCCACGTGCTGCTGACCGACAACACGTTCTCGTCGAGCAACTTCATCTCGGCACAGATCTGGAGCTATCCCAAGCCCGCCGCTGGGGCGATCTCCGCGTGCCCTGCCAGCGAAACAACGACGCTCTTCGGCTCATCGGCTGCACAACTGAAGACGTCGCTCGGCAACCTGGCCTTCACCGTCATCCCCGCGAACACCGCCGACAGCTCGGCCGCCGGCTTCGTCGTCTCGGCCGATGGCACCACCCATCTCATGACGTGGGAGGTCGACGGATCTGGAGGCTCCCCGACGCTGAAGAAGGACGGCGAGATCACGATCAGCACCTTTGGCCTCCCGGCCAACGTGCCCCAGCCGGGCAGCCCCTTCTCGCTCGATTCAGGTGATGCGTCGCTGACGCAGGCGGTTGCCCACCGCGACCCGGGTCTGGGAGCGTCGCCTCCCGAAGGGGTGTGGACCGAGCACACGATCGCCGGCCCCGGCGGTTACTACTCCGCGGTCCGCTGGTATGAGCTCGTCCCCGCGAAGTGCAGCGCAGGAACGTGTCCCGCGGCGGCGCTGCGGCAGCAGGGCAACGTCGCGGTTCCCAATCAATTCGCCTTCAACGGCGCGATCTCCCCGGCGATGGACGGTACCGATGCGGTCATCAACTACAACGTCGGCAGCAGCACGCTCCTCGCGCAGATTCGGAGCCAGTCACGCAACGGAACCGACCCGCTCGGGACGATGTCCAACGAGATTCGCCTGAGCTTCAGCAATGCGGCGGATCAAGATTTCAGCTGCGTCAACAACAGCAGCAAGGTGTGCCGCTGGGGCGATTACAGCGGCGCGTCGCCGGATCCCGCCGCAACGAACCGCGTGTGGGGTTCCAATCAGATCAACGGACCCGCCGCGGCCAACAACGGGGCTCAGTGGCAGACCGTCAACTTTGCGGTGGCCGCCGATGAGTCTCCGACCGCCGCGTTCACATTCACGCCGTCGGCTCCGGCGCACGGCAGCCCGGTGACGTTCAACGGCACCACTTCGACGGATCCCGACGGCTCGATCAGCTCCTACAAATGGACCTTCGGCGATCATGTCGCCGGCACGGGAGCCACGCCTTCGCACACGTACTCGGCTGCCGGTCACTACCAGGTGGTGCTCACCGTCACCGACAGCAGTGGCAACACGGCGTTCACCAGCAAGGTCATCACGGTCACGTAGCGAGCTCGACGGGCTGGGCGAGCTCGCCTAAAAGAAAATCCGGAGCGCCGCGTTGGCGCTCCGGATTTGCTTATTTGCGGTTGGCGTCAGCCCGCGTTGGGTCCGAGCTTGGTCGGGAAGACGGTGAGGGTGCGGTTGCCCACGTACCCGGTCGCGTTCGCCGTGCCGGAGGTGGACGTCGTGAGGGTGGCGTGAACGGCGACTGTGTGAATCTGGCCGGCGCCACCGGTGTCGAAGTTAACCCAGTTGAACCCGTTGGCGTCCTTGGTGTTGAGGTACTCGGTGAGGGTGTCGCTTCCTGTTTCCGAGGAATCGCCATCGGTGAACGTCTGAGTGGCGTCGCGCCGGCAGAACGTCACGGTGCTGTTCGTGGTGCTGGTCGAGACCGTGTGGTCGACCGGTACGCGCTTGCCGTCGACGGTGACCCACACGTCTACCGCCCCCGAGGCAGACGAGGTGCTGGTCCCGGTTGTGGTCACGGAGGTGAGGATCGAGCACTCCAGCGTGACCTGCAGCAGCAAATCCTCGGGAGTCGACGTCTTGACCCGCGTGGAGAGGAGCGTCGTGTCGCTGGCGTTCGGCACTGACTGCAAGGTGGAGCCGGTGGTCGTCACCTTGTCTGCAGGCAGGTTCGTGCTCGACGCGCTGCTGGTGGTCAACGCGTGGCCCTGATGCGCGAACACGACGGTACCCGCCAGGGTCATCGCGCCGGCCAGGGAGAGAATCCCCAGGCGAACGCGCCCGTGCTCCGTGGCCTTGAATGCGGTGTCAACAATCTTCACGTGTCTCCTCCCTTGTGTGGTGGGTTGTCCATCAATCGAAATTTGGGCACCTACCTGAATCTCTGCCGCAGAAGCAAACGCTCTTCATGCGCATTTCCCTTTGCAGAAAGCCCTTGCGGCGCAATCCCCTCCCGCAAATATCGTGAAACACCTTCCTGATCGTCCAGACGACGTCGACGAGCCGATGCTAGCAGGTTTGAGGGGAGCGGCGCGTCTGCCGCTTCCCTAATTTCTTACACCTTTGTCGAGATTGTCTTCGAGATCAAAAATAAAAATCCGGAGCGCCGCGCTGGCGCTCCGGATTTTCTAGATTGCGGTTGGCGTCAGCCCGCGTTGGGTCCGAGCTTGGTCGGGAAGACGGTGAGCGTGCGGTTGCCCACATACCCGGTCGCATTCGCGTTGCCGGAGGTGGACGTCGTGAGGGTGGCGTGAACGGCCACTGTGTGAATCTGCCCGGAGCCACCGGTGTCGAAGTTCGCCCAGTTGAATCCGTTGGCGTCCTTGGTGTTGAGGTACTCGGTGAGCGTGTCACCGGACGTGGTGCCCTGGTCGCCGTCGGTGAACGTCTGGGTGGCGTCGCGCCGGCAGAACGTCACGGTGCTGTTCGTGGGGCTGGTGGCGACGGTGTGGTCAACCGGCACCCGATTGCCATCAACGGTGACCCACACATTGATCGTACCCGACGCAGAGGAGCTGCTCGAACCGGTGGTGGTCACCGACGTGAGAATCGAGCACTCCAGCGTGACGTCCAGCAGCAGATCCTCAGGGGTCGACGTCTTGACTTGCGTGGAGAGGAGGGTCGTGTCGCTGCCGTTCGGCACTGTCTGAAGCGTGGATCCGCTTGTTGTCACCTTGTCTGCTGGCAGACTCGTGCTCGACGAGCTGGTCGTCGTGCTGCTGGTGGTCAGGGCGTGGCCCTGGTGCGCGAACACGACGGTGCCCGCCAGGGTCATCGCGCCGGCCAGGGAGAGAATCCCCAGGCGAACGCGTCCGTGCTCCGTGGCCTTGAATGCTGTGTCAACAATCGTCACGTGTGTCTCCCTTGTGTACGGTTTCCTGGTCAACGAATTGGCGCCTTCATCGAAAGAATCGATAACGATTTCCTCCCTTCAGCCCGCGCAACGCGGCTGAGTTGCATCAGAAACAAACGATGGACGTGCGATTTCCCTGCGCAGCAAGGCCTTGACGCGGCACGCAGCCACTCGCCAATACCTCCCGACGAGTCTCTTGAAACACCTTCCTGATCGCCTGAGCGACTTCGGCCAGCGGATGCTAGCAGGTTTGGGTGGAACGGCGCGTCTGCGCGCACCTCATTTTCTTACAGCTTTGTTGGCATCGCCCGGTCGCCCGTACGAAAAGAAGGGCCGCCCGGCGGGCGACCCTTCTCGACGTAACTACGAAGAACCTACTGCGGGCAGGGGTTGTTCGAAAACACTTGGCGGAAGTTGTTGTACAGGTAATGCGCACCGCCGCCTGTCGAGGTGTAGGAAGCTTGCACAAGCGATCCGTACTGGCTCTCCCCGCCGAAGTTGCTGATCTCTCCTGGGATGTCGTTGCCGAATTCCCAGA
>Ga0307471_100001408_pt1 | contig 13115 bp, 11 predicted proteins | sample atmos_gasesAM3C__2_FD_204566 | JGI IMG/M metagenome (GOLD analysis project Ga0307471, IMG submission 204566) | Hardwood forest soil microbial communities from Morgan-Monroe State Forest, Indiana, United States - atmos_gasesAM3C_515 | ecosystem: Environmental > Terrestrial > Soil > Temperate... | reverse complement strand
TTGGGACTATTGCAAACAGCGTTTCGCACAGGTGACGAATCCGCCCATCGACCCGCTCCGCGAGTCGCATGTCATGTCGCTGGAAGTGCATCTCAGCGATGGGGTCACTCTGCCAAGTCCTGTGATCAATGCTGGGCAACTCGCAGCGCTTTCCGCGATTTTTGGTCCGGTCCACCGTATCGATTTTACGGTTCCCTCCGCAACTGGAGTTCCGGGCGCGCGCTGCAGTGTTGCTCAGCTTTCTACCCCTCTGAGTAGCAGCGGGCGCCCGGGACTCCTCCTCCTATCCGACCGCGATTTGAGCGCGGAGCGCGCGGCATTGCCCGCGCTTCTGGCAACCGCGGCGATCTGGAAGGCGATGGTCCACGAAGGGCTTTCCGACGTGCCGCTAATCGTCGAATCGGCGCAGGTTTTCGATACGCATCACGTGGCGCTGCTGGTGGCATGCGGCGCTTCCGCCGTGGTGCCATATCTTGCCGATCAGTTTGCGGAAGGTATCGAGGCTGGCGGCGCGGATAAGATGCGCGTTGCGATCAATGCGGGGCTTCGCAAAGTTCTGGCTCGCATGGGAGTTTCAACTCTCGCCAGCTATCGCAACAGCCACCTTTTTGAAATCATTGGGCTCTCGCAGGATTTCTGTACAGAATTTTTCGAAGACGCCGCCGACTTCCCCGGCCAGAAGACGATGGACGATGTGCTGGGGGATTATTTCCGTATGCATACGGCGGCATTCTCCGGTGAATCCCACGATATGGCTGATGCAGGGTTGTATCGCTTCCGCAAAGGAGCTGAATTGCACGCCAGCTCGCCGGAAGTCATTCGGCGCATGCACGCGCACGTACGCGCGCCCGAAGCCAAGAAGTATTCCGCGTATGAGGAACTCGCGGAGCATCAGGGAACTATTTTTCTGCGCGACCTGCTCGAAATGGTTCCCGAGGAGCCGATTCCTGTAGAGGAAGTTGATCCAGTCGAGAAGATTTTGAGCCGGTTCAGCACGCAGGCGATGTCTCTCGGCTCGCTCAGTCCCGAGGCGCATAAGACGCTTGCCATCGGCATGAACATGCTCGGCGCACGCAGCAACACGGGCGAAGGCGGCGAGGACCCCGAGGTCTATCACCACGAGCCGCACGCTGCCAATAAGATCAAACAGGTGGCTTCGGGACGCTTTGGCGTCACGGCCGATTATCTGGTTCACGCCGAGGAACTGGAAATCAAGATGGCGCAAGGCTCGAAGCCCGGCGAAGGCGGCCAGCTTCCCGCGCGCAAAGTGACCGAATACATCGCGCGCATTCGCCACGCCACGCCCGGCACGCCGCTGATTTCGCCGCCGCCGCACCACGATATTTACAGCATTGAGGACCTCGCGCAGTTGATCCACGATCTCCGCGCCGTCAATCCGCGCGCGAGAGTGGGAGTCAAGCTCGTTTCCGGGGCCGGTGTGGGCATTATTGCGGCGGGCGTCGCCAAAGCAGGCGCGAACGTCATTACGATCAGCGGGCACAATGGCGGCACGGGTTCTTCGCCGCTGACATCCATCAAGAACACTGGACTTCCGTGGGAAATTGGTTTGCGTGAGACGCACGACACCCTGGTTCGCGCGGGACTTCGTTCGCGTGTTTCTCTTCGCGTGGATGGCGGGTTGAAATTCGCCCGCGACATCGTGCTTGCCGCGGTTCTTGGCGCGGACGAGTTCGGTTTCGGCACCGCTTCTTTGCTCGCGATTGGTTGCGTTATGGCCCGCCAGTGCCACCTGAATACCTGTCCGGTTGGCATTGCCACCCAGGACGAAACTCTCCGTGCGCGCTTCAACGGCAAGCCGGAAATGGTTGTCGCGTTTTTCCGTTCGCTGGCGGAAGAAGTCCGCAACCGCCTGGCTCAGCTTGGCGTGCGCTCCTTGAGCGAACTCACGGGTTGGTATGACCGCTTGAGCGCCAGATCGGCGATGGATCCTTTCCTGATCGTTCCGATCTCCGAATCGCTACGCGTGGCGCCACAGCAGATGCCGATCCGGCAGGACGACGCGCTCGATAGCGCGTTGCATTTTGGCGATTCGCTGATGCTTCAGCCTGAATCGCAGACGATACGGAACTCGGACCGCAGCGTCGGTTCCGGTCTCAGCGGTGAACTGATGCGCCGCCGCAGCCAGGGTCGTTCTCTCACTGATGAAATCATGCAGGAATTTCACGGCGCGGCGGGGCAGAGCTTCGGCGCATTCTTGGCTTCCGGCGTCACGCTTAAGCTCAATGGTGAAGCAAACGATTATGTCGGCAAAGGGCTTTCGGGTGGAGTCATTGCGATTTCTTCGGGTTCGGCTGCTTCCCGCCGCGGCGACGTTCTCGTCGGCAACACGGTTCTATATGGCGCGACCGCCGGGCAGCTTTACGTGGCAGGCCGGGCTGGGGAGCGCTTTGCGGTGCGCAATAGCGGAGCGCTCGCCGTGGTTGAAGGCGTTGGCCAGCATGGTTGCGAATATATGACCGGCGGCGTGGCGCTCATTCTAGGGCCGCTCGGCCTCAACTTTGGTTCTGGTATGACTGGTGGCCTTGCTTATGTCTTGCGCGCCGAAGCCGAGGATGTTCTCCACCGCGACTTCGTGAAGCTCGCAGAGATCAGCTCGGAAGAGGAATCCTGGCTCCGCCGGGTGTTGGAGGAGCATGTGCACCATACCGCCAGCCCGCGTGCTTCGCGCCTGCTGGGCCGCCGAAGCGCTTTGCCCTTTGTGCGAGTTGAACCCCTTCATCTTCAGGGTTCGGTCGAGGCCGTTTGGCAGCCTTCGCTGGAGGCGCTCGCCAAGAGTTCCTCGATTTTCCCCGCGCCGCGCGCGGCGCAACTGGCGCAAGCGGCTATCCATGCTTAAAAGGAGACGGATTCTCAGCACCCTCGGTTGAAATTGGCTATAATCTTGGCCGAGCACTAGCACATGGATTTCGACCAACTGACTACTTTCGTATACGTCGCCAAATTAAAGAGTTTTTCACGCGCTGGTCAGAAAGTTTTCCGCTCGCAATCAGCGGTCAGCGCACAAATCCGCCAACTCGAACAAGCCTATCGCGCCAAACTACTGGACCGTTCCGCAAAATCCGTTGAGTTGACTCCCGCGGGAGAAGTCCTATTTGAATACGCCGAAAAACTTCTCCGTCTCCGCGATGAGTCGGTGCAGGTGGTGGCGGACCGCGGCGATGTGGTGCAGGGACCAGTCGTTTTTGGCGCCAACGAGGCTACGTGCCTGTATCTTCTTCCGGATATTTTTGCTGAATTTCAGCGGAAGTATCCGCTCGTGCATATCAGTATCTACCGCAATTTCAGTCACAAGATTCTGCAGCGCGTGGAAGACGGTTCGGTGGATGTTGGCATTGTCACGATGCCGGTCAAATCGCCGAACTTGAAGGCACATCATATTTACAAGGACCGCCTCCGCTTCATGGTCAGCAGCCGCAATCCTCTGGCGAACCGCTCCAAAATCACGCTGGAAGAGATTGCCGCGCAGCCGCTTATCTTTCCGCGCACCGGATTTACGCGTCAGGTTCTCGATAAGCTTTTCCGCCCCTATCGCTCGCGTCTGCATGTGGCCATGGAACTGCCCAGCATCGGCATGATCAAGCGCTTTGTCGGCGCGGATGCGGGAGTTTCCTTTATCAGCGAAAGCTTTGCGCGCGATCAGGTCAAAGTCGGTGAAGTGAAGCTGATTAACGTGGAAGGTGTCGATCTGTGGCGCGAACTCGGCCTTGTGTATCGCCGCGACCGTAGTCTTCCTCGAGCCGCGCAAGCTTTGATCACCATGATCCGCGAACACCGCAAAGCTCCGGATGCTACTGCCGACGGCGCGGCTCATTCTCATTAAGAGGTTTTTTGCAGGCGCTTCTTAAGGTGTGCTGCTGGCGCGGGTGCCGCCAAAATCCAGGCTGCCAATCGCCCGGGCAATCACGTTTTCCTGAATCTGAATAAGATCTGAATCCGCATAAGTCATGCCGAGCACGGTGAGAATATCTTCGCCGCGCGCGATCACCACCAATCTTCCTGACCAATCGTGCTCGTCGGCCATGCCACGGTAGCGATATTCGATGGCGGGCAAGCCGCCGACCACGGATTTCCGCCGGGAAATCTGGCGGTAATTGCCATAGACCTCATGCAACCGTTTTTCGATATTCGTGGCTGCCGCTTCGAGCGGCTCCTTGTTTTTTTCTTCTCCGATTACCAGCAGGGTGGATTCGTTGGAGGTACCCAGCGCCACGATGGCGTTCGGCAGCGCTTTCCGGGCATCGTCGAGCAGATTCCAGCTTGGCGCCTTGAACATACGGAAGCCATAGGTGTGGTTAACGTAGACCGTTCCCTGAATCTCTTCGTGATTCGCCGGAGGCTCTATTTTTGGCGGGGCGGGTGCCGCTGTTGATGCAAGCGCGGTTGTGGATGCGGGCGCTGTGCCCTTGATAGTGGGAGCAGGCGAGGTTGCCGGCGCAATCTTGGCGGGCAATTCAGGTCTTACCGCGGCGTTTGTAATTTTGGGAGCGGCTTTGTCGGCCTTGTCCGTGGCCGGTTTTTTGCCGGTATTTGTATCAGTAGCCGCCGATGTCTCTGTAGAAAGGGTTCCCGATTCGGTCTTGGCCGCTGCTGGTGTTGTCGGAATAATCGAAGCAATCTTGTCTTTTTCCACGAGCACATATCCAAAGTCCGTTTTGACCTTGAACATGCTGTCTTCGTAGGCGACGATCACACCATAAAGCTTCTTGCCGTCTTTCAGCCGGATTTCGTCGGCCTTTCCGGCAGTCACCGCTACGCAGACAACCAAAACGGATGCACACAGGGCGCGCCACAGACTTCGGTTATTCGCCAGATTCAGGAGAGTAGATTTCGAGAGGACTGCCATGCCTTCGAGTATGCGGTTTCGTGACTTCTCACGGCAATACCGTCGCAAAGGGAGGTGTCTCGGTGCTAACTCCATCTTGCTCGAGAGGGAAGCGGCGATTGCCTAAGCGTGTGCCAATTCCACCAGTGGCACGCCAAAATTCACGGTGAAAGAGGGCTGTCGAACGGCCCCCGCTTCGATGCTGCTCACGGTTAATTCGACGGTTTCGATCGATTCGTGTCGTTCGGGGAATTTTGCAAGGATTTCGACGGCTGTATCGAAAATTTCCCGTTCATCGCTGGTCGCTATCATTGTTGGAAGCTTGCCGCTCGCTACTACACCGTCGGAATAGGAAACGATCAGCCCAATGGTCTTTGCCAACCGGGAGTTTTCGCGAAGGGTTTTTCCCGCCTGGCGGCTCAAATGGCCCAGCAATCCATCCACGACATCTTCGTTGGAGACAGCGGTTCCAGCTAAACTGTTTCCAGAATCCTTTTCAGAGGCACGCTGTTGCATCCAGACCCGTCTCCCCAAGGGCTTTCCCAACACACTCTCGAGGACAGGCTTTGGGACACCTTTCAACGTAGCAAGCAACGATTCTTTCCGGAGGAAACTGGAGGTCCGGGTCTCGTTGGTCGTAACATTTGCATTTTCTGTAATTTCCGAAGCAATTTGAACTGTCTTATTCCCGGCTTCGCAACATACGCTCATAGCCCCTCCGCTATCAGAAGGAAACTCAACGGCTGACGGCTCGGGAGAGCCTATGCGGCAATGGAGCCGCCAGCCGTTCTCCCGTTTCCTCTATCGGGAGTTACTATAGCGAATAAAAAGCGAAAATGTCAAGAGACGGTTTCAGGTGAGGGAACCCGAAGAGGACTCTTATTGCTCGAGGTGCACGCCGGGCTTGATGGTCCCTTTCTGACGGGCGACCTTCAACAATTCCGGGTAAAACTGAACGAAGGAGTGTTCGACGGCTGCGTTTTGATCGTGGCAGTTCCAGCAGTCATTTTTGCCGGGCGTGATGGACCCGGCGGATTTTTCATTGCCATTAAAATTGAAATAGGCCCACTTGTCCGCGAAGCGTGCTTCGTCTTTTACTTCCACGTCGAGGCCCATGAAATCGCTCTGATAGCTGCCATGCTTGTTGATGGAGCCATGCGATGTCGAGCCATAGATTTCGAGGACAAAGACTGTTTTATCCGGCCACTTGCCGTTGGCCTGGAAATAATCGTACGAAGACGGGTTGACGAATACATTGGTGAACATCTGCATGTCGTCCGCTTTCTGCGAATAGCTCATCCCGTAGCCGGAGGAGACATAAACCCAGCGGCGATAGCCTTCAGGCCGGACCAGCTTTTCCTTGGCGTCAAATTGTGCGATAGCCTGGGAGACAACAGGTTGCGGGGGAACTGCTTTGCTGTGGCTGGCTTGCAGCACGGCCACCCCAGCCAGGCCGATCAAAGCCACCGCAATTCCAACTATCTTTCGCATATTCCTTCTCCGTGAGTTCAATCATCCAGCATCCATCAAGGCATGAGTGTGCAATGTCGGGAAGACGACGGATACAGTAACGCCTTCACGACATAGTTTTGTTCCATTTATTGGGTGAGCGCACGTCATTCCTGCCCGACGGCTTTGCGAAGTGTGACGTTGACCTCCTCGCCAGAACGGCCCTGGCGGTTAGCAAGGACCACCCCGACCAAGACAAGCGCTCCACCGAGGATTTGCGCGGTAGAGACAGGTTCGGCGAGCAAAATCGCGGCAAGGATCGCCGTCAAAGGCACTTGGGCAAGCAGACTGATAGAAGTAGCGGTTGCCGGAAGATGGCCCAGAGCGTAAGTAAGTGCGAGGTATCCGCCGAGCTGCGAGATCAATCCAAGGCCGATCAAGGCAGCCCAGGAAGGTCCTCGCGGCACGGCAAGGGAAATGCCGAGGCCCAAATCGATCAACAGGAGAAACAGCGCCGTCGAAAGAATAGCCAGACGCAGGAAGGCAAGCGTGCTGGTCGTGGTCCGAACGCGTTCCGTAGCCATCAGATATACGGCGAAGCAAGCGCCAGCCACGGTCGCCATCAGGTCACCCGAACCAAAAGAAGCCGAATGCCGCAAGTCGGCCCACACAATGATCAGCGAACCTGCAATTGCCAGGACAAGGCCGAGCCAGAAAACCACCGGAGGCCTGCGGCGAAAGAATATCCAGGTGAACAGTCCGACGACGATCGGCGAGTTGTTGCCAAAGACGGTAGCGTTTGCCGCGGAAGTCCGCAAAACGGAAGTATTGTAAAACGCCAGATCAAGAGCAAAGAACAGGCCGCCAGCGGCGATCATCGCGAGGGTTTTCCAGCCAAGGCGGGTTTGTGCAGGGCCAAGGAACCATGTCGGCAGAAGCACAATCGCGGGAATCAACATGCGATAAAGGGCCGAGGCGGGACCGGGCATGTTTGTCCACCGAACAAAGATGGCAGACCAGGCGATGCACACCACTCCGGCAGCCAGCGCGAGGTAAGGCCAAAAGCCGCGGGTATTGCGAGTTTGAATCATGTGAATCGAAATAAGTCGTTTCACGAAATGTGCCGTGCGGCGGTAACTTACCAGTATCGCACGCGACCCGCGCAGAAGAGTGGAGGCGACGATCCATTCCATGCCCTCAGGAAACGCAGCAACCGCCAATTTAGCTCAAACGTTGCCATTCGGCGAGGAGAAGCGCGCTTCCTGGCGGCTGATCTTTCGCATCGCACGTTGGACCGCTTATGCGGTGGCGCTGGTTTTATTGCTTTTGCTGTTGCATAAGTCTCCAGCGCCATCAGTTGAGATCGACGCCGAGGCCGCCGATCAGGCGGAAGCGAAATTTCAGCAGGTGCAGACAGCTTCCCTGCACGGAGAGAAAGCAACTCTGCGGATGAATGAGGCCGAGCTAAATTCTTATCTGGCATCGAACTTCGATTTTACCGGAAACAATGAAGACGTGGCACCCGATGCGACACCCGTCGCATTTTCAGATCGTGACGGCCAAGAAAGCGCTCCGACCGAACGGGATGCGGGGTCGACACCATCCAGCATGGTGAGGGATTTGCGAGTACAACTGAACGAGGATCGCGCGCAGGTTTATGCTTTGTGGGATGTCCACGGCAAAGACATTACCGTACAGATCGAAGGCAAACTCGGAGCAGAGAATGGATATTTGAAGTTCGAGCCGAAGTGCGGCGTGATCGGTTCACTGCCGATTCCGCAGTCAACGCTGCAATTGGCAGTATGGCGGCTCATGGGATCACCGAAGAATCATGAAAAATTTCGGCTGGCCGGGAACGTTTCGGACCTCAGAGTGGAAAACAGTGAAGTCGTGGTGCAATACCAATCGCTTCGGAATTTGCCTGAGTCTTCCGTTCATTAGAAATTTTCCAGCCAGATGGCTGAGCCAATTCCTCTCGTGACGTTTCGTTGGTTACTTTGCCAGTGGATTGGGCATGTCAGCCAGAGCATAGGCCAGCACTGCCATGTGCGCGGCGTTCTCCGCGAGTTCATTCGGCTTGATCTTGTCGAGAGTGTCGGCTGCGGTGTGATGGTAATCGAAATAGGCGCGCGAGTCCTGATCCAGACCAAAGGTACGCACACCGTCCGGCGACATCGGCCCAACATCCGCACCGCCCTCGCCACCCACTTTGAACGCTCCTCCGCCGATAACTTCCAAAATCCTGGTCACCGGCAGAAGCACGGCAATATCAGCGGCCTTGAAGGAGCCGGAGAATCCGATAGGATGACCTGCGCCGTCGTCACTTTCGATTGCCGCGATGTGACTTGGCAGGTCGGCCTTGTAATCGGTCACATAGGTTTGCGCGCCTTTCAGACCGTTTTCCTCGTCCATCCAAGCGATGACGCGGAGCGTGCGCTTCGGCTGCAGTCTAAGCTGCTTACACAGATTCGCGGTTTGCATCGCGACGGCGACTCCTGCGCCATCGTCGATGGCGCCAGTGCCGAGGTCCCAGGAATCGAGATGGCCAGAAACCACGACGATCTGTTCGGGATGCTCGCTGCCTTTCAGATCGCCAATGACGTTGTAGCTCACCACATCCGGGAGCGTTTGCGGCGTGAGGACCAATTTCATTTCGACACGGCCCTGGCGAGTTAAATCGGCGATAAGACCGGCGTCTTCGGCGGTGACGGCTCCGGCCGGAATGCCCGCGGGGTCGCTGTATCCCGTATGGGGAAGGCGATAGTCGGCATTGCCTACGGAGCGAATCAATGACGCTATCGCACCCAGCGCTTTCGCAGCCTTTGCGCCACGTACGCGATAAACAACGGCTCGGCCGTAGGCTTCAAAAGAAGCTCCTTGCGCAGCCATACGCTTATCGAATTTTTCATTGAAGAGCACGATGCGGCCAGCCACTTTGTCGTGGCCGAGCGCATTAAGCTCATCGAAGTTGTTGACCACGACCACGTCGGCGGTGAGACCGTCAGGTGGAGTGGCCGCGCTATTGCCGAGAGCGGTTACGACAATCTTCTGCGTGGTGCCGGGCGCCTGGCCGGGAAAGACGGTGAGCGCAGCGCGTTCTTCGCCGCGTACCCAGTGCGGAACCATTGTTTTTTCCAGCTTCACTTCCAACCCAAGATCGCGGAACTGGTCAGCGACATACTTCACGGCCTGTTCGGCTTGAGGTGAGCCGGAAATACGCGGACCGATGTTCTCCGAAAGGTGTGCAACCTGCCGCCAGGCATAGTCGCTGGACAGCGCGGCGTCGCGCAACTTTACAAGGTTGGCAAGAAGCTCAGGCGGCCAGGAATCGCCTGGCGATGTTTGTTGCGCCCTGGTATGGGTGTTTAGCACAGCGGCGACCAACAGCGTTACGGCGTAGCGCAACATTTGGACTGAAAAGCGGGTTTGCTTTTGCGGAATCATCCGAGCCTCTCTTATAAGCTGAGGGACATAGTTCCGTATGATGTAACAAAGGCAGTTTATGCGGAAACGTACATTCGGAGCAAAAAAGCGAAAATTTAAGAATATCTTTGCGATGACAGGGAGAATCAAATCTCTGCACGATAGGCAAGAATGGCGTTAGACGAACAAATTGGTCAAATCCAACAGCGTACGGCGCAACCGATTGCGTTGAGCTCCCGAAGGGTTTGGCTGGCGTTCGAACTCACGGTTGTTTATATCGGTGTGCCATTGCTTATTTATCTGCGCGTTCTGCCGAATTGGCCGATCCCGTTCTTGCTGGGGGTAGCGATTTGGGCGTTATTGGTGCTGCGACGGGACCCAACATTTGATCAAACCCAGTTTTACCGAATGGATGGCGTTTGGAAGGGTTTGGGAGAGGTTTTACTACGAGATACCGCCTTGATGACACTGCTTGGACTGGCGGTCTGGAGGTTCTCTCCCGGTCTTTTGTTCACCTTTATCGAGGCGACGCCCTGGCTCTGGGTGACGATCATCGTTTTGTATCCGTTATTTTCGGTTTATCCGCAGGAACTTCTCTATCGGGCTTTCTTTTTTCATCGCTACAAACCCCTGTTTGGCTCGGGTACCGGACTGATTGCTGCGAGCGCGGCGGCTTTTGGATTTGTGCATATCATCTTCGGAAACTGGATCTCCGTTGTGCTCAGCGGCATCGGGGGAATCCTGTTTTCTTTGACCTACAAAAGGTCGGGTTCACTGATGCTGGCGTGCGTCGAACATGCCTTGTTTGGGAACTTTATCTTTACGATTGGGATTGGCGAATTCTTCGTTCATGCGCCACGGTGACCTAGCACCCGAACGCACATGATCGCCCGGTCGAATCCTTGATTACTTCCGCGAGGACGAATAGGGCATCAAGGTCCCGCTTACCACCACGGCGATATAACGGCCTGCCGAGAGAAACTGCATGACCTTATCGCCCTTGCGAGCCAATTGGGCCCATCGGGACTTCGTCCTCGGGTTTTGCTCCAACGCGCGATAGGGCTGCCCTTCCACATCAAAGTCAATTTGCAGCAGGCTCCGGCTAGGCGTCCGGCGAACAGGAAATGTGGCACCTCCCACCGACACAATTTTGGCGCGGTCTGCCATAGCCTGCCGCCATACCGAGAGGAAGGCCTCGGCCAAGGCCGGGGGAAATTCTGTGGTGGAAGACATAGGGGACCTATCTACCCTGTTTTGAAGATCCGCTTCGTAGAATAAGCTCTTTCCAATCTTTGAGAAACCCCAGCCTTTAGAAAAACACGTTTTTGCGATCTAAAAAGGCACTTTTTTACCTGTCCTTTTGTACCTGATTGGACGTACCAAAGTTTGCCTGCGCCAAAGTGACTCAAGTCCTAGTACCTATTGTAAGTGAATGAATCTTAAGTGGTTCCAAGTTGATACAAAAAGCACGTTTAAATCTATGTGACTGTACTCTAGCGAAACACCTGTCCCTTTTTCATCGTGACAGGGCCAGACGGGTAGGGAAAGCTATACACATGAAGTTGCGGTCAGAAAACGCGCCAGGCCAGTCTGACGAACCTCAGGGCGACTCCCTCAAGACGGGGTACCAGAGGACATCAGCGACCGTCTCGCGCGAAATCGCTGGCGAGACGGTAGTCGTGCCAATTTGCCGAGGGGTCGGCGACCTGGACTCGGTCTTTACCTTCAACCAGGTTGGCGGCGCGCTCTGGCGACAGCTCGAAAGCCAGCGAACGGCGGAAGAACTGTCTGCCTGGATTGCCCAAAGGTTTGAGGTCAGCGAGGAACAGGCGGTGGCAGATGTCCGAGCCTTTCTGGCGGACCTGCTGGAAGCCGGCCTGGTCCGAGCTGCCTGAAGGGTAGTGCCCGTAGGTTGGTGCCAGACAACCGTTTTGTCCCCCGGCTGGCAACTCAAGTTTGAGGTTGGAAAGAGCAAGACCATGCAAACCGCGCCTTACAGCGAGTTCAGCGGGGGAATCCACAAACGCTTTGAGGGCAAGCGCGCGCCAATGGAAGTGTCGATTGAGGTTACCCGCCGGTGCCCGCTCGAGTGCCAGCATTGCTACAACAATCTGCCGATGAACGACCGCGCGGCTCGCGCCAGCGAGATGACGTTCGATGAGCATTGCAAGCTTCTAGATGAGCTGGTTGCCGAAGGCTGCCTGTGGATTTTGTACACCGGCGGCGAAATCTTCGCTCGCAAGGATTTTCTCGACATTTATACGGAAGCCAAGAAGCGCGGCTTCCTGATCACGCTTTTCACGAACGGCACGATGGTCACGCCGCGCATCGCGGACCATCTGGCGGAATGGCGGCCATTCGCCATTGAAATCACGCTGTACGGCGCAACCAGGGAAACCTACGAGGCGTTGACGCAGGTTCCCGGCTCCTATGACCGTTGCATGAGGGGCATCCGCCTGCTGCTGGAGCGGAAGCTGCCTCTGAAGTTGAAGACTGTTCCCACCACGATCAATCAGCACGAAGTTTACGAAATGAAGCGGATGGCGGAAGAGGATTTCGGCGTCGAGTTCAAGTTCGACCCATTGGTGAATCCCCGCATCGATTGCTCGCAGAGTCCGCTGGGCGTGCGGCTTTCTCCGGAAGAGGTGGTTGCGCTGGAATTCGCGGATTCGCGCCGCAAGGAAGAGTACGCGCGGCTGGCCGAGATGGATTTGTCGTCACCCGTGGGAGCCAATCAGGAAGGCAATCACAAGTATTTCTGCGGCGGCGGCATGAGCGGCTGTGCAATCGATCCCACCGGGACGATGAGTATTTGCGTGATTTCGCACCAGCAGGGTTACAACATCCGCAACGGGAGCTTTCGCGAAGGCTGGGCGGGGCCGTTGCATGAGATACGGATGCAGCCAAAAACGCGCCCAACGATTTGCGACGAGTGCCGCATTCAATCGCTCTGCAGCATGTGCCCGGCAAACGGTGAACTCGAAAGCGGCGATGCGGAATCGCCGGTGCAATTTTTGTGCGAAGTAGCGCACCTTCGTGCCTACACGCTGGGATATGAAGTGCCCGAGCACGGCGATTGCGACTGTTGCATTGGGGGCAACCGCCACCACGAACTTTTCGAAGCCGCGGGGCGGTTGCGCACGCGGAAACCATCCACCGAATTCTGGAATGCAAATCATCGAATGCCGATGGTCTTGAACGTTCTGCAATCGGCATCCGAATGTCACACAGGCGCATGCCGCAGCTGCGCTTCACGGTAGACGTTAGAAAGAAGAGCAATGAAAGACCAGAACGACAAAAAGAAGCAGGAAGAGCAGAGCACAGAAGCTTACCAGCCGCCGAAGGTCACGCGTGTGAGTTTACGGCCGGATGAAGCGGTGCTCGGCCACTGTAAAGTCAC
>Ga0307471_100001407_pt1 | contig 13116 bp, 9 predicted proteins | sample atmos_gasesAM3C__2_FD_204566 | JGI IMG/M metagenome (GOLD analysis project Ga0307471, IMG submission 204566) | Hardwood forest soil microbial communities from Morgan-Monroe State Forest, Indiana, United States - atmos_gasesAM3C_515 | ecosystem: Environmental > Terrestrial > Soil > Temperate... | reverse complement strand
ACATATCCATCCCGGCCAGCGGCTTGCGCTGCAACAGCACCGAGATATCGTTGCGATCCACTTCCAGGCATGTCGTGTCCTCCAGTGCCACCGCGGTCGTCTCATGCGGCGTCTGGTCCAGCATCGACGCGAACCCGAAAAATTCTCCGTGGCTCGGTTCATCCACCACCAGTTCCTGCTGGTCCTCGTCCACCGTGCTGATTCGCACGCTGCCCGACACCAGGATGTACGCGCGACCCCCGGCTTCCCCCATTTTGTAAATCCGCTGCCGGGCGACGAACTTCTTCATCTCCACTTGTCCGGCCAACACTGCCAGCTCATCGTCATCGAGCAACGCAAACAACGGTACGTGCCGCAGTTCTTCCTGATCGCAAGCCATGCACCCCTCCAATGCCGGTTAGGCCACTTCGACGCGCCAGAGCATTCCACAACAACCCCATTTCACGCCACCCCCCGCCCGTAACAATTGCATCTCAACAGAGAACTTTGGAATGGGAAGCCCCGACTTATAATGAGAGATCGCGGCGTTTCTGCCATGCCGAGGGAGTACTGCCGGTTCGCTCCATTAGCCCGGTACCTGGAAACGAATTGCTCGGTCGCGCGTTCACAGATAGGAGAGGGGAGATTCGCATTGAAGTACTTATGCCTAGTCTACGGTGAAGAAAGCAAAATCGGCGCCATGACCGATGACGAATGCATGGCTTACGATCTATCGCTGCGAAACGACCGACGCTGTCTGGCCTCGGAGGCGCTGCAACCGGTTCACACCGCAGCCACCGTGCGTGTCCGCGACGGTAAGATGTCCGTCCGGGATGGCCCTTTCGCCGAAACCAAGGAATGCCTAGCCGGCTTCTACCTGGTCGATGCCTCCGACCTGGACGAAGCCATCCAGATCGCCTCCAAAATGCCTCCGGCTCAGGTTGGCTGCGTCGAGGTGCGCCCGATCCGTGAACTGGTCAGCACCACCGGCGCGCGAAGGCCGTCGTAGCCGCGGCGTAGGTCCGGGCTGCAAGCCGCACTTTTTTTGTTTTCCTACGTGAGACCTGACCGGCCGCAATCACTCCGCCGTGCGTTCTTCCATGCGTGATCGCGTGGCCCACAGACCAGCCGACGGTGTGCTGATGAAGAAGACCTTTTCGCCGTCGCTCATCGTATTCCAGCCTTCTTTCATTTCCCCGGGGGGGTAGCGTCGTAGCGCCGCATCCAGAGGCAGGAACTGATAGCCGACGCCTTCGATTTCCTGTTTCGATAAATGTCCCGGCGCATACCAGATGTCGAATCGGCCTTCGCTCGACCCGTGGATCAAATGAGCCGCCGCGTGTGCCAGTTCTCGCAGGTCGGAATTTTCCCGATACGCAGACAGTGTTTTCGGCGTGCCGCGATATCCATACTTTCGAATCAACGCGTCCACTGACTTCTGTTCTCCGAATCGTTCGAGCCCCGGCGCGATAATCAGTAGTTCTGCCCGGTCGGCTAGCGCCATTCGCGTCCGGTACACTGCTTTGTTGGCTACCCAAGTGCTGTGAAACTCGTCGCCTTGCATCACCGCCACGATTTTTCGGATTGGCTCATCGACAACCGTAATATTTCGCTTTCCGCTGGCTCGCGCTGCCATCAAATAGGTCTCGAGATCATCCCCAACGTAGACGCCGCACGTCACCAGCCGATTGTCCGTATCCCGCTGCATCACTACCTGAAAATAGACGTCCGGCAGATGTCCCAAAAACTGCTCTTCCGCCCAGTTGAAACAACTCCGCAAAGGCGTGATCAGCTTTCCCAGGTTGTTTTCGATCCCATACGTCGCCGCGGCCATGTGCGAAGCGCAGATCGTCTCCTTGCCGCCCAGTCCGATGAAATAGTTCTTGTTGTGATTGGCGAATCCCAGCACTTCATGCGGTACCACGTGCCCGATATTCACGATCAGATCCCACGGCTCGCTCATCAGACTCGTATTTAGATCGACCGGGATCTCCCAATCGGCAACTCCTCCGGTGCTGGCCTTCACCTTCTCCGCCGGGATGGTTCCCACGCGCTGCACTCCGCCGATCCAATCGTGCGCGTGAATGCGATCGTCGGGAATCGAGCCGAACATCCAGCGATTGTCAGCCGGCGTGTGTGGAACGTGTTGCCCCAGGGTGGGAATCACGTGAACATCGCAGTGATTCGACAGCGCTCGATACAACGTCTCCGTTATTTTTCCCGCGCCGCTGTGCGCGCGTGTCAGGTCGGGCGGCAGCAGCAATACCGTGCGCAGTTCCTTTCTTATACGGCTCCGCGCTTCTTCCAGCAATCGATGCGCAAGTCCATCGACTTCGTTGCATGATAGTTCCTCTGCTTCCCGCCAAAACCAGGGCATTTATACTCCTTCAGCGATCTCGATGAACCTTACCGGATTATAGGTCACGCGGATGCGCGATGCGGAAATGCAAATGTCGCTCGATGGTGTTTAGGCCTGTCGAGGGTCCGCCGCGAGTGCCACGGGTTTAGATGAGGGCAACAGAAAATTTCGAAGCACGGTCGTCGCCGGCTTTTCGACCAACTCATACAGAGCCAACGACAGCAGCACGATCGCTAGGAGCAGGCCGACGTTCCAATAAGGGGCGGATTCCCGGTAGGCAAGATCCCACAGCGGAAGGTGCAGCATATACAGGCAAAAGCTGGACTGGCCGAGCACCACGAACCAGCGTTGCTTGAAGAAGTCAGCGGCCGCCCCACCACTGGCCAGACTGGAAATCACCACGGTCAGCACGGGAGCCAGCAACCCAGAATTGATCAGGACATAAGGAAGACGCGGGCCGAAAAGCAGGAAGCCGAGAAGAACCAGCGTCGAGGTCAGAAAGACCGCAGTGGACATTTCGCGGCGGAAGCCGCCGGTCAGTAGGAAGTATCTGCCAGCCATCACTCCAATGATGAACTCCGGCAGGCGAACAAGTGGATTGTACTTCAGCATGTACAACCAGAAACCGAAGTCACGAGGGGGATTGATCTGCGCCAGTCCGTCGGGGTTTGCATAAATGTACAGGACCGCCAAACCAATCGAGACGGCCCACGCCGCACCGCCCACCACCAGGCACGTTCTCCGCGAAGCGGATCGCGTCAGCTTGAGGATGATGGGAAGGCTGAGATAAAAGAACGCGAGGTCGGACAGCGCCCAGGCGGGAGTATTCCAGTACAGCGCGCTGCTGGGAACCCACGATTGCAAAAGCAGCACCGTAAGGGTCGCTTTGCCGAGCGAAAATTCCGCGGGCCGCTGAAACAGAATGGGAACCGCCACCAGCAAGCCGAGAAAGTACACTGGAAGCAAGCGGGCCGCTCGGCCTAGCAGAAACCGCGTCGAGTCCATCTGGTCCGCATCGGATCGCTCCGCATAGTTATAAGCCAGCAGAAATCCCGACGAGACAAAGAAGTAGGTGACGCTGATCGGCGTGCCCAGCAACCCACGCCACCAATACCCTTTATCTGACCACGATACGAAATGATAGAGAGCCACGCGCAAGGCGGCTAAGAAGCGCACACTCGTCAACGGTGCCAGCGCGGACTTGGAAATTTGCATTCTCTGCTCGCGAACCTGTGAGGACAGCACGGCGGGGAAACGCGCGGAGCAACTGGACCGACCCTACTGCTCTACACTGTAACAGCAAGTCTCTCCATTGTCAATGGACGCGTCACGCGCCTACGATCCCAACACGCCTGCCGCCGCTGGTTTTTTCAGGTTGACATCTTACCCAAGTCAGGCCGATACTCAGGTGAAATGCCTACCCAACCACCAACTGAAAAACTCGATTTGCTCCAGGGCACACTCGACTTGCTAATCCTGCGCACGCTGATCTTCGGACGACAGCACGGGCAGGGAATCGCGCGCGCCATTCTGGAGACCTCCCGGGAAGAATTGTTCGTGGAGCATGGCGCCCTGTATCCGGCGCTCCAGCGCCTCGAAGAACGCGGCTGGATTTCCGCGAAATGGGGAGTTTCTTCCAACAACCGCAAGGCCCGGTTCTATTCTTTGACGCCTGCCGGTCGAAAGCAGCTCGTGGCGGAGACCTCCAAATGGAGACGCCTGGCGGCAGCCATCGCCCGAGTTCTGGACCCCGCGAAGGAGGGCTAATGCCATGTTCGGACGCAAGATGTTCCGGCGCAGGCGAGACACCGGCGACTTCAGCGCGGAAATCGAAGCCCATCTGCGGCTGGAAAGCGAGCGCCTGCGAGACGATCGGGGCCTGAGCGAGCAGCAAGCCCAGGCCACCGCGCATCGTTCCTTCGGCAACGTCTTGCATGCTGAAGAGCGCTTCTATGAATCTCACCACTGGATGTGGTGGGATCGCATCTGGCAAGACATTCGCTATGGCCTGCGCATGCTGCGTAAATCTCCCGGCTTCACGGCCATCGCAGTATTGACGATTGCCTTGGGCATCGGTTCCACCACCGCGATTTTCAGTATCGTCGATGCCACGTTGTTGCGCCCGCTGCCGTACCCGCAACCCGATCAGCTCGTAAGCATCGAGGAAGATCTTCCCGGCATCGGCGCGCGCAATGTCGGAACTTCCGTGCCGGAGTGGCACGATTTCGAGCGCTCGGGAATTTTTCAATATGTCGCCCTGATCGGGGGCGGCGACGTGAATCTCACCGGCTCTTCCACCCCGGCGCGTATCCGGTTTCTGAACGTGCCCCCGAACTATTTTGCGTTGCTCGGCGCGAAACCCGAATTGGGCCGCAGCTTTAACCCCGACGATCACACTCCCGGATTCACCCTGGAAGTTCTGATCAGCGACGGGCTGTGGAAGCGTTCCTTTGGCGGCGATCCCGGCATTCTCGGCAGAAGCCTGCGCCTCGACAACGATTTGTATCGTGTGATCGGCGTCATGCCTCCCGGATTTCTCGATCCCGGCCGCACCGCAGAGGACCGAAACATCGAGATTTGGCTGGCGTCGGGCTTTGGCGCCCCGCCAGCTCCTCCTCCGCTTCGCAGTTCGCGATTCATTCCGAAAGCCATTGCGCGGATCAGGCCGGGACTCTCGGTTGCGGCGGCTCAGAGCCAAGTGGACGCGCTGGTCGCCTCCCTGCAAAAAGAATTTCCCGTCGATTATCCCGCCCAGAACGGATGGAGCGTGCGGCTGGTGCGACTGAAGGAAAATTTGGTCGGCGATGTTCGCCAGTCACTTATTCTGTTGTTAGGCGCGGTCGGTTTGGTCCTGCTGATCGGTTGCGTCAACGTTGCGAATCTGTTGCTCGCGCGCGGCAGCGCCAGAGGGCGGGAAATGGCCGTCCGACAAGCGCTCGGAGCCGCGCGCAAACGCCTCATGTCGCAGTTGCTGACCGAAAGCTTGCTGCTCTCGCTGACCGGCGGCGCACTGGGTCTCGCGATTCTTTTCTCCGCGTGGGCATTTCTGGCGCGCATGGTGCCGGCAACCCTGCTGCGGTTCAACGAAGTGACGATGAACTGGTCCGTCTTGCTGTTTGCGTTCGCCGCCTCTCTGGTTGCGGGCGCGATTTTCGGCCTGGCTCCCGCTTTGCACGCCGGCCGGCTCGATTTGACCGCTGCGCTCAAACAAGCCGTGCGTGGTTCCACCGGCTCGGGCCAACAAGCCCGGACTCGGCGCGTTCTTGTCGTCACCGAGTTTGCTCTCTCTCTGGTCCTGATGATTGCCGCCGGCCTTTTGCTCCGCAGTTTCGCCGATTTGCTCAGGGTGCAGCCCGGATTCGACTCCGGGAAGGTTATGACGGTCCGCAGCTGGCTGCCGATTCCCAACAATGCCGACGACGACATCTATCGCACCGCGGCGCAAGAGGCCGCCTTCTTGCGCGAGGTCTTGCGCCGGGCGCGTACGCTTCCCGGCGTCGAACAAGCCGCCATCGGCGATCCCGCCGCCGTTCCGCTCGGACACACCCGAGACGACCGCAACCCCGCGCCGCTGATCCTCGAAGGTCACGAAACACAAACCAACCAGGCCCCGCTGGTGGGCCGATGCGGCGTTACCCCAGGATATTTTCAATTGCTTGGCATGAAGTTGCTGCGCGGCCGGTTTTTCACCGAGTTCGACACCGACACCACCCCCACCGTCGCGGTCATCAACGAGGCCTTCGCCCGAACCTACTGGCCCAACGAAAATCCGGTGGGCAAGCATTTCAAGTTGAATCCAGGCGTGCCCGCCTGGACCACCGTGGTCGGAGTGCTGGCCGATGCGAGAACGGAATCGTTGGCAGATCACAGCGTTCCAACCCTGTATCAGAGCCTCTATCAGCGCCGCGCCAAAGCCTTGGCCATTTTTGTGCGCGGGGAACTGGATACTGCCAAAATTCCGCTGCAACTTCGCGAACAGGTTCAGTCCATCAATCCAGAGCTTCCCGTTTTCGGCGCGCGAGTGCTCGACGATCTGGTCTCCACATCTTTGTCCGAGCGTCGCTTCTCGATGGAAATGGTCGGCCTGTTCGCATTGACGGCGCTGCTGCTCGCCGGCTTGGGAATTTACGGCGTGATTTCCTACCTCGTCAGCGAACGCATTCAGGAGATCGGCATTCGCCTCGCGCTGGGCGCCTCAAGCCGAAGTATCCTTCGCATGGTATTGCGCCAAGGGCTCAGGCTTGCGCTTGCGGGCGCTTCCCTCGGGCTGGTGTGTGCGCTGTTGGTGTCTCGTCTGATGGTAGGTTTGCTCTATGGCGTGAGTCCGGCCGATCCCCTGACGTTTGCCGGTGTCACGCTGCTTCTCATTGGCGTCGCGCTGCTCGCTTGCTACATTCCCGCGCGCCGCGCGATCCGCGTCGATCCCTTGGTCGCACTCCGATACCTGTAGGTTCCGCGCAGCTTGCATTCCCCGCTGCCCATCTGCGAAACTTTTCGGACTCGATTCGCCCTCTGTTTTTCGCGGCGGACCTCGGCCGTCAACCAGCCCCGCGAAACAATGGTCCTTTTTGTTTCTTGCGGACCGGCTCGTAAACACAATCGTCGCGGGCGCGATTGTTGGGTTGACGGCACAACTCGATCTCACAAACCGAAAAGGCCCGATCATCCATGGTTCGCGACGTAACCCGTACCATCGACAAGGACAAAGCATCGGCTATTCATTCCGCGCCCGCACCCCAATCCCCTGTTCGCACCGCCCTCGCAGGCCTGATTGGCAACATCCTCGAGTGGTTCGACTTCGCGGTCTACGGATATTTCGCAAGCGACATCGGCAGCCAGTTTTTTCCAAAATCCAGCCCCAGCGCCCAGCAGCTTCTGGCATTCGCGGTGTTCGCCATTGGTTTCTTCGCTCGCCCTTTCGGCAGTCTGGTGCTCGGAATGATCGGCGACCGACTCGGCCGGCGCGCCCTGCTCACGCTTTCCATCGCGTTGATGGGCGGTTCGACGCTCATCCTTGGCCTGCTTCCGACGTATCAACAAATTGGCATGGTCGCGCCGCTGCTGCTCGTCACCATGCGTTTGATTCAGGGTTTCTCCGTCGGCGGGGAATTCACCGGCTCGATGGTCTATACCACCGAGTCCGCCTCGCCGCTGACTCGCGGCCTGATCAGCAGTTCGACCGCGGCCGGCGTGACCCTCGGCTTCATTCTTGGTTCCGGCTCGGCATGGCTCGTGAACGCCTCGCTCAGCAAGGAGCATGTCGCAACGTGGGGCTGGCGCATTCCTTTCCTCGCCAGTGTGCTCCTTTGCGTCGCGGGCTGGCTCCTCCGCCGCGGTCTCCACGAGACTCCTGAAGGCCTCAAGGCCGTGGCCAGCCGTCCTCCGCTGGTTCCATCGCTCCTTGCGGATTGGCTGCCGATGCTGCGTACATTCGGCATCGTCGCGACCACCAATGCCGCCTACTATCTGACGTTCACCTATGTCGTGGACCGCCGCAAAACCCAGCAAGGCGGATCGAGTTTTCTGTTGGCCAACACCCTCAGCCTGTTCCTGGTGCTGATCGCGAAACCCCTCGGCGGCTGGCTTTCCGATCGCATCGGGCGCCGCAAGCTGATGCTCGTCCTCACAGTCGCCACCATCAGCCTCATCTATCCGGCGCTGCACCTGATGCTGTACGGCAGGCCTTTGCAGTTCATGTTCGGTCAGCTGCTGTTGGCGGTTCCGCTCGGCATGGCGCTCGGACTCCAGGGTGCGATGGTCGTCGAAATTTTCCCGCTCCGCACTCGCGTCACCTCGATGAGCTTCGCCTACAGCATCACTCTGGCTCTCGCCGGAGGCACCGCTCCGCTGGTGTCCGCGTGGCTCATCGAAAAATTCGGCGTGCCACTCGCTCCCGCCTACTACGTGATGTTGCACGGCGCCGTCGGTCTCGCCTTGCTTTGGCCCATGCAGGAGACCAACAACAACGTCCTCAGCGATTGACTCGCTCCCGACGAAAATTTCAGCGCCAAATGGAGCAACGACCATGACAAGAGAAGACGCGTGGAATCTGGCCAACCACTGGGTTGCGGCTTGGAACGCTCACGATCTCGATTTGATCATGAGCCACTATGACGATGCCATCGAGCTGACTTCACCCGTCGCCGCTCGGTTGTTGGGCACCGCAGACGGCAAAGTTCTCGGCAAGGCCAACCTGCGCGCTTACTTTCAGCGAGGGTTGCAAGCCTTCCCGGACCTGCACTTTCATCTGGAGGACGTGCTATGGGGTATGAATAGCGTCGTGTCGTACTACACCAATCAAAAGGGTACGCGTACGGCCGAGTTTATGGAGCTTTCGGCAACCGGAAAAGTCATTCGCGTCGTCGCCAACTACAATGCGTAGCAGGCGTTTTGTCTGGTGTTCATTTTCATCTATCTGGTAAGCCCTCAATCAGGATCTTGTGGTGGAAAGTCTAATCGACTTTCCTTTAAATGCATTTGTGAAGCGCATCCGCAACAGCCAAAAGAGCAGCAAAATTAGCGGGAGTATTGTCAGGACCAAATACAGGCTTGTGCTAAATAGCGCTGGGGAGAAGTGTTGCCCGAGCCCGACTGTCGAAAGCAGCCTCAGTGGACGGTTCGAAGGGCCGAGGAAAAAGGACCCTGCGGCGATGAACAGCCCAAAGCACATGCGCCAGAGGTGCCGCGCAACGCGCTTCGCTCCTGAAACACCGCCATGTACGAGCATGCGAACGTCCCCAGTGGCGGCCAACAGACATACGGAGCCCATAAAAAGGTGCATCCCGCCCGGAACTCCGTATTTTTCTCCCGTCGGACCTCGCAGCGCATCCAATCCATTCTTCCAGCCAAGGAGACCAGTCACCAAGGGAATCAGCAGCAGTACCCAGTCATAACGACTCGTTTCCCCGTCTCTGCGTCTCGCGGTTAGCCACGCGGTTCCGATCAGGTAAAACGTCAGAATTCCACCACCGATGTTGTTTGGCTGATGCTTTACCACTGCGAGGTACACTGCTCCGGCAGCCATGGTGAGCATAGATACGACAAAGACCTTGCCGGCGAGAGCATGGCGTAAGGAACCTTTGCGGAGCGACAATGCGACGGTGCCGGACAGCAACCCCACGGTCCCGGCGCAAATGTGGACCAGCAATATGGGCGAATAGGGCATTGGACTTGTTTCCGGAGCTAAGTACGGGGACCCCAGCCTCAAAGTTTCACTGTGTCAACAGTGACCCCCAATCATCCGACAGAAATTCATCTGTGCGAGCATGGAAACATCGGCGCGAAGTTCTGGCGACAGCGTCCAGTGCGAAAGAGTCGCGCTCCGTGCGCTACCGCCAACCGGCGCACGCGCCCATCCAGCTCCGCCAAAACTGCTCCGAACGCAGGAACACGGCAAAGCGTCCGGGTCCTTGGATGCCGACAAACGCTCTCTGCGGCGTTGTTTCAGGCAACCCTCTTTTGCCCTTCGCTATTCTGAATCACGGAACCCAAAGGATCCGCATGTCTTCGCCTTCCCGGGCCGTTCGAATCGCGTATCAAAATAAGTCCACGTTTCGTCGTGCAGTACGCGCCGCAATCCTCCTTCTTTGCGCAACTCCCTGCATCGCGCAACAAGACGCCACCCCTACGCCCACGGTATCGGTCCGCTCCACTTTGGTTATGGTTCCGGTTCTCGCCACGAACGGAGAAGGGAACGTCATCTTCGGACTCCACGCGGAGGACTTCCTCCTCAGTGACAACGGCGTTCCCCAGGAAGTTTCCATTGAAGACGACACGGACTCGCAACCACTGGCGCTGGCCATCGTGGTCGAAACCGGCGGAGCCGGCGCGCGCCACCTCGCGGATTATCAGGGACTCGACGCCACGCTCGATGCGCTGATCGGCAACGTCGACCACCATGCCGCCCTGGTCAGCTTCGACTCTGCGCCGCACTTGATCGTTCCATTTTCGCCCGACACCGAAGACGCCGCTCGCGCGCTCGCGACTCTCGCCGAAGGCGACAATGGCGCGGCAATCCTGGATGCCATCGGATTTGCCGTCGAACAGCTGCGGACGCAGCCGCCAAACTACCGCCGCGCCATCCTGCTGCTTAGCGAAACGGTTGACCAGGGAAGTAAGACCACGCTGGACGACGCGCTGCGGCTCGTCAGTGACACCAATACGACGATTTACAGCCTCGCCTTTTCCAGCACCCGTTCGGCGGTCTCTCACGAAGCCTCCAAGTTCAGCAGCAAGAATCCTGGCCCTGGGCACGGCTGCTTTAGCAAGAATGGCGCCGATGCCGAATACGAAGGTCACTATAGCAAGCAGGTTCTCGATTGCATCAGCCAGCTTGCTCCTCCCCTTCGCCTCGTTGCCATGACCTTTCTCGCCGCGCGCAGCTCGCTCCGCAAAAACACCGCCGAGTCGGTCACCGAACTTACCGGGGGCGAAGCTCGCCGCTTCCACGATGCCAAGGACCTGAAAGCCGGCCTCTTCGCCGTCTCCAACGACGTTCCTAACTACTACGTCCTCAGCTTTAGACCGATTAACCCCGCACCTGGCCTGCACGGCCTCCGGGTCGTCGCCAGCAACTCGCAGTTCGCCGTAAAATCCCGCACCCAATACTGGGTCGACGACACCCTGCGCTGACGCCGCCGCTCTCATCCGACGCGGCTCCGCACCCCCAATTGCGTCACCTGAATTCGAGAGACGATCTAACTCGATGTGGAACCGCACCCGCACAGAAAGTGATGAGGATGCACTTTTCAGTGCTAACTCCTACAATTCCCGCAAGGCCCTCATCGGATCCAGCCGCACCGCTCGCCATGCCGGCCGCGCACTGGCCACAACCGACACTCCGAGCAACACCGCGCTCGCCCCCAAAATCGTCGCCGGGTCCGACGCCGAAATACCGTACAGAAAATCAGCGAGCACCCGCGACACCACCCAGAAGGCTCCCAGCCCCACCACCACGCCGGCCAAAGCCATCCTCAATCCTCGGCTCAAAACAAACTGAAACACATGCCTTGGGTCCGCCCCCAACGCCACGCGCACTCCAATCTCGAACGTCCGCCGAGCTACTGTTTCCGACAATGTCGCGTACAATCCGACCGCCGCCAGCAGCAGCGCGGCGGTCGCGAATGCCGTCAGCAATTGCGCCTCAAACCGCGCATACACCATGGACTGTCGGACGCGCTCATCCATCGTACTTACATCAAAGATCGGCTCGTCGCGAATCAACCCGCCTATTGCCTCGCGCATCGGCCGCTCATAACCCTGCGGATCGCCCGCCACACGTAAAATAATTCTCTGCGGCGTGTCGCTTGCCTGTTCGAGCGGCAAAAAGAACTCCGGCTCCGGGCCCAGCGTTAAGTCCGTCGTTCGAATGCTTCCTACCACCCCCACAATCTCGTACCAAATCGGAGCACCATCTTCGCCATCCGGCTGAATGAATCTCCCGATCGCCTCTCCCTTGGGAAAGAAGCGGTTTGCGAATTGCTCATCCACAACCGCCACAGCCTTTGCCTTTTCACCATCCCGCTCGTCGAACGTTCGGCCGCGCAGCAAAGGAATCTTCAGGGCCTCGAAATACCGGGGCCCCACCACCGCAATCTTCGCCGTAGGCGGATCACTGGAGTTTTCCGGCACGCCTCGCAGCCGGAACGTAGTGCTGTTGTCGTAGGTGAACGGCAAGGGAAATACATTCGTTACCGTCTCGACTCCAGGCAGCGCGCTCAGGGCGTCCCGTATCTTCCTCAATTCCCTCCACCTGTCGCGCGGAGATTCAAGGCTAGATATTCCCAACCGAAACGTCAGCAGCCCGTGTGGATCGAATCCCGGATTGACCTTCATGGTCTCCACAAAGCTGCGAATCAGCAGCCCCGACCCCGCCAGCAACACCACGCTGATCGCCATTTCAGCCACTACCAGTCCGCCGTGCACGCGCTGCTCCCGCTGCCCACCGCTCGCTGCACGTCCGCGTCCCAACGCCAGCGCCGGGTCCACACGCGATGCGCTCCAGGCCGGAAGCACGCCAAAACACAGGCCCGTAATCAGCGACACCAACAGCGTAAACGCCAGCGTCACGCCATCGATCCGCACCTCATGCACCCTCGGCAAACTCTCCGGCACCATCACCAGAAAACCCTTCAACAGCACGAACGCCAGCACCACTCCCCCAACTCCCGCTGCGCACGACAAGATCGTCGACTCCATCAACACTTGCCTGACGATTTGCCGGGCGCTAGCTCCCAACGCCGTTCGCACCGAAAACTCGCTCTTGCGCACCACGCCTCGCGCCACCAGCAATCCCGCCACATTCACGCAAGCAATCAGCAACACGCCCGTGACCGAACCAAAAAGCAGCAGCAACGGCCGTCGCACATCGCTGCTCACCTCTCTGTGCAGCGGTGTCACCGCCACTCCGGAATAGTTGCGATCCTCCGGGAAACCTTCCGCCAGGCGCAGCTGAATGGAACTCATTTCCGCGGTCGCCTGCGATAGATTCCCGTCCTTCCGAAGCCGCGCAATCACGTTGATGCCCCTGTTTCGCCTGTTGTTTAACCCGAGCGCACGCTCGAACGACGCAATGTTGTCCCAAAACTTCGGTGCCGTCGCCTGATACGGAAACGTAAATCCCGGGGGCATCACTCCAATAATCGTGCATACCTTGTCATTCAATCGAATCAGGCCACCGATGCGTTTCAACGATGCTCCAAATTCCGTAACCCAAAATTCGTGACTGATGACGATCGCGCAGGTCCCCTCGCTCTCCTCATCTCGGTTAAACGACCGAC
>Ga0307471_100001406_pt1 | contig 13117 bp, 9 predicted proteins | sample atmos_gasesAM3C__2_FD_204566 | JGI IMG/M metagenome (GOLD analysis project Ga0307471, IMG submission 204566) | Hardwood forest soil microbial communities from Morgan-Monroe State Forest, Indiana, United States - atmos_gasesAM3C_515 | ecosystem: Environmental > Terrestrial > Soil > Temperate... | reverse complement strand
CTGTTTCCCCACAAGACGCTTCGGAAGCAGCTGAAATTCGCGAGGGACCTGCGGCGGAACGGGACCCAGATCGTGCACTCCTACAATGCCTATGCGAACATCTTCGCGCTTCCCGCGGCGCGGCTCGCCGGGGCTCCGCTCGTCGTCGCTTCGATCCGGGACACCGGCATCTACCTGACACCGACCCAGAGTCGCGTGCAGAGATTCCTGTGCAGGTTCGCCGATTGCATCCTGGTCAACGCAGAGGCCGTCCGGCGATGGCTCGAGGGCCAGGGGTACCCGTCGGAGAAGATCGCCGTGATCAGGAACGGAGTGGATCTGGCGCGGTTCACGCCGAGGCCCGGGAAGGGCGCGGTACGTCGATCGCTCGGCCTGCCTCCGCGAGCTCCGCTGGTAGCTGTGTTCGCCAGGCTCGATCAGAACAAGGGCGTCGAATATTTCCTGGAAGCGGCCGCCATCGTCGCGTCGCGGAATCCGGGAGTCCGCTTCCTCGTGGTCGGTGACAGGCTCGTTGCCAAAGGGGGCGCGATCGTCGGCGACGTGGTGCAGCGGGAGAGCCTGGAGGCACATGCGCGCCGGCTGGGGCTCGAGGGTCGCGTGTCGTTCACCGGGTTCAGGCGCGACGTGCCCGACCTCCTTGCCGAAGTCTCCGTATCCGTCCTCCCCTCGCTGAGCGAAGGGCTGCCGAACGCCGTCCTCGAGTCGATGGCGGCAGGCGTCCCCGTGGTCGCGACGCGGGTGGGCGGAATCCCGGAAGCGGTCGAGGACGGTCTCTCGGGGATGCTGGTTCCCCCGGGCGACGGCGCGGCCCTGGGCAGGGCCATCGGAATGCTGCTGGAGAAGCCCGAGCTGGCGCGGCGCCTCGGCCGTGCCGGCAGGGAGCGCGTCGAAGGCAACTTCTCGCTCGATCGGATGGTCCGCCGGACGCAGGGCCTCTACGTCGGAATGCTCGAGAGAGCCATGGCGCGCAGGACGCGCGGCCGGCCCACAGTCTTCGGAGGGGGGGCTATCGAGGGAGGCGCCTCATGAGCGACGGCAGCGCGATCGACCCCCGCATCCAGGTGTTCTCGACATGCCCTCCGAGCAGCGGCTCCGACCCCGCCGCCTATGTCTCGCAGGTGCGCCGGGTCGCCCGCTTGAGCGAGCGGGTCGGCTGCTGCGGGATCCTCGTCTACGCGGACAACTCCCTTCTGGATCCCTGGCTCCTGTCGCAGGTGATCATCGAGTCGACCGACCGTCTCGCGCCGCTCGTGGCGGTCCAGCCGATCTACATGCACCCGTACACCGTCGCCAAGATGGTGGCTTCGTTCGGATTCATGTACGGTCGTCGCATCTGGCTCAACATGGTGGCCGGAGGCTTCACGAACGACCTCGCCGCCCTGAACGACCCCACTCCTCATGACAGGCGTTACGACCGGCTGGTGGAGTACACGACGATCATCAAGCGTCTCCTGTCCGGCAGCGTCCCGGTGAGCCACGAAGGGGAGTTCTACCGCGTGAGCAACCTGAAGATGTCGCCTCCTCTGCCGGAGGCCCTCTTTCCCGGGATCGTCGTCTCGGGCTCCTCGGAAGCCGGCCAGGCCGCCGCGAAGACGCTCGGCGCCGTCGCGATCCATTACCCGAAGCCCGCGCGGGAGTACGGGGAGCGGATCGCCGGGGACGCGGACGGCGCCGGGATCCGGGTCGGGATCGTCTGCCGCGAGCACGGAAGGGAGGCCTGGGAGGTGGCCCGCGCCCGCTTCCCCGAAGATCGCAAGGGCCAGCTGGCTCATCAGCTGGCGATGAAGGTCTCCGATTCGGCCTGGCACCGGCAGCTGAGCGGGCTCGGCCACTCCGGCGACGAAGATCCCTACTGGCTCGTGCCGTTCAAGAACTACAAGACGTTCTGCCCGTATCTCGTCGGAAGCTACAAGGTCGTGGCGCGCGAGCTCGGGCAGTACATGGCGGCCGGATACCGCTCGTTCATCCTCGACGTGCCCCACGACGCCGAAGATCTGGAGCACACGCGGATCGCGTTCGCGAGGGCCCTCGAGACCCTGACATGCCCGAGCTACTCCAGGACTGGGTGACCCTGCAGGCCGGGCGGCGCCCCGATTCGCCCGCCGTGCTGGGCGGGACGGAGGCGCTGACCTATGCCCGGCTGGAGGAGCTCTCGAACCGGCTGGCCTCCGCCTTGAAGGAGGCGGGCTGCCGGAAGGGCGACCGCGTCTGTCTCCTCATGCCCAAGTCACCCACCGCCATCGCGAGCCTCGTCGGGATCTACAAGGCGGATTGCGCCTACGTCCCCCTCGATCCCGGCTGCCCCGCGCCTCGCCTGAGGACGATCATCGCGTCGTGCGACAGCCGCTTCATCCTCGCGGCCGGGTCGGTCGCGGCGCTTCTGAACGAGACGCTGGCCGGCATGGACGGGCAGCCGCAGGTCGCGGTGGGCTGGATGGATGCCAGACCGCCGGTGGGGGAGAGCTTCGAGATCCGATTCGACCTCTCCGAAGTCGAGGCCCTGCCTGCGCGGCCGGTCCGCTGCCGGAACACCCGGAGCGAGCCGGCCCACATCCTCTTCACCTCGGGATCCTCGGGGACGCCGAAGGGCGTGGTCGTCACCCACGGGAACGTGATCCGCTTCGTGGAGTGGGCGAGGGAGTATTTCGGCCTCGCATCGTCGGATCGGCTTTCCGGACATCCGCCCCTGCACTTCGATCTGTCTCTCCTGGACATCTTCGGGACCTTCGCGGCGGGCGCACGGCTGCACCTGGTGCCTCACGAGCTGAGCCTCCTGCCCCACAAGCTCGCGGAGTTCATGAGGAGCTCGCGGCTCACGCAGTGGTTCTCCGTTCCCTCGGTCCTCAACTACATGTCGAAGTTCGATGTCGTCGCGCCCGGCGACTTTCCCGAGCTCAGACGGCTGCTCTGGTGCGGGGAGGTCTTCCCGACGCCGTCCCTCATCTATTGGATGACACGCCTGCCGCACGTCCGCTTCACGAACCTGTACGGCCCGACGGAGACCGCCATCGCCAGCAGCTACTACACCGTCCCGCGGTGCCCCGAGGATGACCGGGCCGCGATCCCGATCGGCAGGGCTTGCGACGGAGAGGAGCTCCTGGTCCTCGACTCGGAGCTCGCGCCCGCGCCTCCCGGCACCGTGGGGGATCTCTACGTCGGCGGTGTCGGCCTGAGCCCCGGCTACTGGAAGGACGAGGAGAAGACCCGGGCCGCCTTCCTGCCGGATCCTCGCGGCCGGAGCTCCTCGGAACGGATCTACAAGACGGGCGATCTCGCGAAGATCGGGGCGGACGGCATGATCTATCTCGTGGGACGCGCCGACTCTCAGGTGAAGAGCCGCGGCTACCGGATCGAGCTCGGAGAGGTCGAGGCCGCCCTGAACGCCTCGGGCCTCGTGCGGGAGTGCGCCGTCGTCGCGGTCCGGAGCGACGGCTTCGAAGGGACGGCGCTCTGCTGCGCGTACGTCCCCGCGGGCGGCGCGGACGTCACCCCCGTGCGCCTCCGCCGGGAGCTCGGGAAGCGCCTGCCGCCCTACATGCTGCCGGCGCGCTGGCTGCCGTTCGATCGCCTCCCTTCGAACGGCAGCGGAAAGATCGATCGGCGCGCCCTGAAGGTCAGGTTCGAAGGTCATGAAGCTCAAGCGGATTGATACGCCCGAGCTGATCCATCTCGTCGCCCGCTGGCTGGGCCACGACGAGAATCGCAGGTGGCTCGACTTTGGAAACGGCCCGCAGATCCTGACCCCGGAGTGGCTCAAGATCACGACCCAGCGCGAATCGGAGCTCATCCGGGTGTTCACGTCCGAGGCGGAGGACGTGCCGATCGGAGTGGTCGGCCTGACCGGCATCGATCGCGCTTTCCGCACGGCGCGCATCTGGGTGGTCGCGGGCGACACATCCTTCCGGGCCCGGGGCCACGCGACCCGCGCGGCCTCCAAGCTCCTCACCTACGCCTTCGAAACCCTCCATCTCAACGCCGTGAACACCTGGATCGTGGAGCACAACCCGTCGCTCCGGATCGCCGAGCGCCTGAACTTCAGGTTCATCGGCAGGCAGCGTCAATGCCATACCATCGACGGGGTCGCGTACGACAGGCTGTGGTTCGATCTTTTGGCAAGCGAGCACAGGGAGATCCCCGATGTCCGAGCGGGACGCCATCGAGCGTCAGATCACCAAGCTGTTCCTGGATAGCCTCCACCTCGAGGTGCCCTCACCGGAGACCGACCTCCTGGCCACGGGAGCCCTCGATTCGATGGGGTTCGTGGAGCTGCTCGTGCGCCTCGAAGAGCGCTTCGGGATCGCGATCTCGCTCGACACGGTCGAGATCGACAACTTCCGATCGATCAGGGCGATCGCGGAGTTCGTCCTCTCCCGCAGCCGCGTGAGGCAGATGAGATGAGAGGCGCAGGGAGGCGCGACATATGAGCGGCGTGCGTCCTCTCGTCGCGGCAGACATCCCGCGGATCGCGGATCTGCACCGCGGGATCTTCGGCGCGCGAAACGGCCTTGCCCCGGGCCAGCTCGATGCCTACCTGGACGAGATCCTGTGCCGGAATCCCTGGCGTGACCCGGATCTGCCCTCGCTCGTGTACGAGGGAGACGACGGGGGGGTCGTCGGATGCCTGGGAGTGATGCCCCGCCTGATGTCGATCGGGGGTGCCCAGATCCGGGCGGCGATCAGCCATTCGTTCATGGTCGAGCCGTCCGGGCGAGCGTCCCTCGCCGGTGTCGCGCTCAGCAGGGCGTTCCTGGCCGGGCCCCAGGACTTCTCGATGGCCGAGGGGGGAGAGGTGTCGCGCAGGATGGTCGAGGGTTTCGGAGGCGCCGCGGCGCTGCTCTACAGCCTGCGCTGGACCCGCCCTCTGCGGCCCAGCCGCTATGTCCTCTCCTTCCTGAAGAGGCGCCGCCTCCCGGGGGCCCTCGCGGGAGCCCTCGTGCCGTTCTGCTACGCGACGGACGCCGTCGGCTCCTGGGTCGGTCGCGGCCCTTTCCGGCTGCCTCCACCCCGCCTGTCGGGGGAAGAGCTCGATTGCGACGCGATGCTGCGATCCCTCGAGGCCGTGTCGCAAGGCCGGTCGATCCGTCCCCGGTACGATGCGGCGTCCCTCGCGTGGCTCCTGGATCTGCTGGGCCGCAAGCCGGGACGGGGCGCCCTCCAGAAGGTGATGCTCGAGAACTCCTATCGCGAGCTCGTCGGGTGGTACCTGTACTACCTGAACCCCGGAGGCATCAGCGAAGTCGTGCAGATCGCCGCCAGGGAGGGCTGCTTCGGCGCGATCCTGGATCACCTCCTCTACCACGCCCGGGAACGCGGCGCGGTCGCGGTCTCGGGGCAGCTCGATCCCCTCGAGCTCAAGACCTTCTGGGAGAGGTCGTGCGTCTTCCACCACGACGGCGCATCCTGGGTCCTGGTCCACGCGAAGCGGCGCGAGATCGTCGAGGCAATCCACCGCGGAGACGCCTTCCTGACGCGGCTCGAGGGCGAGTGGTGGATCAGCCCGTGAGAGCGGATGTGACGACGGTCGAGAGAGTCGAGGACATCGAAGCCTTCCGCGGGCTGCGGAAGACCTGGAACGACCTCCTCGCGGACAGCGGCGCGGCGCGTCCATTCCTGACCTGGGAATGGCTCTTTACGTGGTGGAAGCACCTCGCGGACGGCCGGCGGCTCCGGCTCCTGCTCGTGCGCCGCCGAGGAGAGCTGATCGCCATCGCGCCGCTCTGCTCGCGGCGCCGCGGCCTGAGCGGTCTCCTGGCCCTTCCGAGCCTCGAATTCCTCGGGGCAGGGGATGTTGGATCGGACTACCTCGATCTCATCGTCAGGCGCGGCCGGGAGGAGATCGCCGTTCGGGCGATCGCGGAGGAGCTCGAAGGGGAGGATGTCGTCCTGGAGTTCCGCCGGCTCGCCCGGCGCGACTCCGTCGCCGGGACGCTGGCGGGGCAGCTCCGGCAGCGCGGTTGGGCGCAGTCCGCGTCGGCGCCGGACGTCTGCCCGTTCATCCGGCTCTCGGGGCATTCCTGGGAGTCCTATCTGACCAGCCTCGGGCCCCGGCACCGCTACAACTTCAGGCGACGCCTCCGTGGCCTGATGAGGCGTTTCGACGTGCGCCTGTGCCGGGCCCGCTCTGGAGAGGAGAGGCGCGATGCCTTCGAGCGGCTCGTGGCCATGCACAATCTCCGCTGGAGCGGGCGGGGGGGCTCGACGGCCCTGCATAGGCCGGCTCTGGTCTCGTTTCACCGGGAGGCGATCGAAGAGATCTCCGAGCAGGGATGGCTTCGTCTCCTGATCCTGCGGCTGGACGGCAGGCCGGTGGCGATCCTCTACGGCTTCCTGTACCGGCGCGTCTTCTACTTCTACCAGTCGGGCTTCGATCTCGCCTTCCACAAGGACAGCGTCGGTCTGGTCACCCTTGGCCTGGCGATCCAGAGCGCCATCGAGGAGGGCGCGGAGGAGTTCGACCTTTTGCATGGATCGGAGTCATACAAGTACCAATGGACGGGCGAAGCGCGAGAGCTGGAGAGGGTCGAGCTCTACCCGCCGCACGCGCGCGGGGTGCTCTCCCGGGCCGCGACCGATCTGGGCCGGAACGTCCGAGGAATGGCCCGGCGCCTGCTTCCCGGGCCGGCGGTCAGCGCCGATCCCGGATGGGAGACCAAGGTCGATGCCGACGCGTAGATTCCGCCCTATCGCGAAGACCGGCATCGCCTGCGCGCTCGACTGGACGGGTCTCGATCGGTTGATCGGGGCCATGAACGGCTCGCGGCGCGAGCCGCTGGTCCTGGGGTATCACGGTGTCGTCGAGGATTTCCGGGCCCACCTGGAGACGGCGATCCCGGCGATCCTCACGAGCCGCCCCACCCTCGAGCGCCAGCTCGACTGGATCGGCCGCCGGCGGCGCTTCGTGTCGCTGGACGAGCTGGGCCGGGGGCTCGAAAGCGGCCGCGGCTTCGACGATCCCGTCGCGGCGATCACTTTCGACGACGGATACGCCAACGTCTATGAACATGCCTTTCCGGTCCTGAAGCGCAAAGGAATACCCGCCGGCGTCTTCGTCGTGACCGATCTCGTCGGAACCTCGCGGCCGAACCTGCACGATCACCTCTACCTGCTTCTGGCGCGCGCCTTCAAGGTGAGGCGCTGGACACCGCGCGATCTGGGGCGGCTGCTCGCCGAGCTCGGCCTCCGTCGGCCGGAGACGGCGGTGGGGGATCCGCCGGGCGACGACCCGCTGACGGCGATGGAAGCGCTCCTGGCGGATCTGCCTCAGGAAGGGGTGCGCCGGATCATCCGGGCCCTTCAGGCCGAGGTCGAGGTGAGCGACCGGACTCTCGGCCAGCTGCGCCCCGTCACCTGGGAGATGCTCGACGAGATGCAGCGAGCCGGCATCACCATCGGGTCGCACACGAGGAGCCACGGCCTGCTCACGAACGAGAGCCAGCCGAGGGCCCTCGACGAGATCGCCGGTTCGCGCCGGGATCTGGAACGGAGGCTCGGAACGGCGGTGACGCACTTCGCATACCCCGGAGGCCGTTTCGACGAGACCACGGTCCGGGCCGTGAGGGAATCGGGCTTTCGCTTCGGCTATACCACCTGCTCGCACCGCGATCCGGTCAATCCGCTGCTGACGATTCCGCGCAAGCTCCTGTGGGAGCGCGCCTGCCTGAACGTGTTCGGGCGCTTCTCCTCAGCCATCATGGGCTGCCAGGTCAATGGAGTGTTCGACCTGGTGGCAGGCTGCGGGCTGCACCACGGCGCCGGATGGAGCGCGGCGTGATGAAGGTGAGCGCCAGGCCGGTGCTCGTTCTCATGATCGGGCGGACCCTGGGCTCGGCCGTCTCGTTCCTCGTGCCCCTCGTGCTCGTGCGGACCTTCGATCAGGCCGAGTTCGGCACCTACAAGCAGCTCTTCCTCGTGTATTTCAGCCTCTACGGGATCGCCCAGATCGGGATGGCCGAGAGCCTCTTCTACTTCGTTCCGCTGAGTCCTCTGGAGGCGGGGCGCTGCGTCTGGAATTCGGTGCTTTCGCTGGCGGGCGCAGGGGCGTTGTGCCTCGGGCTGCTCTGGGCCATCGCCGCGCGCGTCGCCGCCTGGCTCAGCAACGCCGAGATCGCGCCGCGGCTTCCCATGATAGGAGGCCTCCTGTTGTTCATGCTGGCCTCCTCCGTGCTGGAAATCGTGCTGACTTCGCGCAAGCGGTTCGTGTGGGCCTCGGTGGCCTACGCCGGCTCCGATGTCCTGAAGGCCGCCCTCTTCGTTCTTCCGGTGCTTCTGTTCCGGCGGCTCGACGCGCTCTTGGTCGGGGCCCTCGTGTTCGGTCTGACCCGGTGCGGCGCCGCCCTCCTCTACCTGAAGCGCGAATTCGGCGCGAGCCTGCGACCGGACGCGACCGTCCTGCGGCGGCAACTGTCCTACGCCGTGCCGTTCGGCATGGCGGCCGCGGTCGCCATCCTCGAATCGAACTTCCACCAGTACGCGGTCTCCCACCTGTTCGACGCCGCGACGTTCGCCGTCTACTCGGTCGGGTGCCTCCAGATACCACTCGTGGACCTCGTGGCAGGCTCGGCCTGCAACGTCATGATGGTGCGGATGGCGGAGGCGCTGCGCGACGGTCGCGAGGTGTCGGTGGTGACCGCGTGGCGGGAGACCACCCGCAAGCTCGCGTCGGTCTTCTTCCCGTTCGTAGGGCTTCTCGTCGTGACGGCCCCGGAGCTCGTCCGTGTGCTGTTCACGGAGCGCTACGCGGCGAGCGTGCCGATCTTCGTGATCTGGTCCATCACCATCCTGCTCGCCGTCCTCCAGGTGGACGGCGTTCTGCGCGCCTACGCGGAGACCCGCTTCCTCCTGATGATGTATGTCATCAAGCTCGCGCTGATTGCCGCGAGCATCGGCTGGCTCATCTCGGAATTGCATCTGGCCGGCGCGGTCCTCGCCACGGTCCTGGCGATCGTCGTGGCGAAAGGGCTCGCCCTGGCCCGGATCAAGGCCCGCCTGAGGGTCCCTCTCTCGCGGCTCCTCCCGTGGTCGGACCTCGGCCGGGTCGGAGCGGCGGCCGGGCTGGCCGCCGCGGGGGCCGAGGCCGTCCGATCGAGGCTGACGCTTCCCGCCCTGCCGCTCCTTCTCGCCGTCGCCGTCGCGTACGCGCTCGTGTACGGCGCCCTGTGGCTGCTGCTCGATCTCGGGGGGAGGCGGGCTCGATGGGCCTTGCGGAGGGGCGCGGCGCAGCCCATTGGAGGCCTGCTGGGCGCGGGCGAGGCGTCTCCGAAGTGAGGGAGGGTCACGGACGATGTGCGGCATCGCCGGTATTTTGAGTCTGCAGGGGAGGCCCGTGTGGCCCGAGGAGCTCCGGGCGATGTGCGCGGCACTCGTTCATCGAGGTCCCGATGACGAGGGCTATTACCTTGGCGACGGCGTCGGCCTCGGCATGCGCCGCCTGAGCATCATCGATCTGGAGACCGGCCGGCAGCCCGTGCGCAACGAGGACGGCTCGATCGTGGCGGTCTTCAACGGCGAGATCTACAACTTCGCGACGCTCCGCGCCGACCTCGAGCGGCGCGGGCACGTCTTCCGGTCAGCGACCGATACCGAGGTGATCGTCCATCTCTACGAAGAGCGCGGGGAAGGCTGCGTGGAGGAGATGCGCGGAATGTTCGCCTTCGCCCTGTGGGACGCGCCCCGCAGGCGGCTGCTGCTGGCGCGCGACCGGCTCGGAATCAAGCCTCTTTACTACGCCGAGTCCGGAGGGAGGCTCCTGTTCGGCTCCGAGCTCAAGGCCCTGCTCCAGCTGCCCGAGCTGCCGCGCGATCTCAACTGGCGCGCGGTCGGCCATCTGTTCACGTCCCTGAGCACGCCCGCCGCCGAGAGCATTCTCCAGGGGGTCCGCAAGCTCGAGCCCGCCCACCTCCTGACGGCTTCCCCCGGACGGGCGCCGCGCACGAAGCGGTACTGGGAGGTCACGTTCGCGCCGGAACGGGGCAGGAGCATGGAGGATTTCGTCGATGGGTTGAGGGAGCGCATCGAGGAAGCGGTGAGGCTCCATCTCGCCAGCGACGTCCCGCTCGGGGCGTTCTTGAGCGGCGGTCTCGATTCGAGCTCCGTGGTGGCGACGATGGCGCGCGTCTCCTCGACGCCGGTCCGGACGTTCTCGATCGGCTTCCTGGAAGGAGAGTACGACGAGCTCCGTCATGCGCGGCGCGTCGCCGAGCAGTTCGGGACCGAGCACCACGATCTGATCCTCGAGGCCGACGTCCTGGAGATCCTCGACGACCTCGCCTGGCACCTCGACGAGCCGTTCGGCGACCCGTCGGCGATCCCGACGTACATGGTCTCGAAGCTGGCTTCCGAGCATGTGACGGTGGCGCTGTCCGGCGACGGGGGCGACGAGCTGTTCGCGGGATACGACAAGTATCGAGTCGAGGCCCGGGAGCGCGGTCTCGAGTCGCTGCCGCGTCCGGCGAGGGCAGCCGTCAAAGCGCTGGCTGCCTGCGTTCCCGAGGGAGTGAAGGGCCACAACCTCCTGAACCATGTGGCGCTGGCCTGGCCGGACCGCTACCTGGACGCGTCCACGCTCTTCACGCGGGCGAAGCAGAGGAAGCTCTTCAGCCCCGAGGCGTTCGCGCTCGTGTCGGGGCACGACCCCTGGAAGGAGGCGAAGGAGCTCCTGGCGCGGGCCGGCGGGCACTGGCTGTCGGCCCTGCAGCATCTCGATCTGAACGCCTATCTGCCCCTCGACATCCTGACCAAGGTCGACAGGATGAGCATGGCCCATTCCCTCGAGGTCCGCGTCCCGCTGCTCGACCACAAGGTCGTCGAGTTCGCGGCGACCGTTCCGCCCGAGCTCAATCTCAGATTCGGCGCGAAGTCGATCCTGAAGCAGGCGATGAGGGGGATCCTGCCCGACGCCATCATCGATCGCCCCAAGCACGGCTTCGCGATCCCCCTCGGCTCCTGGTTCCGTGGGCGCCTGAGCGGGTTCGTCCGCGATCTGCTGTTCTCCGATAGCAGCCGGCAGAGGGGGATTTTCGACGAAGCCTACGTCGAGCGCCTCCTGCGGTGGCACGGCCGGGGGCGCAACCTGGATTTCGAGCTCTGGACGCTGATCTCCTTCGAGCTCTGGTGCCGGCGCGTTCTCGATGGCCGGCGCCAGGTCACCCAGGGCACCTCCCAGCGGAGCGCGGTCCCCCTCCTGAGCGCCGCAGGAGCGGGCGTCTGACACCCCTCTTGCAGGGATTGTCCTCGCGCCGTTTGGAGGTTGCAAGGAGACGGTCGTGGGCACGCGGATGAGGCGCGGGTTCGTGATCGGCACCCTCCTCGGGCTTCTCGGGGCGCCGGGATTGTCGCGGGCCTACGTGACCGATGCGCAGGCCTACACTCCCCTGGACTATCCCCTCTTCGTGCCGCCCAGGGTCGGCGGCACCTACCTGGATCCCGCTTTCGGCACCACCATCAAGAGGATTTCGGACGCCATGGAGACGCCCAACGCCGCCGACACGGGGCATCTCCCCTTCATCACCCCCGAATACGCGACGGTCTCTCCGTTCAACATGGACGACAGCCTCCTGCTCCTCCAGCATCACTCCTACTTCGCCCTCTACGACGGGCAGGGAGGATATCTCAGGGATCTGCCGATCGAGATCAACGCCTCCAGCGAGCCGCGCTGGTCGCGCCAGGACCGGGACGTCTTCTATTTCATCAGCCTCAACAGCCTCAAGCGGTACGACGTCACGAGCGGCCTGATCTCGATCGTCCACACGTTCAGCGAGTACGGGCGGGTCAGCGGGCTCGGCGAGGAGGACCTCTCCGAGGACGGGACCCATTTCGCCCTGGCCGCGGACAACGGAGACATCTTCGTCTACGACCTGGCCGGGATGCGAAAGGGGCCCGTTCTCGGGACGCCCGGCCCCGGGTCCTTCAACGATCTCCTGATCACGCCCGACAACAACGTCATCGTCGGCTGGAACTCCACCGGCACCGGCCGCTATCAGGGGGTCGAGCTGTACGACGCGGACATGAACTTCCTGCGCCAGGTCAGTCAGGTCCTGGCGCACATGGACGTGGCGCGGGACCCCGACGGCGCCGAGGTGCTGCTCCTCGCGACCGGGGCCGACCCTCTGGAACGGTGCGGCAACGGCCTGGCGAAGGTCAGGCTCTCGGACGGACAATGGACCTGCCTGGTCTCGTTCAATTGGGGCTTCTCACTGCATGTCTCGGCCCCCGACGGCAACGGCTGGTGCGTGGTCAGCACCTATGGCCCGGGCGATCCGGCCGTCCCGGGGAGCTGGACGCCGTATACGAGCGAGATCCTCGAGGTCCGGCTCGATGGCTCGGAGGTGCGGCGCCTGGCGCATCACAGGAGCCGGCCGTATTCGTTCTACTGGTGGGAACCCCGCGCCACGGTGAGTCGGGACGGAAGGAGGCTCGCCTACGGCAGCAATTACGGCCTGCAGGCGATCCTCGGATACCCTCCGGAGTACACGGACGCCTACTTCATCGATCTCGACGCGATCACCCCATCGCCGGCGGGATCGCAACGCTGGGCCTCCACGCGCTTCGAGGAAAATGATCCGCACGTGACCTACAACGGCACCTGGTATCCCCACCCCTCCCCGCTGCACAGCGGCGGCGCGGCGGTGCTCGCGATCGATCCCGGCGCCGCTGCGGCCCTGACCTTCACGGGTACCGCGGTCCGCTGGATTGGACTGCGCGACGAGTGGTCGGGCATCGCGCGCGTCTCCGTCGACGGCGCGGTGCGCGCCGAGGTCGATACCTACGCCTCTCCGATGGAGGCCCAGGTGGCGGTCTACGCTCTCGACGGCCTCGCGGCTGGGCCCCACGTGCTGACGATCCAGCCGACGGGGAGCAAGAACGCCGCCGCGCTGAGCTACTGGATCTGGCTCGACGCGTTCGAGGCCGTTCTGCGGGTGGAGCAGGATCGGGCGGCGGTGACGCTCTCCGGCTCGTGGTCGACGGTGCTCGACCCGGCGCACAGCGGCGGCAGCGCCGCGCGCACTTCGACCCCGGGAGACCGGGCGAACTTCACCTTTTCCGGGACGGCCGTGAGCTGGATCGCCTACCGCGACTCGTCCTGCGGCACGGCGCTCGTGTCGATCGACGGCGCGCCCCG
>Ga0307471_100001405_pt1 | contig 13121 bp, 11 predicted proteins | sample atmos_gasesAM3C__2_FD_204566 | JGI IMG/M metagenome (GOLD analysis project Ga0307471, IMG submission 204566) | Hardwood forest soil microbial communities from Morgan-Monroe State Forest, Indiana, United States - atmos_gasesAM3C_515 | ecosystem: Environmental > Terrestrial > Soil > Temperate... | reverse complement strand
GGTTGCACGCCGCAATAGCCCCCTTCGAAGAAATAGAGGTCGACCGAGAGATGCGGGGAAGCTTCGGAAAAGTGTCCTTTCACCCCTAGCCACTTGTCTGCGAGATCGGGAGCCGAGCGCGACGACTCAGGATGCAGGTTCGACCAGCGACCGGTAGCGTTGATCACTGCCCGCGAGTGGAACTGTTCGTCACGCGTGCGCAGGGTGAAGGAAGCCTCACCTTGGATGCTTTCGATGCTGGTTTCGAGACGGGCGGTTACTCCCTCATCCTCGGCTGCGCGCCAGAGGGCGGAATCGAGATCGAAGCGCGCGATGCTCGCCGCCGGAGGATCAACCGGTGCGGGCACGCTGTGCTCGTCGAAGAACAGGCGAGCCTCGGGAATGCGCAGCGCTTGATGCGGCAGAGTGGGCGCGGTGTGGTCGAGCAAGCCCGCAAGTAACTCAAGCGATTCCGCGGAAACGAATTCGCCGCAGACGCGTTGCCGGGGAAGGCGTCCGCGTTCGAGCAATAACACGCGAGCCCCGGCTCGTGCGGCAGTGATCGCTGCTGAAGTTCCTGCCGGGCCGCCGCCGATCACCGCCACATCGAAGGTGTGCGCTTTGCTTGGTGGCGCGGGCGCCGGCGCTACATGGGGACGAGCGTCGCTCGCTACGGTTTCCATGCGATCACACCCATCCGGTACAGGTAGTAGGAATCGATTTCGAAGCGCGTTGCGTTCGTCTGGTGGAGAATGTCCCGCATTTCGTCCAGCGTGTAGGCCTGGCGCACCGACGCGGGCGCATCATTCCGGGTCAGCCGGCTGCGGTAGAGCGGGAATCCGGAGTACACCAGGGCAAGGTGGATGGGATCACGAATGAGATCGTTGATCACGACCGCTTTCCGGCAAACGCGCAGACTCTCGGTGACGAATCGCACCAGTTCGTCCGGGCACAGGTGGTGGGCAAACAGTACGCTGCTGACCACGTCAAAGCTGGAGTCGCGGAAAGGGATGGTCAGGGCATCGCCTACGACGGAGCGTCCGCCGTTGCCGATATGCGAGGCCACCCGATCCAGCAGGGTTACGTCGAGGCGAACGCCCCGGCGAGACAAGCGCTCCTGGACGACGCGCGGTACGTAGCCGGAGCCCGCAGCGACCTCCAGCAACGATAGTGAAGACGATGGCGGGATGGGCGTCTCGTCCTTCCGCCGGGCGGGGACGCCCGGCGCTCCACAAGCCTTCGCCACTCGCTGCACGAGCTGCACGGTGGTTTCAGTACCCCCAAACCAGCGGTTGATCCTGCTCAAGTCGGACAAAGACGCGGCGATTTCGGCGGGAGTCCCAGCGTCGGTGTCGAGCAGTTCGGGCGTGGGGATCCGCTTCATAGGGAATCGCGAGTACAAGAAAACAACTCGACCGAATGGGCTTCGATCGCGGACTTACGTGTTCCCATCGACGCTTAGCGGTTAGCTCCTAGCCTTTAGCTTCTCGGCTGAGGGTTTGAGCTAACCGCTAAAGGCTATGGGCTGAGAGTTCAGAGTCATCAGACCTCCGCGAGCTCTTCTTCGAGCAGCTGCTTGTTGTAGAGGTCCGTGTAGTAGCCGTCGCGCGCGATCAGTTCGTCGTGCGTGCCGAGTTCGACGATGCGTCCGCCATGCAGCACCGCGATGCGGTCGGCATTGCGCACAGTCGATACTCGATGCGAGATGAAAATGGTGGTGCGGCCCTGCATAATCTCGCGCAGGTGGTTGAGAATCTTGTCTTCGGTCTGCGTATCGACGCTCGAGAGGGCATCGTCGAGGATCAGAATCCGCGGATTGCGAATGATCGCACGGGCAATCGCAGTGCGCTGCTTCTGCCCGCCTGAGAGCGTCAGGCCGCGCTCGCCCACCACGGTGTTGTACTGCTCCGGGAAGCCCTCGATATCGGCGGCGATGTTGGCGGCATCGGCCGCTTCGTGGATGTCCGCATCGGTCGCGTCTTCGATCCCGAACGCGATGTTTTCGCGCACGGTGTCGCTGAACAGGAACGTCTCCTGGGGAACGAAGCCGATGTTGCGGCGCAGGAATTCAATGGGGAACTCGCGGATGGGCCGGCCGTCGATCAGGATCGCGCCCGGGTCGGCGTCATAGACGCGCGGAATCAGGTTCACCAGCGTAGTCTTGCCGGAACCGGTGGGCCCGACGATGGCAAGACTCGTTCCCTCGGGGATCCGCAGATTTACGTCGTGCAGCACTGAGGTGCCGTTGTAGGCAAAGTTGAGTCCGCGGAATTCGATTTCGCCACGCAGTTCGCCCGACGGCGCGCCGGCAGCGAGGACTTCCTTCTCATCGGTGATTTCCGGCTGCTCGAGCAGAATTTCGTTGATGCGCTTCAGGGAGGCCGTGCCGCGCTGGAAGATGTTGATCACCCACCCGAGGGCGATCACCGGCCAAGTCAGCTGGATCATGTACGTGAGGAACGCGGCGAACTGACCGACGGTGATCCGGTTCAACAGGACTTCGCGTCCGCCCAGCCACAGCACCAGCACGACTGCGAGTCCTAAAGTCAGCTCAAGCGTCGGCCAAAGCAGGCCCATGAGGCGCGCGAGTGGGAGACTGCGGTTAATGTATTCGGTGTTGGCCGCCTCGAATTGGCGGACCTCGGCTGCCTCTTGCGCATAGGCGCGAATCACTCGCGCTCCGGAGAAGTTTTCCTGGGCGCGCGCGGAAATGTCAGAGAACATCGCCTGGATCTTCTCGAAGCGCTCATGAATCTGTTTTCCGAAGTATTGGATGACGATGCTCGCAATCGGCAAGGGCAGGAAGGTGTACAAGGTCAGCTTGGGGCTGATCTTCAGCATGTAGATCAGGGCGCCGGCCGTAAACACCAGTGTGTTGGCGGAATACATGATCGCCGGCCCGAGCAGCATGCGCACCGCGTTCAGATCGTTCGTGGCACGCGCCATGATGTCGCCGGTACGGGTGCGCTGGTAGTAGGGAAAGGAAAGTTGTTCCAGATGACGGAACATGTCATTGCGCAGATCGAATTCGATGTCGCGCGAAATCCCGATCACGATCCAGCGTGTCAAGAACTGAAAGATGCCCTTGCTGACGGCGATCCCTACCAGCAGCAGAGCATAGAAGCCCAACTGTCCCGTCGACCGGCCGCCGTTCTTCAGGTAATCCAAAGCTCTCAGGATGACTTGCGGAAACTGAACCGCGATTCCATTCAACAGCAGCACGCATAGCGTACCCACCAGGAAACCACGGCGGTACTTCTTCAGGTAGGGATAGAGTGGGCGGAGGCTTTTCGGCAGCATCGCTAGTCTAGATGCGATTCTACCAGCGCGGGGTGCAGGCGATTGTCACGAAGCGAACTCCCGAAGGCAGAGCCACCGCGGCGGGCCAGAGGGTTGGTCCGCCCGGGCTGGATTCGCTTGAACAGCGTCGAAGAGGTCAACAGGTACATTGGTAATCTTGCGGGGTCAGGAGACCCTGACATAACGTCTTGACAGGGCCGAACCAGGGGAAATCTGTTGGTGCGTGGGGTTTTCTTTTGCAAAACCGAGCAAATCGACCGCGACGGGCGGCGCGCAGCCTTGGTAGGTGGGCAGTCGGCGCCGTGCTCTGTCTGTCCGTCGTCCTGACCCTCGGCTCGTGCGTCCTGGCCGAGAACAAGACTCCAAGGAAGCTTGTTTATAAAGAGAATCCCGGATACCCGTTGACGCTTCGGGAGGCTCACATTGGAGGCGTGGTCCGGCTCGAGATCGCTATTTCGGCGAAGGGAAATGTGGACTCCGTGACTCCCCTGGGCGGAAACCCGGTCCTGGTAGAGGCTGCGAGTGCTGCCGTCCGCAAGTGGAAATATGCCCCGGCGGATTCGGAAAGCAAAACGCAGGTGGAATTTACGTTCGATCCCAAGCATTAAAACAGGCGAGTTTCGTCATCCTCGACGACTCTGTTTTACCGCCAGCTTCCCGCCCCGAACCTTATCCGGAACCCCCGCAAACTGTATCTTCCCGTCCTGTCGAAAGACAGAGGCGCATGCCACTACCAGCGCGACTGCCCATCCCAACAGGAAGAACCACCCCATCCCCATTAGAAACGAATAGACCATCTCACTGTTCATGAAGGCGGCTCCAACAACCCGAAGACTGCTACGCACGGTATCGATCATGGCCGGCACCTGATTTGTCTTCGCCGTTGTAGCGCTTCACAATTTCCTGAATGGCGTGGATGCGGCCCAGAGTGGTTAGCCACGGGTCGAGCAGGGAAGCTTCAATCTGCGCCATCCAGAAGCTCACCGCACATTCAATTCCGTCGGACATCTCTGCCGCAACGGCCTCAATCAGCGCTCGGTCAGTGGCTACGGTTGCCAACGCCTTACCCAGCCTTTCTGAAGCGTCTCGTACACTGCAAAAACTGCCCGGGCCGCGGGAACACGCGTGTATTTGAGAATGAACCCGAGACCCGTCTCTAAGTTGTTCCGAAAAGGGACGACGAAAGCCCCCACGCTTTCACGAACAGCCAGCTATTGGTTCGGCACGGCCTGTCCCTGTTGCAGATGCTTCTGAAAACGGGCTGCTCGCCGGGCCTCAAATTTAGCCATTCTGTCTTTCTGGTCCGGGGTGAGCACCGCCATCAGTTCTGATTTGATCCGAGTCTTTTGCACCATCAATTCGGTCATGGTCTGGGACTGCTGATTGGCGATGGTGCGGACTTTGGCTTCGTCAAAAGCTCCGGCCTGCTCGAATTGCTGCATCTGCTGGCGCCCTTGCGCCAGTTGCTGCATCAGCGGGCGAATGGTGGGTTTCTCCTTGGCAAGGATGTCTTTTATCTGCGCCTGCTGTGCCTCCGTCAGGTCAAGATAGTCGGCATAGAAGCCCAGCATGTGAACGCCGAAGCCGCCCTGCTGGCCCCATCCCTGGTGGGTTTTGACGACGGTCTGTGAAAACGCCACCGCCACGCATAGTACGACCGCTAAAACAACGGCCGAAATTGTGAATCGACTGGCTTGCATTTCACTGCCTCCACAACCCGGAGTCTAGGCCGGGTGCCTGAATCTCGTGCACCTATGGAAACACGGTTGCCACACCCAATGCGGTAAAGAGTCGGTCAACCCAAGTAAAGTTTTGTCAACGAGATAGGCTGGGTTTGACAATTCTTTACCCGGATCGTCGAGAGGGTGTTGTAAAACAGGGGTTGTAAATCATATGGGCGGGCTATGGACCGGGTTCTGATCATCGACGACGATTTTGAGCTCTGCAGCCTGGTCGGCGAGTACCTGGCGCCGGAGGGCTTTCGCATCGATTCGGTGCATGACGGGGAGACCGGGCTGCAAAAAGCGCTGAACGGAAGCTATCTGCTGGTGGTGTTGGACGTGATGCTGCCCGGGATGAGCGGCTTCGACGTGCTGCGGCGGATCCGCGCCACGTCGCGCATCCCGGTGCTCTTGCTGACTGCGCGCGGAGAAGATGTTGATCGCATCGTTGGCCTCGAGATCGGCGCCGACGACTACCTGCCGAAGCCCTTCAATCCCCGCGAACTTGTCGCCCGCATCCGGGCCGTGTTGCGACGCACCAGCGCCGATCCCAAGGGCGTTGGTTCGCCGCGTCCCCCGGACATTGTGCGAATTGGGGACATCGAACTCGATCCCGCCACCCGCACCGTAAAGCACGCCGGGCAGCCGGTGGATCTGACTTCGGTCGAATTTAACCTGCTGGAAGTACTGCTGCGCGAGGCGGGCCGGGTGGTGACGCGAGAAGAACTGGTGAGTGCTGTCCTGAGCCGGAAGTTTTCGCCTTTTGATCGCAGCATCGATATGCACGTCAGCAAGGTGCGCAAGAAACTTGGCGACCTGAACGGGGATGCGGAACACATCAAGACTGTACGAGGAGTGGGTTATATTTTTGCAAGGCCGCGAGAGAAGGTGAAAAGCGGCTCGCGATGAAAAGCCTCTTTCTCAAAATCTTTCTGTCCTTCTGGCTGGCCCAGGCGCTGATCGTGGCGATGGTGATGTTGGCCACAGTCGTGTTCCGGCCGCAAACGGAATCACCCTTCTGGGAGTACCTCAAGGCCAATTCGGCTGAGCAGTTGGTGCAGGCGTACGAGGCGCAGGGCCCGGCTGGGCTGAACGCGAAGATCGATCAACTCAGCACGACCCTCCGGCTGCACGCGTACCTGTTTGATGATCAGGGCAGGGAACTGGCCGGCCGCGTAGCACCACCCTGGGCGCACCGCCTCAGCCGCAGTCTCGATCCCCAAGGCATGGGGTGGATGCATCGCTTTTCTCCTCGCCGTTTTGTAACGCACGAAGTCTCGGCGACCGATGGTCGTCACTACATCATGGTCGCGGAAGTTCCACCTCGCCCGTGGCTCCCCTTGCTTCGGCAGAAGCCTCCGTTCACGGGCTTGGCGATCCTGGCTATCGCGGTTCTGGTGTCGGGCATAATTTGCTACGTTCTGGCGGGCTATCTCACCTCGGATGTTCGCCGCTTGCGCGCCGCGACCCAGCAACTAGCTGCTGGGGACCTGAGCGCGCGTGCCGACGCCCCCAAAGGACGCCGGCGCGACGAAATCGCGCAATTGGTGCGCGACTTCAACACCATGGCCGCGCGTCTGCAGGACCTGGTGACGGCGCAATCGCGTCTGCTCAACGACATTTCCCACGAGTTGCGTTCCCCGCTTGCCCGTCTGAGTGTCGCTCTCGGCCTCGCGTGGCAGCGGAGCGGAGAGGACGCCCACAGTGCCCTGCAGCGCATTGAACTGGAAGCCAATCGCTTAAATGAGTTGATCGAACGGTTGCTCACATTGGCGCGCCTGGAAGGCGGCGAGGACGCCATGCGCCATACTGCGATCCCCCTGGACGAGTTGGTTCAGGACATCACCCTCGATGCCGACTTTGAAGCGCAGAGCCGCCAGTGCCATGTTCTTTGCATGATTCAGGATGAGGTGACCGTATACGGGAGCGCCTCCTTGTTACATAGCGCCATCGAGAACGTGGTTCGGAACGCCACGCGCCACACGCGCGAAGGCACGGACGTGGAAATTCGGGTGGCGCGGGAATCTGCAAACGGGAAATCCGAGGCGGTCGTTCGGGTGATTGATCGTGGATCGGGCGTGCCGCAAGAATCCCTGGAAAAGCTGTTTCGTCCGTTTTACCGGCTCGATGACGCCCGCGGTCGCCAGACCGGCGGAGTCGGCCTGGGATTGGCAATCACGGAGCGCGCGGTGCGTCTGCACGGGGGCACGGTGCGCGCCGCCAATCGCCCCGAGGGCGGACTGATGGTCGAGATTCGTTTGCCACTGAACCTCACCCATCCCTCCGAGATCGAAACCGGTGCGCGCGAGGGTACGCCGGTACAGACGGCCTAGATCGAATCAAGCTCGATCGCCTGCAAGTGGGCGGAATTGTCATCGCGCCCTATGATCCATTGCCCCGAAGACTGCCTCGGGCAACTCCGCAGACTCCGGTGGATTCCAATAAGTCTTTGCGGCAGTTTGCTCTTCGGGGAAATTCCTGATACACAAATGAGGGTAATTAAGCCCTCATAACTGGAATACTCGAGGCCCGCACGGGTCCTCGCGACCATTGGAAATCAACAGGAGACGGTACTTTGATGAAGTCTGGCTGGCTTCGGTGCGTGCTTGTGGCGTGTTGGCTGTTGTTTTTGGTGAATTGCGGCGGCTCCAGCAAGTCGACACTGGTCTATATAGCGAGCCAGGGCTCGAATCCGGGAACGATTAGCGCCTATTCTCTCAATCTGAGCAAAGGTACGTTAAGTTCATCCAATGGGGCACTCACGCCAACGGGGAAGAGTGTTCCCACGGGAACCCAGCCCGGACCGCTTATTTTCGATCCCACCAACAGCTTTGCCTATGTGGCAGATTTTGGCAACCCCCTTGCTGCGGGCACTGATAACAGCAAGAAAAGTGGAGACATCGCTGCTTTTTCGGTCGGCAAAGACGGCACGCTGTCGAGTCTGGGATTGACCGCTACACTTCTGGACTGCGTGACTCTCCATCCAGTGGCCCTGGCCATGGATTCAAAGGCGCATTTCCTGTTTGTGGCCAACCAGGCGTTCTCTAACGTGAACAGCGGAGCGAATTGCCCGGGCGCGCCCGCGGACGGCACCCCAGCTGCTGGAGTCGTGACCGTGTTTGCGGTTTCATCGGGCAAATTGGGCACACCGTCCCCCACAGCCATTCCCGTTCCCGCGGGCCCACCCGGAACCACGACCCCCACGCCTACGGCCATTGCAGCCAGCAATCAGGGCAATTTTGTCTATATCACCGACTCGACGAATGCCACCGTGGTGGGCTTCGCGTTTGACTCCAACGGGGCACTCAGCTCCGTGCCCGGCCAATTCTTCCTGGTGGGAAACACCCCCCGCGCCGTGCTCTCTCCGCCTGCCGGAAATTTCCTGTATGTCGCCAACGCTGGTACGGACGACATTTACGAATTTGTGATCAACACCGACGGAAGTCTGATGCCGATTTCTGCGACCACCACGACCGTCGGGACGGGGGTTGGCCCAATCGCTATGCTAACCGACCCGGGCGCAAAGTATCTCTATGCGCTCGCCAATGGGGGCAGCCAAATTACTGGATATACCGTCAATCACGTAACCGGCGCACTGACAGCCGTGACGGCTAATGGGGGCACGGTTTCGACGGGCGCGAATCCGGTGGCATTCACGATCCGATCAGACGGAAGCACTAGCGGAAACTTCTGGGTCCTCACTTCAAACTTCGGTGGGAATTCGGTTTCCACCTTCAGTTTGAACGGAGCGACCGGCACACTGTCGGCCTTGCCGCAGTTGACGGGCGCGGTCGCGCCCTACGGCATTGCGGCACGTTGATCGCAGATCCCGCCTAAGTGGGAACTTTCAGAATCAAGTACGTGCCCAGCAGTGCGAAGATTAGGTCCGGAGACCAGGCGGCCAAGGCAGGGGGTAGCTGGCTGAGGTTCCCCATCGACTCGAACAGGCGCGATACTACTTCATAGATCGCTGCAATCCCCACCGCGATTGCAACTCCTGTCACTGCGCCCCGCCTGCCCGCGGAGAGCGAGAAGGGGATGGCAAGCACCGCCATGACCAGGGTGACAAAGGGCACGGCAAGTTTTCTCTGCAACTGCACCCTGAGCCGAACCACGTCGAAACCACTTTGCTGCAGGTCGTGGATGTAGCGGCGCAGCTCCTCGAAGCTCATCTCTGATGACTGCTTTACTTCCTTCTTGAAATAAGTAGGAGGCTCGCCGAACTGGGAGAACGTCGTTACGTCAAACTGCCGGTAGTTCTCGATTGAGTCTCCGCTGAAGTGGCGCGCCCAACCTTGCTCGTAGATCCAGCGCTGGGTGACATCAGACCAGTGCGCCCGTTCGGCATACACGCGCTCGGTGATCGCGAAAGTTCTGGGATTGAACTGAAAGACGGAGATGTCGGCGAACTGGTCGCGGTCCGCATCGAAAAACTGGTAGTAGTAAATGTCGGAGTGCTGTCCGAAGATCCACTTCCGGTCCGGGCGCAGGTAAGTCTGCGCCGGCTTGCCCTTGATCTGATTGCGCAGCGCGTCCTGCCGCTTGTTGGCGTGCGGCAGGTAAAACTGGTCGAAGAAGAAGAGGCTCGAGGCCAGCACTACGCAAATCACCAGCACTGGAACGACGATCCGGTAAATGCTGATTCCCGTTGCCTTGATGGCGGTCACCTCGTTGGAGCGCTCCATCAGTCCGAACGTGATCAAGACCGCCAGCAGCACGCCATACTGCGCCAGGTTGTAGATGAAATATGGGCACACGTTGATCAGATAGTCGCCCACCACCCAGGCGGCAATATGGTTGCGCATGATGTCGCTGAGCAACTCGAACAAGGTAAAGACCAGCATGAGGGTCAGGAACGTTGCCATGATCATGCCGAGGTAGGTGAAGAAATCGCGCAGCACGTAGTCGTCGAGGATGGTCGGGAAATCGAACCCGGTGAGCCGCCGGCGCGAGGACGCGCGCTCGAAGGCGGCGCCGGCCCGGTTCACCGGGCCGGGAGCGGTCGCGCTCGCCCGTTCGGTGGATCGGAACGGATTTCGCATGGACAACCACTGCGCGACTTCCAGAGGCCGCCGCTCCGCGCGCCAAAGCAGGAACAAGCCACCCAGCAGGAACACGAAATCCGCGAGCCAAACTCCCAACCCTGGCGTCACGCGTCCCTGGCGGGCCAAGGCGAGTCCGATCAGAGAGGCGGAGTAGTAGAGAAAGACCAGGCCGATCGCCAATACAAAGCCAGAAGACTTGCCGCCCTTCTTCGACGACAGTCCTAGAGGAATGCCCACGAGAGCGAGCACCAGGCAAGCGGTCGGCAGCGCGAGGCGGCGGTGAAATTCGATCAAGTACCAGCGGGCGACGGCCGGGGGAGTTTTGCGCGCCTCCTGCAGCAGGGCTCCAGTGTCCATCTCTCCCATAGGGACGGGTTCCACGTCCTGCTTGTTCTCGGCGGCAGGGACCTCGATGGGGATATCGGTTTGCTGAAAGCTGGAAATCTGGTAGTGGTCGGGCGCCTTGGTGTCGGACTCGTGCGTCGAGCCATTGATCAGGTGCAGGTGCAACCGGGTCGGCCCCTCGCTGACGAGGACGCCCTGCTCGGCTTGCCAAATCCGGGGAGAGCCTGGCGTGCTGATGTCCGCCAGGAAAACGCCTTTCCAGACGGCCGCACGTTGCCCGCTGCGCACATCCTGCACATAGAGGACAATTTTCGGGAAGCCCTCGTAGAATACTCTGGGCTGTACTTCGAAGGATGCTTGCGCGCTCTTAAGCCGGTCCTGAAGCCGTCCCAAAGCAGCTTGCGAATGAGGGGCGAGATACACGCTATTTCCCAGCGCCACCAGCCACGCGCCCAGCACGAAGATGGAAAGGATGCGGAGGAAATTCCAGACACCAATCCCGCTGGCGCGCATCGCGGTGATTTCGCTGTCCGCCGCCAACCGGCTCAACCCAATCAGAACGCCGACCAGCACGCCCGCCGGGATCGTGATGGTGAACGCCAGCGGCAGACTGAGAGCCATCACTGCGAGCACGCTGCCCAGCGGGGCGCTGTTGCGCACCACCAGTTCGAGAATGTGCCCGAGATCTTTCGTGAACAGGACGAACGTGAAAATCGCCACGCCGATCGCAGCATGGGCCATCACTTCACGCAGAATGTAGCGGGTCAGAATCCGCATGGCTTGCGGGAAAAACGCCTAACGCGAGTCTAGCATGGGGCGGAGAAACCCTTGGGCAACTGGGAAATTGGATGTTGAGAAATTTGTTATTTCAAACAACCGCTGATACCGTAGATTTTCAATTACCAAATTGCAAAATTACCCAATTACAGAATTTCTTTGGAAGGTGTGATGAAAACTCATCGCGCGTGGATCGCATTGCTTGTCTTCGGGTTCGTGGGCATGTTGGCGGCGGAACCTGCAGGAGATGTTCGCGAGACGGCTGACCGGCTGGCGGCCTCGGTTTACACGGGTCCCGCCATGCGCACTCTGCGCGAATTGTCCGACGGGTTCGGCGGCCGTCTGAGCGGATCTCCCGCCTACAATCAAGCTGCCGAGTGGGCCGCTGCCAAGTTTAGAGGCTATGGCATTCAGAACGTGCGTCTTGAACCTTTCACCATTCCGAACGGCTGGGTGCGAGGAACAGCGCGCGGCCAGTTGCTGGCGCCGATGTCTCGCACGCTGCACCTGGAGTCGCTCGGTTGGTCGCCGTCCACGCCCCCTGGCGGAATCAAGGGCGAAGTCATCATTGTGGACGATGTTTCTCCCGACCACATCAAGGCGCAAGCCGACAAACTGAAGGGGAAAATTGTCTTGCTGGACACGGCCAAGATTCTTGCTGAGGGCTGGGTGAAAGTCCTGCCGGCGCTGGAAGCCTCCTACCCGTTGTTCAAAGATGCAGGCGCGGTTGCCCTCGTGTTCGCCGACCGCGACCGGAACAATGTGTTGAACGCCACCGACCCGAATTGGGGCGCCAGCCTGCTGGTTCTGCCGGGCGCGCAGGTCGGCATGGAAGATTGGGAATTGATCCGCCGCTCGCTTGAAGCCGGGCCAGTCATGATGCAGTTTGAACTGCAGAACACAACCTCCGGACGCACCCAGGTCAACAATGTCATCGCGGAAATCCGCGGCCGCGAGTTGCCCGACCAGTGGATTATCATCGGCGCACATCTGGACTCCTGGGACTACGGGACGGGCGCGCAAGACAACGGTACAGGGTCGGTCATGGTTCTGGACGTGGCACGAGCCATCGCGAGCCTGGGCAAAGCGCCGCGCCGCAGCATTCGCTTCGCTTTATGGGGTGGGGAAGAAGAAGGTGTTCTGGGGTCGTACGCCTACACCCAGGCACACCTCAGCGAGATGTCTAGGTGCGTGGCCGTGCTGAATACCGACAACGGGTCCGGTCATCCGAAAGGTTGGAAGGTGGAGAGCCGCAAAGACGTGAAGGCAGCCCTGCAGCCGGTCAGCGATTCGATTCTCAAAGATATTGGCGGGGGTGCTCTCTCTCTCGAAACCACCTACGACACCGATCACGGCCCCTTCATGCTGCAAGGCATCCCGGCCCTCGATTTGTGGGTCGACATGAAACCCTACATCGAGGTTCACCACAAATCGAGCGACACCTACGACAAAGTCGACCCAGTTGATTTTAAGGCGGGTGCCGCCATTGTGGCAGCCACCGCGTGGGTAGTTGCGGAGGATCCCAAGCCGATCGCTCCTCATATCGACCATGCGGCCGTGGCGGAGATTCTTAAGAACTCCCACTTAGATACGCTGCTCGCGTATATCGGGCACTGGAAGCCGTGACTGCCCCGAGAGTATGAATTATGAGCTGGAGACGGCTGGGCGGCCTCGACGTGAGCCGCCTTTTTCCCGGTATAATGTCAGAAGTACCTGCCGGCTTTTGCACAGATGCGCCTAAGTGCCTCTGGCGTCTAATATGAAGATTTGGCCGTAGACATGCAGGTCGCGCGAAGGGGGTTCTCTGCCTCCCCCATTTCGCCTGAAGAGCTCCAAGCCGAGGGTTGCCGCACGATGATGCGCCGACGACTGCTGTGCGTGGATGATGATTCGGCATTTCGGCAGTTCTACAAGAACCTGCTCGGAAGCTACGGGTACGAGGTCACGGTCGCGG
>Ga0307471_100001402_pt1 | contig 13131 bp, 12 predicted proteins | sample atmos_gasesAM3C__2_FD_204566 | JGI IMG/M metagenome (GOLD analysis project Ga0307471, IMG submission 204566) | Hardwood forest soil microbial communities from Morgan-Monroe State Forest, Indiana, United States - atmos_gasesAM3C_515 | ecosystem: Environmental > Terrestrial > Soil > Temperate... | reverse complement strand
CGTGCGCAGCGTTGTAGCAACGACCTGGAACGGGTACTCCTTTACGACTTTCGCGATCATCTGCTGAAATCCGGCAATTTCAAAGGCGGAATGGTACTCGTCCATGCCGGGAACTTCATAGCCGAGGGCGGCGGAAAAATCTTCCTCGTTTCCCAGCATAACGTCGACGTGGGGAGCGATGCGGCGATTCACTTCCTGAGCTTGCTTTTTGCCACCCAGCGATTTCCAGAGAGAAGCACGGTAGTTCAAGTCGTAGGAAACAATGGTGCCGTGGCGCTTCGCGGCTTGCATGGCTTCGACGGCCACATCCGGCGTGCTGGCCGAGAGCGCGCAGAAGATGCCGCCGGTGTGAAACCAGCGCGCACCGAGTTTGCCGAAGATGTGGTCCCAATCGATATCGCCTTTTTTCAGGTTGGAGACGGCGGTGTGGCCGCGATCGTAAGAGCCGAGCGCGGCACGCACTCCAAAACCGCGCTCGGTGAAATTGAGGCCGTTGCGCGCGGCGCGGCCGACCCCGTCATGCTCGACCCAGCGGACCAGCGATTGATCGACACCGCCCTGGTACACCAGATCCTGCAGCAAGCGGCCGACAGGGTCATCGGCGAATGCGGTAACGACGGCGGTGTCCAAGCCGAAGCAGCGCTTCAATCCGCGCGCGACGTTGTATTCGCCGCCGCCTTCGCAGACCTCGAAGGAGCGCGTGGTAGCGATGCGTTTGTCGCCGGGATCGAGGCGAATCATGATTTCGCCGAGGCTCACGAGATCCCAGCGGCATTCCTGCTTGGGTTTGATTTTCAGGGTCACAAAGTTCCTCTACGAATTTGCACCGGCGACTATAGAAACCGGCCGGCGTTGTGTCAAACAAGAAAATCTGAAGGTAATTTTGAGCCGATCGCAAAACACTACCAACTGTGCATGGTGCCGTCGAGCTTGCGGTTGATCGGCAGGTACGCGCGGCGGTATGGATAGCTGGATGCGAGCTTTTCATCGATGTCCACGCCGAGGCCGGGCGCGTCGCCGGGATGCATCATTCCGTCAGCGAAGGTGTAGGAATGCGAGAAGACGCGGTCGGTTTCAGGGGAGTGGTGCATGTATTCCTGAACGCCGAAATTGTGTACGCTGAGGTCGAAATGCAGGGCCGCAGCCATACATACGGGACTCATATCGGTGGCGCCATGACAGCCGGTGCGGACCTGGTACATCTCCGCGAGGCTGGCAATTTTTCGCAGATGCGAAATTCCACCGGCATGAACAACCGCAGTGCGGATGTAATCGATGAGCTGCTCTTGAATCAGTTGCTGGCAATCAAAAATGGAGTTGAAGACTTCGCCGACGGCGAGCGGAGTGGTGGTGTGGCGTCGGATGAGGCGAAAACTTTCTTGCAGTTCGGCGGGAACAGGATCTTCGAACCAAAACAGATGGTAAGGCTCAAGCTCTTTTCCGAGGCGCGCGGCTTCGATGGGCGTGAGGCGGTGATGCGCATCGTGGAGCAAGTGCAGATCGGAACCGAATTCCTTGCGCAAGCGCTCGAACAGTCGCGGCACGAAATTCATGTAGAGCTCGGAGCTCCAGGCATTTTCTACCGGGGCGTCTTTTTCGGCAGGCTCGTAATACATTTTGCCGCGACCGACGCCATAGGTGCTCTCGAGGCCGGGAATTCCGCTTTGCGCGCGAATGGCTTTGTAGCCGAGCTTGGCGTATTCGGCGACGGCGCGAACGGTGTCGTCGATATCCGCGCCGCTGGCATGGCCGTAGACAAGAACGCCATCGCGGGAAGCGCCGCCTAGAAGTTGATAGACAGGAACGCTGAGCGCTTTGCCCTTGATGTCCCACAGCGCGACGTCCACCGCGGAAACGGCGGCCATGGTGACCGGGCCGCGGCGCCAGTACGCGCCCTTGTAGAGGTAGTGCCAGAGATCCTCGATGCGGCGGGCGTCGCGTCCGATGAGAAGCGGGATGACGTGGTCGGAGAGGTAGCTGGCGACGGCGAGCTCGCGGCCGTTGAGCGTGGCGTCACCCAGGCCGTGGATGCCGTCTTCGGTGATGAGCTTGAGCGTGACGAAATTGCGGCCTGGGCTGCAGATGATGACCTTGGCGTCGGTAATGCGCATTGCGGGTTGCACCCTTTTCCAAATCGATGTTTTGAGACAGAACTTTGAAACGGAACGACGATAAACGTTATACCGTATTGCGCGTGCGTTCGCGCCGCACGAAATCGGTGTCCTGCAAGGGTTCGGACTCGCACTCGATGGCGATGGTGGTGACCGGACGGTCCGGCGCTTCGCTGGGCAACCCGGTGAAGCGCACGCGTAAACGATCCTGCTGGAATTTGACTTGCTGGCCGCCGGCGAGAAGGCGAGCGGATTTTACGCCGGCTTTCAGTCCCGCAAGCGAAACGGTTTCTCCAGGCCAAAAATAAACGTGCATGTAAAGAGTGTTTCCCTTGCGGGTGAAGCCTGCGTAGTTGGAGCGATGTGGCTGGCAGCGGTCTTGCGTGTGAATGGACTCGGCGTTGCGCGACGTCCAGCGGCCAACTTCGGTGAGAATGCGCACAGATTCTTCGGGAATGGAGCCGTCGGGCTTGGGGCCAATGTTGAGCAGATAATTTCCGGCGTCGTGCGCACAATAGACGAGATTGCGCACGACGGTCTTGGGAGTTTTCCAAGCGTCATCGGCTTGATGATATCCCCAACTTTCATTGAGGGTCATGCAGCTTTCCCAGGCGCGACCGCGCTTGTCGGCAACGATTTCCTGTTCGGGCGTGGAGAAATCTCCGGGCAGCGCGTTGCGATTGTTGACGATGATGTCGGGCTGAAGCTCGAAGACCATTTTGTTCATGCGCTCGGATTCCCAGCCGCGGGCGTCGAGGGGCCAGGAGACGTCGTACCAAAGGACGTCCACTTTTCCATAGTTGGTCATTAACTCGCGAATGAGGCCGTGGGTGTATTCGACGAAGCGCTTGCGGGCGTCTTCGTTGGTAGCGCAGCGCGCGCCGTCGGGATGGTGCCAGTCCATCAAGGAATAGTAAAAGCCAAAGCGCAAACCTTCGGCGCGCGCGGCTTCGACGTATTCACGCACGAGGTCGCGGCCGGGGCCTTGTCTTGGGGCGCAGTAGTTGGTCAGCTTGGTGTCGAAGTTGCAGAAGCCTTCGTGATGCTTGGAAGTCATGACCATGTATTTCTGCCCGGCTTGCTTGGCGAGCTTGGCCCAGGCGCGGGCGGCGTTCGGCTTTGGCTGGAAGCGCTTGGCAAGCTGCTCGTATTCGGCGACGGGAATGCCTTCGTTTTCCATCACCCATTCGTGACGGCCAAGCACGCTGTAAAGGCCCCAATGAATGAACATGCCGAATCGCGCTTCATGCCACCACTTCATGCGGCGAGCGCGGTCGGCGTCTTCCGCGTCGGAGCTTTCTTGCGTTTGCGGCTGCGGCTGCGCGGGAGCTGCGCTCGTTTTTGCTGAGGCCGCCAGAGTGAGAAGAGACGCGCCGGTGCCGACGAGCCAATCGCGCCGCGGGATGCCGTTCGGTTTCATGAGCAGTCCTCCCTTTATGAGCAGAAGTGTTGCGCTATTGTTCGAGCTTGAAAATTTGTTCCATCAACAGCCACTTTTCGCCCGGCTTGGCTTGCGGCAGCGGTTTCTGAAATTTCCACATCAATTCTTCCCATTCGCGAACCTTGGGATTATCGCGGTCGGCGCCCGCTTTCGCCGCAAAGGAAAAACGCTTATCGACTTCCATGATCATGAACAGACGCGTGCCGAGCAAGTAGATTTCCAAGTCGACGATGCCCGCGTTTTTGATGCTGCGCGTGATTTCGGGCCAGATTTTCTGGTGATAGCGCCGGTACTCGGCGATGAGAGCGGGATCGTCTTTGAGGTCCAAGGTCAGGCAGTATCGTTTGCTCATGGCATGAGAGCTCGATTCGCTGGCAATTTATGTCAAAGCGCGGTCGAGGTGAACGTAGCCACCGTCGACCACTACGTGCTGGCCGGTGATGTGACTGGCTTGCGCGGAGATGAGGAACAAAACCATCGACGCGATTTCGTCAGGCTGCGTCATGCGTTTGCCCAACGGAATCTTACTGACGATCTGTTTGAGCTTTTCGTCGGGCTTGGGGAAGGTGCTAAGCCATTGCTGGTAGAGCGGGGTCATCACTTCGGCAGGGAGCACGGCGTTGACGCGAATTCCGTGGGGGAGCAGCTCCACGGCCCATTCACGCGTGAGGGCGAGAATCGCGCCTTTGGCCGCGGCGTAGCCGGAAGTGCCGCCTTGCCCGGTGAGGGCGACTTTGGAGGCGATGTTGACGATGCAACCTTGGGATTTCTTGAGCGCGGAGAGAGCGTAGTGCGCCATGTTGTAGTAATGCAGAAGATTGAGTTGCAGCGAGCGCACAAACTTTTCGGGCGTGCCGCGCTCGAGGCCGACGTTGTCGTTGACGCCCACGTTGTTGACGAGCACGTCGAGGCGGCCGAATTCTCGCAGGGTCTGATCGACGGCTGCGGCGCAGTTTTCCGCGGGAACGAGGTCGGCGGGAATCATGGCGCAGGAAGCGCCGGAGTTACGCAGCTCGGTGTGCAATTGCTTTGCGGCGTCTGCGTCTTTGTCAACGAAGACGGGGATTCCACCTTCGCGCGCGCAACCGTGCGTGATCGCGGCGCCGATGCCTTTAGCGCCGCCGGTGATCAGAACTACTTTGCCTTTAAGCTGCAAATCCATGTTGCGCCATTTTCAGGCTGTAAAAGCGAATTGCGTTGTCGCCGAAGATTTTTGCTTTGTCGGCTTCCGAGAAGCCCTTTACGTAGTCGTCGATGATCTGCTTTACCTGACGATAGGTTGCGGCGAGCAGGCAGACCGGCCAGTCGGACCCAAACATCAAGCGGTCGGCGCCGAAGGCTTCGAAGGCGACGTCGAGGTAGGGCTTGAAGTCTTCTGGCTTCCAGTTATGCCAATCCGCTTCGGTGACCAGGCCTGACACTTTGCAGAATACACTTTGGTTTTGCGCGATTTGGCACATTTGTTTGGCCCAAAGGTCGATATTTTTGGCCTTGATCTCCGGCTTGGCGAGATGGTCGATGACAAAGCGCTGTTCGGGGAGATGAGACACCAGCTCGATGGCGGCGGGCAACTGCTTGGCATAAATGAGAATGTCGAAGGTGAATCCGAACTGGCGAAGTTGCGCAACACCCTTCACGAAGTCTTCGCGCACGAGGAAGCGGTCGTCTCTTTCGGTTTGCGCGATGTGCCGGAAGCCGCGCAACTTCTCGAAATGCGAGAAGCGCTCCAAACGTTCGCTAACGCGGGGCGACAGGAGATCGACCCATCCCACGACTCCGGCAATGCGTCGGTTCTTTTCGGCGAGCTCTAGCAGGAACAGCGTTTCGTTTTCTGACTGGTCCGCCTGCACCGCCACGGATGCATCTATGCCATTGGTGTCGAGCTCGCGCGCGAGTTGGTCGGGCAAGAAGTCGTGCTTGAGGACGGCCATATCGTCAGTGATCCACGCATCGCGCACGGGGTCATACCGCCAAAAATGTTGATGCGAATCGATCTTCATCAAGTCCTGGCCTTGCGGTGTCCCGCCCGCTTGCGATTAGCCGCGAAGATTGAAGAAGCCGCCGTCGATCGGGTAGTCGGTTCCGGTGATGAACGCGGCTTCCTCGGAACACAGAAACAGCGCGAGCGCGGCAACTTCTTTCGGCTCGCCCATGCGACCGATGGGTTGCGAGGCCGCCAATTTCTGAAACATCTCTTGCTCGCGGCCGGGATAATTTTTCTTCAGGTAGCCGTCGACAAAAGGGGTGTGCACGCGCGCGGGCGATATGCAGTTGCAGCGGATTTTGTGCGCCAGATAGTCCTTGGCGACGGAATAGGTCATGGCCACTACGGCACCTTTGCTCATGGAATAGGCGAAACGATCCGCGAGAGCCGCGGTGCCGGCGATGGACGCCATGTTCAAAATCACGCCGCCGCCCTGGGACTTCATGTGGCCAATTGCGGCGTACATACAGTTGTAAACGCCTTTTACATTGATGCGGAAGAGGCGATCGAACTCAGCTTCGGTGGTCGTTTCGAGAGAGCCGACATGCGAGACACCGGCGTTATTCACGAGAATGTGCAGGGGTTCTTGCCGCGAGAGTTTGGCAAAGATCTGCTTGGTGCCAGCCTGATCGGAGACGTCACACGCGAAAGCTTTGGCGTCACCTCCGCTGGTGCTGATCTGCTGCGCGGCCGCAGCCCCAGCTTTTTCGTCGAGGTCGAGAATGCGTACGGCTGCGCCTTCTTGGGCGAATCGCTGCGCGATGGCGCGGCCGATCCCGCTGCCCGCGCCTGTAATAACGGCCACTTTGCCGTCGAGACGAAACGCGTTGCGATGTTCTGGCGCGGCGCTCAGAGGGAAACTCCTCGCTTCCAGGGAATGAAGTCGTTTTGCGCGAGCAGTTCGGCCTTGGTGTGACGCTCGCCGCTGGCCACCTGGACAACGTGCTGCAAAATTTCTTCGCCCATTTGCTCGATGGTCGTTTCGCCGGAAACGATGCCGCCGGTGTCGATATCGATGATGTCCGGCATGCGCCGAGCTAAATCAGAGTTGGTCGACAGCTTGATGACCGGCGCGACGGGATTGCCTGTAGGGGTGCCGAGCCCGGTGGTAAACAGAACGACGTTGGCGCCGGCGCCGACCTGCGCGGTAACGCACTCGACGTCGTTGCCCGGGGTGCATTGCAAATTCAAGCCGGGTTGGGAAGCGTATTCCGGATAGTCCAGTACGCCGATGACCGGAGATGTGCCGCCTTTTTTCGCGGCGCCGGCGGACTTCATGGCATCGGTGAGCAAGCCGTCGCGAATATTTCCGGGCGAAGGATTCATCTCGAATCCGGCGCGCACCGCCTTGGCGCGCGCGGCATAGTCACGCATCAGGTGCATGAAGCGCTCGGCAACGGCCTTGCTGGCGCTGCGGTTAATGAGTTCCTGCTCGACACCGCACAGCTCTGGGAATTCGGAAAGAATGCCCTTTCCGCCGAGCGCGGCGATCAGGTCCGCGGTGTGGCCGATGGCGGGGTTAGCGGAAATTCCAGAAAAGCCATCGGAGCCGCCGCACTTCAAGCCGAGACATAACTGGGAGAGGGGCGCCGGACGGCGTTCGGCCTTATCGGCTTCGATCAGGCCCAGAAACGTTTCACGAATCGCGGTGGAGATCATCGCCGCTTCCGAGGCGCTTTTTTGTTGCTCGAAGATCAGCAGAGGCTTACTGAAATTCGCGTCGCGACGCATGATTTCTTCCTGCAGGATCTCTACCTGCGCGTGCTGGCATCCGAGGCTCAACACCGTAGCGCCCGCGACATTGGGATGGTGAATGTAGCCCGCGAGGAGCCCGCACAGATTCCGCGCGTCCTCGCGCGTTCCGCCGCAACCGCCTTCGTGGATCAAGAACTTGATGCCATCGACATTGCGAAACACTCTCGCATTGGCAGCAGCGGGCTTATTTTCCGAAAAAGAGAAGTTGCTAAGGTCCTCTGATTTTCCCTCGCGGTACAAACGAGCCAGCTCCGCAACCTGGCGGCGATAAATCTGCGGAGCAGCGAAGCCTAATTCTTCCTCGAATGCCTGGCGCAAAACGGCAAGGTTGCGGTTTTCGCAAAACACCAGCGGCAGAACGATCCAATAATTGCGCGTGCCAACCTGGCCATGTGCTCGCACGAAGCCTTGAAATGTCTTGCCGCGCCAGCGCGAGACATCCGGCGGGGACCAGCGGGGCGCCGATTCCATTTCATGAAATTCCGCAGCCGCGTGACGCAAGTTGCGCGTCGAAAGCAAATCTCCGCGACGCAGGGCCTCGGCGGTCTTGCCCACCAGCACGCCATACATGATGACGTCGCCGCCGGCCGAAACGTCTTGCGTGAGAAACTTGTGTTTAGCCGGCACATCGGACAGCAAGGAATAGCCCTCGCCGGCAAAGTGCACAGTCTCGCCTTGGCGCAAATCCGTGAGGGCCACCAGAGCGTTGTCCCGCGGATCCAGCCGCAAAACCCTGCGTTGTGTTGTCGCATTGCCTGACATGTGTACTCGATTCCAGTGTTCTGTTTCGCGGCTTACGAACCACGAACGGTGTTCGTGAGCGTGCCAATTTTGTCGATGATGATGCTGACCTCATCACCGTCCTTGAGCCACAGCGGCGGATTCTGCGCCATGCCCACGCCATGCGGCGTGCCGGTGAAAATGGCGGTACCCGGCAGCAGCGTGGTGCTTTGACTCAAGAACTCAATCAGTGCGGGCACATCGCGAATCATATCGCGAGTATCGCCGTCTTGCATGACGCGGCCGTTCAGCACGGTCTGGATGCGCAGGCCGCTAGGGTCTGGAATGGATTCCGGAGTCACAAGGCAAGGTCCAAGCGGCGCGAAGGTATCGAAGCTTTTTCCGCGGCACCACTGGCTGCCGCCTTTCTTCAGTTGCCAATCGCGCGCGCTCACATCGTTTCCGCAGGTGTAGCCGGCCACGAAGTCAAGGGCCCGTTCGCGGCTCACGTCCTTGCACGTTTTTCCAATGATGACCACCAGCTCGCCTTCGTAATCGAGTTCGCTGGTTCCGGCGTGGGCAGGTATCGCGATTGGCGCGCCGGGATGCTGCACCGTGTTCGGACCCTTCGCGAACACCACCGGATAATCGCCGGAACTCATGCCGACTTCGTCTGCGTGGCGGCGGTAATTTTGTCCGATGCACCAAATCATGGCGGGCACCACGGGAGCCAGAATTGTGGCAACATCCGCCGTGTCTTGCGTCAGGCGAAATTTGGCGGAGAGGTCACCTTCCACACGCAGATTGGCGCCACCCGGCTGTTCGGCGGCGTAATGAATTTTCCCGGCGGGATCCTGGTATCGAATGAGCTTCATGGTTTGAGGTTGCCCGGTTCAGTGCCCTGCGCGCGCGGAGGGCGAAACGTTCTCTTCCTTTGCCGCCGATCGCGCACCACGTCGGCCCAGAAACAGCATCAACAAGCCGAAAGCGAGAAGCACGATTCCCCAGTACAGGTTGACGTTGACCCCCAGCGATTGCTGGTAGCGCGACGAATCGCCCAGCGCTCCGTAGGCAAAGAGAATGATGCCCAGCAGCGAAAACAAACTCCCCAGCGGCAAGCGGATATCTATGCCCACCAGTGCTCCTACCAGAAAATAATATTCAGCAAAACGGTTCCGGCAATCACCATCACGGCCAGCGAAGCTGGTTTTGCGTACCACGCAAGCGGCTCCTCTTCCGGCCGCGGCGTAAGCGAGTACACCAGCCCGACGAGCTTGCTCTCTTCCGGAGCGCGGGTCATGAGGCTCACGACAATGGTGACCACAAAACAAGTGCTCCAGGCATAAATCGCGGTCCAGAAATTCTGCGCCATTTCGCTGGGATAGGTGTGGGTGATCGCGAGCCAGCCGCCCTTGATCCCCGTGACCGCGCCGGCAGGAAGCGTCAATCCATGATGAATGGCAGCGGCGGCGGTTCCGGCCAGCAAACCGGTAAACGCGCCATGCCCGGTGGTGCGCTTCCAGAACATGCCCAGCAAAAAGGTGGCGAACAGCGGCGCGTTCACGAAGGCGAACACTAGTTGCAGCATGTCCATAATGTTGTTGAAGCGGTTGGCCATGTATGCCGCGGCGATGGAGAAGGCGATGCCAAAAACGGTGGAGGCGCGGCCCATCCACAGATAGTGCTGATCCGTGGCGCCGGGCCGAATGTAAGACTGATAGATGTCGTAGGTCCACACGGTGTTGAAGGCGGTGACGTTGCCGGCCATGCCGGACATGAAGCTGGCGAGCAGCGCAGTGAGGCCGAGCCCCAACATTCCCGGCGGGAAATAATGAAGCAGCATGCTGGGCACAGCGAGGTCGTAATCCAACTGCGTCTTGCCGTTGTTGTCGAGCATCGGTTTGCCCGAAGTTGCGTCCACCTTCAGGGGAATAATGCCTTGGCCCAGCGGCTGCACGCTGGCGACGGCGCTGGCATTCGGCGGGACTGCGGGCTGCGCGGGCAAAGCGATGGCAATCAGGCCAGGCAGGATCACCAGAAATGGGAACAACATTTTCGGGAAAGCGCCGATCAGCGGGGTGCGCCGCGCCGCGCTCATGGATTTCGCGGCCATGGCGCGCTGCACGACAAGAAAATCCGTGCACCAGTAGCCGAAGGAAAGAACGAATCCCAGGCCCATCACTAAGCCAAACCATTCCACCCCGAGCCGGTTGGTGTTGGCGTGGCCCATGCCCGACCAGGAGTGCGTGTAGCTTGCGCCCAGCGTGGCCTTCAACCCTGACCAGCCGCCCACGTTTTTCAAACCGAGATAGCTGAGCGGCAGAAACCCCGCGACTATCAGAAAAAATTGCAAGACTTCGTTGTAAATGGCGCTCGATAAGCCGCCGAGGAAGGTGTACACGAGGACCACGACCGCGGAGATCAGTATGGCAACGTCAAAAATCCACGAACTGTTGAGTCCCAAGCGCTGAAAGACGCCGTCAAAAACGTGCAGGGTTTGAATCAGCTTGGCAATCGCGTACATAGAAATGCCTGAGGAAAAAATGGTCATGATGGCGAAAGAAATCGCATTCAGGCCACGCGTTTTTTCGTCGAAGCGCAAGCGCAGATATTCGGGAACGGAGCGGGCCCGCGAACCGTAGTAAAACGGCATCATGAAGATGCCCACAAAGACCATCGCGGGAATCGCGCCAATCCAATAAAAATGCGAGGTGGCGATGCCGTATTTCGCTCCCGAAGCGCCCATGCCGATGACTTCCTGGGCGCCGAGATTCGCGGACATGAAGGCCAGCCCGCAGACCCAGGCGGGAATGGCGCGGCCGGCCAGGAAAAAATCCGTGCTGGTCTTCATGGAGCTTTTCAGCGCCACGCCGATGCCCAGTACGAAGGCGAAATACAGAATCAGGATCAGCCAGTCGATTCCCGTCATTCTGAGCGGCTCCTATGGAGTGCGAGCGCGGCGATTCGCGGGGAAGCAAGCGTTTACGAAACTGGGAGCGTACATGAGAGCCGAGGCCGGGGCAAGCCTTCGCGACCAGTGCAGGCGAGTGGCTGCGACCTAGATTCGCGAACGCCTAGCGCGTGCGTGGCGCAGCACCGGTCGATGCCCGCACGATCAATTGCGTGGGAATCCTGATCTCGCGGCCGAGCTTGCCGTCCACGTGCAAAACCGCCTCTACCGCGGCGGCTCCGATCTCCGCGCGGGGAATCATCACCGTCGTCAGGGGCGGTTCGGTGAGCTTCGCGAGCCAGATGTCATCGCAGCCGATCACCGAGATATCTTTCGGAACGCGCAATTTCACGCGAGCCAATTCGCGCAGTGCTCCCACGGCCATCAAGTCATTCGCGGCGACAATTGCCGTCGGCCGGTGCTTCAGGGCCAAAAGTTCCTTGACCGCCTGCTGCCCGCTCTCCATCTTGAAGTCGCCTTCAAAGATCACCGGTTCGGTGTGCAGGGAAGCCTTGTGTATCTTCATTGCGCGGAGGAATGCTTCGCGGCGGATTTGCGCCGAAGGAAATTGCGGCGGGCCGCTGATAAATGCGATTTGCCGGTGACCCAACTCCAGCAAATGCTCGACCGCTTGATGAACTCCATCTTCATAATTCACGCGAATGTTGCTGGTGTGCGGCCCCACTTTTCCAATGTCCAAGAACACCACAGCGATCTTCCGTGAGGCCAGGCGCTCGAGGACCCTGAGATCCATCTCCGTGGTCAGAATCATCACGCCACGCACTTGCAACTCGAGGAGGCGCTGCACGTAGGGAGCGTCGCGTTCGGGGTCGTAATTGGTATTGAGAATCAGCACGTCGTAGCTCAGCTCCAGCGCCTTTTCCTGAATGGATTTGACCAGGTCCGGGAAAAACGGATTGGTGATATCCGAGATGATCAAACCGAGTGTGCGGCTTTGACCGGAGGCAAGATTGCGCGCGAAAACGTTGGGCGTGTAACCGACACTCTCAACGGCAACCAAAACTCGCTGCTTGGTCTCTTCGCTCACAAATCGCGTTTTGTTGATGACGTGCGAAACCGTGGCGGTGGATACTCCTGCTAACCTGGCGACGTCCTTGATGCGAATGTTCTCCATAGCGGAGGCGTTTTCCTGTGCGGCGGCTCTGCCGAAAGGCTCCAGCTTTCCGAGAAAGATAATTATCCTAATGGGCGTAGAGATGCCGCAGCGAGTCTACACCAACTGCCTCGTTTCTTTTGCCTGGCTAAACCTTGCCTTTACTATTTTGGGTTTGACAAAGCCGCAGCTCCCCTTCTATCGTTCGAAGTTGTCCGCCGAATTCCGGTGCGACCAGTTCAGCCTGCGTAGTAATCTTTGTGGTTCAGGAAGCGATCATGCCATTCAAACTCAATATTAATGGACGGCCTGCCACGGTGGACGTTCCCGCGGATATGCCGCTTCTATGGGTTATTCGCGATGTATTGAATCTTCGGGGCACGAAATACGGTTGTGGAATGGGCTTGTGCGGCGCGTGCACGGTGCACGTTGGAGGCCGCGCGGTGCGCTCGTGCCAGACGCCGGTCTCGGCCGCTGGGGGCGCGAAAATCACCACCATCGAAGGACTCTCGCCAGACGGCTCGCACCCTGTCCAAGTAGCCTGGGCGGAGTTTGACGTGCCACAGTGCGGCTATTGCCAAGCCGGGCAGATGATGTCCGCGGCCGCGCTGCTGGCGAAAACGCCGAAGCCCAGCGATCAAGACATTGATGCCGCCATGAATGGCAACATCTGCCGTTGCGGAACCTATTTGCGCATTCGCCAGGCCATTCACAAAGCCGCGTCGCTGGCCACGAGCCACTCCACGCCCGCGGCGCAAGCGGTGCACAACGGCAATGCGTCAGGTCAGGAGTGAGGAGGCGATCATGGCAACCGCAACGATTTCCAATACGATCAGCCGCCGCTCTTTCCTGAAGGTGAGTGCGATCGCCGGTGGCGGCGTGCTTTTGTCGGCGTACATCGATCCAAAACTTTTTGGGCAAGCGCCGCAAGGTCCACCGGCCGCGAATCTGACGCCCAATGCGTTCATTCGCGTGGGAGCTGACGGCATCGTCACCATTACCGCGAAGAATCCGGAGATCGGCCAGGGCATCAAGACCATGCTGCCCATGCTTATC
>Ga0307471_100001401_pt1 | contig 13137 bp, 13 predicted proteins | sample atmos_gasesAM3C__2_FD_204566 | JGI IMG/M metagenome (GOLD analysis project Ga0307471, IMG submission 204566) | Hardwood forest soil microbial communities from Morgan-Monroe State Forest, Indiana, United States - atmos_gasesAM3C_515 | ecosystem: Environmental > Terrestrial > Soil > Temperate... | reverse complement strand
GCGGCTGGTGCCTCGGCGCTTCGTCACCCGCACGGTCGCGCGGATGTTCCGGCCGAAAACCCAACGCTAGAATAAACTCGGCAGGTCTACCACGGTATTAATCTCGCGTTAGAAATCCTGATCGAGCGGTGTTCTCCTGCGCCGACACCCCTAACCCGTTTCCCACGTCCTATCTACAGTGAAGACCAATCGCGAATTCGTGACAGGAACATCCCAGGAACCTGCCGGGAACTTTTTCCGCAAAGGGCGGGAAATAGTAAGGGAAGCCACGCGGAACGTCGCGCCGGGAGAGATGAGGATCCTAGGGCAAGAGAAAGACGATGTGTTGTTACGGCGGGCGGCGCGGGGTGACGAAGAAGCGTTCACGTCTCTCTACCGGCGGCACCATGCGGCGCTCTATCGATTCGTGCTGCGGATGACGGGGAGCACCTGGGCAGGCGAGGAAATCGTCCAGGATATTTTCATGATTCTCCTGCGTGATCCGCGGAAATTTGACCCGGCCCGCGGGACACTTGCGGCGTATCTGTTTGGGATTGCCCGGAACCGGGTGATGAAGCATGCGGAGCGGATTCCGCGCGAAGTTTCGCTGGAGGAAAAACGCGAAGACGGTTCCGGCCCGGGTATCGTTTTGGAAGACAAGTTCACCCCGGCGATTTGGGCGGAACAGAGAGAACGGCTGAAACAGGTCAGGACGGCGGTCATGGAGCTGCCTGCGGAATTTCGGGAAGCCGTGGTGCTATGCGAGCTGGAAGAGTTGAGTTACGAAGAGGCCGCGAAATTGATGGGGTGCCCGGTGGGCACGATCCGGTCGAGATTACACCGGGGAAGGGCCTTGCTGTTGGCGAAACTGGAGATGTTGCGAGAGGTTCCGCGTTGCGCACGCGCGGCGCGCTGAGCAGGAGAAGTACGAGATGAATTGCGAAGAATTTGAATTGATCGGACTGGACAGCGGACACAACTTGGCGACAAGCGCGGCGGACCGTGAGGCCGCCCAAGGCCATGCAAACAACTGTTCGCGGTGCGCTTCGCTGCTGGAATCCTGGCTGGTGGCCAAAGTGGAATTGAGTGCCCTGGGTGAGTTGACGCGGGCATCGGAGACCCCCCCGCGCGTGGAGATGCGGCTGCGCCAGGAATTTCGAACCAGGCACCATCTCATGCCGGCGAGACGCGCTGCGGCAATCGCAGCATGGGCGCTGGCGGCAGCCGCGGTCCTCGTTGCGGGGATCAGTTGGCGGAACTGGGCTAGGACCCGAAGAGGTGAGATCGTGAACCAGGAAGAGAGTGCGCCAAGCGGACCTTCGAATACGCAGCCACGCGATGCCCAAGCCCCTGTCGCGCCCGATGATTCGTCACCGGCTCTCTCAGCGGCAATTCTTTCCGCTGAGGCTAATGCGGGGGAATTCACTTTGTTGCCGGGGGCGTTTCCTGCCGGAGCCGACGATGGCGCTGTCGTGCGGGTACGAATGCAGCGAGGCGCGCTGGGAGCTTTGGGCTTGCCGGTAAATGAAGAGCGTGCGGGTGACGTGATCCTGGTGGACTTGCTGGTGGGAAACGATGGGTTGCCGCAGGCCGTGAAACTGGTCGAGTAAATAGTTGGAAGGATTTTGCCGCAGTGAGGAGTTCACAGCGGCTCGGGAGAGAAGAGGAGAAAGAACGATGAATCGTAGACTAGGCATGAGGTTGGCCCTCGGTGCGATGCTATTTTTGAACGCTGGAAGAGTGCGGGCGCAAGAACCTCCGCCGCCTCCGCCGCCCGATGCAATCGTGATGGAAGCGGGACCTGGCGGCGACATGATGTTTGGGCCTGCCGCCGCACGCATTGAGTTGCTGGGATTCGCAGGAATGCACGGCGGAAAAGTTGTCACCGGCGCTCCGTTCAGTGCGCTAGCCGTTTCTGAGACTACGCAGACGCTCACAGACGGAAACCAAATTACAAACCACATCACGAGAACGACACATACGAATCTCTTCCGCGACAGCCAGGGCCGCTTCCGCAGGGAAGCGACACTCCCGGGGATTGGCCCGCTGGCAACTTCTGGACAACCAAAATCCTTTGTCCTTATAAGTGATCCCGTGGCGAGTCAAACTTTTGTTCTCCACCCGGACACAAAAATCGCCGAAAAGATGGGGAAACCATCCGGCAAGATGAAAGGCCCGTCGAAGAACATGACCGGATACTGGAAAGAGCGCTCAACTGAGGACGCGGGCCTCAAGACCGAAGATCTGGGCACACAAGTGATTGCCGGGGTAAACGCGCAAGGAACGCGGCACACGCGCACGATTCCCGCGGGACAAATTGGAAATGACAAGCCCATTACGATTGTGTCCGAGCGCTGGTACTCCAATGATTTGCAGATGGTGGTGATGAGCAAACGGAGCGACCCGCGATTCGGGGAGACGACCTACACATTGACGAATATCCAGCGGCAGGAGCCGGCTGCGTCCCTCTTTGCCGTGCCGGCGGATTACACCGTACAACAAGGAGGCATGGGCCACCACGGCATGAGGAAGTTCAAGCAGACGATTCCTCCGCCGCCGAACGATTGATTTCGGCTGCGTTAAACGATCTTCTCTCCTGAAGACGGCACGCCCTTCTCGCGGTAAACCCCATCTCCGCGAGAGGGGCGTAACCGTTTTTAAGTGCACTAGAAAATTTACGGGCTGCGCGGCGCCGGAGTAAAATCCCAACATGACTGAGAAAGAACTCGCCGAGCAACTCGTTAAAGAAGGTTTTCGGCACACCTACGTTTGGCGGGATGCCCCGAACACCCATTATCCTGAGCACACCCATGCAACGGAGACAGCTCACTTGATCTTACAAGGCGAAATGACCTTGACAGTACCAAGGCAAACGCGAACTTACAGAACCGGAGAGCGATGCGACGTGCCCGCCGGCGCCTTGCATGCCGCGCGGATGGGGCCGGAGGGTTGTCGCTATTTGATCGGCGAACGTGACTGACATTTTTTCTTGTGAGATTTCCACCGCGAAAAGCACGGAGCCCCGCGCCGTTTGTAAAAGACCTGTGTTAGTGTACTTTCCTAACCGTAAAGAAGGGACGGAAGATGCCCAAACCCAAAGTGCTGGCGACGCGCCCGTTATTTCCCGCCGCGCAGCAGATCCTGGACGTAAGTTGCGATACCGAGTATTGGTCACAGCCGGATCGAATCTCGAAAGAAGAATTATTTCTCCGCATCAAGGACAAAGAAGGCTTGATTTGTCTGCTCACCGAACGCGTTGACGCCGATTTCCTCCGCGCGGCCCCCAAACTGCGTATAGCCGCGAATGTTGCCGTGGGATTCGACAACATCGACGTGCCAGTCTGCACGAGGCGGGGCGTGGTTGCCACGAACACCCCTGGTGTACTGGATGAAACAACCGCCGATTTTGCCTGGACGCTGCTGATGGCGGTGGCGCGCCGGCTGGTGGAAGGCGAAACTCTGGCGCGGTCCGGTAGCTGGAAAGGCTGGGATCTGGACCAGCTTGTGGGTACCGATGTTTATGGAAAGACCCTTGGCATCGTGGGATTTGGACGAATTGGCCGCGCAATGGCGCGCCGTGCTACCGGGTTTCAGATGAAAATCATTTATAGCGATGCAGTGCGCGCGCCGGAGAACGTCGAGAAAGAACTGAAAGCGGAGCACCGCGACTTCAATTCGCTGCTGGCTGAGGCGGATTTCATCAGCGTGCATGTGCCGCTGCTGCCGGAGACTCGCGGGCTGCTCGATGGGCCGAAGTTTTACCGTATGAAGCCCACCGCCTTTCTGATCAACACTTCGCGCGGGTCAGTGGTCGACGAAGCGGCGCTGGTGCATGCCCTGGAAACCGGAAAAATTGCTGGCGCGGGGCTGGACGTTTACGAAAACGAACCCTTCATTCATCCTGGCTTGAAGCGGCCAAACGTGGTGCTGGCCCCGCACATCGCGTCCGCTTCCCTGGAAACACGCACCAAGATGGCGTGCATGGCCGCCGAGAATGTGACGGCTCTGTTCAAAGGCCAGCGGCCGCCGAATATGCTGAACCCCGAAGTGTTGAAAGCCGGCTGAAACGCGGGACTTGATTCGTTCATGGCGAATCTCAAGCAACTCACGCGCCGCATTTTTCACGAGGCCCTTTCCGCTATCGATATTCCGGCTTCGATGGAACGCAAGCTGCACCGCAACGCCTCTTTTCTGCATGGCGAGAACTTTCGCCTCGATCTGAGTACCTTCGACAAAGTGCGCGTTGTAGCCATCGGTAAGGCAGCTCATGCGATGGTTGAGGGGCTGCTGCCCCTGCTTCCGCCGGAGCTATCGATTGAAGTGATGGTTTCCGCGCCAACTGCGCCGGAGAAAATCGTTCCTAGGATTCGTTATTTCGTCGCGGGACATCCCGTTCCCAATCAAGAAAGTTTGCTGGCGGCGCAGTCAATACTTGCGCTCCTGGATAGTTGCTACGAACGCACTCTCGTCTTTTTCCTTTTGTCGGGAGGAGCCTCGGCGCTGGTGGAATTACCGCTCGATCCTGCGCAAATGCTCTCCGATGTCCAGCAGTTGCATCAAGCGTTGGTGACGTGTGGCGCGCCGATTGACGCCATCAATACCGTACGGAAGCATTTGTCGGCGGTGAAGGGCGGACGCATGGCCGTAGCGGCGGATTCCGCGACGAAGCTGACACTGGCCGTCAGCGACGTTCCCGCCGGACGCGAGTCGGCGCTCGCCAGCGGGCCGACGCTCCCCGATCCGACGACGATCTCCGACGTCGAGAAGATTATCCGGACTTTTTCTTTGCACGAGAAATTTCCAGCGACGTTACGCCGCTGGCTGGACGATGGAAAAATGCCGGACACGCCGAAAGCAGGCAATCCAGCGTTTGCCAACGCGCATTTCCAGCTTCTCTTGGGGATGGACGATCTTTTTCATCCCGCGCATCACGCGGCGGAAGCGGAGGGCTGCATCACCGTGTGCGACAATGCGACGGACGATTGGCCCGTGGCAAAAGCAGTGGAATATCTGCTGGCGCAGCTCGAGGATTTGCGCCGGACTCATCCGGGAAGACGCGTGGCTCTGATCGCGGACGGGGAAGTAAGTTCGCCGGTCACGGGAAATGGAGTGGGCGGAAGAAATGCCGCTTTCGTGCTTGCATGCGTGGAAAAAATTGCGGGGCGGCAAATCGGCGTGCTAAGCGCGGGGACGGATGGGATTGACGGAAACAGCTCAGCAGCGGGCGCCGTGGCGGACGGCGAGACACTCTCAAGGGCTCGCGCGCTAAACATGAATCCTCAGGAATTTTTTCAGCACAGTGATGCGCACACTTTTTTTTCTAGGTTGGACGATGCGATCGTTACGGGTCCTACAGGGAATAATCTCAGGGATCTGCGAGTTTTGATCGCGGAGCCCTAACTATTGAACATGAGCTCTTCCTATTTTCAAAATAAATCGATGCTCATCACCGGAGCCTCTTCCGGGCTGCAACTTCACGCTCGCCGAACGCACCGCAGACGCAACCTTAATCACGCATCAACAGAGTTACTTTTTCGGCGGCAGGCGAGTCTCAATCGTCTTCAGCCGCTCGTTCATTTCCCGGATGATTTGTTCGAGCTTGTCCAGGCGTTGCGCGACCTCGGCATCCCCTTCCTCGGCGTTCTCTTTTTCGCCAGCCTCTTCCTCATCGCTAGCATTTTCGTTTGATTTTGCACTCTTAGGTTTTTTCAAGCGCTCGATCTGCTCTTTGATCAGCGGCGCAAACGTGATGCTCAAATCGTCGCTCTTCAGGAGCGTTTCAAGCGCCGGAATTGCGGAAGCATCGCCACGCGATCCTAGCGCGAGAACAGAAGACAAGCGAACCGGAAAATGTCCTTCCGTCAAATAGCCGGCAATCTGTTTGGTAATGTCGGTGTTGTCTTTTTGAAGGTGTGCAAGGCTTGCGATCGCAGCCTGGCGGGATTCGATGGGCTTTCCGGGCGCTGACCATTCGAGAAGCAACGTGACGGCATGGTCGTCGCCCAGCGAACCCATTGCACGAAGGGCGGCGTCGCGGAGGAAGCCGTCGGGAGAATCGCCGCTTACTGCCTCCTTGAGCGTGGCCAGCGCGCCCGGGGCCTTTAGTTTGCCGAGAGCTTGCAGCGCCGCAGCTCGAACGCGATACGAGCTGTCTTCACGCGCGATGGAATTCAGCCTTTCCGCGACCCCTCCATCGTCCTTGAAATTTCCCAGCGCGGCGACAATCCGGTTGCGCACCCACGGCTCCTTCGCCGTCTCCAGCGCCTCCAGCAATTTCTTCGCCGCCGCCGCTCCCCCGATTCGACCCAGCGCATCGCCGGCCTCTGCTCGGACGCCCCACGCCTTGTCATCCCGCAGCGCGCCGGCCAGCCCTGATACGACCTCTTCGTCGTTCTTCAATTTGCGCAGCGCCGCGGTGGCGTCCGCGCGATCGGACAATTCCGCCGCATTTTTCAGCTGGTAGAGCCATTCTTTCTTTTCCTTGTGAAATTCCGCGGATTTCAGAATGTGGCCGCCCTTGTCGAACAAAACCATCAGCGGCGCGGCGTCCGCGGGAAAAGAGAAAGTTTCTGACTCCTTTGAAACATTGGCGGGGTACAGCCGCGCTCCCGAAGGGGTCGTGATCTCAACTTCCGTTGCGATGTGAAAGAGACCCACACGTCCTTCGCGCTTCTGGGTTTGCTTTACCGTCAAGCTGACCTGGTGTTTCGCCTCATCGTACGCATAGCTTAGGTCGAGCTTGGGAGCCCCCGCTCCATAGACCCACTGGCTGAAGAATTCATCCACGTCCGTTTGCGTGGCCTCTTCAATTGCCTTGATAAGATCCGAGGTAACGACGTTCTTGCCGCGATTTACTTCCAGGTAGTGTTTGAGCCCGCGATAAAAAGCCTCTTCGCCCAACTGGTGGCGCAGCATGTACAGCACCCAACCGCCTTTGCCATAGGCGTTGCCGTCGAACTCGCTCGAGTCGTTGAAATCGTGCCGCACGATCGGCTTTGCATAGATATTGGTCTGATTAAACCACTCCCGCGCGTTACTCCAGCGCTCGTAATCGGTTTGATCCTTGGGGAAATGCGCTTCAGTCCAGACAGTTTCCATGAAGGTGGCAAATCCTTCATTCAGCCAGATATCGCCCCAGTCTTTGCAGGTAACCAGATCGCCGAACCACTGATGCCCAAGTTCATGGGAGATGAGGTCGTCCTCACCGGTGGCATACTCCACTGCCAGCTTCGGATGATCCAGCGAACTGCTGGTGTTGGTCGTGGCGCTCGAGTTTTCCATGCCCCCGGCGACGAAGTCATCGACCATCGTTTGCGCATATTTTTCCCACGGATAATCGACGCCCAGTTTCCTGCTGAACAGATCGATCATCGCCGGCGTGCGTCCGTAGTTGATGGACAGACGGTCACCGCGTCCTTTGGGGGCGTAATAATCCACGGGAATGCCGTGCCATGAATCCTTTGCTTCTTCGAATTCTCCCGCCACTACTGTAATGAGGTACGTCGAGCTGGGCACGGACTCCTTCCATGTCCAGGTTTTCAATCCATTTCCCGCATCGGTGACGCTGACGAGTTTGCCGTTCCCGACGGTGATCCACGAAGCAGGAACCGTGAGAATGGTTTCGGTGGTCAGGCGATCGTTCGGATAGTCGTATGTCGGCAAATAGTAGCGCGTATCTTCCGATTCCCCCTGCGTCCAAATTTGCTTTGGGCGGTCGGGATACTCTCTATCCGGCAAAATAAAATAGAGGCCTTTCGTGGGTTTTCCTTCATAGCGAATCTGTACGTCAAATTTTTCTCCGGCTTTGGCGGTCGAAGGCAAGGGCACGATCAGTTTTTCCGCCGTGGATTCGAATTTGACGGCCGATTTGTTGACAGCGACGCTCTGTATTGTGAGTCCAACGGAGTCAAACGCCAGCTTCGCCGTTCCGTCTTTCAGGATGGAGATCGAGTGAATCACATCCCCGAGAACTTTCTTGTGCTCCAGATCAAAACGCAAGGCGATCTTCGAATGTTGCAAGTCATAATCCCGGCTGCGGGCATAGGGCTCGTCGGCACGGCCTGGCAGCATAGGAAGAGAAATTGCCAGCAGACCCGTGAGTGCGAAAATTATGGCGCGTGCCCTACGAATGGCGATGGCACGTATTTCTGGAATTGTCATCAGTCATGGCTCCTTTGAATCGTGTGTCCGGCCTGCTCGAGTGCGGCGATGGCGTCGGCAAGCTGTTCTTCGAACACGAACAAGTAATCTGTATCAAACGTAGAAATCGCAAAAAGACTGACTTTCTTCATAGCGAGCGGCCCGGTGAGCGAGGCCAGCACGCCAATTTCAGAAAACGCAAAGGGCCCTCGGACCTGAAGCACACGCCATCCCGGTTGCGACCTCACGCCTGCCGGAACGCGAGATTCTTCCACGACGACCGAAAGTTCTTCCGCCGTGCGCGTAATCGAGTAGAAATTGTCACCAGCGGCCCACGAGGGCGTCGCCACATCGGGAGCAAGCCGGCAAACCGCAAAACGTTCGCGAAGCAGCGTGAGTTCCAGGCTACGGGCGGCGGTCATTATTCTAGAGGAGGCTCCGTACGGCGCCGCCGTCTACTGCGACGGATGTTCCATTCACATAACTGGCGCGTTCGGACGCGAGAAATGCCACCACCGCCGCAAATTCCTGCGGTGTTCCTACCCGGCCTGCGGGAATTGTACGATTCCAGTTGGCGAACACCTCTTCAGCTTTGACGCCCGTTCGCGCCGAAATGCTTCCGGCTAATTCTTCCAGCCTGCCTGTGCGCGTGTAACCCGGACACACATTGTTCACCGTGATTCCGTAAGCGCCATATTCATTGGCGAGCGTGCGCGCCAGACCCGTCACCCCGGCTCGCAACGAATTGGAAAGCAGCAAGCCGTCCACGGGCTGCTTAACGGCTGTAGAAGTGATGGTAATGAACCGTCCCCAGCGGTTCTTTTTCATTCGTGGCAGGGTCTCCATCGCAAAAAATACCGTGCCCAGAAGAAGTTGTTCGAAAGCTGTGCGCCAGTCGTCGGGCTTGGTCTCCGCAAAGAGTTTTGATGGAGGTCCGCCGGAATTGGTTACGCAAATGTCGATGCGCGAAAATCGCGCTTCCACGGCGGTGACAAACCGCGCAACAGAATCCTGTTTCCCGACATCGACGGCTTGCCAAAATACTTCGCGCCCCGTTGCCTTCTGGATCTCAGCGGCAACACGCTCCAGGTCGGCGACCGTGCGAGAGCAAATCGCGACATTCGCGCCTTCCCGCGCGAGCTCTTCCGCAACAGCGCGCCCCAATCCTTTACTGGCTGCCGCCACAATGGCGACGCGCCCCGATAGCCCCAGATCCATTCCTGCACTCCGCGCAAACTCGTAATGGTCTCGCAGAACCCGGTGCGGCGTCAATGCGACGCCGGTATTTCCAGAAAGCGAATCGCCCTGCGTCGTGAATCGCGGAGCGGCTCTTGCGCATCCAATGGCTTGTCCACAAGCCAGTCGAATGTAGAATAGAAGCGAGAGCAAGGAGACACACATGACGGAAATTGCCACGTTTGCCGCAGGATGCTTCTGGGGCGTGGAAGCAAAATTTCGAATGATTCCCGGTGTTGTGGATGCGACTGTCGGCTATTCAAACGGTCACACTAAGAACCCCACATACAAGGACGTCTGTACCGACGAGACCGGGCACGCCGAAGTCGTTCAGGTCACTTTCGATCCCGCGCAGGTCAGTTATGAAAAATTGCTGGAGGCCTTTTGGGTGCTCCATGATCCCACGCAGATGAATCGGCAGGGCCCGGACTCCGGATCGCAGTATCGCTCCGCTGTTTTCTTTCATTCTCCTGAGCAGGAAGCGGCCGCTAAGAAATCCAAAGCGGCGCTTGAAGCGAGCGGCAAGTTCCGGCGTCCCATCGCGACGGAAATTACTCCGGCGGGCCCGTTCTATCGCGCGGAAGAATACCATCAGCGCTATCTTGAAAAGCGAGGCGCCGCCTCCTGCCATTTCTAAGCCCACACATAACGCAACCCTACGTCGGGAGCCGATGCTGGCTGGCGCCGTTCAACGATTAGCTTCTGATATCGGCTTCTGGCCTCCCACAGACGATGCATAACCGCAGTCTGAGGGACGCTTAACCTGGGTAAATTTGAACGGCAATAGCAGCAGGAAGGAAGTGGCGGAGGGCGCAGTCATGAGCGAACCCTTCTCCGCCGTTAACAGGGAAAAAATCAGGGAAATAGTCCCTCCTGGCGAGTCCCACCTCGCGGGGAACGTGCCACGGAGGCAGATCATTGGCAACTAAGCGCATCAGAGTTGCAATGCGAAACAGGGAATTAACAGGGAAATCTCTGCCTGCAAGCTACGAACTCTATAGGAAGAGTCCCTCCACTAGCCTACTGGATTTTGTCGGGAATTTCACCCCTCGCTGGATCAGTTTTCAGGGGGGACGTCATCCTGAGTGCCAGGTTTCCATTGAGCGCCCGGACCGATTAGAGAGGGCAGGCATTAGTCGGATTACGGCACATGTGAAGTATTGCTTCACTTCTCCGGAGCCGCGTTAATCGTCCAAGTGGAAGGCGATCCGCCCAAACTTCCCAGAACCCCGTTTCGAGTCCGCAACTGGCAATTGTCCAATAGCCCTACTAGCCAGCAGTTATCGATCATGTTTAAGCGATGCACACTCGCGAGGACGCCCAGATCTACGGTCGGGTGGTGCGGAAAGTGTTTCGCTATAAGCCAGATGACGAAGGATGTTATTCGCTAGGCACCGGTTTTGTGTCGGGGCTACCGCGCTGTACGAGGCCGAGCTGGCGGCAAATCTCCGCGACAATTTCCTCTGGCGGTGAGCTGATCTCCACTGCTATAGCGTTGGTTGGCTCCTCAAGAACTGCAAACTGACTGGCCAGAATCTGCTCGTCCGCAAAGTGTCCCTTTCGAGCAAGCAAGCGCTGGTAAATCATCTCGTACGTACCCTTTAGATAGGCGAATCGCACCTCGGGACCGCTCCAGAGCTCCTCGCGGTAACTCTGTTTCAACGCTGAGCATGCCAGAACAATATTTCTTTTTCTCGCTATCCACTGGGTCATCTGCTGGTGAAGCGCCGCGAGCCATGGGACCCGGTCGGCGTCGGTAAGAGGAACCCCCTGTTTAATCTTTTCTTTGCTGGAGGTCGAGTGGAAATCGTCTGCGTCCGCAAACTCCCAACCCAGATGATTTGCGAGGAGACCGCCCACGGTCGTCTTGCCGGAGCCGGTCACACCCATTACCAGCACAACCATACGGCCTGCTACTTCTTCGGAGCCGCTGCGGACTTCGGCTCGATAGAAGGCTTCACCTCGGCAGCTGACTTCTGTAAATCGGCGACCGCCGTGGAATCGAGCTCGTACAAAGCAGGCCGTTCTTGGGGTTCGTGATGAATCGTCACTGACATTTTGTCCCTTTCAATCTTTACCTTGGCAAAGTCAGATTTGACCTTAATTTCAAAAAAGTCCAGAGCTTGGGCAGGATCGAAGTCGCTTAATCCCTCTCCCCTCAGCACTGGTAGGGAATCAATTTGGTATACCAACTTCCATGCCATGCCGCTCAGCGGATAAGTAGCCCGCGTAAAGTACTGCGATTATGTCCCGCGCCAATTCTATTCCTGAAAGAGGTTCACGACCGATAAAAATACTCTCCATAAAGTCCTGAAACTCTTGCGGGTAACCGTGCTGCCAAGCCTCATCAGGAGCTGGATGGCTCCATCCCTCTTTGGTTCCGATTTTCTCCGTGACGTAAACATCCCTGAGGATGTCCGCTCTTGGGTTGTACGTTTCGAGGGCGTTGACAGGGTTTAAATTGCAGCGCGTGCGGTGATTATTAGCAAGAACTTCCAGCCAGTTGTGAACCCCGCCGAGCACGAGTTCTGATGAAAAAACGTCCGCGACAGTGCCGTCCGAGAACGTGACATGGAGTTGTGCGTAGTCTTCGACGTCATCGTAATCCGTTCGTAGAAATCCCTCATCCCGGAACGCCTTCAGCCGGGTGATCTCATGGGTGCGAGCACTTGCCGTAGTGGGTCGAATGGGTACACCATTTCTCGATTCTCCTTCAACTCTCTTTAAGTAGAGTGCTGCGCCCAACGGATGGCATCCCTTGCCGACAAGTGACCCACCACCCGAAAATCTCCAGTTTCCATAGTAGGCAGAATGTGATCCACTGTGTGACCCCTCCCCAATAATCCAGAGAATTTGCCCACGGCTCTTAGTCAGGATCTCGCATTCCTTCTGTACGGCAGGGGCATAGATCCAGTTTTCCGCATAGCATACGCGCTTTCCCGAGGCCCTTGACGCGGCAAGAATTCGGTCACAGCTTGCCATGGCTTCTTGTAGCATCTGCTCCTTCGCGAATGTGTTGCCGCGAAATTCATCTATGCCCTGCCCGTAATAACCGGTGAAGGGCTTTTCGATAATCACGTGTTTTCCCCACTGCAGTGCCTGGACTGCGAGGCTTTCGTGCGAGGAGCCGGGAGTGCAGAGGTCTACGACATCCACTGCTTCACAGAGGTCTGCAAAGCTTTCGAAGGAGCGGATTCCCCTGTCGTGTGCAAATGCGTCTCGGGCTTCCGCCGTTTTCGAAGTTACTCCAACGACAGTAACAGGAATGCCGTAGACCCGCCGGATTCCGTCCCAATGGAATCTCGCCGCAAACCGTGCTCCGACAATACCCACGCGAATTGTATCTACCATCACTAGCTCCGCTCGCAAACTAAACTAGCCGTTAGCCAAAGACTTTGCTTACCGCAAAGCGACTTCCAGACCAAGATGCAGAGTGCCAGCTAAAGCAGCTTAAATCGCGGGCCGGAATGGTCTTCGGGGCATTCAAGCCGGAAAGAAAAGGACCGGAGCAGAAAAAAAGGGGGAGTTCGAGCTCCGGCCCCTGTGGGTCACTCATTTGTCGTCGCCAGAAGAAGGTTCATGCACGGGCGACCAGCGGAATCCGGCCGCATATGTGGGCTGGTAGTATTCCCGCTGGATCAAGAACTGCGGGCTGCCCTGATAAAAGCCGAAAACTTCGTTGGTGAGATTGAGGCCATACACGATGAAATTCAACCCATGGGCCAAGCGGAAACTACCCTGGGCATCGACCTGAAGGTGCGAATAGAAGTACACGTCGCCGAA
>Ga0307471_100001400_pt1 | contig 13142 bp, 11 predicted proteins | sample atmos_gasesAM3C__2_FD_204566 | JGI IMG/M metagenome (GOLD analysis project Ga0307471, IMG submission 204566) | Hardwood forest soil microbial communities from Morgan-Monroe State Forest, Indiana, United States - atmos_gasesAM3C_515 | ecosystem: Environmental > Terrestrial > Soil > Temperate... | reverse complement strand
ATCGGCGTCGCCAGCGGGCCATTCTTCTTCTGAAGATCCTTTCCGCCGTGAACCGCCTCGGTCTCCTGCCGATGTTCGTGTTTCTTCATATGCGTTTCCTCGTCTGTTAGGCTTTGACGGTCGCAGGGTCAAGCGCGGGCACGGGCGAGAACCACTGCGCCGAGCGCGCATGCCGGCCACTGGTAACCTCGTCAAACGCATGTTGCAGTTCGCGGGTTACTGGACCCGTCTTGCCACTTCCAATCGTGCGGAAGTCGATTTCTCGCAATCCCACCACTTCTGCAGCTGTTCCACACACGAAGACCTCATCGGCAATGTAGAGTTGATCGCGGGAAATCTGCTCCTCGACCACGGTGTACCCCATGTCGCGGGCCACGGTGATGAGGCTGTCGCGTGTGATTCCTTCGAGAATCGGCCCCTTGGGAACGGTGTAGATGATCCCATTGCGCACGACGAAGATATTCTCGCCCGTGCACTCGGCGACGTAACCGTTAGGATCAAGCATGATGGCTTCGTCGAAACCCAGCCGTTGCGACTCGGTTTTCGCCAGGATGGACCCCACATAGTTCCCGGACACCTTAGCCTTGGTCATCATGATGTTCGGATGTAGCCGGGTGATGGACGAAATGTTGGCGCGGATCCCGTGCTCTTTCGCCTCCGCGCCCAGGAATGCAGTCCATTCCCACACCGCGATGAACAAACGCGGTTTACCGGCATCGACCACCATGCTCATGGCGCTGTCCAGGAAGATCAGCGGGCGAATGTAACAGGCGGAAAATCCGTTCGCGGCAATCACTTGGTGGATGGCTTCGATGATTTGGGCCTTCGTGTAGGGGAGATCACGAAAGCCAACCACGAGCGCGGAATCGAGCAGCCGATCGACATGCTCTTCGAGTCGGAACACGGCCGGGCCGCGATCGGTCGCATAGCAGCGGATTCCCTCGAAAACGCTAAATCCATACTGCAAACCTGCACTCACAAATGGGACGACACCTTCCGACGATGGCCGGAGTTCACCTTCCATCCATATGTACCGCGGGGTCCCTGGCATAGTTCTCCTCAGTGTTACGCCACTGCAATCAAGAGTAACGTCGCCGCGCAGGCCCGGCAAGCGAAACTCAGAGCGGTCGCCAACGCAGCCATTGTTTATAATCCGTCGCCTATGGAGACCGGGTTGAGAGGTCGCGTCGCAATCATTGCTGCATCGAGCCAGGGAATTGGACTTGCCACCGCACAGGCTTTCGCGGCGGAAGGCTGTCGCGTCGCCATGTGCGCGCGCAATACCGAGACGCTGTGGCAGGCGGCCGAAAAAATCAGGCAACAACACAATGCGGAGGTGTTAGCGGAGGCGTTCGATGTCGGGGATCCCGAGGCGGTGCATCGTTTTGTGGATAGTATCATTGCTAAGTTCGGCGCAGCCGACATTTGCGTGACCAATGCCGGCGGTCCGCCCGCGAAAGGCTTCCTGGCGACGACGAATGCGGATTGGCGCAAGGCGATCGATCTGAATTTCCTGAGCACGGTTTACTTCGCTCGCGAAGTTATCCCGCACATGCAGAAAAAGCGCTGGGGTCGGATCATCACCATCACGTCAATTACGACCAAGCAGCCAGTTTCCGATCTAGTCCTCTCGAATGCGGTCCGTGCAGGAGTAGTGGGGCTGGTGCGTAGTCTGGCCAACGAATTTGGCAAGGACGGGATTCTGGTCAACAATGTGGGCCCGGGATTCACGGCTACCGATCGGCTCAAACAGCTGGCCAAAACGCGATCTGCCGCTTCTGGAAAGGCGGAGCAGGAGATCTTTAACGGCTGGGCTGCGGATTCGGCGTTAAAGCGTGTTGGAGAGCCTCGGGAAGTGGCGGAAACAATTTTGTGGCTGGCTTCCGACCGGGCTTCTTACGTGACCGGACAGACGATTCTCGTCGATGGTGGGGTGTACAAAGGACTGTGACCGGGAGTTTCCCGTGGACGTGAGCCGCTTGGTTCGGGCCCTGAGTTTGTCTTGCAAACCTCTACTAATTTTTAGTAACCTTCGCGCAACTCCCAACCCAGTCTCTGTGCAAGCGGGGATCAGGCCAGCCCCGGCAAATGGGGCGCGGGAGTGTTTGACGCGATCATCATAAAGCGCATGGCAGCAATGCAATTACGGGACAGGAAAGCACTTGCGCTGGGGTGCGCGATGGCAGCTTGTTGTCCCCTCATCCTGCTTTTCTAAAACCTGAAAGCAGTCTCACTATCGGCCCTGAGCGGGGGAGGAGTGTATGCCCAAGTTTTCCCAAAGTCTTTTATGGCTGGTGTTGATCGTTCTTTCATTGCTGAGCCAGGGGTTCGCCCAGGGCGGCGCCACGGGAGCGATCACTGGGACAGTCCAAGACCCCACCGGCGCGGTAGTAGCCAATGCCGAGGTGCGCATCGTAAATCAGGATACCGGCACCGTCACACGCGCGGCGAAGACCGATGCCAGCGGTTCTTTTACGGCTACGCTACTGCCCGTGGCCACCTACACCATCAACGTGTCGAGCAGCGGTTTTCGGGAAGCGAAGTTCCCCGACATCGCGGTACGTGTCACCGAGACCACCCGCATGGTGGCGAAACTTGTGCCTCTGCAGGTGCTCGAGAAGGTCGAGGTGCAGGCACTCGTGCAAACCGTCGAAACTACAACCGCAACTACGGGTCAGGCGATCGAATCGAAGACGATCCGGGAACTGCCGCTCGCGACTCAGAACTTTCAGCAGTTGCTGACTCTTTCCTCCGGGGCCCAGAGCGAGTTGAACGCCTCGGCACAGTTGGGCCGTGGCAACGTCCGCGTGATCGTGAACGGCCAGCGCGAAGACAACAACAACTATTTGATCGAGGGCATCAGTGCGACCGACTACAACGTAGCGCAGGCTACCAACATTCCTCTGCCGAATCCGGATGTAATCCAGGAATTCAAGGTGCAAACCTCTCTGTACGACGCTTCGCAGGGTCGCAACGGCGGGGGAAACGTGAATGCCATCCTGAAGTCGGGGACAAGAAATTTCCACGGCGATGCTTACGAGTTTTTCCGCAATGATGTGCTGAATGCCAACGAGTACTTCTTGAACCGCGCCGGACTCGCTCGTCCTTCGGTAAAGCAGAATATCTTCGGCGGGAGCTTCGGGGGGCCGATCGGAAAAGAAGCCCAAGCTGGCTACTTCTTTGTAAATTACCAGGGCACTCGGCAGCGGAGCGGCTTGTCGCCGGGTACGTTCATCAGCAACACGCTGCCGGTGATTCCAGCTTCGGTTCGCGACGACGCGACCATGGACGCGCAACTGGAATCAGCGTTCAACGTTCCCAGCATCGACCCCGTGATTCACAAGCTGTTGCTCGTCAAGAGCGATCAATTTGCCAGTCCCGCCGGGGGCTACCTGTTTCCCGCGCTCTCGGGAACGCTAGGCGATACAGCACAATTCATTGTCAGTAAACCGGGAAAGTATACTGAAGACCAGTTCACGGCCAACTGGGACCGCGAGTTCCGCGGAGGGAATGACAAGCTTTCCGCGCGTTTCTTCTTCTCCAATGCCGAGTCATTTCTTCCGTTCGGTGCCGGCGGCCTTCAGGCGTCCCTCGGCGGGACGCTGGCGAGCAGCATCAGTGCCGGCGATTTGAACTTTCCATACGATCTGCCCGTTAATGACCGATTCTTCAGCATCAACGAGACTCACTTGTTCTCGCCGGCGCTGGTAAATGATTTTCGTTTCGGCCTGGTGCGCATCAACAACAGTCTGATCAATGTGCCACCCATTAGTGCGGACGATCTGGGCATTGATCGGCCGATGAGCAACGTCACAAAGTCGATTTACAAGTTTTCCCTGTCCAGCTTCCAAATGGGACCGACGCCTCCCGCGGATCAGTTCCAGACCCAGAACAACTACAACTTTGTCGACACCGTGAGTTGGGTGAAAGGCGCGCACAACCTGCGTTTTGGCGGAGAGTACACGCGCGTGAATCTCGACAAGAAGTTCCCACAGGTCTTCAATGGGCAGTTGTTCTTTGGCGCGACTCCCGACGGAGTGACCGACTTCCAGCACTTCCTGGAAGGTTCAGCGACCGGAAGTTTCGGCGGCGGTGGCGTGTTCGACCACCGGTACCGTAACAACGACTATGGATTCTTTGTTCAGGACGATTGGAAGGTGCGCTCCGATCTCACTCTGAATCTGGGCTTGCGAACTGAGATTCTGGGCGCCTTCTACGACGACAAGTGCCACATCGGCAACTTTGATCCGGAACTGGGCAATAGCGGGCAGTATCCCTTCGTATATGGCAAGTGTGCCAGCAAGTTTAACGTTCCTGGCCTGACCGGTTCCGGTAACAACACAACCTACAAGAATAACTACGCAACTGGCTGGGGTCCGCGCGTCGGGTTTGCCTGGGACATCTTCGGGCACCACGACACCACATTGCGCGGCGGCTACGGTATTTACTACGTGCGTGAAGATGTCGGTACCGTCGACCAGCTTTCTTTCCAGGCGCCCTTCCTCCCCATCGCGGGGCTACCGAACAACGCTGGTTGCCTCGGTACTTTCTTTGCACCCGCGGGACCGACCACGCCACCCCAGTGCCTGACCAACGGAGCAAACCTGAACGCGCTCCCGGCAGGCGGCACTCTCGATCCGGAATTTGTTCCTTGCCTGGGCGCGCTTTTGGATTTTCCTGGGAATGACACCAGTCAATTTCCAGACTATGGTTGTGCTACCGGAAGCGCTGGCCTGGTGCCTTCGAACCTGTTATTTGTCCTCACGGTGCCGCGTCATTTTTTGACGCCCAGTACCCAGCAGTGGAATCTCACGCTACAACGCGATTTGGGCAAGCAATGGGTGCTGGAGGTTGGTTATGTAGGAACGCATTCTCTGCATTTGCGTGAGACCCGCACCAATATTCAGGCGTCGCTGGCTACCGTGGCAGATCCCATCGTGGTGACGGCGCAGGATGGCACGCCGTTCAGCATTACCAACAACACGACTTCCAACGGCATCGCTCGATCGAATTTGCTCGGGGTGAACGGTTATGGCGGTTTCCAGATATTCGCCAACGACGCCTATTCGCATTATCACTCACTCCAGGCCACGCTCTCGCGTCGCTGGGGCGGTGGCTACTTCCAAGGTGCATACACATTTTCCAAGTCGCTCGATGCGACGTCCAGCGGCAATACAGCCCTGAACACCGCGTTCAACGATGAGAGCGACATCCGGAATTCGTACGGGCTGGCCGACTTCGATCGCAAGCACCGGTTGAGTGTCAGCTATCGCTACGATCTTCCTTTCCTGAAGGGGGCTACCGGGGCGAAGGGGGCTCTGCTGAGCAACTGGTCGATCAGCGGCGTGACCATCTTCCAATCCGGCACGCCATTCTCGGTGCTGGACTCGGCTGCCGGGTCCGCCTATCTGGCAACCTTCCTGTCGTTCGCAAGCTTAGGCGCGGATCTGTCGCCGGGTGGGACTGTCGCCGGGGGCACCACGTCAGGTGACATTCACAAGCGCCTGGATGGTTATCTGAACATCGATAACTTTATCAACGCTCCTCCGGCAGATCCCGCAGGTTGTGCGAGCGATCCCACGTTCGCGGCATGCACGACGCGGTTTGGAACTCTCCACCGAAATATCTATCGCGGCCCCTTCCAGCAAAACTGGGATTTCTCGCTGCTTAAGCATTTCCGCATCGGCGAAAAACAGGATCTCCGCTTCAGCGCAGACTTCTTCAACCTTTGGAACCATGCCAATTTTGGAAATCCCACGTTAACCGACGTCGAGTCCACGCTCTGCGGTACCCCGGGGGTGGGCGGATGCTCCACGGATGGTCGTCGGCCACAAGACCAGACCGGGTTTGGCAAAATCACGTCAACGGTAGGTACTCCGCGCCTGATCCAGTTCTCGCTGCGGTACGCGTTCTAGTATGACGGAGAAAACGGCCGCGCCTCGCATTCCCCTGCTCGAACGAGACGCGGTTTCTCCTGAAATCGCGGCTGTATATGACGCCTTGCTGAAGCAGCGGGGCGTTGTTCCCAACATGTTCAAGACCCTCGCCCACACGCCGGCGCTGGCGTTGGGGATTGCCGGGTTTCTGAAGTCGCTGCTCAGTGACAGTGCTTTGTCCGGTTGGTATAAGGAATTGGTGGCAACCCGTCTCTCGGCTCTGCAGAATTCCCAGTATGCGATTGCGGCGCACGCGCTTTCTGCAAAACAGAAGGGCGCCAGTGACGACCAGATCGCAGCGGCGCAAGGTGATTTCGAAACGGGCCCGTTCAGCGAAAAAGAAAAACTGGGTCTTCGCTGCGCGGAGCGCTTGCACTGCTCGGCAATGGAAATCGACAACAAGTTTTTCGCCGAACTCAAACAGCTGTACACCGATCCGCAGATCGTCGAACTGGTAGCTACGGCGGCGGCCTTCGAGTTGTTTCCACGTTTGGTCGATGGTTTGCGGATTCCCACTACGCCGATTCCCGCCGGACTCACAGGAAAGAAGGACTGATGCGTCCCCTGGCTTCACGATTGGCAGTGCTGAGCGGTGAAGGTGCGCTCTCGGTCTTTGCCCGTGCGAAAGAATTGGAACGCGAGGGACGTTCCATCATCCATCTGGAACTCGGCGAACCGGATTTCCATCCTGCCGAGCCAGTCATCGCGGCGCTGGAAACTGCCTTGCGCGGCGGCAAGGACCGGTACTGTACCGTGGCAGGTATCCCAGCCTTGCGCGAAGAACTATCGCGCTATCTTCATGGCACCCGTAACCTCGACGTCTCGCCCGCAAGTATTGTCATCGCTCCCGGCTGCAAGATCGCTCTCTTTCTTGCCATGATGGCGATAATCGAGCCGGGTGATGAAGTTCTCTATCCTGACCCGGGTTTTCCCGGCTATCCTTCGATCACTGCCGGTATGGGCGGAGTTCCCGTCCCGTACGAACTCGCCGAGCACAACCAGTTCCAGCCCGATCCAGATGAGATCGCCGCCAAAATCACCTCTCGTACAAAGGCCTTACTCACGTGCTCACCGAACAATCCCACCGGCACGGTCTACACCGACGAGGTTCAACGTCGGATTGCTGAATTGGCAGTGAAACACGATATTTACGTCCTTTCCGATGAGATCTACGCGCGGATTCTGTACGCGGAGAACTACATCTCCATGCTCAGTTATCCCGGCATGGCGGAGCGCACGGTGATCATCGACGGCTTCTCCAAGAGCTTCGCTATGACGGGCTGGCGTATCGGCTATGCAGTTGCCCCCCATGCCCTTGCCGAGCAATTGGAATTGCTGGCGATTAACACCTACACATGCGTGGCGGAGTTCACGCAGTATGCTGCGATTGAAGCATTGCGCGACTGCTCCGGCGCCACTCCCAAAATGGTGGCAGAGTTCGCAGGGCGCCGCGAGCAGTTCGTACGGGAACTGAACCGCGTTCCTGGATTTCGGTGTCCATACCCGGACGGTGCGTTCTATGCGTGGGTGAATATTAGTGGAACAGGATTGACCGCCGAAGAAGTTTGCCGCGTCATGCTCGAGGAAGCCGGAGTGGCCGCCATTCCCGGGGTCGCGTTCGGTCGGTCGGGCCGCGATTTCGTGCGTTTCTCATTCGCCTCTTCAAATGCGACTTTGCGCGAGGCCGTCGAACGGATTGTGAAAGCATCCATCGCTTGGCAGGGCGCCGCGGCGAGCCGATAGCATTCGATATCAGCGCGAGAGGTTCTTTTCCGAAGTTGTCACGGCTTTTCAGAGAGTTGCGGCCTGCTTCGTGCTGAGAACGCAAAGATTTCCAACGCTCATCGAGGGAGAACCAGGAATGAACCTGCAGTCCAGGATTCTGCTGGCGATTGCCTTACTGTTAGGAACCGTTCCGTCGTTGCTGGGACAAGCCCAGCCCTTGGCGAGCCCAGATCGTGTCCAGGAGATTTACCGCCGCCTCCTGCCGCAGATCGAGAAGATCCCGATCTTCGATCATCACGCCCATCCCGGCTTTCCCGACGACGCTGACGTGGACGCGATGGCTGCCCCACCGGGCAGTTCGCCGTTGCGCGAACGGGATTCAAATCCGGAGTTGGTGGCTGCGGCCAAAGCGCTGTTCAAGTACCCCTATGCGGACCTGTCCCCTGAACACGCCAAGTGGCTGGTCAACCGCAAAGCGGAACTGAAGAAAGAGCAGGGCATCGCTTACTTCTCCAACATTCTTAACACTCTTAACATCGAGCAGGGCGTTGCCAATCGCGCAATGATGTCCGATTACCTCGACCCCAAGCGCTTTGTGTGGGTTTTCTTTGCCGATTCGTTCATGTGGCCGTTCGACAATCAGAAAGAACGCTCCCGCAATGCGGACCAGCAGGTCTATATACCGCTCCAGGAAAAGATGCTGCACCGCTGGATGCAACAAGAGAGACTCGCGCAACTGCCGGCTGCCTTCGATGACTACTTGAAGTTTGTCACTCAGGTCCTCGAGGACAATGAAAAGAACAAGGGTGGGATCGCGATGAAGTTCGAGGTTGCCTACTTCCGTCCCACGAAGTTTAGTGATCCGACCCGTGAGCAAGCGGAAGAAATTTACAAGCGATATGCGGCGGTCGGCGTGCCGTCGGAGCAGGAATACCGAACATTCCAGGACTACATCTTCCGATATCTCGTTCGCGAAGGCGGCCGTCTTCATCTGCCGGTCCACATTCATTCGGCGGTCGGCATTGGAGACTACTTCAACATCTCGGAAAGTAATGTCATGAATCTCGAGAACATCCTGCGCGACCCGCGCTATGCCGAAACAGTCTTCGTGCTGATTCACGGCGGATATCCCCTCGAACGGGAAGCCATCTGGCTGGCATCGGTGAAAAATGTCTACATGGATTCATCGCTGATGGAAGTGGTCATGTACCCTGCGGCGTTCAAGGACTCGCTGAAACAGTGGCTGGAAACCTTCCCTGACAAAATCACGTTTGGCACCGACTCCTTCCCGTACAATGACGCCTTGGGTGCGGAAGAGAGCTACTGGCTGGGCGTGCAGACGGGTCGTATCGGGTTGGCAGCGGCTCTAGCCGAAATGGTCGCCACTAACGAAGTGAGCGAAGCGAAAGCGCTGGAGATGGCGCACGCTTACCTGCACGATAACGCGGTCCGGATCTACGGAGGGAAGGTCCACTGATGGCGAAGAGGAAGAAGAAGTCGGTGCGGAAGGTCTCGAAAGTAAGGCTTGCTGGAACCGTGGCAGGGAAGCGCGCGGCATCCAGGAAAGTCGACCTAAAATACATTCCCTGGAGCACCGTTCCGCTTGAGGATCTCAATCCGCTGTTTAAGCGGCAGTTCGTAGTGGGCGAAGACATCATGGTGGCCCGCGTTCTGATGAAGAAGGGCTGCATCGTTCCACTCCACAGCCATCACAACGAACAGGTCACCTATATTCTGGAAGGAGCTCTGAAGTTCTGGATTGACGGCAAGGAACTCGTCGTCAACGCAGGCGAAGTCCTCACGATCCCGCGCAATATGCCGCACAAAGCCGAGGCACTGGAAGATACCGTGGACTTGGACATTTTCAATCCGCCGCGGGCCGACTGGATCAACAAGACGGACCAATACCTGCGCAAGGAAAAATAGAAACGGCCAGGCCCTCCGCGACCTCTGCGGTGCTTCTCGGCGATCTCTGCGTTTGAAGGGCTTTTCAGCGCGGAACCCGCAAAGGGCTACCCGAAATCCGCTTCACTTGGTTATCCTGTTCTCCCGGATGAATCCCGTAGCAGATAAAACCAAAATCGAGTCTCGCTTGCGCTGCATCGGATGCGGCACGATCATCGATCACGCCGACCAAAACTTCCGATGTGGCAATTGCGGTGATCTTTTCGAAGTATTTTTTCCAAGCTGGGCGGACGAGGCGAGCCGAAAGGCCGCCGGGATTGATGCTGGCGCCCTCAAGAAATTGTGGCTATCGCGCCGGTCCTCGTTCCTTCCCAAGGATACAAGCGGTGTCTGGCGCTTTCGTGAGATGCTGCCCGCCCTCAATCCGGGACAGGAGCCCATCACGCTGCGAGAAGGAAACACGCCGCTCTACGAACTGCCCGGGTGTGCGCGGGCGGCAGGCGTGGATAGCCTTTTAGCGAAGCACCAGGGGATGAACCCCACCGCCTCGTTCAAAGACACCGGCATGACGACCGCGGCTTCCTTCGCGCGTCAGGAAGGATTCCGCTGGGTGGCGTGCGCATCAACCGGAAACACGTCTGCATCCATGGCGGCATACGCCGCGCGCGGGGGCATGCGTAGCCTGGTCCTGATCCCCGAAGGGAAGATTTCCTGGGGCAAGCTTTCACAGTCGCTCGACTACGGGGCCGTCACCTGTCAACTTCGGACTGACTTCGACGGCTGCGTAAGGGTCCTGAACGAAGTTGTGAAGCGCATGCCGGTGTATCTGCTCAACTCGGTAAATCCGTACCGTCTTGAGGGGCAGAAGACGGCGGCCATCGAACTTCTCGAGCAGCTTGCATGGCAGACACCCGATCACATAATGGTGCCAGGCGGGAATCTGGGGAACTCCTCGGCGTTAGGCAAGGCGCTTCTGGAGATGAAAGAACTCGGCCTCAGCGCTCGTCTGCCGAAGCTCTCTGTGATTCAGGCGGAAGGCGCAAATCCATTCGTTCGCAGCATTCGCGAACATGGCGGCAAAACGCTCACGCCAGTGGAGGCCGACACGTTCGCTACGGCTATTCGAATCGGCAACCCGGCCTCGTGGAAAAAGGCCCTGCGCGCGATTCAAAGCACCGGGGGCACGGTCGAGCAAGTGGGCGAAGTCGAAATCGCCTCCGCCAAAGCGGAAATCGGAGCGGATGGTGTAGGTTGCGAACCGGCCTCGGCCGTGACGCTCGCGGGATTGAAGAGACTGGTCAAGCAGGGATTCGTGAATTCCCGCGAGAGCGTTGTCCTGATTCTTACTGGCCACGGACTGAAAGATCCCGAGTTCACCCTAAAATTCCACCGTGGAGATCTGTTCACTGGGACCAGGGACGAAAAAGCTGCGCGTGTGCTGGCCTCGCAACAACGTGCTCCTATTGTGCTCGACGCTAACGTCGACTCGGTGATCCGCACACTGCAACAGTTTGATCAGGCGGACTCCGGGAGGTGAAGTCTGCGATTCGCATGCCAAAAAAATCGCCACCGAAATCTCTACACATCGTTTTGCCAGCGACCTCTGCGAACCTCGGACCGGCGTTTGATGCAGCTGCCTTGGCATTCGAGCTCTACCTGACCATCGATGCCCGTCCCGCTGCAGAGTATACGATTCAGGCGCGCGGCCGTGATGCCGACATCTGCGGCAATGTGGAGAATCACCTCATCCTGACTACGTATCGCGAGGTGTTGCAGGCGTCTGGGAAAATACCAATTCCCTTGGCGTTGAAGATTGCAAACGATATTCCGATTGGCAAGGGTTGCGGCTCTTCGGCTGCGGCGCGGCTAGCGGGAATTGCGCTCGCCGACCACTTCGGAGATCTGCGCTGGGACAACAAGCAGATCGTGGGAGAAGCCTCGCGTCGCGAGCATCATCCCGACAACGCTTCGGCATGTTGGATGGGTGGATTGACGGTTGCGCGCATGTCCGGCGAACGCGAGGCGCAAATCGTACAAATCAAGCCGAAAGGGAAGTGGCCGCTGCTGGTCGCGATTCCGCCCGAGAGTTTAGCCACTGAAGAAGCGCGGCGTGTATTGCCCGCGCAGTATTCGCGCGTGGACGCGGTCACGAACATTCAGAACTCCATGCTTCTATTGGCTGCATTCGTACAGGGAAAGGGCGAGTTGTTAGGGTCGGCCCTCGAGGATCGTATCCACCAGCCTTACCGCGCTCCACTCTGCCCGCTATTTCCAGCGCTGCAGGAACTCGCAGGAACGCAAGGAATTCTAGGCGTCGTGCTGAGCGGAGCTGGCCCGTCGGTCTTATTGTTTTTGGATCCCCACGGAAAGATACCGGCCAAGAAAATCGCCGCCCGGGTGGCGGCGCATCTCCAGCAGAGACAACTCCCTGCCGAACTCCTGGTGACCGCGATCGCTGAAACAGGCGGAGCCGCGAGCCGCTCCGCGAAACGCTAACGAGCGCTCCGCAACTGTCTGGCGCATAACGCCTGGCAAACCGTTGGCTTGCGCTCCTGCCGGCTCGCTCGACTTAATTCGCGCGTCCGCTTTCGAGTTCCGTGTAGACGCTCCAGCAGTGCGTTTCGAAGCTCACCTGCGGTTCTCGAGAAGCCCGCGCCGGATAGGACTCCACGGCCAGAAAGTAACTGAGAATTTCGTGCTCCACCTCGCGCCTGCGAGCCTCTTCCGCCAGATCGATGCTTGTCTTGGACTTCATAGACTCCTATCCAGCTCGGCACTAGCGCATCGATATGCGTTTCATGCCGTGAATTCAGATCTCTCGATCGGGGGGAAATGCAAGATTAGTGTCTAGCGCGCCGGGACGTAAATAGCACCGCTGTGCCACTGCGTGGTGGGATGGCTACAGCGGTCGAAACCCGCTGGATCTACCCTTTACTTGCCGGAGGAATGATTCCATTGTGCCGCAGGTATACCACCATCTGTCCGTAGTGATCAAAGCAGTGTGCTACGGTGAGCGTGCTGACGCCCAGTCGCGTGATGGTGTTCTGTCCCCAGGGACTCTTGAGCGATTCAGTCGCGTTCTGCTCATTCATCGATGCGATCGCCTTGTGCATGTAGGCGAATGAGTCCTTTAGGAAATTGAGAATCTCCGCCTTGGTCTTGATCGAAGCCGGACCTTCTTCTCCGCCGAAGTCCAGCGGAGGTTTTTCCTGGAGAATCGCGCCACCGAATTCGTAATTGGACGCGGCTACGTGCTTGATCTGACCCGCAAATGTTCGTACACCCTTGAATTCACCGTCGGTGGGAGCGTATCCGTATTTATCCTCCGGCATCGCTTCGGCAGCTGACAAAAACTCCTTTTCTGCATTCGTTAGAGCGCGATCCATGACCTGCGTGAGTGTACGGCGCTCGTCGGGCTTCGGCATCGTCTGTCCCAATGCCGTCGCCGCCAGGCCGACAAGTGTCAGGATGGTTAAAAATAGTTTCCCTTTCATGATTCGTCCCCCCGGAAATATGAAGCAATTCATCCTTAATCTCGCACGACAGAAGGCGCCATAGCTAGGTGCTGCGCGCTCA
>Ga0307471_100001399_pt1 | contig 13143 bp, 11 predicted proteins | sample atmos_gasesAM3C__2_FD_204566 | JGI IMG/M metagenome (GOLD analysis project Ga0307471, IMG submission 204566) | Hardwood forest soil microbial communities from Morgan-Monroe State Forest, Indiana, United States - atmos_gasesAM3C_515 | ecosystem: Environmental > Terrestrial > Soil > Temperate... | reverse complement strand
TGGACGTGGATCCAAAGGAGGCGAATCCCATGGAACGGCGCTATCTGGAATCGGTGGGAGTGCGCCGCACCGGTTGGGCGGCTCTGGACCGCGATCCGCAGGAGGACAGCGTGGAATTCGTGTGTCCCCACTGCGGCACCCGAGGTCAGAAGAATGCCCGCCGAGAGCGGACGCAATATCATTTCACCGATGGCTTTTTACAAGATTTGCAAGGCGAGGTAACGCAGTGCCGCTCGTGCGGGCAATCGCTGCGGGTCGTTCCGATTGTCTTGTTGCACGATCAAGATGAAACGCGGAGGTTTGCAGCGGTTTTTTCCGACGATCTGATCGTACCGAACCGCAAATTCCCTTCCGCAGCGTGAATAAGCGGCTTCACACGATAACAGGGCGCCGCGCGGCGCCCTGTTTCCATGGTCCTCAATTTTTTCCCGGTTGCCCTGGCAAGCCGGGCTCACCGCTTTAGTAACGGTGCCAGCAACCGAAGCGATCGCGCCAGCCATGCTCGACGAACACCGGCCGCGCGTAACCGTAGCCATAATAGAACGGCCGCGGACCGTAGAAGCCATGGCCCACGACGACAACCGGGCGGCGAACCACAATTACGGGCCGCGCTTCCGCGCTCGACGCGCCACCGAAGCAGATCAGGCCTCCCAGCGTAACGGCCACCAGGGCGGCCTTCTTCCACATGGACTTGAAACTAGGCAGTTGCATAAAACCTCCTCGACGACGCTTGCTCCGACCCTTCTCTTCTGAGGTTTTGCGTCCTGCCTATGAAACACACGCGCTCGAACGATGTTGCGCCCTTCGCAAAAAGCCGCTCCTATGGCGGGAATTCATGCGCGTTCACAAAATGGAGCGCAGCAAGAATCGCTGCGCTCCATGGGTGGTCTCGTGGGAGATTGCGCCTAAGGCGAAGCCTTGCATCGCTGCCTCAGTGAGGATGGCCGTGCTCGTCGTCCCAATCGCGGTCGGTGTGCCAACGATGTTCGTCTTCATCCCACCAGCGGTGGTTCGCCGTGTAGCAGTATTCGCGCGCCTCGCGCAATTCGTGCCGCGCGTGTTCCGCCTGCCTACTGTCCCAGCCATGATGATTGATGGCTTCGTGGAGGTGTCGGTCTGCCTTGGCAATCCGGTGCTGGCATGCCGATTCATCTGCGCGTACATGCGATGGATTTGTGAACAACAAGACTCCGGTAAGCGCTGCGCCCGTTGCAAAGAGTTTTCCAAACTCGATCATGCCCAGCCGACGTTCGCTCTTCATCGCTTCTCCTGTTGTCGCTGCATATTTTTCCTGGGTCAGCGCAGTATGGTTCTGGCGTGCAGGAACGGCCATACCGAGAGTGCTGGGATTGTTTGCGGGAAACCCTGTAGCCGTAAGGGATTTATAACTCTGAACTTAGCTCCATGTGGTACTTCTCCAGCCCCGATCGGATGCGCTGGAAGGCGTCGTCCACGTTGTCGGAAAACTGCAGCATGTCGTATTCATTCTGATTGATCATGCCCCAGCGAACCATGGCTTTCAGATTCATGACTTCGTCCCAATATTTTCGACCGTAGATCAGAATCAGATTGTGCTTCGGCAATTTTCCGGTTTGCAGCAACGTCATCATCTCCCACAACTCATCCATGGTTCCGAAGCCGCCGGGAAATACCACCAGCGCCTTCGCAATCTGCGCAAACCACAATTTGCGCATAAAAAAGTAGTGGAAGTTCAGGCTCAGCTCCGGGCTGATATACGGATTGGCAAATTGCTCGTTCGGCAATTCAATCGAGAGTCCGATCGATTTTCCGCCGGCTTCCAGTGCGCCGCGATTGGCCGCTTCCATGATCCCCGGTCCGCCGCCTGAGCAAATCACAAAGCGACGCGGCCGCTCCCCCAGAGTCATGGACCATTTCGTAATGCGCTTGGATAGCTCGCGAGCCTCTTCGTAATAGCGCGACATTTCCAGCGCGCTCTTGGCGTCCCGCAAAGTTGCCTGATGCTTCCTTTTCCGCTCTGCAACGAGCTTTAGCGCCGTCTTGCTCTTCAGCCGGCCCATGCGAGCCAGCGCCATCTCGCGCGATTCGATGCGCGCCGACCCGAACATGACGATGGTGTCTTCGATTCCTTCCTTCTTCAGCTGCACCAGCGGATGCAGATATTCCGCCATGATGCGGATCGGCCGCGCCGCAGTACTCCCCAGGAACTCCGGATCCTGGTACGGGGACTTCGGGGCGTGCATTGGCTTTAGTTTAACTTGGGCGGCGCACATGAACAGTTCTCCATCAAATCAGATGCAATCTTTAATTGTAGAAACTGCCGCCTACCGCGGCAACGTCTGTCGCCGCTGAGGCGTCGAATTGGATACACTCCTCGGACAGGCATGGAGCACAAATGATCCCACGGCCCCGAATTCGCCCCCCCTATTGGCTGGTTTGCCTGGCATCGACGGCGGCGCTGGCAGGTCGGCTCACCGCCCAGTCCCCTTCCGGGCCAATCGCGCCGCAGCCCGGCACGGCCATCCAACAAGCTCCGCCGCAGCCGAAAATCGGTGTCCGCGTTGCCCTGGTGAACACCGCTGTCACCGTGCGCGACTCCAAAGGACAGATGGTTCACACGCTCGATGCCAAGAACTTCCGCGTCACGGACAACGGCGTCGCTCAAGAAATCTCGCACTTCGACATGGGCGGCGATCCCCTCTCGCTGGTCATTCTCGTCGAAACCAGCTCGCGCATCGACCCCTTCTTGCCGCAGGTGCGCCGATCCGGGGTGGTGTTTGCGCAAACCGTCATGGGTCCCGACGCTGAAACCGCCGTCATCGGGTTCAACGACTCCGTCGACAAGCTCCAGGAGTTCACTCACAACGCCGATTTGATTGAAAGCACCATCAACCACCTCAAGACCGGCACTTCCGGCAGCAAGCTCTACGATGCCATGGCCCTGGGAGTGGAAATGTTGAGCGGCCGCCCGCAGCCCTCTGCCGATCAGCCGGGCCGCCGCCGCGTCCTGTTCGTGATGTCAGAAGCTACCGACATCGGCAGCGCTTCGCGATTCGGCGAAGTTCTACGCCAGGCGCAACTCTCCAATGTGACGATTTACAGCGTTGGCCTCTCGACCACACGTGCGGAGTTGCAAGCCACCCCGCGCGACACGACGCCGCATCCTACGCCGCCCGGCACGTTCGGAGCGCCGCCCTTTCCGGGAACTCCTCAGGGACTGGAAAGCGACAGCGCCCGCTATGGAAGCGGTGATCTCGCGCACGCCATCGCCTGGGTGGTTCAAAACGTGGCCGGCAGTATTAAGGGTAATCCGCTGGAACTCGCCACCGCGGGAACCGGCGGGGTTCACTTGCCCACATTCAAGAATCGCTCCATCGAAAACGCCATCGATGAAATCGGCGGCGAACTGCACGCCCAATACTCCATCACTTACGTGCCCACGGGAACCAACGAAGCCGGTTATCACGAAATCAAAGTTCTGGTGGAGGGAAAAAATCTGAAGGTACGCGCGCGGCCCGGGTATTACGTAGCCCCGCCGGCGAGCTGAACTCGCCGAGCATCACCGGTTTGTCGTGTGAAGTAAGCGAGGAGTTGGCAAAACGCGATCAAACGACTTGCTTCCAGAACGTCGCGTCCCTCGACACCAGCAGCGAATCCTTCCGCGCGTTCCAGCGAATAAAATGCGGGGTCTGCGTGTGCGCCCGGTGGTGATCCCGGCTTTCCCAGACTTCATGCAGCAAATACCAGCCGCCGCCTTCCGCCCCGCGATGCAAGTCGTAGGTCAGACACCCGTCTTCACGCCGGGTCGGCCCCACCAGCGCCTTTAGCTCCGCTTCCAGCAGGAGTTCCTGCCCCTGTTTCGCGCGTAGAATCACGACCAGGATCACGCCATCTTTCCGTAGCTTGCCGTTTTTCCCGGGGCTCGGTTTGCGCGCCGATGTCCGCCTGCTCGAAGCCTGTTTCTTCACTGCTTTTCGGGTTGTACGCCTCGGCATAGTGGCGGGGATTGTACTCCAACCTCGCCCGACGTCAACGTTCAGCAAAGTGGCCTCTGGCGCCTATTTCTCCGCCAATTTCCTTCCCGCATCCAGACTGTCGAAATTCATGATCGTATTCAATACCAGCGCGTACGTTCCCCGAGTCTCGCCGCGGTACACTGGATTGATGGAAAACAGCACGATATGCCCGTTTCCCGACGGTACGTCGATCACCGCCGGATGCTGGGCGACTTCGTCTCCGCCTTCGACCAATCCTGAAATCAGGAGCTCGTCGGTATCCGCGAACCGCAGAATCACTCGCGGCCGCTGCCCCGGGGGAATCACGCGAAATCCGTTGATGCGCTGCTCATCCAGCACCGGCGGATTTTCCCAGAGCTCGGATGTCGGCTCTTCCGGGATCTCCGTTGCCGGGCGTCCCACCGCGAAGTCCGAATCATCCGCCGTGCCGCGCCCTGTCGGTCGTTCCTTCGAGTGGCTGCCCAACCGGCGCCTGCGACGTTCCCCCGCAATGCTCGTCAATGAGAAAATCGCGCACTGATCGCAGTAGGCCGCCACTCTCTCGCCGTATCCATAGGCGATCGGGCTCGCCGCATCCACCAGCCGCGTCCCGACCACCGCTCCCACGATGTTTTCCTTGGACGGCGTCCCCAAATTGACGCCATCCGTCATTCCAATCGAAACGGCAAATCGCGAAGTGTCCGCCGACGTTAGCAGCACCCCCCCTTTCTCCACGAACGCGTTCAACTGTGCCACACCTTCCCAGCCCAAGCCCGGGCGAATGTCATCGGTTGAGTCGTTCTTGCCCACCAGGTTCGGCGTTTCCGGCGTGGTCTTCCACGGCATTGGATTTCCCCACGTCATCGGCAAGCCGTTCACGATCAAGTTCGGCGAAGCACCATAACCCACCGGCGGAAACAGAATCACGTCGTACTTCGCGCGCAAATCCACGACCTTCGCCAAAGTTTGTGTGCTCATGTAGTCGTAGGGCACACCCATCAGGTCCAGCGCCTGCCGCCACCAGCCTTCGGTCTGCGTGCTGATCCACGTATGCACGAACGCCACGCGAGCTGCGCGCACCGGGTGCGTCTTGACGGCCGGAGCCGACGCCAACCCTGTAGCTTGCAGCCCGGATTCGCTCGCCGCACGATCCAGGTCGGTTCGGCTCACGCCGCGAACCAGAATCGAGCCGCGATTGAATTTCTTGCCGCCCGCTTCAAACGGCTCCTCCGCCGCTTCGATCGACGCACCCTGCAGCCTGTAGCGCAGCGTCGCTAGCCCAGGCTCCGCGTTGTTCCCGATCGCAAACACCGTTCCTGCACCTTGCGCTCCCCCGTGTGCGCCAACTTCCTTCACCCGCTCCATGGGGACGTCCAGGACCTTGGGATCGGTCACGCGCGTCACTTGCACACCAAACAATTCGCCGAATGTCCAACCGGTATCGTCGTACGGCGTTTTTTGCGGGTCATTCGGGCTCCAGAATTGATAGTCCAGCAGCGCATCCGCGATTCGCGAATACGGCTGGTCCATGCGCACGATGTAACTTCCCGCGGGAAAATCCTTGGTCGTTGGCCGGGCTGCTTCTTCGTCCTTTTCCTTGCTCTTCTTGTCGCCGCGCTTGTCTGACTTCTTGGCTTTCTTCGCCGGCAGCGTCACCGAAAACGCGGTGCTGGCTCGCGAAATTTCCACCTGTTGCTTCAGCAGCGTCTGTAGCAGTTCCGCCTGGAGTTGCGCCCGTGGTTCGTCGCCCGGCAAAACGTAAGCTGCCGGCCCTTCTACACCGGGTTTCTGCACCGACCGCTTCGCCTTCAAATAGAAATTCTTCAAGAACAGTTGCTTGTTCCTGCTGAAGTAATGCAGCGACGTCAAAACACCGGTCTCTTCGTAGTTGTTGTTGTTTCGCTGTGACCAGAGCGCCTTGGGCAGCGGAGGATTCTGCTTGTACCAGGTCCGCGCATATTCCTCGGGGTCGAGCGTCCGCTCCATGGTGTCCGCGCCGCCGTTGCCAAACGTTTCGTAGAGCCGGCTGATTCCGTTGTGCAGCGCCGCCACGAACATCAGATATCCCGGCGACCAGGTGTCGAAATCTCCGTGCGTAAACACGCCCGGCATTCCGAATTTCGTCAGATCGGCCACATTGCGCGCGCCGATCATTTGCCATTCGTCGGCGAGGATCGGATCGATCCACGCGTTGTACGGACCGTCGCCCACCGTGTTGTCGTATAGATAGGGCACAGATTCGTGCAGGTCGTGGAGCACCTGCGCTTTCATCGACACGTACTCGTTCAGGATGTTTTCCGTCAGTTTCAGCGTGACGCCCATCGCGTCGCGGTTGTTGTCGTGCGCGACGTACTTTCCCCAATACAGCAGCGGCGGATAGAACTCCTTCGGATGCGCGAGATGCCAGCGATATAGATCCACCATGCGATCACGACCGTCGACTTCCACCACCGGTGTGATCAGCGTGATCAGCCCTTCGCGAATCTCGCGAAAATATTGGCCTTCATCCACTGCGAGCCGGTAGGCCATCTCCATCAAAGCGGTTGGCGCACCTGTTTCCGGCGAGTGAATCGTCCCCGTGACGTAGTAGATCGGCGTGGATTGCGCGACGATGCGGTCCGCTTCCGCATCGTCCAGCTTGATCGTCCGTGGATCGGCGAGTTTTGCCAGCCGCGCGCGGTTTTCTTCGAGCTTCTTGATGTTCTCTTCGGACGAAACCGCCACCGCGATCATCTCGCGACCCTCTTCGGTCGCGCCGATCGAGAAAACCTTCACGCGCGGCGAGGCCTTCTCCAGCATCCGCATGTATTTGTAGACGTCTTTGGCGTACGGCAGAATCCCCGGGGCTCCGGCCACGTCGCCCAGCACCACTTCCGGCGTAGGCACGGTCTTCGACGCCGGCAAATAGTCCACCAGCGGCGACGTGAAATACGGCGCCGTCGTGTACTTCTTCATCTTCGCCGTGTAGGCCTCGTCGATCGGCTGCTTGGGATCGCGACCCGGCGCCGTCTCTCCGTCGCCCGCTCGCGCGATGCCACTCGTTGCGAGAAATAAAGTAGCCGCCGCTGTCCACACCCGTAGCGTCTTCCCATCGATCATGATGATTCCCCTTGGCTCTGACTGAAATCGCGCGATTGTATCAACTTTTGCGCCGCGAACTACTTGTCTTCCAAAAATGCCACGGCCACAGGCGCGGGCACTTTCACTTCGTCGCCGGTCGGCGTCAACGCTCCAGTCGCGGCGTCGATCTTGAACACCACCACGTTGGCTGATTCTTGATTCGCCGCGAGAAGATATGCGCCGGTCGGATCGATTGCAAAATTGCGTGGGGTTCTGCCCTTCGTCGAAACGCGGCCGGTCTCCTTCAGGGTTCCCTTCGTGGGATCGATCGAGAAAATCGTAATCGCATCGATGCCCGCGCGGTTTGACGCGTAGAGGAATTTCCCATTGGGGTGCACGGCGATCTCTGCGGCTTCGGTTGGTCCGGAGTAATCCTTGGGCAAGGTCGGCACCGTCTGAATCGCGGTCAGCGCGCCCTTTTTCGCATCATAGGAAAATGCCGTGACCGTGGTGGCCATCTCGGTCAGTACATATCCGAATTTCCCGTTCGGATGAAATGCAAAGTGCCGCGGCCCTGATCCTGGCTTCACTTGTGCGAAAGGAGGGGTATTCGGCGTGAGCGATCCTTTGATCGGGTCGAGTTTGTACACCAGCATGTCATCGAGTCCGAGGTCCGCTGCCAGCGCAAATCGATTGTCGGGCGACACCGCAATCCAGTGCGCGTGCGGCCCTTCCTGGCGTTCCTTGTCCACGCTCGATCCCGCATGCTGCACGAATCCCTTTGCAAGGCTCAGGCTGCCGTCATCTTGCACCATGAACGTGGCCACGCTGCCGCCGTCGTAGTTCGCCACCAGGACCCAGCGGCCCGTCGTATCAAGCGAGACATAGCAGGGTCCCGCGCCATGCGTGGACACCTGATTCAACTGCGTCAGCTTGCCGGACTTGTGATCGATCGCGAAGGCACTGACCGCGCCGGCTTTCTGCCCGTTGAAATCACCGAGTTCGTTCACGGCGTACAGGTATTTTCCACTGGGATGCAGGGCCAGGAACGAGGGGTCTGCGGACTCTGCGGCCAGCCCGATCTCCAGGAGCTTGCCGGTCGTCGCATCAAACCGGTATGCGTAGATGCCCTTGCTTTCCGTCTTGTTCGTATACGTCCCGAGGTAAACGAGAAACTGCGACCCGGGCTTCTGAGCCCGTGCAACGGGGGAAATCGCTAACCAAAGGGCAAGCGCCATCGCGCCAAGCCCGAGAGAGCCAAACCGCCGCCGTGAAATTTTCATAGGCCGCAAATTGTAACACCATGCTCAGAACCGGGACCCAAAACTAAAATCGGGTCAGGACTGTGTCCTGACCCGATGCAACGTGAGGCCAACGGAAAAAGGCGAGGGCTATTTCTTTTCCTCTTCGCTCTCTTCCTGCAGCACCGCTGCTGCCGCAACGTGGTCGTCGTCATCCAGCCGCAGCAGGCGTACGCCTTGTGTCGAGCGGCCCGCTTCGCGAATTTCATTCGCGTGGACACGAATGACCTTGCCGTTGTGGGTGATGATCATCACATCGGATTCTTCGGTCACCTGCAGCGTCGCGACAACCGATCCGTTGCGGTCCGTGGTCTTCATATTGACTACTCCCTTGCCGCCGCGCGATGTGATGCGGTACTCGGCTAGCGGTGTCCGCTTGCCGTAGCCCTTTTCGGCGACCGTGAGCATCAGGGTCATCAGCGAATCCTTGATGTGCTCGTTCTCGAGCTCTTCGAGGTTTTGCGTGGTCTGCTTGTGTTCCTTCGCGATGATCTCGAAATCCGGTTGCACCGCGTCCATGCTGACGACGTAATCGTCCTTGTCGAGGTCCATGCCGTTGACGCCGCCGGCGTTGCGGCCCATCGGGCGCACCTCGGTCTCGCGGAACAGGATTGCCTGGCCTTCGTGGCTCGCCAGGAAAATCATCTGCTTGCCGTCAGTCAGCTTCGCGCCGATCAATTCGTCCTTCGCTTCCAGATTGATGGCAATAATGCCGGTCGACCGTGGATTGGAGAATTCCATCAGCGTCGATTTCTTCACCGTGCCACTCTTCGTGGCCATGAAGACAAAGCGCCCTTCTTCTTCCAAGTTCCGCGCCGCCACCAGCGCCGTCAGTTTCTCGTCCTCCTGGAATTTCACCAGGCTGGAGATCGCCTTGCCGCGCGTCGCAGCCGCGGCTTCGGGCAATTCGTACACTTTGAGCCAATAGACGCGCCCCTTTGAAGTGAACAGCAGAATGTAACTGTGCGCCGAAGCGATGAAGAGGTGCTCGACAAAGTCCTCTTCCTTGGTGCGCGCGCCGATGCGACCTTTTCCGCCACGCGACTGGTGCCGGTACGTCTCAACGGGCGTACGCTTGATGTAGCCGGCATGGCTCACGGTGATGAGCATATCGGTGTCGGCGATCAGGTCTTCGAGCTTGATCTCATCGACTTTGTCGACGATCTGCGTCCGCCGATTGTCGCCGTAGGCTTTTTGCACTTCCTTCAGCTCGGCGCTGATGACCGACTTCAGCTTCCGGTCGCTCGACAGGATTTCTTCCAGTTCCGCGATCTGCTCGCGGATCGACTTCAATTCCTTCAGGATTTCGTCGACGGAAAGCTGCGTCAGGCGGTGCAGCTGCAATTCGAGAATCGCATCCACCTGAACGGGCATCAGTCCGATCACGCCGCCGCGCGTGGTGGTCGCTTCGCCTTCCAGTGGTCCGACTTTGTACTTGCGGCCGTCCAGCTTGACGCCAGCGATTTTCTTTTGCTTGCCACCCTCGGTAATGGTCACGTCCTGCTCGGTGAAGAACTTGAGCAGGTTTTCCTTGGCCTCGGCGCGGCTTCCCGATCCGCGGATGATCCGGATCACCTCATCCAGGTAATCCAGCGCGATCTGGTAGCCCACCAGGATGTGCTCGCGCTCCCGGGCCTTGCGCAGCTCGAACGTCGTACGCCGCCGCACTACTTCGACGCGGTGCTCGATGAACAGCTTGATCAACGCGATCAGCCCGAGTTCGCGCGGCTGACCGGCGACGATCGAAAGCAGGATCATGCCGAACGATTCCTGCATTTGCGTGTGCTTGAAGAGGTGGTTCAGAACAAGTTGTGCTTCTTCACCGCGCTTGATTTCGATGACGATGCGCATGCCTTCGCGCGAGGATTCGTCGCGCACGTCGGCAATGCCGTCGATTTTCTTGGTTTGCGCCAGTTCGGCGATGCGCTCGATCAGTGTTTTTTTGTTGACCTGATAGGGAATTTCGGTGACCACGATATTTTCGCGGTCCTTGCCTACTTCTTCGATCGCGGCCTTGGCACGCATCGTGAAGCTGCCGCGGCCGTTCTTGTATGCGGCTTCGATGCCTTCTCGTCCCGCGATGTACGCTGCTGTCGGGAAGTCCGGCCCCGGCACCAGCTTCATCACTTCCTTCAGCGTGGCGTCCGGCTTTTCGATCAGCAGCAGCGCGGCTTCAATAATTTCGCGCAAATTGTGCGGCGGAATATTCGTGGCCATGCCCACGGCGATGCCGCTCGCGCCATTGACCAGCAGGTTCGGGATGCGCGAAGGCAGAACGACCGGCTCCTCGCGCGTCTGGTCGAAGTTGGGTATGAAATCGACGGTTTCTTTTTCGAGGTCCGAAAGAATGTCTTCGCTGATCTTCGCGAGCCGGGCCTCCGTGTATCGCATGGCCGCCGGAGGATCGCCATCGACCGAGCCGTAATTTCCCTGCCCGTCGATCAGGGGATTCCGCATGTTGAAGTCTTGCGCGAGTCGCACCAGCGCAGGATAGATCACTGCTTCGCCGTGCGGGTGATAGTTGCCGGACGTATCGCCGCAAATCTTCGCGCACTTGCGGTAGCCACGATTCGACGCCAGACCCAGGTCGTTCATCGCTACCAGGATGCGCCGTTGCACCGGCTTGAGGCCGTCGCGCACATCCGGCAATGCGCGCGCGATGATTACGCTCATCGCATAGTCGAGATACGACTTGCGCATTTCGGCTTCGATGTCTACCGGTAGCAATATCGATGTGTTCTTCTCGTCCGCCATGTGTCCTCAGTTATTTTTTCGCACCGAAACTCACTGCGCGGTCTTGCCCGCCTGCTCGACCACATAAGCCTTCACCGTATCGAAGGCATCCGCCGCGTTCGTAAAGCGTCGCGGCGCGAAATACTCTTCGAGCCTCCTCAGAAACTCATCGCGCTGCGCTGCGTCGGCAAACTCGAGCGCGACGCCGCGTTCTCGATCGGGCGCGTCCGTCGGGGTTGCCCGAAATTCGCTGCAGCTCAAGCCCCGCAACCCCGGCAGCGTCGACCAACCCAGCTGGTAAATCATCGGCGGTCTTTTGCCGGAGATCGCAGCAAGTAAAACGCGCCCAGCCCCACGCAAAGCACCACGGCAATGCCGATCACGTCGACCATCAAGTTCACCCGGTACAGGTCGGCGGCCGACGGATCGATCGGCAGTGCCGTCCGCCATTCGCGAAAATCGTGATAGGCACGCGGCAGCCGGAAGCCAGTGACCGCCACCGCCGCGATCAACAATCCCCAGCGAATTGCGTCACGGTAGGACCGACTCGGCGTGTCGCTCAGCGCCATCGCGGCTAGATGTCCAGGTTCACAACTTCCAGCGCATTTTCCTCGATGAACTTGCGGCGCGCCTCGACATTTTCTCCCATCAAGGTGGTGAAAATATCTTCGGCGGCGACGGCGTCCTCGAGCTTGACCTGCAGGAGCGTGCGCGTATCCGCGTTCATCGTGGTTTCCCACAACTGCTCGGCGTTCATTTCGCCCAAGCCTTTAAATCGCGTGATCGTGAAATCCTTCTTGGCATCTTCCACGACGTAGTTCAGCACGTCCTGCGCCCTCTCCTTGACGATCTTTGTGCCATTGTTGGTCACCGTGAAGGGCGGTTTGTTGAATTCTTCGATCAACTTTGTCAGCGAACGCAGCCGCTTGTATTCCGCGGTGGAAGCCAGCGCCCAGTTGATTTTCTGGTTGTGCGGCGGGCCGAACTGAATTTCGTACAAGCTGTGCTCCTCGTCGAAAACAACCTTGCCTTCGAGCTTCAGCTTGGCCTTTTCGACTTCCTTCAGCAGCTTCTCGAGCGGCTTTTTTTCCTCGAAGTCTGTCTTCTTTTCCAGTCCACTTTCGGCTAGCAGTTCGACCAGCGCGGTCTCGCGCAGACGGCGGCCGAGCTTGGCAGTGACGGCTTCATACTCCTGCACGTTCAGCAGGAACTTGGTCAGCCCCGCGCCTTCCAACGAAACGCCCTCTTTGGCTTTCACAACGTGGTCTTCGGTAGCGCGCTTCATCAATTCGTGCTCAAAATCTTCCTGATCCCGGATGTAGCGCTCGCTCTTGCCGCGCTTCACGCGATACAACGGCGGCTGCGCGATGAACACGTGCCCGCGCTCGATCAGCTCCTTCATATGACGGAAGAAGAAGGTGAGCAGCAGCGTCCGGATGTGACTGCCGTCCACGTCGGCGTCGGTCATCAAGATGATCTTGTGATAGCGCAGCTTGCCGGCGTCGAAATCGTCTTTGCCGATGCCGGTGCCTAGCGCCGTGATGATGGCGCGGATTTCTTCGTGGCCCAGCATTTTGTCGTAGCGCGCCTTTTCGACGTTGAGGATCTTGCCTTTGAGCGGCAGGATGGCCTGCGATTTGCGATCGCGGCCCATCTTCGCCGAGCCGCCTGCGGACTCGCCCTCAACGACGAACAGTTCGCAGCGGGAGGGATCGCGCTCCTGGCAATCGGCGAGTTTTCCGGGCAGACCGCTGGAATCCATCGCAGACTTGCGGCGTGTCAGCTCGCGAGCCTTCCGGGCAGCTTCGCGCGCACGCGCGGCCTCAATGCACTTGCCGATGATGCGCCGCGCCACGGTGGAGTGCTTGTCGAACCATTCGCTCAAGCGTTCGTTGACCAATTGCTCGACGTCCCCCTTGATGTCGCTATTGAGTTTGCCTTTGGTCTGGCCTTCAAACTGAGGCTGTGGCAACCGCACGCTGACGACTGCCACCAAGCCTTCGCGAACGTCGTCACCCGTGATGGTGACCTCGTCCTTCTGTTCTTTCAGCATGCCGGCCGAGGAGGCGAAGTTG
>Ga0307471_100001398_pt1 | contig 13147 bp, 10 predicted proteins | sample atmos_gasesAM3C__2_FD_204566 | JGI IMG/M metagenome (GOLD analysis project Ga0307471, IMG submission 204566) | Hardwood forest soil microbial communities from Morgan-Monroe State Forest, Indiana, United States - atmos_gasesAM3C_515 | ecosystem: Environmental > Terrestrial > Soil > Temperate... | reverse complement strand
TGGTGATCATCGCCAGCTTCCGCGCGAGCTTCTGGTATTCGGCGCTTGCGGCGGTGACGCTGATCCTGGGTGCCGCTTACACGCTCTGGCTCGTGAAGCGAGTAGTGTTCGGCCCGGTGTTGAGCCCGCGGGTCGCCGCCCTCGAGGATCTCAACAGCCGCGAGTTCATCGTGCTCGGCGCGCTCGCCGCGGCGGTGCTGCTCGTCGGGGTGTGGCCGGCACCGCTCCTGAAGGTGATCGAGCCCACGGTCCACCACCTCCTGAGCCAGGCCGTCGCCACCAAGCTGTAGAGCACGAAGCCAACGCCGCACCGACGACAAGCATCATGGATCAAACGCTCCAGTACGCATCCAGCCTCGCGCCCGCGATCGCCGAGATCTGGCTGGTGTGCGCCATCTGCCTGCTGCTGCTCATCGAGGTGTTCGCCGGCGTCAACCGCCGTGGCCTCACCGCCACGCTGACGCTGGTGGCGCTAGCCGTCGGCGCGGCGCTGCTCGTGCGCTACGGGCAGGTGCCGCGCCGCACGCTGCTGTTCAACGGCACCTATGCCGCGGATGAGCTCGGTGTGGTGCTGAAGCTCGCCGGGTTCCTGTTCGTCGCAGTGGCGCTGCTCTACTCGCGCGCCTATCTCGAGAACCGCAACATCCAGCGCGGTGAGTACTACGTCCTGGCGCTGACTGCGCTGCTCGGGATCTTCGTACTGGTGTCCGCCAACAGCCTGGTGACGGTGTACCTCGGGGTGGAGCTGCTCGCGCTCTCGGTGTACGCGATGGTGGCCTTCGACCGCGACTCGGGCGTGAGCGCCGAGTCGGCCATGAAGTACTTCGTGCTCGGCGCCATCGCCTCGGGCACGCTGCTCTACGGCATGTCGCTCATCTACGGACTCACCGGCACGCTCGATCTCACCGAGATCGCCGCACGGCTGCACCCGCCGCTTAGCCCCGGCGTGGTCCTCGGTCTCACCTTCATCGTCGTGGCGGTCGCCTTCAAGCTCGGCGCCGTGCCCTTTCACATGTGGCTGCCGGATGTCTACGAGGGTGCGCCCACGAGCGTCACGCTCTTCGTGAGCACGGTGCCGAAGATCGGCTACTTTGCCCTCGCGCTGCGGCTGCTCGCGCAGGCGCTCGCCGGCACCGAGGCCGAATGGACCCAGATGCTCGCGGCGCTTGCCGTACTGACGCTCATCGTCGGCAACGTGGTCGCGATCGTGCAGACCAATCTCAAGCGCATGCTGGCCTATTCGGCCATTGCCAACGTGGGCTTCATCCTGCTCGGATTCGTCGCCGGCACTGCCGATGGCTACGCCGCGGCGCTCTACTACACGCTCCAGTACGTGCTGGTGGTGCTCGGCTCCTTCGGCGTCATCCTGCTCGCGAGCGCCAAGGGCTTCGAGGCGGACCGGCTCGATGATTACAAGGGCCTCCAGCAGCGCGATCCGCTGCTCGCCGCCGCCATGATGGTGCTGATGTTCTCCACCGCCGGCGTACCGCCCTTCATCGGCTTCTGGGCGAAGCTGCGCATCTTCCAGGCGCTGTGGGAAACCAACCACCTGTGGCTGGTGGTGCTCGCCGCTGCGATGTCGGTGGTGGGCGCGTACTACTACCTGCGCGTCATCAAGCTGATGTACTTCGACGAGCCCGTCGCCGAGCCGCCGCCGGCCGCGCGCGAAGCAGGGGTGCGCCTCGCACTCGGCATGAACGCCGCGGCAGTGCTGGGGCTGGGACTCTTGCCGGGCCCGTTACTCGACCTGTGCGCGCGGCTGATTCACTGATGCGGGGAACGGCATGGGTCTGGCTGGCGGGCGCGCTTGCCCTCACCGCCCTGAGCACCGCGGTGCAGGCGGCGCCGCAGTACCGCATCGCTCACGAGGTGAGCCTGCCGGGAGATGGCGGCTGGGATGATCTGACCTTCGATGACGGTGGCCACCGGCTCTTCATTGCCCACGGCACGCAGGTGCAGGTCGTGGACACCGACAAGCTGACCCTCGCCGGCAGCATCGCCGATACGCCGGGGGTGCACGGCATCGCGCTCGCCACGGACGTCGGCCACGGCTACATCAGCGCCGGCCGCAGCGGCACGATCGTCGTGTTCGACCTGAAAACTCTGGCGCGGCTGAAGGAAATCAAGGCGACGGGCGAGAACCCCGACGCCATCATCTACGACTCGGCCACCCACCGGGTATTCAGCTTCAACGGCCGCGGGCGCAATGCCACCGTGGTCGATGTGAAGACCGACGAGGTGATCGGCACCATTCCCCTCGATGCCAAGCCGGAATTCGCGGTCAGCGACGGCAAGGGCCTGGTCTATGTAAACCTCGAGGACAAAAGCAGCATCGCGCGCATCGACACGCAGCACATGAAGGTGAGCGCGGTGTGGCCCGTGAAGGGCTGCGAGGAGCCCTCCGGGCTCGCCATCGATCTCACCGGGCAGCGTCTGTTCGCCGGCTGCGCCAACAAGGTGATGGCGGTGGTCGATGCGAAATCGGGCCGCACCCTCGGCACGGCACCGATCGGCGGCGGTGTCGATGGCGCGAAGTACGACTCCGGGACGCATCTCGCCTTCGCCTCCTGCGGCGAAGGGGTGCTGACGGTCGTGGCGACGGGCGAGGGCGGGGCGCCCGAGGTTGCGCAGTCGCTCGCGACGCAGCGTGGCGCGCGCACCATGGCGCTCGATGAGCACTCCCATCGGGTCTTCACGGTGACAGCAGAGCTCGGGCCGCCACCCGCCGCGACAGCCGAGAATCCGCATCCGAGGCCCGCGATTCAGCCCGGCACTTTCCGGCTGCTGGTGGTCGCGCCGGCGAACCTCACCCAGTGACGGCGGGCCCCTGCGCCGGCGTCGCGGCGTTCCTTGTCACGGCGGGCTGGTGTGCCGCGTCCGCGGCGGGCGCAGACGCCGCAGGCGCCTCCAACGCGCTGGCGCGCGACCTGCTGGCGCAGCTGATCGCCATCAATACCACGGACACCCCGCGCGGCAACGTCACCACGGCCGCCGAAGCCATGGCACAGCGGCTGCGCGCCGCGGGCTTCGCTGCCGAGGATATCCGGGTACTCGGCCCGAGCGAGCGCAAGAAGAACCTGGTGGTGCGCCTGCGGGGCACGGGCGCGAGCAAGCCGCTGCTTCTCATCGGGCACCTCGATGTGGTCGAGGCGCGGCGCGAGGACTGGAGCACCGATCCCTTCCAGATGGTGGAGATAGACGGCGACTTCTACGGCCGCGGCACGCTCGACATGAAGGGGCCGGACGCCATCATGCTGGCGTCCCTCATCCGGCTCAGGCAGGAGGGGTTCAGGCCCGCACGCGACGTCATCCTCGCGCTCACCGCGGACGAGGAGGGCGGCGGAGCCAACGGCGTGCAGTGGCTGCTGCAGCATCACCGCGAGCTCATCGATGCGCAGTTCGCGCTGAGCGGTGATGACTATTCGGTGCTGACCGAAAATGGCCGGCCGCGTTTCTTCAAACTGGTCGCGAGCGAGAAGGTCTACGCGGACTTTCAGCTTCGCGTGACCAACAAGGGCGGTCACAGCTCCGTGCCCGTACCGGACAATGCCATCTACATCCTGACCCGCGGTCTCGACCGTCTCGCCGCGTACGAGTTCCCCTTCGAGCTCAATGCGGTCACCCGCGAATACTATCGGCGCCTGGCGGACATCGAGTCCGGGCAGCGCTCGGCAGATATGCGGGCCATTCTGCGCGATCCCCCCGGCGGAGCGGCGCTCGAGCGGCTGGCGCAGGACCCGGTCGAGCGCTCGATCACGCACACGACCTGCGTCGCCACGAGGCTCGATGCGGGGCACGCCAACAACGCGTTGCCGCAGCGTGCACAGGCGCTGGTCAACTGCCGCATCCTCCCCGGACACTCGCCCGAGGAAGTGCGTCAGCGCCTCGTGCAGGTGCTGGCCGATCCGGCCATCGTGGTGAGCTACCTGGCGAGCGATGGGACGCTGCTCGATCAGGCACCGGCGGAGCGCGGCTTTGCGCCCCCGCCGCTGCTGCCCGAGATGCTGAATCCGCTCGACCGGCTGGTCGCGGAGACCTGGCCGGGGCTGAAGGTCATTCCTTCCATGTCCGCCGGCTCCTCCGACGCCACGCACACGAGCGCCGCGGGCCTCCCCACCTACACGTTCTCGCCCCTGAGCGTCGATCCCAACGATGACCGCGAGCACGGGCGCGATGAGCGCATCAGCGTTGCCTCGTTCTATCAGGCCAACGAGTTCTTCTATCGCTATCTGCGGACCGTCACCGCACGCTGAGCCCGCCCCTGAGAGGAGACCACATGACTTCGCGCGCTCGCCGCCTCCGACTCGCCGCTCTGCTCACTGCGCTCACCGGCGCAGCGCTCGCCGCCTCCGCTGCCGCCGCGGATCGCGCCATCATGAGCGGGCAGGCGGCGGATGCCCTGGCGCGCGAGCTCTACCGGGAGTTGATCGAGATCAACACCACCGACTCGGCGGGAAGCGTCACGGCCGCATCCGAAGCCATGGCCAGACACTTTCGCGCCGCCGGATTCCCCGACGCTGATGTGAGCGTGCTCGGCCCCGAGGAGCGCAAGAAGAACCTCGTCGTACGCCTGCGCGGCACGGGTAAGCACCGGCCGGTGCTTCTCATCGGGCATCTCGATGTGGTCGAGGCACGGCGTGAGGACTGGAGCACCGATCCCTTCAGGCTCATCGAGAAGGACGGCTACTTTTACGGTCGCGGCACGCTCGACATGAAAAGCGGCGACGCCATCATGGCGGCAGCGCTCCTGCGCCTGCACCAGGATGGGTACCGCGGCAGCCGCGACCTCATTCTCGCGCTCACCGCGGACGAGGAGGGGGGCTGCTGCGACGGCGTCGAGTGGCTCGTCCGCAACCATCGCGAGCTCATCGACGCGGAGTTCGCTCTCAACCACGATGGCATCGTCGGCTACTCGATCAGCTCCGAGCACGGCGTGCCGCAGGAGTTCGCCTTCAGCGCGACGGAGAAAACCTACGGCGACTACCAGCTCACCGTGACCAACAGGGGTGGCCACAGCTCGCTGCCACGGTCCGACAACGCCATCTACCAGCTCGCCGAGGGGCTGCTGCGCATCGGCCAATACTCCTTCCCCATCGAGCTCAATGACGTCACGCGTGCCTACTTCGAGCGCATGGCGGGGGTGCGCGGCGGCCAGCTGGCCGCCGACATGCGCGCCATCACGCGCTCACCGGTCGATGCGGCGGCCGTGGCGCGCCTGGCGCACGAGCCCGACCTCAACTCCCTGATGCGCACCACCTGCGTCGCCACGCGACTCGAGGGTGGGCACGCCAACAACGCCCTGCCGCAGCGCGCCCAGGCGGTGGTGAACTGCCGCATCCTGCCCGGGCACTCCAAGGAGGAAGTGCGCCAGGAGCTCATGCGCGTGATGGGCGATCCCGCCATTACCGTGCGGTACCTGGCCGATGACGGCTCGGTCTCGGACACCGCGCCCGAGCCGCGCGCGCAGTCGCCTTCGCCGCTGCTACCGCAGGTGCTCAAGCCGCTCGAGAGCACGGTGGCCGCGAGCTGGCCCGGGCTGCCGGTCGTGCCTTTCATGAATGCCAGCGCCAGCGACGGGTTCTACACGCGCGCGGCGGGAATTCCCACCTACGGAGTGGCCGGCATCGCCGTCGATCGCGATGACATTCACGCGCACGGGCGCGATGAGCGCGTTCGAGTCGATGCGTTTTACCGCGGTAACGAGTTCTTCTACCAATACCTGAAGACGCTCACGGCCCGCTGACGGGGGCAGCTTTGCATGGTCCCCTGACATCGAGGGCAGCGCCGCCCGCTTCGCTTACGACATGCGCCGCGAAATGGCGATGGCAGCGATCGCCACGATCGCGATGTTGAGAATCCACCAGAGGATCTGCTTGTGACTGCTGCTCACCACGGCCGCGGCGCCTGAGCCTGCGGGGCCAGCTCCACCCGTAGAGGGCGCGAGGCGGCCGCTCAGGACCTCGTGGATGCCATCGTGCCCGACGGTGACAGCGATCGACTTCCCCGCGTCCTGCGTTCCCGCGGGGCGCGCCACGAACCAGCTGCCGTCGGGGCGCGCCGTCGCCGGCTCGCTCTTCCCATCGATGGTCACCGAAAGGTCGTTCACGACGAGCGCTGCTTGACCCGTGGCGCGCTGCACCCGCAGCGTGAGTCCACCGGTTGCCGGTGCAGCCTCGAGCGTGATGAGGGCGGAGTGCGCCAGCGGTGCGGGGGGCGGCGCCGCAGGTTGCGCGAGGGCGGCACCCAGGGCGAAAGCGGAGGCGGTCAGCGTGAGGCAGAGGCGGCTGCAGGCAGTCGGCACCCGCGCGATGTTAGCACCGGACGAGCGCAGCGCCGTATTGGACATTATAGTGCCGCTATCGAAGCGGGAGTGCCTGCATCATGGACCGCGCCGTCGAGCCGACCCTCACCGTCGCACCGCGCTACCAGAGCGGTTTCGGCAATCACTTCGCCACCGAAGCATTGTCCGGCGCACTGCCGCAGGGGCGTAACTCCCCGCAGCGGCCACCCTACGGACTCTACGCGGAGCAACTCTCGGGGACCGCCTTCACCGCGCCGCGCCATGGCAATCGGCGCAGCTGGCTCTACCGGATCCGGCCGGCGGCGGTGCACGGGAGCTTTCGCCGGACCGACGACGGGCGGATCAGCAGCAACTTCACCGAGTGCGAGCCCTCGCCGAACCAGCTGCGCTGGTCGCCGCCACCGCTGCCGCGGGAGCCTACCGACTTTCTCGCCGGACTCGCGACGCTCGGGGGCAATGGCTCACCGGATGCGCAGACGGGTTGCGGCATCCACTGGTACGTGGCGAATCGCTCCATGCAGGATCGCTTCTTCTACGACGCCGACGGCGAGCTGCTCATCGTGCCGCAGCAGGGCGGCCTGCGGCTCGCCACCGAGCTCGGGGTGCTCGAGGTGCAGCCGCTCGAAATCGCGGTCATCCCCCGCGGACTGCGGTTTCGCGTCGAGCTGCTCGATGGGGCGGCGCGCGGCTACGTGTGCGAGAACTTCGGCGCGCCGCTGCGGCTGCCGGATCTCGGGCCCATCGGCTCGAACGGACTCGCCAACCCGCGCGACTTCCAGGCACCCGTCGCCTGGTACGAGGACCGCTCCGGGGACTTCGAGCTGCTGGCGAAATTTGCCGGCCACCTGTGGTCGGCACGCATCGATCATTCCCCGCTCGATGTGGTTGCCTGGCACGGCAACAATGCGCCATATCGCTACGATCTGCGGCGGTTCAACACCATCGGCTCGATCAGCTACGATCACCCCGACCCCTCGATCTTCCTCGTGCTGCAATCGGTCAGCGACACCGCCGGCGTCGATGCGCTCGACTTCGTGATCTTCCCGCCGCGCTGGCTGGTGATGGAGAACACTTTCCGGCCGCCCTGGTTCCATCGCAACATCGCGAGCGAGTTCATGGGGCTCATCGAGGGCGTCTACGATGCGAAGGCCGAGGGGTTCGCCCCCGGCGGCGCTTCGCTTCACAACTGCATGAGCGGCCACGGACCCGATGCCGCCACCTGGGAGAAGGCGACAGCGGCCGATACTTCCCGGCCTGCGGCGATCACCAACACCATGGCCTTCATGTTCGAGACGCGCGTGGTGATCCGGCCGACGCGCTATGCGCTCGAGACTCCGCTCCTGCAGCGGGACTACGGGCGCGTGTGGCAGGACCTGCGCAGACAGTTCGCGCCGCCTTCCGCGGACGCTCACACCGGTGCCGTGCCGCAGGCGTCGGGGCGCAGCGGGCGCGCCTCCCCCAGGACGCGAATTCGCAAGCGATCGCGCCGGTGAGCACTCTCAACGCGACGCATGACCCGGCGCTGCGGAGCTGGGTGGAAAGCGCCAATGCCGCGGGCACGGATTTCCCGGTGCAGAACCTGCCGTTCGCCGCCTTCCGGCGCGCGGGCAGCGCCGAGAGCTTTCGCGGTGGCGTAGCGATCGGCGATTCGGTGCTCGATCTCGGCGCATTGCACGCCCTCGGGCTCTTCGATGGACTTGCCCGTGAGGCGCTCGCGCTGTGCACCAGGCCGGCACTGAACGACTTCATGGCCGCGGGTCATCAGGCATCCGGTGCGCTGCGCGGGGCGCTCTCGGCGGCGTTGCGCGGCGGCTCGCCACTCGCGGCGCGCCTGCGACCGCTGCTGATTCTGCAGTCCGCGGCCGAATACCGTGTCGCGGCGCGCGTAGGCGACTTCACCGATTTCTACGCCTCGATCCATCATGCGACGGCCGTGGGACGGCTTTTCCGGCCCGACAATCCGCTCCTGCCCAACTACAAGTGGGTGCCGATCGCCTATCACGGGCGTGCCTCCTCGGTGCGTGTCTCCGGCGAATCGTTTGCGCGTCCGCACGGGCAGGTGCTGCCGCCGGGTGCCACGCGACCCGAGCTCGCCGCCACGCGCCGCCTCGACTATGAGCTCGAGGTCGGCATGTTCGTCGGTCGTCCAAATCTCCCCGGCAGCCGCGTGCCGCTGGCCGAGGCGGAGGAGCATGTCTTTGGCCTTTGCCTGTTGAATGACTGGTCGGCCCGCGACGTGCAGGCCTGGGAGTACCAGCCACTCGGGCCATTCCTCGCCAAGAACTTCGCGACCACGGTGTCGCCCTGGGTGGTGACACTGGAGGCGCTCGCCCCGTTTCGCGTGCCCTGGGTGCGCCCCGCGGAGGAGCCGCCGCCGCTCGCCTACCTCGATGACCCCGCGCAGCATCGCGAGGGCGCACTCGACATACAGCTCGAGGTGTGGCTCGACACCGCACGCATGCGCGCGCAGGGCCTTATGCCGCAGCGCCTGTCACACAGCTCCTTCCGCGACTCCTGGTGGACCGTGGCGCAGATGCTCACGCATCACACCGTGAACGGCTGCAACCTCGAGGCGGGCGACCTCATCGGGAGCGGCACGCAGTCGGGCCCGGCAGCCTCCGCGGCGGGCTCTCTCCTCGAGCTCACCGCGGGCGGACGAGCGCCGCTCGCTCTCAGCGGCGGGGAGACGCGCACCTTCCTCGAGGACGGCGACCGCGTGATGCTGCGTGGCTGGTGCGAGCGCGCGCCATACCCGCGCGTCGGCTTTGGCGAGGCCGCAGCGACCGTACTGCCGGCGCTGCCCGGGTGAAGACCTACCGCTACTACGACCTCATACTCGGGGCTTACGTGTGCGTCGTCCTGTGTGCCAATCTCATTGGCGCTGCAAAGGTGACGACCGTACAGGTGCCGGGGTGGGGACCGCTGACCTTCATGGCCGGCGTGCTGTTCTTCCCCATCTCCTACTTCTTCGGCGACATCCTCACCGAGGTCTACGGCTACGCGCGCGACCGGCGCGTGGTGTGGAGCGGGTTCGCCGCGCTCGCATTCGCTTCCGTGATGTCGGTCGTGATCGTGCACCTGCCGCCCGCGGATTTCTGGCGTCCGCAGCAGCCGGCCGTCGAGGCGATGTTCGGCAATACCCCGCGCATCGCCTGGGGCTCGATGGTGGCTTTCTGGTGCGGCTCGTTCGTCAACAGCTACGTGCTGGCGAAGATGAAGCTGCTGACGGGCGGGCGCTGGCTGTGGACGCGCACCATCGGCTCGACGCTCTGCGGCGAGCTCGTCGATTCGGCGCTCTTCTATACCATCGCCTTCGCGGGGCTGTGGCCGACCGCGCAGCTGATCACCGTCACCCTGACACAGTACGTGCTGAAGTCGGCGTGGGAGGTGCTGGCCACTCCCGCCACCTACTGGATCGTCGGCTTCCTCAAGCGCGCCGAGCAGGAGGACTACTACGATCGCGACACCGACTTTACGCCGTTCTCGTTGCGCGCCTGAGGCGCTTGCCTGCGCGTGTGCGGCGGCGCCGGGCGCAAAAAAGGGCGGGAGCGCAGTGCGCGGCGCTCCCGCCCTTCAGCTGCAAACCGTTTACTTGCCGATCTGCTTGCTGACCTGGTTTTCCTGCTGGTTGAGCGCGCGCTGCTCGGCCTTGGTGATGTGGCCGCCGTTGGTGCTCGCCATGGTGCGCTCTTCCTGGCGAATGGCATGATCCTCGGCGTGCAGCTTCTGCGCCTGCGCCTTGGTGATCTCGCCCTCGCGGCGCTCGGTGTTGATGCGCTTGCTCTGATGCGCGAGACGGTGGTTCACCTCCGTGCGGCGCGGATGGTCTTTCTGCCACTGCGTCTCATCGGCCAGCGCAGTGCTCGCAAGGCCCGCGAGCGCCACGGTGGCAACAGCGGCCGTCACGGCGGTACGAATGGACTTGAACATGGGTGTCTCCTCCTGAAAGGCTGTTTTGAGTGGTCGCCATTGAGCCGGAACGTCCGGCTGCTGGACGTTAACAACGTCGCAGCTTCAGGAACGCCGACCTTTGTGACGGAAAGTTAACCAACAGCTGAATGTGAACTGAGTCACATCGTCGCGCGCTGCCGACACGGGTCCGGAAAGGCTCATCGAGCGTACCCGTTCGACAATCATCAGCAACGGACATTTCGAGACGAGCGGCAACAAGCACGCCGGTCCGCTCGAACACGATTTGGGGTTGCTTACCTTTACAGCGCTATGACGCTGCACGGGCTATGCCGTGTAACGCAACGAACAGGCGATCGACCCAGCAAACACGATCGCCAATCGCTCGTCTCGCTTTTAGCGGGAGTGTCGTCGAGCTTGCGGACGCTGCGCGCCCGCGGTTCCGCGAGATGCGATCGGGCTCAGGCGATCGCGCGCACGGCGCGCAGCGCCGCCTCAACCTGGTCCTCGTCATTGACCAGACTCGGGGCCAGGCGCGGGAATGACAACTTGTAAGGCGAGCTGGAGGCGATCACCTTACGCTCGAGCAGCCGATGCACCGTCTCCCCGGTCGTCTGTCCTTCGACCTGGAAACAGATGATGCCCGCCGACAGCTTTGGGTCGCGCGGGGTGAGTACCTTCACCTTCGGAATGCCGGCGAGTCCCTCCTTGCATTGACTGTTGAGGGCTGCGACGCGCTCGGCGACGCGCTTGCGCCCGATGCGGCCGTGGAACTCGAAGGCTTCCGCCATCGCCCACTGGTGCTCAAACGCCTTGAAGCCGCCGGGAGAAACCCACGCCGCCTGCGTGGGCGGCTTCGGCGGCTGCTGCTCTTCCCAGGCCGTGAAGGGCTCGGGGCTATACATGGTGGGGATAGTGGGTCGCAGCAAACCCCAGTTCTTCGCGGGCGCCCAAATGATGCCGGTGCCCCGCGGCGCGAAGATCCACTTGTGGGTGCCGGCTGCGGCAAAGTCGCAGCCGAGCTGCGCGAGCGCTTCCTCCTGGTTGCCGAAACCATGCACGGCGTCCAGCACAACGAGCAGGCGCTCGTGCTCGTCGCGACTGCGATTGGCATCGGCCACGACCTGCGTCAGCGTGCGTACCGGCAACCTGACGCCGCTACACGAGTGCACCCAGGTAAGTCCGATGATGCGGGTGTGCGGGCCGATGGCGCGCTTGAGCCGTTCCGCCATCTCATCGGCCGAGGCCGCGGCGGGCGCATCGTAGAGGGCGACGTGGCGTATGCTCGCGCCGCTGCGTTCCGCGGCGAGCCGCAAGGCCTCATGATGCACGTAGTGGTCGTGAGTCGTGGTTAGAATTTCGTCGTCCGTTTTGAGCGTAAGGCCGTTGTAGATGAGCGCGAGGCCCTGCGTCGTGCTGTCGGTCAGCGCCACCTCCTGCGGCCGCCCGCCAATGTAATCCGCGGCCGCACGCCGCACATGTTCCGGCCGGGTTTCCTCCTGCGCTCCCCGGAGGAACGCCTCAAACCCCATGCCCTGCTCGACCGTGGCAAAAGGGTTGGCATCGAGCATGCGCCGGTAGCGTTCGATTGCCGCGCGCACCGGGCGCGGGTGCGACACGATGTAAAATTGCGAGAAATGCAGCCACTCGGGCGAGAGATCGAACTCGGCGCGCACCGCCGCCCAGTCGGAGTAATCCCTGGCGACCTCTGGCGCGGCGGGCTGTGACGCGGCGGCACGCGTCGCGGTGCTTGCGAGGAAAGACCAGCCGACGGAGGCGACGAAGTCGCGGCGGTTGAGTGTCATCGCAGCTCCCCTCAAATTCGTTCGAATCGCGTCAAGCGTGGATTCTACTCCGCGGCGGCCCCCCGTCATTTGCACGAGCAGCCGCATGGGAGTGCTGCTTGGCGTGCGCATCATCGAGATCGGGCGCAACACCACCGCCACGATCACACGGCGATAGCGGTGAACATGGTCTTCTGAATGGAGGGTGAACAACGCAGCTTCCAGGCCCGACGCTGCCCGCTTGAAACGCCCCCATCCAGAGGGGGGCGGTTATGACAGTGGTCAACACCCCTTGCGTGACTGCGTTTTAATGACTGCGAGCTTGAACGGCGGCGGCGGCTGGGCGTCTAATCAATTGCCGGCCGGCGCCCCGAGAATTGAGCTCTGTACGAAACGGGGTGATGAGCTGTGACCAAGGCGAACGTCAACGTGACCGCAACCGCAAGATATGTCATGCGCACCGTCGGTGCCCTGCTGATCGGGGTGTCGATCGCGGCCGCTCCGCCTCTGGCCTATGCGCAGCACGGCGGCGGCGGCGGTGGGGGCGGGGGCGGCGGCCATGCAGCCGGCGGTGGCGGCGGCCACTTCGGCGGGGGCGGACATGCCCTGGGCGGAGGCGCGCACTTCGGAGGTTTCGGCGGCGGTCATTACGTTGGCGGGGGCGGCTACCACGGCGGCTACGCCGGTGGCGGGCATGCTTTCGCGGCTCCGCACTATGGCGTTGCCGGCCATAACTACGGCGGTAACTACGGCGGTCGATATTTCGCACCTACGGGTCACGGAGTCACCTATACGGGGGCGCACGTTGCCCGCTCGGGCTTCGTCGCCCGGCCCGGCGCGGTTGCCCCGCATCCAGGGCATCCAGGGGTGGGTGCTCCCGCGGGGAACTACTACTGGCACGGTGGACATGCCTGGGCCGGCGGCTACTGGCACGGCGGTTACTGGCCGCATTGCTGGTACTACCCGGGTTGGGCCTGGTACCTGCCGGTGCTCCCGATCGGTTATGCCACATACTGGTGGGGCGGGGTGCCGTACTACTACTGGAACAGCCTCTACTACACCTGGAGTCCGGCCCAGAGCGGTTACGTGGTGACTGATCCACCGCCGGTCGAGGAGAGCGAGGGCAGCGCGGACACGAACGGCGGCTACGAGC
>Ga0307471_100001397_pt1 | contig 13151 bp, 8 predicted proteins | sample atmos_gasesAM3C__2_FD_204566 | JGI IMG/M metagenome (GOLD analysis project Ga0307471, IMG submission 204566) | Hardwood forest soil microbial communities from Morgan-Monroe State Forest, Indiana, United States - atmos_gasesAM3C_515 | ecosystem: Environmental > Terrestrial > Soil > Temperate... | reverse complement strand
ACCACTCGTAGACGGGAACACCGAATCCTTGCTTCCTGCGGTCGATAAGCTCGTCAGGGATCAACCCGCGCACGGCGCGCTTCAGAATATGTTTCAACGTGCCATGACGGGTTTTGACGGATTCGGGGATACTCATAGCGAGTTCAACGAACTTGTGATCGAGGAAGGGAACCCGTGCTTCAAGACCGACGCCCATACTCATCTTGTCAACTCGCATCAGCAGCAACTCGGGTAGCCGCATGTTAAGGTCAAGGTAAGTCATCCAAGGCAAGGTGGATTTCTGCCAAGCCTTGTCCTCGAATCGCTGCCGTATTGGGCGCACCGCCTCCCAAGAACTGAACCCGGCAAAGCTGCGACGGAGGCGAGGGGACAACAGAGACTGCTTGTGAGTTTCCGTAAAGGCTTCGGCCCCACCCCAAAAGACCGGCAAGTGCTCGATGTTTCTACGCAGCCACTCATACTCCATGCCGTCTTGCCGTCCGGCGAACCGCAAGCCAGTCAAACCGAACGTCTTCAGTACGTTCGGCACGGGCAGGTTTCCCCAGGACTGAACCCGAAGACGAATTTTCCAGGAAGGGTACCCCCAAAACAATTCGTCCGAGCCTTCACCCACCTGGCAGACGACTACTCCGTTGTCTCTCGCTAGCTTGGACAGGTAATACACCGGTACGCAGACCGGATCAGCGATCGGTTCGTCTTGAAGAAATACCATTTTTGGCAGGAAGTCGAGTAGATCCTGCTGAGTGAGAAGCCGTTCATGATATTCAGCTTTCGCAACACCAGCCATCAGGCGGGCATAGTGAAGTTCGTTTTGGTAGGATTTGTATTCCCCGTCGTAGCCAATGCTGAAGCATTTGACCGGTCCGGTTTCACCTTCAGAAAACAGCGCGGTGTTGACGCTCGAGTCGATGCCGCCCGACAGGAACACCCCTACTGGGACGTCGCTGATCTTGCGAAGCCTGACGGAGGTCCGCAACTCTCCTACGATTTTCTCCGCAATTTCTCTTTCTGGTACGCCGGCCAACGGCTCAGTGTGATCCAAAACATCCCAATAGCACGACTGATCGATGCTCCCGTCCCCTCGGACGCGCATCCACGTTCCTCCAGGAAGCTTGCCGACTCCACGGAAGAGCGTCATGGGGGCGGGAGTGGTTAGGAAGGAAAGGAAGTGATACAAGGCCTCTTCGTCAATAGCTCGCTCCTGATCGGGGTCCTGCAATAAGGCCTTGATCTCGGAAGCGAACGTGATGCGCCCGTGATGCACGGAGTAATAAAGAGGTTTGATGCCGATACGATCTCGAACAAGCCAGAGTTCGCGTCTCCGGGTGTCCCAAAGCGCGATCGCAAACATGCCGCGAAAACGCTGAATACAGTCGATGCCCCACTGTTCGAATGCGTGCAGAATGACTTCAGTATCGGAATGGTCTGTTTTCCAGCGGTGGCAGCCCAGTTCCTGCAACTCGCGGCGGATGTCGGCGTGATTGTAAATCTCCCCGTTGAACACAACCCACAAGCTGTCGTCTTCGTTGCTCATCGGTTGGGAAGCCGTTTCGGCAAGATCGATAATCGACAACCGTCGATGTCCCAACCCAACTCGCCGAGCCGGCGAAATCCATGTGCCTGCGCCATCGGGACCGCGGTGCGCGATGGTCTCGATCATGCGCTCCAGGTAGGCGGTATCCACCCGAAACCGACTGTCACTGAAGGTGAGGACACCAGCTATGCCGCACATTGGAGTTCGAGTACAACCATCACGAAGTGGCCCGCCGCAGAACGAAATACCAAGAACTAGCGAACACCATTGGAAGTTTGTCGGCGATTCGTGCGTTCCATTCGATAAAACGGCGCGAACGAGCAAGACTGTGGCAAACCATTGGTCCGCAAACAAGGCTGCCGGCGGACTCGTCGACGATGATCAAGGAGCACTGCTCAAACAGTCGCCTCAACCGCCCCCGCCTGAAGAACTGCACGTGTCCGCATTTATCATTGTCGGTAGCCGCGCTTTGCAGTCGAGGGCTGCAGGCCGATGAAGCGCCGATTCTGAACAGGCGCTTAAGCAGGTCGATGGCACTTTGCAGACGGAAGATGCGAAAGATGAACGAATCTATCTCGAACTCGCCATATCCATTCGGAACCGTGATCAAAACGATGCCGTCTGGTTGCAAATGCTTCAAGCTGGCCAGCAGCAATGCTTCGGGGTCGAACACGTGTTCGAGTACTTCGGAAAGAATAATCACGTCGAACAGAGCCGACGGGAGACCGTCAACCGTGCCGGCGATGAAACGTGCGTTGGGCATCGCATCCGACAACCTTCGCGCGTGTTCGATCGAGGGCAAGTGGAAATCGAGACCAGTTACGTCAAAACCACGACGGGCTAAGGGCAATGCTACCAGCGATCCATTGCCGCAACCCAGGTCGAGCACACGAACGGATGTGGGCTCCCACAGGGGAAATGTCTTCGCAATTGCTCCTGCGATGAAGCGCAAACGTTTGCGGTAGCCCCATGGATTCTCTTCCATTTCCCCATCGCAAGGTGGGGCCATCGCCCGACCCTCTTCGGACGGTGTCAAACCTGCGAATGTGGTTTGCATCGGGCTGGACTCGTTCGTAGCTTCAGGAACGCGACTCATACGGTCACTGTGCTGACATCTAGAGAGCGCAACTTCAGCCCGATACCGCGGATTACTCGCAAAATAAAGAAGAAGGCTAAGAAGTAAGAAAGGGATGAAACCGCTGAGGCGCCCGCGATTCCATAGCGGGGAATGGCCCAAAAGTTCAGGCCGATGTTGAAGATGGTACATAGACCCCAAATGATCACCACGCTTTTGGGGTACCCGATACTGTTCAGGAACTGCACAGCCACCGTATTCATCCCCAGAAATAGCATCCCGGGCATCAGCAAAACGAAGGCCTGCGAGGTTGGCAAGAAAGCGCCGCCGAACAGGAGCCGAACCACAGGTTTCGCTAGGAACGCAGCTGCAGTTAGAATCGGCAGCAATAGTCCCACTGTTGCCCAGACTGCCTTGTACGTCAATCGGAGCTTGGGACCGATTTCCTTCATGGCTGAAAGCTTGGGGAAAAGAATCGTGCCGACGATAGCAGCTATTACGGAAACATAGTCTGCCATCGACGCGGCGATTGAGTAGTACCCAGCCTGCTCTGCGCCTCGCATATGCTCAACCATGAAAAGATCCGCACGGAGCACGAGAAAGGCAAAGAACGCCGCTAGGTAGGCCTTGATCGCATAGCGAATGCTTCCGCGAAACAACGGCAGGGACACTGATGGCCTTGCTCCGTCCGGCCCTACCAGCCTGCACCACATCCACATGCAGGTCACGATTAAGGTGACAACACCGGCTGCCAAAAAGCTGGCCACACCGCCCAGACCGATCCAAGCCATTGCCCCAATGAGCACCAATGGAAGGACTCTGCTGACCATTTCAAACAAGTTGTACCCACGCACATCGTGGAGCCCCAGCATCAGGCTCTGTATTAGCAGGTATGCCAGTCCGAATGGAATCCAAATCAGTGCCAGAAACAGCGCGGAGCCGTGAAGAGAAATGAGATTAGGGTACAGCAGGAAGATAACCGCGAGAAAAATGGCTAGCATCCCCCCAACCCCAAAGCTTACCGCGATGCTATTTCCTGCCAGTCGATCCAGCAAGGCTGGATCTCGGGCAACGTGATACACGTTTGCGGTATGCATGCCCAGATTCCCGAATTGCACGCCGAGCATGCCGGTGGCAGCCCCCACAGCATACAATCCGCGTCCTTCAGGACCGAGAATCCGAGCTACTATCACCGTGGTAGCCAGTCCGAAACCCATGAGCACAATCCTGGTAGCATAGGTTTCCATTACCTTGCGCACAAAGTCTGACGAAGGTGCGACGTACGAGGTCGGGGACGCTTCAATCTGGAAATCTTCGATTCGGTACACTCCTGGCTCTGCGACTGGTGGGCCCATAGAGAAACATTGTCGCATAATAAAGTCGCGGCAAATGTTGGACATCCGCTACGAAGGTTTATGGCCTCTCGCCTTTAGCGACCAAGAACCAACCGAAAAGAGGGGACAAACCCTCCCAAGGATTGCATTGATATTTCCTGATCGTCAAATGGGCCGGGACGAATAGCCTTCGAAGCGACCTTCCCGTGTGCAGATCAATATGTACCGGGTCCCGGCTATTCTCAACCCAGACCTTCCAGTCCTTTCCTTTGCGTAGCAACAGCCAAAGCGCGTCATAGGAAATCAAGGCATATACATGAACGTTAAATCGCCCACCGGGCCGGAGAACTCGGAAGATTTCTTCCACGATCTCTCGAGGGTGATCGCTGTGGTGGAGGACACCGTGCGAATAAACATAGTCAAAGGAGGCGTCACAGAACGGTAGATTCCTTGCGTCACCGTGCACGACTGTGGCTAGGCTGCCTACTCGCTGACGAGCTAGTTCCAAGTGTCTCGGAGTGATATCGACGCCGGTGGCCAGCGCTCCGTGCTTGGCAAACTGCAAGAGATCACAGCCAGTGCCGCAGCCCACCTCCAGCACACGGTCACCCTGGTGGTGGTGAAACTCGGCGGCTTCACAAAGCCATGGGTAGATGCCATAGCGTTCCTCTTCCGAGAGATAGAGAGGTGTTGCATCCCAATGCTGGACCGCAAGATCCGTAGCTGACGTTCCCATCTCCAACCCACCCTTCATGCCTTCAGCCCAGGTGACCACATATGCTGCGAGCCCCTAAATCACCCCTGTGCTAGCTGTATGGGCCAGTTCTCCCGCGCTGCCCCGGCTACGGACACGAGTCAAAACCCGGTTTGCATTGTGCTGCCAAGTGTGTCCCGCCAAAATAGACTCGCGTGCATTCTCGCCTAGACGTTTGCGTAAATCTGGATCACGAGCCAGAAGAATGATTGCAGACGCTAGTTCGGGGACGTTTCCTGGTTCGACTAACCAGGCACTGTGTCTGTGCTTCAGAACGCAAGATAGCTGGTCGAGGTCGCTGGCTACTATCCCCTTTGCCATCGCCATATATTCGAAGAGTTTGGTCGGCGAACCGAAAAATGGCCGCCCATCCGGCATGGGGACATGGGGTGAAACCAGGATATCGGCGGCGTCGAGATGGGCCGGGACTTCCGAGTGCTGTACCAATCCTGTGAAGAATACGTGCTTACCGGCATATGCTCGCAGAGCAACGCGCATATCAGCGGAGAGAGGCCCCTCCCCAACTAGAAGAAATCGGAGTCTGGCCACAATTGGATCTACCTTCGGATTTTCCAAGCACTGCTCGATGGCTTGCCGTAGCACCACCGTTCCGTGCCATTGATCGAAAGTTCCGACGAAAGCCACAATGATCTCTGCCTCAGTGACGCCCAGTCGGCCGCGCACGCCCTGCCCTCCGCAACCGGGATGAAAGACCTCCGGATCCACGCCATTGGGATTGACGAGAATCTTTTCCTCCGAGACCCCGCTCTGCAGCAGTTCCTGCCGCAAGGGTTCGGAGACAACCACAATAAGGTGTGCTCGGGAAAGAGAGGCTCGCTCGCAGAGGCACAACCACTTTGTGAAGCGCGCGGGAGTCCAATACTTCGCTATCCAACTTTCTGAGCCGTTGAATTCGAGAACTAGGGGGACATTCAGCCACTTTGAAAGCAGCGCTCCCGCGACCACAAAGCGACCGTGCCGCTGGTAAAGGGCCCCGACTCGAATTCCTCGCAATAGCTTGCGCACGGCAAGAGCAAACCGCACGTTGTACGAAAGCATGACTGACTCACGAAACAGAAATCGACGCCTGCTTGTCGGGATGACGTGCAGATGAAAGCCCTGTGTCGGAAGAGATCGCGATGAGAAGACTTCGCAGCGAGCGCCGGAGGGAGCAACTCCTGACAGAAAACCCTTCACATGAGTGTGTGACCCGCCGGCGAGTGCCGTATCCAGCGGGTATGGATAGAGGTAAGCTAAATCAAGATCTACTTCCTTTGGTAGCTCAGACGTCTCTTGAACTTCGTTTCTAAATAACTGGAGCAGCAAAAATCCAAGCGCAAATATAAAGAAATCTATTGCTGCACTCGCGAGCGTCTTTGGCAAAAGGCGCAATCGGTCCCAGGTTCCATATTCAACAAATTGGCCGGAAGAATCCGCTACGACTGTCAACGCACAACGATGGAACAGGCCGGACCAAACCGTGAGCTGGGGCTCAGGCAACTCAGACGCCTCTCGTAGGAAAAATACCAGCGCCCTACCATCTATTCGTCGAAATGCCTGAATCTGTCCAAGCCAGCCTGCGCCGCGTAAATCTTGCTTAGAAAGAACAACACATTCGCTCCCTGGGTAGCGACCACTGATGAATGCGATGGCATCCGACGACTTGCCGGACAACAAAAGCAAATAAACACGATCTGAGCTCATCGCCCCGTTATTCTCGTAGCGTCGTCTTCGGTCCAGGTTTGAATCGATCTGCTGACTAAATCTTTGCCCTATACCTCAGGGATAGGCGTCTCTAAATAACTTATATGTCGATAGTTACACCATTAATGCGACTTAACTGCGATGATCGATCTAGGAAGACCGACGAAGCGTTCTGACAAAATCTGCGCTTCGGGGAAGAGAAGTTCCAGTTCCTGCTTGGAGAGAAGAGAAATCTCTTCGCAAAGTCGCACACACTCCAGGCGCGATGGACGCGTACTAAGTCCCCAGTAAGTAAAATTCCTGACTATACTAGGGCGGATGCTTTTGGGTAGCCAATGCACAAACGGCGCAAGAAAGTGCGGTTCGACAGGACATGACCGATCTGGAGTCTGAACAAAATAACGCGGAGCAAGCCTTCGCACCTCCGCCGCGAACCGACGTTGAGAATCCCACTCTCCTAAATGCTCCACCAAAGAGTTACTGAACGCCACATCAAAGGAGCGATCCTCCAAGTTCGTGGCTCGTGCGTCACCCACGATCCACTCTAGGTAGTTTCTGGCGTCCTCCTTAGCTGGAGCGATATTCAACACTGTGACCTGCGGTAGCGGCAACCCCTCTGACAAGGCTAGATCCCAAAAGTAAGCGCCGCCCCCAATGTCTAAAAGCCTAGTTTGTGAGTGGATTTGAAAAAGGCGATAAAACGTCCGGAGTCGTACAGGCCTGAAGGCGCGCCGAAAGGCTGAATACATATCTTTCGTCGAAGGAATCGTGTCCACAACTCCATCGTCTTTGGGCAGCATTGTTTTATTCAGTGCCATGTCTTGACCGTCCCTGCTTGGCCGGAATCGGCAGCTCGGACGGCAGATACGCGCGAGCAAGACGGTGGGTCGAGCTAGGGCTTGATACTGCCGAGCCGAAGTCCGAAGCGACAGCTACTTCTGGGCTTGTAATCGCGACCTTATATAAGACAGCTAGCACAAACATGTACCAAAGATTCAAGTCCGCAAAATATGCCGTTGTGAGTGAGAGGCCATTTATCCAATAGCATACAAAAAGAAAAAGAAATGTCTTCACTACCGACCTCGACTCCTTGGAATTGGTCCGACGTAACTTCCAGAACGCCTTAGCGATGAGTACTTGGGATGCCACAAACGGTAGAAACCCGGTTAGCCCAGTCTCTGAGAGGATCGCGCCGAGGTTATTATGAGCTGAGCCCAGGGACTCGGTATCATCATAGAAAGTGATATATTTGTCGTTATTAATCACAGCATTGACGTTACATAATCCGACTCCATTGATTGGATTATCTAGAAAAAGCGCCACAGTCTGCTTCTGTTGCGCGATGCGAGCCTGCAAGTTCGCCGAGCTAGTGCGCTCTTCAAAAACGCTCGGGAACATTACTCGTACCAATAAGAACAGCGTACACGTTATGCCAACTGCTGCTAAGCGTAGAGTTCGACGCCACCCTGACTGATAAAATATGTCGATCACAAGAAGTATAACGAGGGAAATCAGAACAGATCTGAACAACGGCAGGAGCGCTTCGAGCAGGGCAGCAGACACCCCGAGGTAATGCAACATTCTCTGCCATGCCGGCATTTGGCTACCCAATGTGCTCCTAAGGAACAGGAGAAACAAGAGGCTCACTATGCCCACCATGGCGAATGAATTGCTTGAACCGAAGGGCCCGTTTGGGCGCACGAGGAAGTCTGCTGTGAGATCGGAAGAATCCCCGGCAACGATGATCCCACCCCCTAAAAGAGGTAATAAGTCTCGTTGCAGGAATATTTCCATTAACCCTATTGCTGCAACGTACGCGGTCATCAAACAAGTGACGGCATGCAGGGCGAACAGACACCGTCGTACATCGAGATAAAGAATTACATACCAAGCTAGCAGAGCCGGAAGCAAAAACGCCTCCAGCCACAAGCGCGCTGAGAACAGAGGCGTCATCACACGTGGAATTCCAAGGCCGGCGAAAAAAAGGAATACGGCCCAGTAAGTACCCGATTTGCGCAAAACTTGCGGAATGCGCACGATGTCACGTCGAGCGGCAAAACACACAGTGACTAACAAGGTGCCAATGAAAAGACGATCCAGGGTCAGTAACGGGTGCTCCGTGGGAAATGACAGAAAGTAGTAGCCCAGTGGAAAAGTCAGAATCCAAACCAGCACAAGAATTTCCCCGCGTCCCTGCAACACACCAGCCAACAACCCGAAGAACGCAACCAGGACAAGGAGACACAGTCCGGCAGCGAGCCACCATCCGGGTGGCAGGCAAAAGACTAGGAGTTCGAGAGCGACGATCGCGCAGAAGACGGCCATACGGTTTCCCGGGCAAATACTCAGCTCCGGCAGAGAAAATGAATTCACAGGGGAAATCCGGGACGCATGAAGCTAAACACAGTAAGATGTTGAATAGTAACTCAGGCGTCGTGTTCGAGACGAGGAACTGTAGACAGGCGTGGCTCTTTTGTCTGTGTTAAGGCGTGATCAATGCTAACTAAGCTATACAGCACTAGCATAGCGATACCACCTAAAATGTATCTAATACTTGGTAACACGAGCAATCCCTGAAAAATGCCTATTGCTGTCGCTATCCAAAAGGCCGCCTCTAATGAGAGAGGCTTTCGATAGAATATGGCTGCAAGCAGACCAATGTTCCCAGCTACAAGTGCTATGAGCTGGAGGATGCCGAGTTTCGCTGCAACATTGACAAGAACAACATATGGGTGAGTCATTGCCAATTGGACAACCTGCTGGCCCAAGATGCGGTCATATTCTGGAGAGAAGAAAGAAGTCGTGGGCGATACCCTTTGCACTGCGTTCAGTCCAGCCTGGTCGCAATAACCGCCAGGCACATAGGGATTACTCACGAAACCTAGTCCGATGTAGACAGAGTGCCAAAGTGGATGTTGGTGTGGCGCTCGTTGCATATTGATCGATTCATGATTCTGGATATACACGTCTCTCACAACAAAAGCGTGGCGAAAGTAAAGTGTACTTCCTGCTAATCCGGCCATTAGACAAGTTACCAGAAGAATCCTTCGCTTCCCGCTCGCGTCTCCATAAAACGCAAGTAGAATAAGGGAGAACAACAGCACCGGCATCCCTGCTTGCGCCCTCACAAAATTGGCAATGCCCACGAGGATACCCACGGCCAAAAGAAACGGATAGTGCAGGGCGCCCTTCCAGTTGCGCGAAAGATAGAGAATCCAGGGCACAGCAGCAATTACGATTGCGGACTGGACTACGTAAACGTCTCCGATTCGCACGGAGAGCACCGCTAACAAAACGATTTCACAAAGTGCCCACACCTTTAGCCACTTCCCTTTGAGAACCTGCATAAGCCCCGCGAGTCCTAGAGCAGAAGAGAAGATCACGATGCCGCCGATAAACAGATCGGCCGCCATGGCCAGGTTGATATGCAAAAGAGTTGCCAACCGAGGTACGTAGTAATCGAGCCCCGAGTCATCATTATATTGCGATGGTACTAGACGGCTGCCGTCCCAGGCGACAAGGGGCACGCGGGTTTTTTCAAATCCTGCGGCAGTTGTTTGGAGAGTGGACCAGCGCGCGGACATCAATGCAATCCGTGTGGGCGACCTTTCAGCGGGTGTGTTTTGGGGGCGCAAAAATATGTCTGAAAAATGACCACATGGAATGAGGCCACTCGCGGGCGCTTGAGTCGATTGCGCATACAACGGGAAGCCAGACAAACAACTCGTGAAGACTATCCCGAGGTGCAAAAGGAAAAATGCCGTAAATCGTAAACTCCGTGACCGACGGCCTAGATTCACGAACTTGTCTTTCCTACGGTGAAGATGGTTGTACTTGATAGAGTCACGATGCTCGGTTGGTAAGTTATTACATTTGATAACCGCAGCACTGTCGACTCGCTCATAGCAGTGTTCCCACGTGGCTAGCAGGCTGGCCTGCAACGATCTGCATCGCTGGCGCCCCGGGTTTGTTCTGATGTCTAGGTTTAACGTCGGAGGGAGAGCTGCGCCCATACCCAGGTGAACACGCGGACCACGGAGTTGGGAAAATGGCTTCGGAAGAACTCCCAATCCTTAGTGAATCCTTCTCGCATCGCAAATCCTAAGAGGCTCAGTGGGTGGGAAATACTCAAAGTCCGCATTCGCACAAAGATCATGATGTAGGCCACGGCGAGGGTTGCGGCCAAGGTGCCTCCCAGAAGTGTGATATCTCTTCTCTTCGGGCTAGACTTGGTTTCGGGCAGGGTGGCTTCGTCCAAAACCTTGATGGTCGGTAACTCCTTCGCCTCCTCAACTTTGGCGAGCTCATATTGTTTGGTCAAAATCTCAAAGACCGTTTCTTGAATTTTGACACGGCGATATAAGTCATAGTAGCTGACGCCCAGAGCAGGCAGTTTCGCGATGGAAATGCCGAAGTCTCCCCCGGTGTCAGCATTCGGATCCGTCGCATCAGCCTGGGTCCCTCGTAACTCGGAGAGCTTGTTTTTTAGCTGGGTAACACGTGCTTGCAGAGACCGCACCCGCACATTGTTCGCGGTGTAGATCTGCTCAAGTCCGCTTAGTTGAGACTCGGCAGCGATAAGTTCGCCTGTCAATTCGGCTGCGCCCTCCACCATGGCTTTGCCTTGCTCTTTGACGTCCAACGTAAGGTTCTTGGTGGAAAACTCGCTGAGCTCCTTTGAGGCCCCGTCTAACTCCCGTTTTACCGTCTTGAGGCGGTCCTCAATGAAGAGCCTCTCCCGGTGGGCTGCTGACGTGTTGAGTTCGCTGGTAAGGCCGTTCAGGGCGTCGATGTAGGCTCTTGCCATCTGCATCGCTCTTTGCTGCGAGCGGTCAATAACAGTTATACTGACGATCCCGCTCTTGCGATCCTCATTGATGTCGGTATTGTCAGACAGAACTTCGCGAGCATCTTTCTCATAACGCACGTGGTACACCTTGCGCAGATCGAAATGTTCGACCAACGTATTCTGCACCGTACTACTCTTGAGAACTCCGATATAGAGAGCACCGGAGCTCTTGACTCCCACAGCGTCAGACACCATGCCACCCACGAGAGATCCAGCCTTGTCTGTGCCGGCCGCAGCAAGCATCGCTGCTAATCCTGCGAGCCCTTGTTTTTCCGGGGGCATAATGCGAGTAGTAGATTCGTACTTCGGAGGAATTAGTAGAGAAATAATAGCCGCCACTAACAGACCGATGGCAAACGCCTTGGCAACGAAGCGGCGCTCCCGCCACACTCCGAGCAGCAGTTCCGCCGCGAGAGATGGCTCTCCATCGACGAGAACAGGTTGCGACTCCTCTCCGAGGTCGTGAGCGTATCTTTCGCCAACAGTAGGGCCACTCTTGCTCAAAACATCAGGCTGAGCATTTCTAGGATTCAATGAGCGCCCTCTTCATTCTTCTCTGCCCGCAGTTCATTTGACCGTGTGTACGCGCAGCTTGCAGTCGATTCTTCTGGATCCGGCTACACACCGCGCATCGCAAACACTGACGTGTGTAAGAGGATCGCTAAATCCATAAAAAAGTTGCGGTGTTGAATGTAGTAGAGATCGTACTCAATGTTCTCATGGATGAGAAATGCCCGGTCACCACTGAGTTGCCATAAACCGGTGATCCCAGGCTTCACCTGCAACCTTTGTCTCTGGCCCGGGGTGTATTGACTAACGATAAAAGGCATCTCCGGACGTGGTCCCACGAGCGACATGCTGCCCTGCACCACATTCAGCAGTTGAGGTAGCTCATCCAAGCTTGTCCTGCGTAGAAACCTCCCAATTCGAGTAATGCGAGGATCGTCGGAGGAGAGCGGCGCATAGTCGTATGGTGAAGCCGACGTCTGCATAGTACGAAACTTATACATCGAAAATATTTTTCCACGTAACCCCACACGTTGCTGGCGAAACAAAACCGGCCCGCGGGAATCAATTTTGATAATCAGTGCAAGGAGTAGAAAGAACGGAGCGCCCAGGACCATGAAAGCAAGCGATACGATGAGGTCGCAAACTCTCTTTAGGGCTTCAGAGCCACCCCGACGGCTCGATTTACCAACGGAGGCGAGGAGCACACCATCAATGTCCTGGTAATCGATCCACGGATCAGTCGGCAAAAGTTGGCCTGGTACGAACGAGACTCGTACGTTGGCTCCGAGTGCGGCTTCCATGGTCTGAGAAAACCTCTGACGTTCGATCGAGGGAATCGCGACGATCATCATGTCGATACCATGATGTCTGAGCAATTCCTTGCTTACAGGTCCGCGAACAACCGGCGCCGAACGACGCCGGTCGTACCCCAGTTCGGAAACTATACTTCCTGCCTTGCTTGGGTCGTCGTCTGCGAAAGCGACTGGATCAAGCCCAAGCTTGGGCGATCGTTTTAGAACCGAAAAGACTCGCCGCCCAGTATGGCCTGAACCATAGATTAGCACTTTTTCAATACCATAGCCTCGAGAGTGAAAGGCGCGAATCACCAAATACATGCAGAGTTTCTGCGCAAACAAAGCAAGCGGAACCAAAGCCAAACACAAGACTAAGAGCCAACGCGAAAACAGGATACTGTTGAAGAAGCTCACCGCAAGGATGATGACAAACGCCTCAGCGGACACTCGTAATACCTGCTCGGTTTCCCTGACTCGGAGCAAGCTATTACCTCTTCTATATGCTCCCACCCGATCCAGCATGAGAACCATGACAACGGCAAGTAGGGAAGCTAAACCAAAAATGCCCTTGGCTGCATAGTGGATATGCTTCCCGAG
>Ga0307471_100001395_pt1 | contig 13152 bp, 11 predicted proteins | sample atmos_gasesAM3C__2_FD_204566 | JGI IMG/M metagenome (GOLD analysis project Ga0307471, IMG submission 204566) | Hardwood forest soil microbial communities from Morgan-Monroe State Forest, Indiana, United States - atmos_gasesAM3C_515 | ecosystem: Environmental > Terrestrial > Soil > Temperate... | reverse complement strand
TAGGTCATCCCATTGGCACGCGCAGCCGCGTTTAGCCGTTGAATCCAGAGATAGCGAAACGTGCGTTTACGCGTTTTGCGATCGCGATAGGCCCAATACTGGCCCTTCATGATGGCGTCCTTCGCGTGGCGGAAAAGTTTTGAGCGGCGTCCGCGGTAACCCTTGGCTTTTTTTATGATTCGTTTGCGTCGCGCCCGGCTTGCCGGGGCATTTGTAGCTCTTGGCATGGTTGTCTGCCCCGGATTGCTCCGGAGCTCCTCGTTCAGCGAGTTGTTGTTCCAGTATCGATCTGCGCGACCTCACTCGCTGATGCAGTCCCGTTGCGCGGAACCAGGTGCGCAGATCGTCACGACGCGGCAGCGCCGAGCGACGAACAATAAGTAGTGACTCGAGAATGACAACTGCTTTTCGCAGGGCCATCAGTTGCAACGGGCCAAGCTGGCACTTTAACGCTTTAACATTTTAGTGCTAGATTCCGCCGGCATGCACTGGCTCGGGCGTCATCGATTCCAGGTCCTGGCCTTAATCTGCTTTTTTTGGACGAGCGTGATTTTGCTTGGTCATTTTTTCCCGGGCGTCCCTTTTCTCTCGGCGCCGTGGCGCGGCGAACAGAGCTTTGAGGATTTGCTTCGGCGAGAAGGCCGAAAGACCTCGGCGCCATCCGATTTTGTTTTCCTCGGAATCGATCAAAGCACATTACAATTGCCGCCGTTAAGCGCTGAAGAAATCGCGAGCAATCGAGCATTTCAGCTGATGACCGAGAAGCCGTTCCCGTGGTCACGCGAAGTATGGCTGCTGTTGCTCGATCGGTTGTTCGCCGCGGGCGCGCGCGTGGTGATCTTCGACATGATCTTTAGTCCGCCCAATGATGGTGATCCAGCATTTCATGCTGCGCTTGATCGTTACCACGATAAGGTCGTGCTCGGCGCCAATTTCGACATGGCGAACTCGGCCCAGGGCGTCACGCCAAACAATACGCTGATTCCGCCGCCGCAATTGCAGGACGATCGCGTCGGGTTCGTGAATTTCTGGACGGATCCAATCGACGGAAAAATCCGCGCCGCGACTTATCGCGTGACTGACCGGCAACTCGCCGATTTACCGCCGGACTCCAGCGAAGAAGTTTATCAATCTCTTTCGGCGCGTGCCCTGGACAAGATCGGTCACACGAATGATGTGCCGCACGATTTTCGTGGTCACATGATTCGTTTCACGTCGCCAGATGCGTTTGCGCCCCGTCCGCTTTATGAGGTTTTTGATCCAAAGTTTTGGCACGCCAATTACGCCGACGGCGCGTTTTTCAAGGACAAGATTGTAATGGTCGGCTCGTCTGCGCAAGTGGAGCACGACTTCGTTGTTACGCCGCTAAGCCCAACCACATTGGGTCCTGCGCTTCACTTGCAGGCAATGGCTGCGGCGATGAATCACGAATTTTTGCGGCCGACGCCGGCAAAAACCGGACTAGCACTGGTGGCTGCAGCGGGTCTCATGGCGTGGTCGGTGGTCGGCTTCTTGCGCCGGCCGTTACTTTGTCTTGGCGCACTCGTTGTAATTACGGGCGCATATCTTGGCGCCGCACGATTCTTTTACGACAAAACGGGGTTCCTGCTTTTTACAGTTCCGGTGCTTTCCGCACTGCTGTTAAGCGGATTATTTTCGCTCGGTTTGGAATACGCACTCGAGCGGCTCGAGAAATTGCGGACTCGGCGCACGCTTGAGCGTTATGTCTCGAAAAATTTGGTCAAAGAAGTCCTCGAAAATCCTGGCAGCTACTACAGCTCGCTTCGGGGAGTCCGCGTCCCTGCGACGGTACTGTTCTCGGATTTGATTGGTTTCACCACGTTATCGGAAAAAGCGGATCCCGAAGCGCTAGTCGTACAACTTAATGAATATCTCAGTCGCATGACTTCCGTTGTTTTCAGTAATGGCGGGACGCTCGATAAATTTATCGGCGACGCGATCATGGCTGTATGGGGGAACGTGCGCAGTTTTGGCATGGCCCAGGACGCGAAAAATTGCGCGCGTGCGGCGCTGGCGATGCGGCGGGAGCTGAGGCAGCTCAATCAAAAATGGCGCGAAGAGGGTCGTATGGGGCTTGGCATGGGCATCGGCATCAATCAAGGCGAAGTGGTCGTCGGCAATATTGGCTCGCAAGAGCGGATGGACCCCACGGTCATCGGCGACTCGGTTAATCTGGCGTCGCGGCTCGAGGGGCTCACGCGAATTTATGGCGTAGATATTCTCGTGGGCGCGTCGGCGGCTGAATTGGCCCGTGACGAGGTTCATCTTCGCTCGGTTGCCCGCGTACAGGTGAAAGGCAAAAGCAAACCGGCGGATGTTTTCACTTTCATTGGTGCACGAATCGAAGAGGTCGACCCAGAATTCTTGAAGTGGCTCGAAACGTACGAGGAGGGACTGGAGCTATTTCGGGCACGCGATTTTACTGAGGCCAAGATTCTGTTTTCTCGTTTCCTGGAATTTTATCCGGACGATTTATTGGCCAAGATGTATCTCAATCGCGCTCTCGAATACGAACAGACCCCGCCGGATGAAGCGTGGGAGGCGGTGGAGGTCTTTGAAAAGAAGTGATGGTCATCCAGAGCCGCGGAGACGGTGAAGGACCTCACAAATGTGCACGACGTTAGGCGAATCGCGCGCAACGTTGCTAGAATGCGAGATCATTTCTTGTGAGGTCCTTCACTCCGCTTTGGGGTGACACGCTTTTTCGTTTCGCTGGCGAAATTCACTACGCGGCGTAAAGAATCCGCGTGATGGAAGCGCCGAAGAAATTTCATTTCCTTGGGATTTGCGGTACGGCCATGGCGTCGGTAGCGGCAGCGTTCAAGGAGCGCGGATTCAAGGTCACTGGGTCGGACGAAAATGCGTATCCGCCGATGTCGACTTTTCTCCAGGAAAAGGGCGTCTCGTTAAAAGAGGGGTATCGCGCGGAAAATATCCCGGCCGATGCGGACGTGGTGGTGATCGGCAACGCGATGAAGCGTGGCAATCCAGAGGTGGAAGCCGTTTTAAATAGAAAGCTCCTTTACCTTTCGCTGCCGGAAGTGCTGAAAAATTATTTTTTGCGCGGCCGCCATAATCTCGTTGTTACCGGGACGCACGGTAAAACAACGACAACAGCGCTGCTCACCTGGATTATGGAAAAAGCCGGGCGCAAACCCGGTTACCTCATCGGCGGACTCCCGAAAAACTTTGGCCAGGGCGCGCGCCTGAATGATTCGAAGTATTTCGTGATCGAAGGCGACGAGTACGATTCAGCCTTTTTCGATAAGCGCTCGAAATTTATTCATTACCTGCCGGAACTGCTGATCATTAACAACATCGAGTTTGATCACGCGGATATCTTTAACGACGTCGATGAAATCAAGCTCAGCTTCCGGCGTTTGCTCAATATCGTTCCTCGAAACGGCATGGTGCTGGTGAATGGCGACGATGCCAATTGCGTCGAGGTGGCAAAAGATTGTCTTGCACAGTTGATTGAAGTGGGTTTCTCGAAAAATTGCGCGCAGCGAATCCGTGATGTCGCCTCTTCGGCTGAAGGTTCCAGATTCAAGCTTGGAGATGAGACGTTCGAGATTCCGCTCGTAGGCGAATTTAATGTGCGCAACGCTGCGATGGCGGCGATGGCGGCGCGGTTTTACGATGTGCCGAAGGCGAAAATCGACAGCGCGTTTAAGACTTTTGCCGGGATCGCCCGGCGGCAGGAAGTCCGCGGGGAAGCCCGAGGGGTGAAGGTGATCGACGATTTCGGTCATCATCCTACCGCGATCGCATACACCTTGGAAGCATTGCGCCATCGCTATCGAGGAAATCGGCTATGGGCTATCTTCGAACCGCGCTCCAACACAACGCGTCGCGCAGTCTTTCAACAGCAGCTTCCCGACGCTTTAAAGTTAGCCGATGGAGTTTTCATTGCGCAGGTCGCAAAGCTGGAACAGATCCCTGAAGAAGAGCGACTAAATCCCGAAAGAGTTGTGGCTGCGATCGCCGAGGCGGGCCGTCCCGCGTTTTACGAGCGGAACGCCGATGCGATTGTAGATCGAATCGTGCCGATGTTGCGGCCAAACGACGTCGTCGCGGTTTTCAGCAATGGCGGGTTTGATAATATCCACGACAAGCTTCTAACCAGGTTAAAAAGTTAAAAGGAGTGCGGTTTTAACGTTGTAACTTTTTTAACAAATTACTTCGGCGGCGCAGCCGCGCTTGTATGATCGTACACAATTCGCCAGCCTTCCGGCAGGCGTCTTAGAATGAGGGTAAACCGTCCGTGGGGCTGGTCGTTTGCTCGCCTCAGTTTCCAACGTCCGGACGCCACCGCCGAATCAGATGATAACAGAGTGATTTTAAGATCAAAAAACGTGAGCGTCCCCATTTTCCCGCGACTGGAATATTTTTTCCTGTAACGATCGCGCACCGTTTGCCAGCCGCGTCTGATTGTGTCTTCCGAAATAAAAACGGTCGATGCCGAGCGGGCGTATCCGTTCATAAATCCGTCGATATCGCCCCGATTCCAAGCATCCTGCTGTGCCTGAAGGACAGACCGAATCTGACCAAGCGCATTTGCTGTTTGCTCGGGCGCGGCGAAGGCCGCGATCGCCATCAAGGTACAACAAGTGATTACGATCCAGCGCGCCCTACCCAGACTTACAGGACTGATCATTTGCAGCGACGGCAATCTCTTGTAAACTAGGTGCCCTGCCGCGTCCAGCCTGAGCATCAAAGGATTGTTTCAACCGAGGGAAATATTTTGACGGGTCTCACAAATGCACTAGCGTCGCCCATCCATCTAAATAAGGCTGTGCACTGCTTTTTCTGCATCGCGACGCTGGTGCTTGCCAGCGCGACCGCAGCCTCGGCTCAGACCAAGCTGGGGCGTCCCGAGTCATCTCCCGCTTCTCAGATGGCGAATGCGCCGCCGGCAGAAGCGCCGGCTTCTCCCCCTCCAAACGCCCCTGCTATGGTTCGGCTTCAATTCCCGAATAGCGATGTCGTCGATGTGCTGCATCTCTACGAGCAGCTCACTGGCAAGAAGCTGGTGATGGATAATTTCGTGCAGGGGAAGGTGAACATTTTCATTGCGAAAGACGTGTCGCGCGAAGAAGCCATCAAAATCATCGAGATGAGTATGTCCCTCAACGGAATCTCCCTCGTTCCGGCTGGCCGCGACCTGTTGGACGTTGTGGGAGCGGGTCAAAATCCTCGAAAAGCGCCCGTGCCAATCGTTTCAGATCTGGCGGATATCCCGGCGGGAAACCCGGTGATCAGCTTCCTGTTCCGATTGCAGTATGCCGATCCTCAGGAACTCCAACAAGTGTTGATGGCATATTTTCAGGGAAGCTCGGGGACGATCAATATTCTGGCCTTGCCGAAAGCATCCGCTCTACTGGTGACGCAAAACGCCGATATCATCCGGCAGCTTGCCAGTGTGATTAACCAGGTGGACGTGGCTCCGGCGGAAGTGGTGAGTGAGTTTATCAAGCTCGACCGCGCCGACGCGAGCAAAGTCTGCGACATGCTCAAGGACATTTTCGAAAAGGGCACCGAATCGCCCACTCAGCCGGGTGTCCGCAGAGTGAACATGCCAGCGGCGGTTCCGCAACCGCAGCAAGTTGAAGGTGCCGGATTGGGCGTGTTGTCCGAGGAAGCGATCATCGTGGGGAAAATCAAGCTTACTCCTGACGTGCGCACCAACCGAATCCACGTCGTGACGCGCCCAATCAACATGCCTTTCATCCGTGAACTAATTCATCAATTTGATGCCAACGTCGAGTTTGCAAAACCGGTCACTCGCTATTTGCAATATGTTTCTGCCGGTGACGTTCTGCCGGTGTTGGTTCAGGCATTAACGGAGCCGGGCACAGAGGGAGCTGGAGCTGGCGGTCTGCCTGGCGGTGGGCTGCCTGGTGCAAGTCCGCAACCGCAGCAGCAGCAACAACAACGAGGCGGCGCTGGCGGAACAAATCCATATTCATCCCAATTTGGCACATCCGGCACGGCAGGCGGCGGAGGCGGCAGCACGCTAAATATTTCGGAGGAACTCTCCACTCAACCGGTAAACACCACGCCGCAAGCGGTCACGATCGGAAACGCCAAGCTCATCGCTGATCAGCGCGCCAATTCCATCATCGTCCTCGGCAATCGCGAGGTTGTGGTAAAGGTGGAAAAAATTCTGGACGAGATGGACGTCCAGGCGCCCCAAGTAGCGCTGAGCACGGTGATCGGCCAATTGACACTCAGCAACAACGAGGAATTCGGCGTCGATTGGTTCGCGAAATACCACAACAGATTCATCGGCACCCAGCGCAATAACAACATATTTAGTGGCGGTCCTAACCTGGCACACGATTCCGGAGTTCCGTTGCCCAACCCCTCGGTTTCACCCGGCAACATTCTCGATCCTTCCAATCTGATTAACTTCAGCAATATTATTCAGACTGTGGGCGCCGGGACCAACATTTACGTGGCAGCCGGCAACGCTTTCGCCGCGATTGTGCATCTACTTGAGGCCACTGGGCGATTCAAAGTCATGTCGCGGCCGACGGTTTTCACCAGCAACAACAAAAAAGCTATCATTGCCTCAGGCCAGGAGGTTCCCGTGCCGGTTAACACGCTGAGCAATGCCGGGACCATCGGCGTAGCGTCGGTATCATCGAGCATCGAGTACAAGAAGGTCGTGCTTCAGCTTGAGGTTGTGCCGCTCATTAATTCCGAGAAGGTAGTATCGCTCGATATTTTGCAGAAGCTCGACAGCCTTGTTCCGGGCGGCGCCGTAAACATCAGCGGCAATCAGGTGCCAACAATCGACACCAAGTATATTCGCACAAATGTTTCCGCGACCAACGGATCGACCATTATCCTGGGTGGATTGATTCAAGAGCAGAAAAACAAGCAGTACGATGGCTTTCCTTATCTCTCTCGCATTCCCCTCATCGGCGCGGCGTTTCGTAGCACGCTAAGTGCCAAGAGCCGACAGGAGTTAATCATTCTTATGTGTCCGCAGGTAACCCTGACCAAGCTGGATCAGTATCGGCTGCGCCAGAGGTGGGAGAACACCGTTCATTTTGGCCCGGACCTGGATCAGAACGAGTGTCCGGATTGCCCCAAAACGCGAGAGGGCAAACAATTGACATTACCTCCGCCCGATATTCCCGAACCGAAAGACATGCGTTAACTTGCTTCTATTTTATGAAACGAATAGCTCTCACATTAGCTCTTTGCCTTGGCGCGATCATCGCGAAAGCCGACGAGTACGACATTGTGGACTACGATTTTATTCGTTCAGTCGATCCATTGGCTCAGAGAGACGAATGGGCTCTGCTCCACCAGGGGAAGGCTGTGAACGCCACCGACTTTGCGCCGCGCTACAATTGGCGATGGTGTTACTACTTCAAGGCCCGCGAACAACTCATTTCGCAACCGGCTTATGTGGGTTCTATGCAAACGGCGCTGCGCCGGCTGGGCTATTACTGCGGACCCGTCGACGGTGTATTTACGCCAGAAGTCAGCGAGGCGATTGCGCGGCTCCAAAAAAATTATTCCATGCGCGTCACAGGGACACTCACCGTCCCCGTGCGACGCGCATTGCACATGCCTTAACGAGGCATGGAGGGCGGAGCTCCGCGACGCCTAACGACGGTCCGCCAAATACCGCCTGAGTGCTCGGGCTCACAGGAGTTCGCCCCTCCATTTGCCGTGCCGTTTGGTTCATTGCTTTTCCCTCGCATCGGTCCAAACCTTACGGCGCGCCGTCCCTGTCATTACGCGTTATACGTGAAAGACCTTGCGAAACGCCCTAAATGGGCTTCATTCGAACGCTTCCAATTCTGTGTTGTCGATTCTACTGAACGCCGCGCCTCATGAGTTCACCTGCCAGTCAATCACTGATTAATTTGCTGCTGGAAAGCGGCGTCCCTTCGACTGAAGAAGCGGCACAGCTGGCCGTGAACCTGAACGGCGGTTCGTGGGTGAGCCAGGTGCTCGATTCGGGTAAAGTGGACGAGCAACGTTTTCTCGGCGCGATTGGTAATTTCTTCCGCGTGCCGGTCACGTCCATCGACGCGAAAAAGATCGATCGCGCGACTTTGTCGGTTTTGCCGAGCCGTTTTGTTTTTCAACATCACATTCTGCCTATCGAGGTGAAGGAAAATTCGGTCCTGCTGGCGACATACGATCTTTTCAATTCCATTGGCCGCCAGCTTGCGTCGCAGCTTTTGAAAAAGCCGGTTGAATGGGTGCTGGTGCCGCGCGCGCAAGTTCTGCGTGCGATGAAAACTCTCTACGGCGTCGGCGCGGAAACGTTCGATGAAATCCTGAAGACCAACCGCGCTTTCGAGGTGTTTCAAGACACCGAGATCGCCATTGAACTGAATGACGAAGATCCGGAAGCGTCAGTGGTGAAATTCGTGAACCAGATCATTCGCGAAGCGATCCTCGAGCGCGCAACCGATATTCACGTCGAACCGCTGGAGAACGATCTGCGGATTCGCTATCGGATCGACGGGATCTTGCACGAGGTCGCTGTTCCGCCACAATTGCGAGTCCTGCAATCGGCCATCATCTCGCGCTTGAAGGTGATGTCGCACATGGATATCGCGGAGCGGCGTCTGCCTCAGGACGGACGCATGAATTTGCAGTCGACTAACCAAAACATCGATGTGCGCGTTTCAACCATCCCCACCGTGAACGGCGAATCGATTAGTTTGCGATTGCTTAGCCGCGGCGAGCAGCAGTTCGGATTTGAGCGGCTCGATCTCAGCGAAAAGCAGGAGAAAATTATTCGGCATCTGCTGGCACAGCCCAACGGGATCATCCTTCTCACTGGCCCGACCGGCTGCGGAAAATCGACGTCGCTTTATTGTTTCCTAAGCAGCATCAATTCAGTGCAACGCCGCATTATTACAGTCGAAGAACCGGTGGAATATCGAATTCCCGGTGTATCGCAAATCGATGTGAAACCAGAGATCGATCTGACGTTCGCCAAAGGTCTGCGTCACATTTTGCGACAGGATCCCAATGTGGTGATGGTCGGCGAGATTCGTGATGTTGAAACTGCGGACATCTCAATCCGCGCGGCGATGACGGGTCACCTTGTTTTTAGCACGCTGCACACGAACGATGCCGTTGGTGGCATCACCCGTTTGCTCGACATGGATGTGGAACCATTTCTGCTCGCATCGGTGGTCAAATCGTTCATTGCACAGCGACTCGTGCGCACGATTTGTCCAGACTGCGTGCAATTCGTCGATTATCCTCGCGAATATCTCACGGAGATCTGTTTTCCCGTGAAAGAACTCGGTACCAGTTTCCAGCGCGGCGCCGGTTGCGATGGATGCCGTCAGACCGGCTATCAAGGGCGCGCGGCAATTTATGAGGTTTGCCTAATCACGGAGCCGCTGAGAAAGATGATCATGCGAAAACGCGATGGCGGCGAGCTCAAGCAATGCGCCATCGCCGAAGGCATGGAGACTTTGCGGCAGGACGGTTGGCGACGCGTCGCCGAAGGCAAAACAACCATCGAAGAAGTCGTTCGAGTCACGCAAACCGACGAGGTGATGGCCGAAACGACTGAAGAAGCGGCGCCGGTCGTGGCGGGGTAATCGCGCCAAGTGCGAAGCGAAATATCCCGGCCCTTTGGCTCTTAGAGCTCTGTGCCAGGATCGCCCCGCAATTCGCGGATCGCCTTTGCGTAATCTTTCGCGCGAAAAATCCAGGTGCCGGCGACGAGCACGTTTGCGCCGTTTTCGATCGATACTCGTGCAGTCTCGGCGTTGATGCCGCCGTCTACTTCGATGTCGAGCGTACCGTTCAACGATCTTGCCCGTTTAACTTTTTGCATTTGATCAGCTCGAAAGGGTTGGCCTCCGAAACCCGGATGCACGGTCATTACCAGTAGCATATCGATTTTGTCCAGGAAGGGCACAACCAAATCGAAGGAGGTTTCGGGGTTTAGAGTAAGGCCGGCGCGGCAACCGGCGTCTCGAATCTGCTGCAATGTTCTCGCGACGCTGTGTTTCGCCTCCGGTTCCGCGTGGACGGTGATCGAGTTTGCGCCAGCCTTGATAAATCGCGGGACGTAATGATCGGCGTGTTCGATCATAAGATGGACATCCAGCGGAAGACTTGTTAGGCCGCGCACCTGCGTGACAATCTCCGGCCCGAAGGAAATGTTATCGACGAAATGTCCATCCATAATGTCGCAGTGGATCCAATCGGCGCCGGCAGCCTCCACCCGATGGATTTCGTCACCGAGTCGCGAGAAATCGGCGGCCAGAATGGATGGGGCGACGATTACTCTTTCCATAGAATGATGGAGTAAAGGAGTTATGGCGTAATGGCAAGCTCTCCCGGCACTCCCTGCTCCGACACTCCATTGCTCCAACAGAAATGCTGCTTGACGGCGTCCCTCTCTGTTTCATGTTACGGCGATTCAGCCGGCCGAATCGCGCTCGTGGGGAGGTTCGTAAGATAGGCCGCCTCGGGCGGAAGAACGCGCTTCTTCTCGGGCTGGAAAGTTGCTGCTAATAAATAATTCATGTTCAACGGACTTTTCGGCTGGTTATCCAGCGACATCGGGATCGATCTGGGCACGGCAAACACTCTTGTTTACGTAAAGGATCAAGGGATCGTTCTGCGCGAGCCATCTGTCGTCGCCGTCCAAGCCGGCACCAACAGAGTGCTGGCTGTCGGTGACGAAGCCAAACGCATGCTCGGTCGCACGCCGGCAAACATCGTCGCAGTGCGACCGCTCAAAGATGGCGTCATCGCGGACTTCGAAGTGACGGAAGCCATGCTGCGGCACTTCATCACCAAGGTGCACAACCGCCGGGTACGCGCGAGACCGCGCGTCGTTATCGCCGTGCCATCTGGAATCACGGAAGTGGAAAAGCGCGCCGTGCGTGAGTCGGCGACTCATGCTGGGGCGCGCGAAGTTTATTTGATCGAAGAACCAATGGCAGCGGCGATCGGAGTGGGCCTTCCGGTGCAGGATCCAGCCGGTAACATGATCATCGATATCGGAGGAGGCACGACCGAGGTCGCACTCATTTCGCTGTCGGGAATCGTGTTTAGCCGCAGCGTGCGCGTGGCTGGCGATGAGCTGGACGAAGCAATCGTGCAGTATATGAAGCGCGCCTACAATCTGATGGTCGGCGAACGCACAGCTGAGGAGATAAAGATTAAAATTGGCTCGGCATATCCGAGCGAAAAGGAGACGAGCGTAGAAGTTAAAGGACGCGACCTGGTCGCCGGTCTGCCTAAGACGCTTATGATCACCTCCCAGGAAGTGCGCGAAGCGCTGCTTGAACCAATCTCGACAATTGTAGATTCCGTGCGGATCACTTTGGAGCGCTGTCCGCCCGAGCTTTCGGCGGACCTCGTGGATCGCGGCCTGGTACTGGCAGGCGGCGGCGCGTTGCTGCGGGGCTTTGACAAGCTTTTGAGCGAAGAAACGGGTTTGCCTGTCCATGTTGCTGAAGATCCGCTCAGCGCAGTGGCGGAAGGGACTGGCAAATGCCTCAATGAACTTAAATTCTTGCGTCAAGTGGCCTCGGCAGACCGCCAGTGGCGCTAGGAAGAATTCGGGATTGGCAATTTCGGATTGCGGACTGATGTCGGTGCTTCCGCAGATGTCGATCTTTCTTAATCCGCAAACGCCAATCCGAAATCCGCAATTGCGATGAGCCGCACGAACATCATCGCGCTGCTGATTTTCGGCGCAATTCTGGGATACTTTCTCAGCTTTGGCCCGACGGCCACGCAGAAGTTCAAGGCTGGCGTCTATCAGTTGCTGGCACCATTTTTCACTGGCGGCTCTGGATTAAAAAAACAGCTTACATCGGTGCGCACCGGCTTGAAGTCGCTTGAGCAATTAGAGCGCGAAAATGCTGGCTTACAGGTGGAAAATCGAGAGCTGAGAGCAACTAACCAGGGTCTGCGCGATGCCGAGAACGAGGTGAATCGCTTGCGTCATGCGCTCAATTATCGCGAGCGTTCAGTCTTTAAGTTAATTGCCGCTGAAATTGTCGCGCGTGATTCGTCGACCTGGTGGCGAACGGTTACGATTAACCGTGGCAAGAGAGATGGAATCGAAATCGACATGCCTGTAGCGACCGACGAAGGTTTAATAGGAAAAATAACGACCGTGAGCGACAGCGTCTCGATTGTATTGCTGGTTTCGGATGAAAACTGCCGGGTCGCCGCAAAGGTCGAAGGAAGCCGAGAACAAGGCATCGTATCGGGTGAGCGCGTGACAACGGGACTCACCCCGTTTCTGAATCTGAATTTTTTGTCAAAACAGGCCGACCTGAAGCCTGGCCAAAAGGTTTATACGTCAGGAGTTGGCGGCGTGTTCCCGTCGGGTTTGCTGATTGGTGTTGTGAAAACTTTCCGTGTGCGAGAACTGGATGGGCAAGGGCAGCTTACGCCCGCAGTCGATTTGTCGCATCTGGACGACGTGTTCGTAGTAACTGGCAGAAAATGATTTTCTTTTTTGTTTTGCTCCTACTGGTGCTGATGGCGCAGATTGCGGAGTTTTTTATTCCAGCGCTGCCGTGGCTCGACAATGCGCACGTGTACATTGTACCTGTGATTGTCTTTTACGGCGCGATGGCCCTGCCGTTTCCTCTGATGCTGGCACTCGCGCTGTACGCAGGAGTTTTACTGGATGCCGTTACCGTGCAGGTGATCGGGGGCAAAGTTGAAATTTCAACTGGATCATCGATACTGATTTACGGTGTGCTGGCAGGAGTAATGCATGGCCTGAGACCGCTCTTTGCACGCGGTCGTTGGGAAGTGCACTGCGTCTTGAGCGGCGTTTTCACCTCATTGATAGTTCTGGCGCAATATTTGATGATCACATTTCGTCGCGGCTCTTTTATTTTTACCCGCGAAATTTGGTGGCAGATCGGCGGGCCTGGTCTCGTTGCCATGGCGATAGCCCCAGTGCTGTTCTGGTTCCTCCAATGGATAGGACGGATTGCTGCCTACTCCTATCAACCTGAAAGGGGACGGTTTGAATGAGCAGACGCCGTATTACCTCGCGTGGGCGGATTCAACTTCTGGGACTCTTGATGCTGATGGGCATGAGCGCTCTCGGCCTCAAGCTTTGGTGGATTCAGGTAGCGCATGGCCAGGAAT
>Ga0307471_100001394_pt1 | contig 13152 bp, 11 predicted proteins | sample atmos_gasesAM3C__2_FD_204566 | JGI IMG/M metagenome (GOLD analysis project Ga0307471, IMG submission 204566) | Hardwood forest soil microbial communities from Morgan-Monroe State Forest, Indiana, United States - atmos_gasesAM3C_515 | ecosystem: Environmental > Terrestrial > Soil > Temperate... | reverse complement strand
AAGTTCCACGGTAAGTTCGACATGGGTTATGAAAAGCTGCGCGAGCAGATTTTCGCCAACCAGAAGCGGCTGGGAGTGATTCCACCGAACACGACGCTGACGCCATGGCCGGACGGACAACCAGAGTATGGGGGAGCCAGGCTGCCGAGATGGGACTCGCTTGGCGACGTGGAAAAGAAGATGTATGCCCGCGAAGCGGAGGTATTCGCTGCCTACACCGCCTACACCGACTATGAGATCGGCCGCGTGATTCAGGAAGTCGAGAGGATGGGCAAACTCGACAACACGCTCATTATCTACATCGACGGCGACAACGGCACCAGCGCGGAAGGTAGCGTGTACGGCACGTTCAACCAGATGACCGCCTACAATGGTATCCTTAACGAGCCGACCGTCAAACCCGTCAAGGCCCTGAATCTATTGCACTATGAAGACTGGGGTTCGGACAAGACCTACCCGCATATGTCGGTGGCATGGTCTTGGGCGTTTGATACGCCCTTCAAATGGACCAAGCAAGTGGCGTCGCATTTCGGCGGCACTCGGCAGGGATTAGCGATTTCGTGGCCTGGCCACATCAAAGACCTTGGCGGCATTCGCACCCAGTTTCACCACATGATTGACATCGTTCCGACGATCCTCGAAGCCACGAGCATTCAGGCACCCGAGGAGGTCAACGGGATCAAGCAGAAGCCTATCGAAGGCGTGAGCATGTTGTACACCTTTGACTCGGCCAACGCCAAGACGCCGTCGAAGCGCGACACCCAGTATTTCGAGATGGTCGGCAACCGTGCGATCTACCACGACGGTTGGGTTGCCGCCACGACGCCTCCCTCCCCACCCTGGGAGCTGGGAACAGGTACGATGCCAGCCCTCGGCGACTACCACTGGGAGCTCTACAACATCGCTGAGGACTATTCGGAATACAACGACCTGTCAGCAAAGATGCCGGACAAGCTGAAGGAAATGCAGGCGCTGTTCCTGAAGGAGGCAGGGAAATACCAGGTCTTCCCGCTGGATAACACGGGCTTCGTGCGCTTGCTAACGGCGCGACCGAGCGCGGTCGCCGGGAAAACCGTTTTCACCTACACCGGCGAGAACCCTGGCATTCCTGTCGGCAATGCTCCCAGCATTCTGAACAAGAACTACACCATTACCGCGGAGGTGACAGTCCCCGATGGCGGCGCGGAGGGAATGATCGCGACTCTCGGCGGACGCTTTGGCGGCTATGGCCTCTACCTTACTCATAGTTTCAACTGGTGGCTCAAGAGCAAGTTGTTTAAGGGCATCGGTCTGGGTTTGTTGATTCTCGGATTGCTTCTGGTCTGGCTGGGTAGGAACGGAATCTGGAAAAAACGATTCGGTTACGCTCTGTTGCTCGTCGCCGCGGCCGGACTCGTCGCCGTGTTTGGCACCGATATATTCGGATTCGGGAGAGCGAGACCGGTGTTTGTTTACAACATGCTCGATCTGGAGCGCTTCCGGTGGGAAGGAATTTCTTCGCTCGGCGCCGGCAAGCACACCATCGTGTTCGACTTCAAATACGACGGCCCAGGCCCCGGCAAGGGTGGCACGGGTGTATTGACAGTTGATGGCAAGGAAGTGGAACGCAAAACCATCCCTCACACGATTCCGCTGCTCATGGCCATCGATGAGACCTTCGACATCGGGCTCGATACCTGCACACCTGTGGACTGGGCCTATGAACCGCCATTCAAGTTCACCGGGATCATTGACAAGCTTACGTATAACCTTGGGCCGTCGCAGTTGTCGGCAGAGGACCAAAGGAAGGTGGACGAGGCAATGGCCAAGGTCAACAACTAGGCGGCAAACGATTACTTAAAAGGAGCTCATGCGATGAGCCAAAACCACTTTACTCTCAGCTTTCCCTTGAAGGCGCCCGCCGACGCAAAGGCTCTGTCCGAGCAACTTCCGCCGCTGATGCCGGAAATGTTTAAAGCGCAGGACGCTATCGGCACGATGCACTACTCGCGCTTCACAGTGCTGAGCGACAAGACGCTGCTATTTCTGGGCGATTTCGATGGCGAATTCGCTCAGCTAATGGCCAATCTTGCCAAGGCCGCAGGCCCCATCTTCGACGCCATCTTTCAACATGTGAATAATCCACCCCCATCTCCCGTGGCTTCCAATTCGGAGGCGTTCGTGGATTGGACCGCCGCGCATTTGGTTCAGGCGGTGAATCTTTATACCGCTTACCCAGACGTGACGGCCAAGGAGATCAAGGCCTTGGCATCCGCCGCCGATGTTGCGGGCGCAGGGGAATTGCATCCCTTCCTCGTGATTCTGCCCATGAAATCGAAGCTTGCTTTCATCGAGGTGGAACTGATACTGCGAGCGAGGGGGCACGGAACAACGAAAGACCTCGACAAAGTCGGAACGCCCCATTTCGCACAGTTCGTGCCGCTTGAGGATAACCAGATTGGTTTCTTCACCGTGTATGACGGATCGTTCGATAAGTACATTGCCGATTTCACGAAGAATATCGGACAGATCTTCGATCTTCTATTCAAGTTCACCAAGGGCGCTCCACCCTCGCCCTGCCGGAAGTACCTCCAGGAGTTCATTGACTTCGCGGCGGGAGCGAACCGCACCCCCATCGGGTTTTACCAGGCTTATCCAGGTCTATCGGTGCAGGACATTCATGCCCTGATCGCCGATCGCAAGTCAGAATCTGCCTCGGCTTGATCGTCAGTATCAGCTAAGAGCTCGATAGTGAGTCCTGATAGCAAAACAGAAGTAGGGCAAGAAAAAACGGGCGGAGGACTTCTTGGCCGTATTTTTGGCCGGGGAGGTCATGACGCCGCGGGGACCGATGCTCCGTCGCGACCAAATTCGAAAAGCACACTCGACCTCGCCGACATTCAGGGCTTCATCCTCCGCGGCTACAGGATGCCGATGGTGCGACATTTCTTATTGACGGTTAACGCTCCTGCGGCGGCACGTAAGGTTTTGGGACGCCTCGTCAGTGGGGACGAATCTGACACACCCCAAATCACTACGGCCGAGAATTGGCACGTCGGGTTTGAGCCCGGTCCTGGAGACAATCCGGCGGAAGCGCCTCGGCGCAAGCCGGATTATTGCTTGAATGTGGGAATTAGCTGGCCGGGAATGATCGCGTTGGAGATCAAGCAACACGTACCCAACATTTCGTTCAAGTCGTTCGACGCGTTCACCGCTGGCGCCGCTGAACGCGCATCGTTGGTGGGCGACACCGGACCAAGCGCGCCGCAAAACTGGGTAGGCGACTTTGGTAAGGGAAGCGATCACGTTCTGGTGACGCTGCATGCGATCAGTCCGGACGCGATGAAATCCTATACCGACCGGCTGACGGCTCTCTTCGCCGAAGGTAATGCCTTTCGCGAGATCTGGCGCCAAGACGGGGCGGCATTGATCGAGATGCAAAACGGCCAACCCGTGCCTACTTTCCGAGTTCACTTCGGATACACCGATGGCATCAGTATGACGACCATTCGTGGCGGTCCGGAAAAATATCACCCGGATCACCAGCAACCCTGCGAGCCTTGGCTCTTCGTCCTGCAGGAAGAAGCTGAGAATTACATCGTGCCGGAACCGCGAGAACTCGGCCTGAACGGCAGCTTTGCTGTTTTCAAGATGATCGAGACCGACGTCGTTGGATTCGAAAACTTCCTGCAATCGAATAAAGACAAGATCGATCCCGAACTGTTAGCGGCAAAGATCTGCGGGCGCTGGCGCAATGGCGTTCCGCTGGCCTTGTCGCCAGACACGAACAGCCCGGCGGGTGGAATTCCACCCGAGCAGATGAACAATTATGAGTACGTAAACGCCGATGGCTCCGGCGATCCGAAAGGATTGCGCTGCCCCGTGGGCGCGCACATGCGCCGCATCAATCCGCGCGGCCAGCCCGTTACGGGCCAGGGCGAGCCCGGCGGTAGCAACAACACGCACCGGTTGATTCGGCGCGGTTTGCCGTACGGTCCGGCATATGATCCGGGCAAGCCCTACGACGGCCTCGAGCGCGGCCTTCTCGGCTATTTCATCAACTCTAGCATCGAGAACCAATATGAATTCGTCCTGGGACATTGGGTAAACGACAGCGAGTTCGCAGGCTCGGTGAGGCTACATCCTAAATCGAAGGACCCCATGATAGGAACCCAGAATCCTGCGGAGAGCATTTTCGTGATTCCCCAGGCGAACGGCGCGCCTCCCATCAAGGTCACTGGGTTTTCCACCTTCGTAACGACGAAAGCGGCTGCCTACTGCTTTTTGCCAAGCATTACCGCCCTCAAGTTCATTGCCAATTTAGGAGCCGGCCTGTGACCCAGCGCCCTACAGAGGAGTATCTATGTTGTTCTTGACGCGATTGTTCGGCGTGACCGGCAGCGACGCAGAGCGCGACCTCGCCGCGGAAAAGCTGATCATCGAAGCAATCGTCGAAAAAGTTCTCCTGCTTCAGGCGAATTCTGCTGCGCAACAAAAGCGTCCGCTCGGCCGGGGGACTCACGTCAAGGGTACGTCGGCGCGAGCCCAGTTCGAAGTATTTGACGTTAGCGCCGGACGCGACGCTGTGCTCGCCGCCCGTCTTGCCAAGGGAATTTTTGCGAAACCGGGCGTGTATCCGGCGATCGTAAGATTTGGGAACGCAGATCCGAAGATCAACTCTGATTTCAAGCCCGACGTTCGCTCGTTGTCTTTCTCTGTCGATCTGACGCGGGAAGGCACGGTTGTTCCTGACGCCAAAGTCCCCCGGCAGGATTTCTCCCTCCAGAACGCAACGACTCTTCCCATAAACGACGCTCCTGCATTCCTTGCGATCATGAAACTGCTGACGGCGCCGAATGCAGCCGCCGGCTTGTGGTCGCTGTCTCACAAGGACAAGTTGCGAGTGTTGAGGACTCTGGCGTTGGCACAGGTACAATCACACCAGAAAATCAAACCGTACCAGCACCTGCGTTATTGGAGCAACGTCCCGTTTCGCCACGGCTCGACCGACGTGGTGAAGCAGTCGGCCACGCCTTTTCCGGACAATCCCTCGCGCCCGCTCGACAGAAGTAACCCGAACGCCCTCCAGGACGAACTCATCCGGCACCTTAGGGAGGATGGCAAAATGAGCGGCTTCGATTTTGGGCTGCAGTTTCTAAACGCCGAGCGCATGACTTACTGGGGCCAACATCATGACGCTAGTTTCTGGACGGAAAACGCCAGTCTCGAATGGAAGGAAGCGGAAGCGCCTTTCCATTCGGTGGCACGGCTTACCCTGTTTGCAAACTCGCAGCTGTCAAAGGAGGCCGCGGAAGCAGTCTATTTCGATGTCACCGATCACTCGACACCCGACAGCATACCGGTGGGAAGCATCAATCGTGCGCGCTGGCAGGGGGAAGTCGTCAGCAGAAAAGCACGCGATCGAGCGGATCAGCAAGTCGCAGCTGCCGCCTCGCGGGGCGCCTGATTGTTTGGCCGAGCCATTGAAGGATCAGCACAATAACAGCCGCTTCACCGATAACGTAGCTGATGCCGGGCTGTTGATCTGTGTGACTTTCAAACGGAAACGAGTTTGCTTGATTAGCAAAATCGGGAGGGTTGAATTCAAAGGTACAAAGGAGAATGGAAATGACTTTCAAAGCGAGGAGTAGTGTTGGTAGTCTTCTGAAATTGCTTGGTATTGCGCTCTTGTTTAGCAGTGGTCTTATGGCTCAGCAAGTACACTACAACTTTATGCCGGGTACGGATTTCTCGAAATACCACACCTACAAGTGGGTTGACATCCCGTCGAATGTTCACCCCAACCAAATCGTCAGCCAGGAGATCAAGGACGCCGTGAATAACGTGCTCGCGACCAAAGGTCTCACCCTCGCCACCGGTGACACGGCAGATGTCTATGTCGGTTACCAATGCTCGGTGGATCAGGAGCGACAATGGAACGCCTGGGGAAGCGGTGGACGGCTCATGGGGGGCATGGGCTCAGCAACGAGCTCCACGATTTCCAACGGAACCTTGGCGGTTGATTTTTACGATCCGGCGTCAAAACAGCTGATCTGGCGTGGCTCTGCGGCCCAGACACTGAATCCAAGCGGGAATCAACAGAAAGACATGGAGAAGTTGAACAAGGCAGTTGCGAAGCTGCTGAAGAATTACCCGCCTAAGCAGAAATAGGCGATTGCATGTTGAATCCAAGAATAAATTCATGACGGAACGTTACCACCCGTTGGCGCGCCTGCTACTTCTGCGTTCCAGCAGCCGGAACCGCGTCCACTCCAAATTCCCACACAAACAAATCCAATCCGTCCGGCAGGATTTCCGCCAAGACGTACTCTCCCGGCGGCAGCGCCTGGCTCAGCGTAAATCGGTACACCGACGGAGCTACTTCCCAGCGCTGCACGGGAACGTCGTCCGCGTTCTGGGACATTTCCTCACCAAACAACGTGCTAATCGATACCAGTTGCCTCGAGTTGCGCGTCACCTTCGCCCGGATTAACGCCACGTCCGGGCCCGACTCCCCCGGTCGGCTGCTCTTTTGTATCTTGGACACTCGCTCAGGATCCGGTGGCGGCTCGCGAAGATAAAACTCCGGCGCTGTTGACCGCAGGCGCAACTTCGCGTGCGCCCCTGGCAACACGATATTTTGTTTCCCGGGAACTATCGGAATGGGGGACATGACCTTCTCAATTGCGCGCAGCTTGTCTGTCTTCATTGTCGACCCCACTTGCTCCAGTACCCGCACCGACTTTCCTTCCACCACGAACATCCCTTCGCCATCGGGCAAAAATGCCCCGGCACCCACTTGCAGACTCGCGTCCACGTCGGAGACGTTGTCGATCTTGCGAGCTTCCTCCCGTTTATGGATCTTCTCCACTTCGACTGCAGCCACCTTATCCGCCGCCTCTGCGGCCTTGGCCGTGGCGTCCCAGTCCACCATCGAGGCGGGTATCTCCTCCCAATCCCCTCGCTCCGCGCTGTAATACCGTACATGGTCTCCAAGCCGGTGATACTCGCGGATAAGCTGGAAGGTCCCGTCCGTCAAAATCAGCTTTTTCGGGGGACCCTGCACCGGTGCGGCCTTGTTCCCGGTGGCGCTGCCTGTTTGTTGCGAAGACTGGGCCCTGGTGGGATATCCGGGGAGGAAAACAGACAAGAAGATACTGAGAACCAGGAAAGACCACAGCAAGGCGGGAATCCGGGAGAGTGGCATGAACCCTTGGTCGGCGCAACCCATTCAATGGAAAATGCACCGCGCCAAAACAGGATAGCGCGGGGAACGAAGGGCCGCAAGGCAACTGCCGCTTGTCGGATAATTCGGGCTGGGTGGGCAACAAATCGAGGCGGGATTCAAGCTACAAACTACAACTTCGATTGCTCAGTGCGTGCAACGCGGAAACAGTGTCACCAACACCATCAGGTCCGACAGGGTGAACAGCCACTGTTCCGCCTGTACGCCCGCAGCTTCCGCCGCGCGCGCGATGAATCCCAGATGGCGCTTCCTCGCAAAATTGTGCAAGTGCTCGACGCAGATTCCCGTCAAGCTTGCCACTTCTGCTTCCGTGAAGATTTTCTGACTCGACTTGACCGTAACCAAGGCAGTCCTCACTACTTCTCCACCGCGTTCGTCTCGACCTCTACCTGCTTAGATGCTGAAGCCAGGTTACGAGACACAACTATTTAGAGCAATAGTCGTTCCGTTTCAGCGCATTTAAACTTCTTCTCTAGTACTTTTTTGTTGGTTTGTGGGAATTGCCCTGTTTTCGTGGGTTTTCGGGTTTTTTCTTGTGTGTTCTCCCGCCGTCTACCTGTCAGAATAGACAGGGGAGAATGGGCAAAAAATTACTATTCTTGCGCAATTTCTACGACTTTCGGAAGATGTTCCGCGATTTCACACATTTGCTTCGTGTGCCTCAACTCGTGAGAAGCGAGCATGTCAAACCACTGATATACATTCAACATCCCCAGAAACGCGTGTGACAAGTAGTACCCGCTCAGATCTCGTTTCCTTGTTTCGTCCAAAAATGCCAGACTACGTTCGCGCGCACCCCGCAACTCCGCCAGCATCTCCTCTTTGTTCCGCAGCAAACAGCCATCAAGCGGCAGCGGCGATTTCCGCCGGATGATCCGCGATTCCACCAGCCACAGCGGCAGGTGCCATCGCTTGAAGATCGGGACTGCTCTCGGCATTTTCTGGGTGATGCGGTCGGCTCCGCCGAGGACCGCTCGTTCGACGATCACCAGGTGTGCAACCAGTTCCGCCGCCGACCATGCATCCTTACTTGGCTTAGTATTCCACTGTTCGGTAGGAATACTGTTTGCGGCGCGAAAGAATTCCGTCTGCGCCCTAGCGAGCTTTGCCAATATGGGATCGAGCCTTGACACTCTGCTACTCCATCAGGAACTCAGCCGTTAGTGGTTTTCTTTTCCTTGACGCATAGTGGATTATCAGTCCTACGCCGCCTCACTATGCCCTTGGGGGTTTACCCTGCTTGCCCTGAGCTGCGAAGGGCTTGCCCCGAATCCTTGAGGGGAGTCTCGAAGGGAGCCGCGAGGGGAGCCCCGAAGGTGCTCCATCCTTCACGCCTTGCCTCTTCCAAATGGTGGGTTCTTACGAACTAGACCGCGGCCCCACCCGCTTGCTCGAACGCGTGAGCCAACTGCAGCACGCGCGCTTCCCCAAACGCGGGCCCAAAGATCTGCAGCCCCACCGGCAGCTTCCCGCAAATCCTCCCGCAGGGCACGGAAATCCCCGGCAACCCCGCCAGAGATCCCGTAACCGTATAAATATCAGCAAGATACATCTGCAGCGGATCGTTTACCCGCTCCCCCAGCTTAAAAGCTGGTACCGGCGAAGTCGGTGTCACAATCACGTCCACCTTCTGAAACGCCTCGCGAAAGTCCTTCGCTATTAACGCCCGCACCTTCTGCCCCTTCAGGTAATACGCGTCGTAGTAGCCGGCCGATAGAACGTACGTCCCCAACACGATCCGTCGCTTCACTTCCGCACCAAATCCCGCCCCACGCGTTTTCCTGTACATTGAAATCAGCGAATCGCTCTCCACCCGTGGTCCATACCTCACCCCGTCATAACGTGCCAGATTGGAACTCGCCTCCGCCGTCGCGATTATGTAATAGGTCGCGATCGCGTAATCCGTGTGCGGCAGGTGAATGTCCATCAGCTCGCATCCCATCTTCCGCAAGAGCTCGATCCCCGCCGTGACCTTCTCGCGTACCGCTTCATCCATCCCTGCGCCGAAATACTCCTTGGGGACCCCGATCTTCATCCCTTTTACAGGCTTCCCTAGAATTCCCGAGTAGTCCTCGACGGCCGCCGTTGTCGACGTCGAATCATTCGGGTCGCGCCCCGCAATCGTTTGCAGCACTCGTGCCACATCGGCAACATTGTGCGCCAGCGGACCAATCCGATCGAGCGAAGAGGCGAATGCAATCAGCCCGTAGCGCGAAACCCGCCCGTAACTCCCCATCATCGCCGGGATTCCGCAAAGCGCCCCCGGTTGCCGGATCGACCCGCCCGTATCCGTCCCCAGCGACGCCACGGCTAGGTCCGCCGCCACGACCGCCGCCGAACCGCCGCTTGACCCTCCCGGCACGCGGTCCATTGCCACCGGATTTTTCACCGGTCCATAGGCAGAGTTCTCCGTTGAACTCCCCATGGCAAACTCATCGCAATTCGTCTTGCCCAGGATTATCGCGCCCGCCGCCTCCAGCCGGTTCACGGCCGTGGCGTCATACGGCGGTATGTAATTTTCTAGGATCTTCGAGCTGCACGTCGTGCGCACGCCGCGCGTGCTAATCGTGTCCTTGATCGCCATCGGCACGCCCGCCATGGGCGGCAGCGGCTTTCCCGCAGCCACGAGCGCGTCCACGCGGTCCGCTCGTGCGTAAGCACGTTTCTCGCACAGCGTCAGATACCCGTTGATCTCCGCGTTCCGTGCGGCAATGCGCTTGTAATACTCCGCCGTGATTTCCCGCGCCGAAACCTTCTTCGCCGCCAGCGCATCTCGCACGCTCTCAATTGTCCATGTCACCGTCATCAGTTGTCTCGATACTCTTCTCTCGCCACTTCAGGGGGTCGGAGCTTTAGGTTTACGCTGAGCCGCGAAGCGTCTGACGCTTTTCCTGTTCGCCGTCCTAACTGTGAACTGTCGACTCCAAGCTTTGAACGCCCTTCCCTTGCGATGCTTTCCGCGAACTCTGCGGGCCTTCTCCACTCTCAGCGGTAAATTTCTGTTCCTCGCTCGTTTACTCTGCTTGCCCCGAATCTTAGAGGGGGATCGCTTGAAGGCCCACTATCTTTCAATCACCTTTGGCACACGGAAATACGGTGGCTCCGGGTCCGGAGCCTGATGCAACACATCATCGGCCACCGCGCACGGTACCACCAGGTCTTCCCTCAGCGTGGCATCCGCCGTCTGATCGTCGCTCAACACCTGCGCCATCGGCGCGACGTCCGTCGTGTCCAGCTCGTTTAGCTTTCCGATGTATTCCAGGATTTCATCTATCTGCGCGCGATACATCTCCAGCTCCGCCTCGCTCAATTCGAGGTAGGAAAGTTCCGCAATGCGCAACACATCTTCTCGTGAAATCTTCATAGTGGCCGCTCAATTGCTCTCTATTTTGAGACGTCAGAAGAGTTTACCACAGCGTCCGCGCGCCCCTTTCTAATTTGGGATTTTCCCCATCGCTGTGGCGGAGAAAAACCATTATGCACAGGCCTCAAACCATATTCCTTGCAAGCTCTTTCCTGTTCTTGCCCCAAATGGAAACTCTCCACCCAGGTTCCACCGAAATCGAGTCCAGGAATTTGCCGCGCGCGTTTTTGACGAGGTGCGAACCGGCGAGCGCGTCTCCTTGCCCGCCGACATTCTCAGAAATCCTCATCTTCGGTCGATCTCGATACTTCAATTTGCACGCTGCTTCACCGCAATGCTTTGCACGTCTACCGCATCCCCTAGGCACTGAAGCATTACGAAGCGGTCGCGGTCGCTGGTCACGGCCTCTGCTACTGCTCGACAAACAGCAACTGCTGGTTCTGGATTTACCGCGTCCGCGGAGGCGGGAAGTACGAGTTGATCTTCGCGACGGACGAGGCGGAAGGCTTCGGCTTCCTCCGCTCCAACGCGCAATTGCCCACGATGATTGTCTGGACACGCGGTTCGGCAACTTTGCGTGGCGCGCGTCTTCCAATTGGATGGCTCGGAATATCAGGAATCGGGCCGCTGGCTCGAGGAATATCGATACGAGGACGAAGAGGACGAACTGGCGTTTCACAACGCCGAAAATCACTTCCCGCTTCCGTCCCGGCGAGTCGCTGCCTAAATTCTATGTCACAACTTGTCACAACTAATGTTTCAGGAGGGCACGACTTCAGTCGTGCCGAAAAAACGCCGCAAACGACGGCTTTAGCCCCTGAAGACTTGGAAATTCCTCACTGCGTCAGCGCGAAGTGACTTCAGCGGCCTTGCGTGGGTACCGCGAGCTCACATAATCATCGACGAGTTTCTGGAACGCGGCGGCCAGCTCGTCATAGGTGCCTTCGAGCGTGACATCTTTCTTCCCGTCAATATATACCGGGCAACGCGGCGCCTCGCCCGTTCCCGGCAAACTGATTCCAATATTCGCGGCTTTCGATTCACCGGGACCGTTCACGATGCAGCCCATCACCGCCAGCGTCATGGTCTCGACGCCGTCATATTGCGTTTTCCACGTAGGCATCATGTCGCGGATGTATCCCTGAATGCGTTCCGCCAGTTCCTGAAACGTGGTACTGGTGGTGCGCCCGCAGCCCGGGCAAGCCGTCACGCTGGGCGCAAATGACCGCAGTCCCAGCGCCTGCAGCAGTTCGCAGCAGGCATACACTTCTTCGCGGCGATCGCCACCCGGCCGCGGCGTCAGCGAAATGCGAATCGTGTCGCCAATGCCTTCATACAAGAGCACGCCGAGCGACGCCGCCGACCAAACCATACCCTTCATGCCCATGCCCGCTTCGGTCAATCCCAAGTGCAAGGGCTGCTGCGTCTTCGCGGAGAGATCGCGGTAAACGGTAATCAGGTCGCGCGGCCGCGAAGTCTTGCAGGAAATAATGATCTGCTCGTGGAGCAGCCCGCTCTCCAGCGCCAGTTCCGTGGATTCCAGCGCCGAAAGCACCATGCAGTCATTAATAATCTCTTCCGATTCCTTGCCCAGGTTTTTGTCGGTATTTTCCTGCATCTTGCGCATCACCAGCTCTTGGTTTAACGAGCCGCCATTCACCCCGATGCGCACGGGCTTGCCATGGTCCACTGCGACTTTGCAGATAGTGCTGAACTGTTCGTCGCGCCGCTGCCCCGCGCCCACGTTTCCGGGATTGATGCGGTACTTATCCAACGCCCGCGCGCATTCCGGATACTTGGTAAGCAGGACGTGCCCGTTGTAGTGGAAGTCGCCGATAATCGGCACATTGCATCCGGCATCGAGCAGGCGCTTCTTGATCACCGGCACAGCCGCCGCGGCTTCCGGCACGTTCACCGTCCAGCGCACAATTTCGCTGCCCGCTTCGGCGAGCTCGAGTGTCTGCTCCAGCGTGGACTCCACGTCCGCGGTGTCGGTGTTGGTCATGGACTGCACCACGATCGGCGCGCCGCCGCCCACCTGGACGTGGCCTACCTTCACGCTATAGGTTTTCTTCCGGGCATGCCGCAGCGCGGTGGCATCGAATCCCGCTATCTGGTTCAACATATCCCTATATTTTAGCAGCCTGCCACCGTCTATGTCCTCCTCGACCTGACTTCGACCTGCTCTGCATTTTTGCTTAAACGGGGCTCATAGTTAACATAGAGGAAAGCCTTTTCGGCCGCCAATGAGAGGCCCTGCCGCGGAAGGGGACCCGTGGCTTTCCACACCACCCAATAGTGCCGCTAGCATTGGCAACTCCTCCTCCACCAAGTAGCAATGCCGCTCCGAGTTTCTTCTTCCGCCTCTTCCAAGATTCTCCGTTCCCTCGGCGGATCCACTGTTCCCCTCTGCGTTGAATTCTGCTCCCTTCTTCTCCTGCTTTGAGCTTTTGACTGTGATTCCTTGCTCGCCACGCGCCACTGCCTTTAACTCCTTTGTTTCCCCTACATACACAAAAACCACTCGTAAGTCCGTTATTTCCCCTACATACGCAAAAAAAGG
>Ga0307471_100001393_pt1 | contig 13155 bp, 11 predicted proteins | sample atmos_gasesAM3C__2_FD_204566 | JGI IMG/M metagenome (GOLD analysis project Ga0307471, IMG submission 204566) | Hardwood forest soil microbial communities from Morgan-Monroe State Forest, Indiana, United States - atmos_gasesAM3C_515 | ecosystem: Environmental > Terrestrial > Soil > Temperate... | reverse complement strand
TTTTGCATATTCTTGACGTTCTGATTGAAATATTTACCCAAGTTAAATGTGCCCGAGGGACACGATGGCGTGCCATCGGTCGCAGCTACGGAAGGCGAACAGGTGGGGGAGGCCTGAAGCCCGTTTACCTCCCAGGGCGGTGGGAAGACAGACCAGCGCAGGCCGAAGTTGACAGTCCAATTCGGCTTGAATCGCCAGGAGTCCTGTCCGTAGAACTCATACCAGTTGAGGCCATAATCGCGCTTTACGGGTGCACCCTGGTCTTGCGGAGTCCCATTCTTGGTGTAGTTCCAGTTTGAATTTACCAGCGAAGCCATGCCCAGCAAACCGAGCATGGGGTAGTCATAAGCACTGCTGGAAGCGGGCTCCGGGTATCCGCCATTGATTGGATCCAGCGGGCTCTGGCCATTGGTATTGGCGAAGCCAACGGGATACATCCAGAACGTAGCACCCTTCCCCTGACTGAACGAATGGAGATAACTGACGCGAGGATCGCGTGCAATGCCGACGGCTGCGCCGAGTTGAATGGTGTGCTTCCCCTTGGTCCAGGAGAAATCATCCAGCAAGTTGTTCACCGGCATTTGAAAGTTGTGGCTGTAGGTGAAGCTGTTATCGAGGGTGTAAAAGGTGTTCCAGGGCTGGTTTGAATTTCCGACGAAGCCGGTGCTCTGCCGCGTGAACCCGTAACGGAAGGTATTCACCTTGGAGCTGCCGATCAATGCGGTGTAACCCACCGCCATTCCCTTGCTGAAGTCCACCACGGTTTGTAGCGGAGCATCGCCCGGCAGGAAGGGAGCCTGCGGGTTACTAAAATTTTGTATTGCCCCGCGCCAGAACAGCGTCTGGCTGCCCTTTGCTGTAAGGTTGTAATCGATGCGGGCAATATTGGCGTTATTGTTCAGGTTGAAGGGCGCGCGCCAGCGATAACCGGAATAATTGAAGCCGTCGCCCACGGAACCATCGTTAGTCACCAGATTGCCATACGTGGCGTTGAAATATTTGATCATGTAGGAGTTGGTGGTAATCGGTATGTGGAGCGGATCGAGGCCCGTAATTTGTGTTGGGGATAGGCCAAAGAAACCCGAAGCGAAATTATAAGTGTTGCCGCTCAGTCCGGTAACGCTTCCAGCCGGACACATTGTCGGGTCAGCGCACTGGTACAGCATGACGCCATCGCGGAGAGAGGTGGTGGGAATATTGCGCACCACGCTTTGCTGTTCTCGTAGGCGAGTTCCTTCGTAGTTATAGAAGAAGAAGAGCCGGCCTTTAACGATTGGCCCGCCCACGGTTCCGCCAAAGACGTTGCGAATCAGTTTCAGAGGGTCGTTTGGCTCGCCACTGGAAAGTTGCGCGCGCTTGGTGAAGTAGTCGTTGGCGCTGGTGGCGGTGTTGCGAACATATTCGTAGGCTGAACCGTGCCAGGTGTTCGTGCCACTCCTGGTGACGAGGGCGACCTGGGCGCCGGAGCCAGTGCCTTCGTCGGCGTTGTAATTGGTGGTGGTCACGCGGAATTCCTGAACGGAATCCTGGGTGATGGGAAGAACCGAAGTAAATGCGTATCCGCTGTTCTGGTCGTTGACGTCCACGCCGTCGAGGGTGATGTTGCTTTGATCGCTGCGCGCGCCATTCACGGAACCGTTGCGCGTGTCCTGATCCTTGTACGCCGCGAGCGAGGTGCTCAAGGTATTTCCGGTAAAAACGACACCCGCCTGCAGGCTGAGCAGTTCCGGAACGTTGCGGCCATCCAGAGGCAGGTCCCTTACTTGTGTCTCCGTGAACGGAGTACCCAGCGACGCGTCCACCATATTCAGCGGCGGAGCTTCCGAGGTCACCGAGACAGTTTCCGTGGTTGCGCCGATTTTCAGCTGAATGTTTGAAGTGGCGGGGGTATTCACCTGCAGCTGTAAGCCCTTCAATTCCTCGCGGGCAAATCCAGTGGCGGAGATAGTGAGCGTGTAGGTTCCGGGAGGAAGAGACTGGAAACGGTACTCGCCTTGTGCGCCAGTGGTGGTGGTGCGCTCCGATTTAGACTCCGCGTTCACCAACACAAGGGTGGCGTTGGCGATGCCTGCGCCGCTGGGGTCTGTCACGGTCCCCTGCAGCGAGGTCGTCGAGGTTTGGGAGAAAGCGCTGCTGCTGAAAAGTAAGACTAGCGCCAGGATTCTGATTGCCAAGGATTTTACAGTATTCATTTCAGGCCTCCGAAAAGGAATCCTCATCACGCAAAGTCCAGCTTCCCGCTGCTCCTGTGAGCCCCATTGGGCAAAGCGCCAGTCGCGGAATGGACCTGCGTGTCTCCGGTACATGGTGAGTAAAGAGACGACACCCCACCTAGGAGACTACGCGCCGGGCGTGGAGATAACTTGTCTCTGAGTGACATCGACTTGCCCGTAGGTGACCTGGGTTCCTGCCCAGTCAGGCCGATTTTAAGGGCGCCAAACACAAACCGGCCGCGCAGAGAGTATGGATGGTCGTTCCTTGTCCGCGCCTCTGGCCCTCTCGATTAGCTCCACGAGGGTGCGCGATAAAACCGTGAGCTCAAAAGAGAAACTGAGCAGAAGTGAATCGGAAGAGTAGGGAACGTTCCAAACCGAAACATTGCCGCCTGCCTCAAAAAAAGAATCTCTCCAAGTGCCCTGTTTTCCGGCGGATGGAGTAGTCAGACAACTGGGAGTGGTGGCCATCTTGCACACATCAAAGGGGATGCTCTGGGCGAGAAGTTGTGGTGCGGGGCGCAGCTGTCGATAAAGTGCGAGAGGTGATCAGCCTGGCGCAGAGGAGAGAAAGAGCAATGACGATTCCGGGTGCACGGAGCAGTTTGCGACCGATGGTGCTGATCGCTTGCCTGCTTTGCTGTCCGCCAGCAAGTGCCCGTCATGGGCGGCCTGAAAGCTACAACAAAAATCAGAGAGATGGAACGCCCGAAAGAACAATACACCCCCATCCTGGCAATGACCGCCCATGCAGCAGTTCAGGATGAGCGGCGATGTTTGGAGGCGGGAATGGATGGTTACCTCACAAAGCCGATACGGCGGGAATTGCTAGGAAAGGAATCACTCGCGTGACCGAACACATGAAACCACATAACGAAGAAACTCTTGCCCCGAACAGCGCCACACCAGAACAAGCATGGAACCTCAAAGAGCTGCTCGACCGACTGGACGACGACCAGGCTTTTCTCCGCGATCTGCTCCGGGTGTTCCGTGAAGACAGTCAATCCAACGTGCAGAAAGCAAAGACGGCGCTGGCCGTGGGCGACCTGGCTCGCCTGACACACGCAGCCCACACCTTGAATGGGATGCTCCGGAATCTCTGCATGGATGGTGCCGCGGAGATTGCCGCTGAGTTGGAGGACGCTTCGCGTCAGGAGAAGCGGAAAGACGCGGCGGAATTACTTGCACGGCTTGAACAGGCTCTCGGGGAACTCTCGCCAGAAGTCGAAGCACAGCTTGCGGAGGTGAAGACATGAAGATTCTTGTTGCCGAAGACGATGCCCTCTCCCGGATGATGGTGGAGAGAACCCTGCAGCAGGCCGGATACGAAGTGATCGCGGTCAGCAATGGGCTGCGCGCGCTGGAGGAATTGGCCGCGCCGGATCCGCCGCGGCTTGCCCTGCTCGATTGGGTCATGCCGCAGAAGGACGGGGTCGAAGTGTGCCGCGAATTGCGCCGCCGTCAGCAAAAAGCTTATACGTACCTTATCCTGCTTTCCTCCAGGGAATCCAAGCGGGACATTGTCCAAGGGCTGGAGTCCGGCGCGGACGATTACCTTACAAAACCATACGACGGCGAAGAATTGAAGGCCAGATTACGCGCCGGGGGAAGGATCCTGGAGCTGGAAGACCGGCTGGTGGAAGCGCGAGAAAGCATGCGGTTCCAGGCAACCCACGATCTGCTGACGTCGCTTTGGAACCGCGGGGTGATCGTGGAATTATTGACCCGGGAGATCCAGCGTTCGCGGCGGGAGAAGAACTGCACAGTAGTGATGATGTGCGACGTCGACCATTTCAAGCAGGTGAACGATGAGCATGGACACGGCACGGGGGATGACATTCTGCGCGAAGTGGCGCGGAGGCTGAACCAGGCCGTGCGCTCGTATGACATGGTGGGGCGCTACGGTGGGGAAGAGTTTCTGGTGATTTTGAACAAGTGTGACCCCGCGAGCGCGATGGCACGCGCTGAAAATCTTCGCGCCGCGATCACTTCAAAACCGTTTGAGGCGCGTTCCATATCGTTGTCAGTAAGCATGAGCATCGGGTTGGCATTGTCCAGCGATTTCCAGAATAGCGACGTTGATGAAATGATTCACGGAGCCGACACCGCGTTGTATGCGGCAAAGGCCGCGGGGCGAAATTGTGTCCGGGTTGCGCGGCCCGGGGAGATCGAGGATAAAACCGAGGTTGACAGAAAGGAAATTACCAGCCTGACGAGTTAGCCGGGAGCAGAATCCAGGTGGAATGGCCCGGACTCCTTTACTTTGGTTTTGTGCGGATCTGGTCCATCATCTGGCGCATCGCCGCGGTCGAACCCGGTGCGCGCTTTTCCCGCCAGTTTTCCAGCCGTTTGCACGTTTCTTCGATGCCCGAAAAAAGCGCGGGGTTCTTGAAGGCCGCGCGCCACGCCGGCACGATCGTGCGCATGCGGTCCCAAACCACCCAGATTTCCCCGTTGCTTTCGAAGAAAAGCTCATCGTTGATCAGGCCGCGATTCACGATGCTCGCCACCATTTCCCAATAACTTATGACCATACGGATGTAGGTATTCTCCTGGGTACCCTGGGGAAATTTCTGCATCAGATCGTCGGGCGTGCCGGCATGAAAATGCTCCACAAACCATGCCCGCGCCTCCCTCAACCGGGGCTCCCGGCGCAGATCGTAAAGCTTCAGCATCAGGTTCACTTCTTCGTAGGTAATCTGAGACATTCCGAATTCTCCTTAGGTAAATCAGGCCATTGGAGCGGGTGGTTCCGGCGGATGCGCTCCCGGAGAACGCACCAGCTCCACGCGCTGCACATGGGACAAGGGGATTCCCTGCCGTTGAAACTCCAGCTGAATCCGCCGTCGCAGTTCCCGCGAAACATCCTCGTGCCTCGAGGGGGCCGTGCGGATCTGCAGCCGCACCGTGGCGGTGTTCGGGCCGTAGGATTCCACGCCCAGGATGCGCGGCCCATCGACCAGCGCCTGAGACCACGAAGGATCATTCCGCAATTCCGCCGCCGCCACGTCCAGCGCCTGCAACGTGCGTTCCTGCGGCACATCCAGTGATACCGCCACGTCCACGAAAGCCTGGGACCAGTCCCGGCTCAGATTGCCCACCGTACGTATTTCTCCATTGGAGATGCTCACAAGCGCTCCCCGCGCATCGCGCACCACGGTTCGCCGTAACGTTAGATGCTCGACCCGGCCGATGGTGTCAGCCACCTGAATGGTGTCTCCGACGGAATATTGTTCCTCAAGAATGATGTGGAAGCCGGCGATAAGGTCGCGCACCAACTTTTGCGCGCCGAAACCGAGGGCAACGCCAGCGAGCCCGGCAATCACGACAACTGGTGTGACGTTGATGCCGAACTCCTGCGCCACCATGAGCAGCGCCAGCGCCCAGACTAGCTTGCTGGCAGTGCCGTAAACCACGCCGGCCAGCGTGCGCGTTTGTTGTTCACGAGCCTGTGCCGCGCGAGCTTGCGAGGCAGCCGGTTTGACGATTAGTTTGGTGGCCTGACCCAGAAGGCGGTTGATGAGCAGGGCCGCAGCGACAATGGCCGCGAGATGCAACAGGTTCGATACCGAGAGCGCGGGCATCTCAGATAGGAGACTGGACATAGGCTTATCGGGGGGCGAGTATACCATTGCTGGGGGCACGGCGCAGTGGCGGAGCACCCTCGCACGATGGCAAGGGAGAAGGGAAAGCCCCATGAAAACACGCCGAACTTTTCTAGTGAGCCTGATCCTGGCAGGCATTTCCTCGGGACTTGCCGCTGACCCTGTGGGAGCGCAGGCTCCCCCCAAGAAGCCGTCGCAGAAGTCCCAAGCCGGGCAAGGGCCCGATGCGGAAGGGCCGACGCTTCCGAACGCGGACAAGAAAATCCTTCAAGAGAGCGACAAAGAGATCAAGAAAAAGGTCGACCGTCTCTATCAACTCGCCACGGAACTGAAAGAGGAAGTGGAGAAGACGGACTCCAGCAAGGTGCTGAGCTTGAACCTGATGAAGAAGGCGGAAGAAATCGAGAAGCTGGCCCGCGACATCAAGAATCGCTCCAAGGGATGAGGCAATTCGTTCCGGCGAGAGTGGAACGGAATAGTCCACTAGCGGACCGGCCAGAGAAAGGCTAAAATATCATTTGCAGTTGTTTTCAGATTTTTCCGCGCGCCCGTAGCTCAGCTGGATAGAGCGCTTGCCTCCGAAGCAAGAGGTCGGGAGTTCGAATCTCCCTGGGCGCGCCATTCCTCATTTTTCGCTCTAGCAAAGATCAGGTCGAACGGGCGGGTGGCCCGGGATCGGTCGGCAACTCTAATTGGGTGCCCCAGGTTCGCTGTTCAGAACCTGGGTCTTGGGTTTCTCTTTCTGAGGTTCCGCGCTACAGCAGGTCAACTGGTATTAATCCCTGCCCCTTCTTGGCGTAATTCGACCAACTGCTCCACGCCCAATCCTCGGGATGGCGCACCAGTCCTCGCGCCACGGGATTGCTGTGCATATACTCCAGTTTTTCCTTCTTCTTTTTCTCCGTGTACACATTGAAATCGTAAAACCGTGCCTGCCAGAATGCCCGCAGCGGCTGACGCCACTCCCCAAACGGCAACGCCATCTGTCCCGCAGGCGCGTGCCGCGGGCGCTGGCGCAACCGCCGCGCCACACGGAGCTTCAAGTCATGCAGCACGGTCGAGGGCGTTCCTCGTTGCGGCTCGCTCAGCAGCACATGCACATGTTCCGGCATCACCACGTAGCCCACCAGGCGAAAACCCAACAGCTCGCGGGCCCGCGCCAGCTCCCGCACAAATACATCCCGCGCTCGCGCGCTTTTCAGCAGCGGCAGGCGCCGGTAGCAGCTGAGGTGATGAAATGCAAATGGCCTTGGCCATAGACGCGCTGCAAGCCCGCCGGCATCGCCAACCCCTAGAAGGAAAAGGCCACCCCAAGACCCAGGTTCTGAACAGCGAACCTGGGGCACCCTTCGCCTCTCGATACTTCCCCGAGATGTACCCCAGTGGTATCCTCTCCTCACTTCCCATGTCAACCAATTTCCACCTCCCAGACCTGGGCCACCCGCGATCGCCGTGACTACTCGGCTAGGAAATGCTCTCCGCTAATCACGAATCGCGATTCAACGTTCGGCGCAGCGGTGCCAGGTTGGCCGCCTCCCACGCTAATGTGGTATTCACCCGAAGCGACCAGGCGAGTTCCGGCCTCATTTACCATGCTGAGGTCGCGGGAATTAAGATCGAAGGGAACGCGTCTCGTCTGGCCCGCGGCAAGCTTCACTCGGGTGAACCCGCGCAGGGCGCGAATCGGCGCGCCGGGCAATTGCGGAAAATCCAGGTACAGCTCCAAAACCTCGTCTCCATCGGTGGCGCTCGTATTCTTCACATCCACTTCCACGCGAAGCGAATCACCGGCGGTGAGTTTCGCGGACGAAAGTTTCAAGTTGCTATATGCGAACCGCGAATAGCTGAGCCCGTAGCCAAATCGATAGAGAGGCTGTCCCTTGAAGTATCGGTACGTTCGATCCTTCATCGAATAATCCTCAAACCTCGGCAACTGCTCGATTCCCTTATAAAAGGTTACAGGAAGTCTGCCAGCAGGGTTATTCGCCCCGGCCAAGGTCTGTGCAATGGCAGTGCCGCCTTCTTCGCCCGGATACCAGGCCTCCAGGATTGCGTCCGCATGTTCATTCGCCCAATTCACGGACAGCGCGCTTCCATTCATGAGGACGACCACGAGCGGCTTGCCTGCGGCTTTCAGCGCTTTGAGAAGCTCTTCTTCATCCGTAGGAAGATCCAGTTTCGTTCGGTCGCCCCCTTCAAACCCCGGCACTTTCACTTGCAGTTCCTCGCCCTCGAGTTGCGACGTGATTCCAACGACAGCGACAACAACATCCGCATGTTCCGCTGCCGCAACCGCCGCCGAAGCCGGGTCAGGGAGCAGCGGCAACCACGACAAAATGGCGCCACCATCATCCTGGACAACCGATTCCAGAAGCAAAGAGTAACGGTGTCCCTTCTCAAGGCCGGCGATTGCGGGTATGGGCATGGTCCCAAGTGGCGCTGAGTCATCGATGATCGATTTGCCATCCAGGGAAAGGCGATTCGTATGCCCGGATGCGCTGAATTGATAAGTTCCCGATTCGGCCGGCGTAATAAAGCCCGTCCACCGCACGGAGAACTCCTTGAGCTGCGGTGGCTGCGAAAGGGAATCCGGGCCGTGAGGCAGAGGTTCCAGATTCACGTAGTTGTCGTGGCGAACCACCAGCGGCTGGCCCTTGAATTCCTTGTTGGCAAAGTATTCGCCTTTCAGGCCGTGCTGGCCATCCTCGGTGGAAAGCACTGCCGCTGGCACCACGGCGTCTTGCCGCAAGAAATTCGTGCCCGGTGTGTAGGTGACCTGGGCGTTCGGAAATTGTTTGCGGAGGCCCTCCAGAGCCGTCGTTGCGCTCGAAGCCTTGCCGCTGTAACTGCCCAGCAAGACAGTGACCGATTCCGCCAGCGGCCCCACAACCGCGATATTTTTGATATTGCCTCGCAATGGCAACACGCCGTCATTCTTCAGAAGCACCATGGACTCTTGCGCTACTTGAAGTGCCAGGTTTCTGTGCGCTTCACTATCGTTTTCCGAAGCGGAAGTCTGTGCGTACTTGACCATCTCCGGCGGATCAAACAAGCCCAGGCGAAAGCGCGCCTTAAACAGGCGCTTTACTGGTACGTCTACATCCGCCTCCGTTAGGAATACTTGCGCCACGGCATCCATGAATTGCTTGTAGTCCGAAGTGTCAGGGGCTTTGACGTACGAGTCGATGCACTCATTGTCTAGGCCGCGCTTCAACGAAAGCGCAGCGGCCGCAGAAAATGTTTTCGTGAAGTGATGCGCGCTCCATATTTCTTCCACGGAATCGCAGTCGCTCACGACATAACCGTCGAATTTCCATGCGCTCCGCAGCTTATGCTCCAGCAGAAAGCTGTTGGCGCAAGCCGGCTCGCCGTTGACGCGGTTGTAGGCGCACATCACGGAGCCCGCTTTTCCTTCCGTGACCGCGGCGCGAAACGCAGGTAGGTATGTGTCTTCCATATCGTGATTGGAGACTTCGATATTCATGATATGGCGCGAAGGCTCCGGGCCGCTATGCACCGCATAATGCTTCGGAGTGGAAATCACTCGCAGATACTTCGGATCGTCGCCCTGCATCCCGGTGACAAACGCCACCACCATTCGAGCGGTAAGGAATGGATCTTCGCCGTAGGTTTCCTGCGCGCGGCCCCAGCGCGGATCGCGCGCAATATTGATATTGGGCGCCCAAAAGTCGAGCCCCTCGAGGATGTCTCGCCTGCCCGCGCGCACCGCCTGGTTATGTTTTGCCCGGCCTTCGGTGCCGATCGCCGCGGCCATGTCGTGGATCAGGGGCACGTCGAACGTCGCGGAAATTCCCATCGGGGCCGGAAACACAGTGGCGATTCCCGCGCCCGCGATGCCATGCAATGCTTCACTCCGCCAATCGTACTCAGGGATTCCCAACCTTGGCACCGCGCGCGCCTGATTCACAAGCTGGGAGATTTTCTCTTCCAGGGTCATTTTCGAAACCAGGTCATCCACACGGGCATCGACCGGCTGCGATGCATCGAGGTAAAGCGGTGCATTGGAACTTTGCAGGGATTGCGCAACCGAGATTCGGCCTGCCAACAAAAGAAAACTCAGGCCCAGGAACGATTTCACGCGGTGAGGGTGCTTGCTCATCCGTTCGGCTCCTCCTGCCATATTGTTTGGTGCTTTGACGTCGCGTCCCTTCAGGTTATGGGAATTTTCATCGCCCGTGGCGCTTCAGTTCTCGGCACGCCAGAAGGGCCCTTTTTCAGCGCCAGAAACAACCTGCGGACCCGGCTCCATAGTACAGCATTCACACTTCTAAGCGCCTAGACGTTTCTGGGAAGTGATCGAGGAAATGAGCCGCGCTGAGCGTAGTGACTCACCGCGCCTGAGATTAATGCCCTGCGCTCTTCTCTGGTTCTGCCTGAGCTGAGCCTGTCAGCCAGTATTGGTTGAAGCCGATGTAATCGGAAGGCAAGTACGCGAGTATCGTGCGCCGCAACTCCAGGATGTCCACGCTTCCCAGTTTCTTATAAAGTATTTTCCCGCCGGCATCGATTAGAACCGTGTACGGAACCGCCGAATCCCACGTGGGGTCAAACGCGGTTTGCAGCACAGAAGTGTCGTCCGAAGCAAAAAGCAGGTTCCGGCTGGTGGCATGTTTCTTCTCCAGCATCTTCATCACGCTGGCCTTTTCATCCGGCATGTTGGCGGCGACGGTGACCAGATCCATATCGCGGACCTTATACATCTGATAGGTTTCCTGGAAATCGGCGAACTCGTCGATGCAAGAGCCGCACCAGGTTGCCCAAAAACTCACCAACAACATGTGCTTCGTGGGATTGCCGCGAAGTTTTTTCAGGTCTTCCGCCGTGGCCATTTCCAATTTCACGGGTTGCTCTTCGATTTTTCGCAGCGCCTCGAGGCGCGAAGCCTGTTTTTCCTGCCATTTTGTCGAGCAGCCGAAAACACCGGTATGCGCCACAGGCACTTCGCGATTTGCCAGCAGCGCTTCGATCGCATTGCGCGCATCCTGTGTCTTCACCTGTTCCATGCGGTAGCTATTATCAATCCGGCCTTCGTAGCGCAGCTTGCGATCTTTATCGAAAATGAAAATGTGCGGAGTCGCCTGCGGGCCATAAGCGCGGGTCACCGATTGCGTTTCGCCGTCGTACAGGTAGGGATAGCGCAGATGCTTGTACTCCACGCGGATTTTCATTTCTTCGAGCGTGTCGCTGGTGTCGGAAGAGTCCAACTCGTCGATTCGAAGGGCCTTGGGGTCGTTGGGTTGAATTGCAACTAGTGCGACGCCGCGATTCCGGTAATCGTCTTCCAGTTGTTGGATCCGCCGCTCATACATTTGGGAGATAGGGCAATGATTGCACGCAAACACGACCGCCAGGATTGGGTTGGCGGTGTAGTCGCCGAGGTGGTGGATTTTTCCGTCCACACCGGGCAAGGCGAAATCCGGGGCAGGGGATCCTAAAGCGAGAATCGGATGCGCAGTTTGTCCCCAGGCCGCTGAGGTCATCAGTAAAAAGAAAACGGCACGCCACATTTGCAATACGTCTCCATTCCGTTCGTCGCGAACACCTGTCTCCACGCCGGCGCCACGTCAGACTTTAATTTTACGCCTATCGGGCCGCTGTTTCTCTGCCCTGCGCCAAGGCATCGTTCTTCCCCGCATTGCCAGATTGATTTGGCTGTGGCCGCGGCGTCACATCCGCAGCAACAAGGCCCATTGCCCATTTGATAGCTTCCAGGTACATCTTCTGAAGGCGGGGATCGTCCCAGTTCTCGTCCACATGCCCCAGCGTCGAGTAATAAACGCGTCCTTTTCCGTACATCTTGGCCCAGGTCACGGCAAAATCATGGTCCTTGCGATGCACGTGCGAATTGTTTAGGTCCAGCTTGCCGGGATCCAGCCGCATCAGCACGCGCACTTTCCCCCGTGAAAAATCCTTGATCTGATAAATCTCGTCGCGTAGCACAAACGATTTCGGCCACTGCTGCATGCCGGGGAAGCTTGAATCTTCCACAAGGATGGGTGCGTCAAAGGTTCCCCAGGGGTGCTCGTCGAAATATCCGCCGATCATCTCGCCGTACTCCGGCCAGTCCGTGAATGTGATGGTCGCGCTATGGACGCCGATGAATCCCTTGCCATCGTCATGGACAAACGCAAGCAGCGCGGCTTTCTGCTCCGCGTCCATTTCCAGATTCCCGCCCGTATAGAAAAGGACCGCGTCAAAATCGTTGAGGTTTTTGGCGTTGTATTCCAGCTTTTTCTTGGTCAATACCTCGGTATCTGTCCGGATGGTGGTGTCCCACAATCCTGATTCGCGGCCCTGTCGCTCGATGGTCGCCATCGCGTGGGATACCGCCTCGTGCCGGTATCCTTTTTCCTCGCCAAGGACCAACAAATGCTTCTTGGGTTGGGCGTTGGTCTGCGCAGACGCCTGACAGCTCAGCGCGGCGGCACAGAATGCGAGTAACGCGATCCTTATTATCTTCACTTTCAGCCGTCCTTCTGACACCGCGGTCTAGTGTCTGTTTCCCAGCCAAAGAATCGCGTTTGCAAACAGCTTGTTTTGGGTTGCGTCGCCGAAAATTTTGTCTCCGTGGCCCATGTTCATGTAGATCATTTTGTATTTCGTGTTGGTCCAAACCACCGGCAAGTCGCCTTCGGTGAGGATGTCCTTGACACCAAGCGGATAGTTGGAGGGAGCGAGCGTGACCAGGACGCGCACGTTCTTATTGAGCCGCGGACTGGGTTTCCACAAGTACCATTCGTTCGCCGGAGCCATAAAGGTTGCGGGCAAATCTTTGGTCGCGGGATGCGCGCGGTCATCCACGATCAATTTCGCCGGGAGCGGCGGCCAGTTATTCGAGTAAAAAACGGCTCCGCCCAGAAAATCGACAAACCAGGGCCAATGGGTGTCTTTGTCGTTGTAGCCGGCAACGTGCAGCCCCAGCCATGCGCCGCCGTGTTCCATGTATTTTTCGAATGCCGCGCGCTGATCCGGCGTATGAGGAAACTCGTTGAGCCACAAGATCAGCTGGTAGGGCTGCAGGTCCTTGTCGTTCAGTTTTCCCCAGTCCGTCGTGGCGTCAAAAACAAAATTTTCTTTCGCTGCCAATTCGCGGAAGAAAATCAGCGCGTCATTCGCAACGTGAACGTGGTCCGGCTCAACGTTGGTGGAGTAGAAAGCCAGCACCTTGAATGCCTGCTCCTCTGCCGATACCGGGCCATTACAAAGGCTCACTAGCACGGCAAATGCGCAAAGTGCTCGAATCCCCAGAACCAAAAAGTTTCTGCGTTGCCGCTCGACGGAATTTCTATTGGTCTTCATCCCGCGTCTTTCTCCTA
>Ga0307471_100001391_pt1 | contig 13165 bp, 8 predicted proteins | sample atmos_gasesAM3C__2_FD_204566 | JGI IMG/M metagenome (GOLD analysis project Ga0307471, IMG submission 204566) | Hardwood forest soil microbial communities from Morgan-Monroe State Forest, Indiana, United States - atmos_gasesAM3C_515 | ecosystem: Environmental > Terrestrial > Soil > Temperate... | reverse complement strand
AGATTACTACGACGCGTTCTATCCGGATCCTGAGAATAAAGAAAGATTAGTGGTAGCGATCGCGGACGTAGCCGGAAAAAGCGTCCCCGCAGCCCTGCTGATGGCAACACTCCAGGCCAGTCTTCGCACCATCGCCGGCGAAGGCGTTTCCGTCGCAGAACTCGTGACGCGCTTGAACCGCTATGCATCAGCGTACAGTATGGATGGCCGGCGATTTACCACCGCGGTTTTGTGCGACTACGATCCTGCGACGCGGCGGCTGACCTATGTGAATGCAGGCCACAATGCGCCGATTCTGCGGCGGGCGAATGGAGCATTCGAAACGCTGGAGGTTGGCGGCCTGCCGCTGGGAATCAAGCTGGGAGCGGAATACCAAACGGCCACGGTGGAGCTGCGGGCGGGCGACGCGTTGATTTTCTTTACCGATGGCGTGGTGGAAGCGTTCAATGAATCGGGCGAAGAGTTTGGCAATAGCCGCTGGCAAGGAGCCATTCGCAGCCTGCCCGACTGGAATGCCCAAGATACGCTGCAGTTCCTGATGAAGCGCGTGGATGAATTTGTGGGCGCGACGCGGCAATCCGACGACATTACCTGCCTGGTCTTCCGCAGCAAATAAGCAGTCCTAAGTTGTAAGTCATAAGTTTTAAGTTGAAAACACGAATGGGAGCGTTCTTTTTCGTGCTCTAGCTGTTTGCCGGCGTAGGACTCTTCGGAGGGAACGGGAGCATAATCAGCGTATGAAGGCGCGAGAGCTGGCCAATTCGATTTGCGAGATGCTGCAGCGCAACAGGCATCAGGCGCTGCTGGTGGGCGGGTGTGTGCGCGATCTTTTGCTGCGGCGCGAGCCGGCGGACTATGACGTGGCTACAGATGCGACTCCGGTCGAGGTGGCGGGGCTTTTTCCAGAGAGCGTGGCGGTCGGCGCGCAGTTCGGCGTGATGTTGATCCCGAAGAACGGCTTGAAAGTGGAAGTCGCGACATTCCGCTCGGACATGGGCTACAGCGATGGCCGGCACCCGGACCGCGTGGTTTATTCGAAAACGCCGCAGGAGGATGTCCAGCGGCGGGACTTCACCATCAACGGCTTGCTGATGCGGCACGACAACGGGCAGGTGCTGGACTTCGTCGGCGGTCAGAAAGATTTAGGCGCGGGAGTCATTCGCGCGATCGGCGATCCCGAACTGCGGTTCGCGGAAGACAAACTGCGGATGATGCGCGCAGTGCGCTTTGCGGCGCGCTTCGGATTCGAAATCGAAGCGGCAACGTTTCGTGCAATCAAAGGTCATGCAGCGGAAATCCAGCAAGTCTCTCCCGAGCGTTTGCGCGAAGAACTCACGAAGATGCTGACGGAAGGGGCGGCGCGGCGCGCGTTCGAATTGCTGGATGAAATCTGGCTCCTGAGCCAAGTACTGCCCGAAATCGCGGCGATGAAAGGCGTGGAGCAGCCGGCGGAATTTCATCCGGAAGGCGACGTGTGGATTCATACGCGACTCATGCTGGAACAACTTGCAAAAGGCGCTTCCTCGACGCTGGCCTGGGGTGTACTGTTGCACGACGTCGGGAAGCCGCCCACGTTCCAGCCGGCGGAAAAAACAGGCGACCGAATCCGGTTCAATCACCACGTGGACGTGGGCGTAAAAATGGCGGAAGCGATTTGCCGGCGGCTACGCTTTTCGAACGAGGAGACGGAGCAAATTACCGCGCTGGTAGCGAATCACATGAGGTTTGGCGCGGTCGAGGCGATGAAGCAGGCCACCCTGAAGCGGTTTGTCAGGCTGCCGCGGTTCGACGAACATCTGGAGCTGCATCGGCTAGATTGCCTTTCCAGCCACCGCCACCTGGATTCGTATGAGTTTGTCCAGCACTTCCTGGACGAGACGCCGCCCGAGCAGGTGCGACCGGAACGGCTCCTAACTGGGGATGACCTTCTCGCGATGGGATTTCAGCCTGGCCCGGAATTTGCGCGGATTCTCCGCGAGATCGAAGACGCCCAGCTCGAAGGACAACTCGGGACCAAGATAGAAGCCAAGGAGTACGTAGCCAACAACTTCGCTAGCAGGAAAAGAAAGACAAATTGAAATTCACATATTTCTCGTAAGCCGATGAAATTAAATAGGTTATTAGGATGGATTGCAATAAGATAGGGACCCACGATACAATATGAGTGCAATAGACTAAGATTTAGTGCTAGCGGCCGTCTCATCTTTGTGCAACATTTACAACTAGGCCGCATCTAAACGCAAATAGAGGGGCTCTACAGACACCCCCTTGATAGACTGGGGAGAATATGGCTGAGAAGAAGCTATTTGTACCGGAGGTTCTACCGATTCTGCCGGTGCGCGACACGGTGCTCTTTCCGGGTGCCATGCTGCCGCTGACCGTAGGACGGGAAAGCTCTTTGGCACTAGTTGGTTCCTTGCAAAGCGAGGACAAGCTCCTGGGTGTGGTCGCCCAGCTGGATCCGCGGATTGAAGACCCTGCTGCTGCCGACCTTCATAAGGTGGGCACCCTGGCGCGTGTGCATAAGACCGTAAAGATGCCAAACGGCAACGTGGTGGTCTTCCTGGAAGGCTTGCAGAGGATTCAGATAGTCGAGTTGGTGAATCTGCGGCCATTCCTGAAGGCGCAAGTCAAGCCGGAACCGGACATTATCGGAGAAGTGGACGCGGAACTGGAGGCGCTTCTGCGGAATGCGCAGGACTTGTTCCGTGAAGTGGTGAGCCATTCGCCGCAGCTCTCCGACGACCTTCAATCGAAGGCCCTGAGTATTGAGGATCCGGGCGAACTGTCGGATTTTATCGCTGGCATGCTGCCTTCGCTTTCGACGCTTTTGCGCCAGGAGTTGATCGAGACGCCCAGCGTTCGCAAGCGGCTTGAGATCTTGATCCGTGAACTCTCCAAGGAATTGGAAGTTCTCGAGCTGCGCTCGAAAATTCACGAGCAAGTGCAGGAGCAGGTTAGCCAAAACCAGCGCGAATACCTGCTGCGCGAGCAGATGAAAGCGATTCAGAAGGAACTGGGCGAATCGGACGATTCGACGCAGGAAATCGACGAGCTGCGCAAAAAAGTGGAAGAAGCCGGAATGCCGGCGGAAGCCAAGAAAGAGTGCGATCGCGAGCTAAAGCGGCTGGCGAAAATGACGCCGGCTTCGGCAGAATACATGGTTTCGCGGACGTACCTGGAATGGATGACGCAACTGCCCTGGAGCAAATCTTCGGGTGCGACGGAAATCGACATTCCCAAAGCGCACGCGATTCTCGAAGAAGACCATTACGACTTGCAAAAAGTGAAGGAGCGCATCCTCGACTACCTGGCGGTGAAAAAACTCCAGCCAGGGATGAAGGGACCCATTTTGTGCTTTGTAGGACCTCCGGGCGTGGGCAAGACTTCGCTGGGCAAGTCCATCGCGCGTTCGCTGGGGCGCAAATTCGTGCGCATCGCGCTGGGCGGCATGCACGATGAGGCGGAGATTCGCGGCCACCGGCGGACGTACATCGGCGCGCTTCCGGGACAAGTGATTCAAGGTTTGAAGCGCGCGGAAACCAACGACCCGGTGATGATGCTAGACGAAGTGGACAAGCTGGGGCGTGATTTCCGCGGCGATCCGTCTTCCGCGCTGATGGAAGTGCTCGATCCGGAGCAGAACAACGCGTTCCGCGATCACTATCTGGATGTGCCGTTCGATTTGTCGAAAGTGCTGTTTATTGCCACGGCAAACTGGATGGATCCCATTCCGGAGCCGTTGCGCGACCGCATGGAGATCATCGAACTACCGGGCTACACCGGCGAAGAAAAACTGCACATTGCACACAAATACCTGATCCCGAAGCAAGCTTCCGAGCACGGTTTGAAAGTGGACGAACAGATTCACTTCACCGACGAAGGCTTGCAGGAAATCATTCACAGCTACACGCGTGAAGCCGGCGTGCGCAATCTGGAACGCGAGATTGCCACGATCACGCGGAAGCAGGCGCGCAAAATCGCCGAAGGCAAAACTGAAAAGATGGTCGTTACGCCGGAGGTGGTGCGCGAATTCCTGGGCGTGCCGAAGTTCCGCACGGAAAAGGAAGTTGAGGAGCGCGTCAAGCGGCCGGGCGTTGCGGTGGGGCTGGTGTGGACGCCGGTGGGCGGCGACATCATCTTTATCGAAGCGACGCGGATGCGCGGCGGCAAACAATTCACCATGACAGGACATCTCGGTGAAGTGATGCAGGAGTCTATGACGGCGGCGTTGACGTGGACGCGCGCGAACGCAGAGCGGTACGGCATCGATCCGGACTTCTTCCGCAAACAGGACATTCACATTCACGTGCCGTCGGGCGCGGTGCCGAAAGACGGCCCGTCGGCAGGGGCGGCGATGGTGACGGCGCTGGTCAGCTTGCTGAGCGGGCGGGCGGTGAAGGACCGCCTGGCGATGACCGGCGAAATGACGCTGTCGGGCGTGGTGCTGCCGATCGGCGGCGTGAAGGAAAAAGTGCTTGGAGCCAAGCGCGCAGGCATCAAAGAAGTTCTGCTGCCCGCAGATAACGAACCGAACGTGGTGGCGGACTTGACACCGGAAATTCTGGGCGACATCAAGATCACCTACGTGCACACGCTGGACGAAGTGCTCGAACATGCGCTGCAAAAGGAGCCGGTGGCCGCGCCATTGGCTCCTGAGCCAGAGACAAAAGGCAAGCGCCTTGGCCCGGAAAGCCCAAGAGCGATCCACTAGGAAACGGGACTGGAGTCTGGTGACTTGCGACTGGTGAGGAAAGCCATTTAGGTGTTCGAGTTATCCGCTCGTAAGCATTCAAAAGCAACAAACTAAGAACAAAGGCCCGGCGAGAAATGCCGGGCTTTTTCTTTTAGGCCACATTTGTAAAGGCTGAGCGAAACTCCTGCTACCATGTACGCCCAAGGCATGGCATCAGGAAGGCAATCAGGAAAGAGTGCGCCAGCAGAGCTTGCGCAGCAACTCCATGAAGCGCTTTTGCGCGAACGCGTCGTGCCGCGCTTTGTGGACACTTACGTTCTAGAAAATAGCCGTCAGGCACTGCAAGTCCATCCCGTGATGTATCGCGACTTGCTTAAGCTGCTGCAGCGCGAGGCGCTGCTGGCGCTGAGCGTGCAGGCGCTGGAAATTGTTTGCGACCAGCCGAGAGCGCAAGGGCGCTCGAAGCCGAGGCCAATAGCGCGGCGGGAAGCGACGTTGTTTCGCAAGAAGTTTTTGGCTGCGCTTGTGAGGCAACAGGGCTGGAGCGTGGGCGAAGCGCTCGATTTTCAGCGGGATTTTCAGTTGTATGAAGACTTGCTGGCACGGACCGTGCGGACGAGGCGCAGCCGCAAGCCGTTCGAAGCGGCGAGTCATCCCTATGTGGATCGCTGCGCGTTTCTGCTGGATTCTTCGTTCCTGGAACAGGCGCGCGTGGCAGCCAGCCGGGCGTTAACAGAATTAGAAAACCTTGCAGCGCAGGTATGCGAGCCGGAGAGATCCGATAATAAGCCGGCGTGGAAGAACTAATCGTCCAAAACCTTGGCACTAAATAGTGGCTGGCCAGCTAATGCACTGTTGAGCGCGAAGAGCGCGATCGCGATGATGGTCAGCATTCCCGCAATCGCTCCGGAGGCATACCAGCGGCTGAGATGCGTGGTCATTGGGAAGGTGACGAGCATGTTCTGCACCACAAGTCCGACAACCAAGGCGAGCAATCCAAAGCGCCGAAGGACCAGGTAGATGGAAAGCCAGATGGTCGCCGCGAACAGGAAGGTCATCCAGAAATAATCACCCCCGGTGTTCGTGATGGCACCCAGGAAGACGATCACGATGGCCGCGATCCAGTCCTTCCTTACCAAGAGCCGCACTAAGAAAAGAAGGAAAAAAATTCCCAGCGAGTAAAGCACGAAAGCCCAAGTATAGGCAAAGACCGAGCCGAGTGTTTGTCGAATGCCGAGCAGGGATTCCATTGTTGGACTGCCGGGCTGAGGCGGCAGGCGTCCCAGGAGCGGAAGAAGAACATTGTCCACGAACTCAAACGCTCCGAGCAAAACACCATAAGTCATGCCAATCAAGACGTCGCGGCCGACCAGAGGATCGCGAATCTTCCCGCCAATCAAGCGCACCCAGCCAATCAACGTATGGGGATCGCGCCGGCGAACAAACGGCTCCAGTCCGAAATAAAGCATCCGCGCGAAGGTGGAGACGAGGAAGGCCCAAGCCAGCGCGAGCACGATGGTCCCAAATTCACCCAAGGAAGCAAGGTGATGCGCCTGCAGCGCCCACATTGCAAGAAACACAAAAAAGAGAAAATTGGCCAAACGCCAGGAGCCGGCCTCGTCTCCGCGCTTCTGCTTGACGTTTCTTTTAACAATCAAAATGCTCCCGAATAGCACAGCCCCGAACAGCGCGATTCCGATAATACTGGCTAATTTTTGATGAGCAGACCCCGGATGCAGCCGGTCACGGTATGGGTTGGCCCAAGGAAATAAAACCCGGAAATAAACGGGCTTCCCTCGATAAGCCGCGGCCTCCACGCGTTCTGTCACTTGAATCGGCGTGGTGATTTCACGAGTCCATGCCGCTCGCGAGTCGGAATAGAAGAGATCCGACCACTCGGGCGTGGCTGGGGTGAACTTGGACGGATCGAGACCCGCAGCAGAGAACAGCGAGGACCAATCTGGCGGAGGGGAGGGGCCGCTGGGCGGATCGCGCTCCGGCGGAATGCGTTTGAAAAGCAGCAAGCGGCCTTGGGTATCCAGGAATACGGTGATCATGCCGGTTACATCGGACGGCGGCTCCCATGGCGTGATAACGCCCGAGCCGACAGAGTTGAAGAAACTGTCCGACTGCATCTCCCGTGGGCTTTGGCGATACCAGAAGAGAATTGTGGCGGGACGATCCGAGCCCAGACGCTGCCAGCGCGTTTGCGATTTGTCGTGTTCTTGAATGTAGTTGAAATAGTCAGAGTCCGTAAAGAACCCATGAGCGGTGTCCGCCGGCGTTTCCTTGAATCCAAGTTGTTGAATGATTTCCTGGGAGCGAGCGAGAAGCACGTCGGATGGCTTTTCGAGCGGCGTGAGATTTTGCACTCGGTATCTGTCCGCCAGCATCATGTGCGCAACGAGGCCCAACAGCACCGTTGCAACCAGCGTCAGACCTAACCAAGGCTTGATCCCTTCGGTACTTCCGGCTGCAGCGACCATTTGAGGCGAAGGCGTCTCGCCGGCTGCCAGCGCGGCGGCGAGAGGATCGCCGCCAGGAAGAGCTGCAGCAACCTGCAACGCAGAAGCAGGGCGTTTGTCGGGATCGGCTTCCAGACACCGCAGAATCACGCGCTCGATTACAGGATCAAGATCGCGAACCAGTGTCGAAGGATTCGTGATGGATCCGGATTCGCGCAGCCTCGCTAATTCCTGGAGCGTGGAGGCCTCGAAAGCTCGCTTCCCTGTGAGGATTTCGTAGAGGATAAGCCCGAGGGAGTAGATGTCGCTCTTGGTCGTGACTTCCCTGCCAGCAAGCTGCTCCGGCGCCATGTAGGCGGGCGTTCCCGCGCGGGCATCTTCGCTTTGGATGCTGGCTGCAAGGCCCGCCAGCCCGAAATCCGTGATGCGGATTTTTCCTGCACCGTCGAGCATCACATTGGCGGGCTTCAAGTCGCGGTGAATGACGCCGCGCTCGTGAGCGGCGGCGAGTCCGGCACAGATTTGGCGGGCAATCTCGGTCGCTTTGTCTGGCGAAAGGCGCCCGATGCGGCGAACGACGGAGGCAAGATCCTCGCCGTCCACGTACTCCATGGTCAGGAAAAGAGTCCCTTCCGCTTCGCCGATATCAAACACGCGGCAAACGTTGGGATGCGAGACCTGACGCGCGTTCCGCACTTCGCCATGGAAGCGTGAGAGCGCTGCTGCATCCTGGGACAGCCTTTCAGGGAGAAACTTCATGGCCACGATTTGGCCGAGCGTCAAATCCTCCGCGCGAAAAACTTCACCCATGCCGCCGCGACCTGCCAGCGCCACAATGCGGTAACGCTCCGCAACGATTTGGCCCGGCGTGAACCGTCCCCCGCTGATGGCGTCCGAACTGGTCAGCGGATTGGGAGTCGGCGTGGAGCGCGGGCTCCGCGAAGGAGTGGGCGTCGGAGGAGGCTTGCGCGGCGTGGATGCGGGAGGAGCAATGGTCTCGCCCTCGAAACCGCCGCCATGATCCATCAGCGTGGTTCCCGTGTCCGAATCCATGGCCTGGCCGCAGGACGAGCAGAACTTCGCCGTTGCGGAGGCTTTTGCGCCGCACGTTGGGCAAAACATGAGAGGGTGGAATTCTAACATTGGTCCGCGGCACACCGCGAACACGGACCGGTTAGATCAGGAAATACGCTCGACTTGGACGGCCGTGCCATAGGCGAGCACTTCCGTGACGCCTTGCATCACCTCGGTGGCGTCATAGCGCATGGCAATCACGGCGTTGGCTCCGTGTTCGCCCGCGTGCTGCAAGAGCAGTTCGAAAGCGTCCTGGCGCGTTTTCTCGCACAGATTCGTCAGAATGGTGATGTTTCCCCCAACGATCGTTTGCAGCGCGGCACCGAGATTTCCGATGATGCTTCTTGAACGAACTACGATGCCACGAACGATCCCAAAGTTCCCAACAATCCGGTATCCCGGCAACTCGACTCCCGATGTAACCATCCCTGCATCAACTCTTGGCATTGCACTCTCCTTGAACGAACGGAACAGCGCACGAACAAGCCCCTAAAACAACTACGATGAAACACCCTGTGAGATAACCCCCAATCTAACTGTTAATGGGCCATTAACCGGTGCGATTCTACGCCGTCGGCTACCGCTCCGCGAATAATCTTCCTCTGTTATTCTCTGAGAAAGTGGACACTCTCTTTTACTTGCTGACAATTATCCAGATCCTGCTCGGAGGGTATCTTGTTTGGCAGGGTGTGGAGTGGCTTGGTTACGTGCGCCGGCGGTTGCACTCCGATCCGGGATTCTACGCGCCGCGCGTGGCCCTGCTGTGCCCGTGCAAAGGAATCGAACCGGGACTCGAACGCAATCTCGTTTCGCTAACGGAATTCGAACGGCAGAACTACGAAATCTTCTTCATCCTGGCTTCCGAGAAAGATCCCGCGAGAAGCATCATCGAAAAGGTGGCGCAAAGTTCCCGCGTCAAGGCCAACATCGTGATTGCAGGACACCCCGTCAATTGCGGCGAGAAGGTGAACAATCTGCGAGCGGCGATTGAGCAACTGCCCGAAGAATTTGAAGTACTGGTGTTCGCCGATTCCGACGGCCGCCCCGGAAAACAGTGGCTGCACCATCTCGTTGCGCCACTGGCGGACAACAGGATAGGAGCAACGACCACTATGCGCTGGCTGGTCCCAAATGTGGCGAACCTGCCAACGCTGCTTCTCGCTGCGTGGAACGCTCCGATTGTCACAATGCTGGGCGAAAAAGCCAGGAATTTTTGCTGGGGCGGGGGCACCGCAATTCGGCGCAGCACGTTCGAACAGTGCGGCGTCCTCGACGAATGGAAGAGCTCCGTCAGCGACGATTACTCGCTAACGCGCGCGCTGGAACACAGCGGCAAATCCATCTTGTTCATCCCCGAGTCTCTGACACTTTCTTATGTGGAGACAGATTTTGAAGGATTGCTGGAGTTCACCTCCAGACAAATCCTGATTACGCGCATCTATTCAAATAAGATGTGGAGAGCTGCGGCGCTCACACATTTTCTCTATTGCTTGACGTTGGTTATTGGCTTTTATTTGATCCTGACCACCCTGTTCGCGGGAAGGCCCGCCTTTCAGCTTGTCTTGCTGACGTTTCTGCCTCTGCTCCTGGCATCCATCCGCGGAGTGCTGCGTTTGACCGGTGTGACGGAAGCCTTGCCTGCCGTGCGTTCGCAAATCAAAGCCCAAGCGTGGATTTACGTCCTACTGACGCTGCTCGTACCTTTCCTCTATGTGGTGAACTTTGTTCATTCTTTGGTCACGCACAAAATCCGGTGGCGGGGCGCGGTATATGAACTCATCAGCCCGCAGCAAACCAAGATTATACGGAATTGAAACGATTTCCATAGATTCCACAGAGTTTTCCACAACACCTGGAGCAACTGCTGAGGCCCTGCGAAAAACTGTTGATTCCTCGCTCTTTCAATGAAGCTTGAAAGCGTATGGGGGTGCGCCATTTAGTTGAATTTTCGTGGAAAAAATTCGCAGGCCGTGAAAATCCTACCAATACAGGAGTTACAGTACTATCAATCGATGCTCCTAAGTGCCCGGTTTTTGAGTGACTTGCATATTCTCTTCTGCGGAAGAATGGTTGCAAGGGTGATAGAAGTTCGGCAAACCGTCCACTTTGGCGGACTTTCAGGGAGTCCTTTCCCAACCCTGTTTCTTTGCCGTTCATTGGGTAACAAGTACCCGTCAGCTAGCCACTGTTTCGTTCATCTTCGGGCGACTTACCCAATCGGGGTCGTGCCTCGTCGAGGGGCGCTAGAACTAGAAAAACTCAATAGCTTCGGTTCCGTCACGAGGCCGCATTCTGAGGGGGTGCACGTGAAGGTAATCCGCAGAAGTGACCATCCGCATCAATTATTAGCTGCTCGACCCGCATCCCACCGCAATGTTTTCTTCTTTTACGAAAAGAATTCTGGAGTAGCCCATTTTCATGTACAGGCCGGGCCCGACGGTCGTCTTCCCGTAGATCAAGCAGCCGGGCTCCTCGCCATGCATTGCCTTGTTCGCGGCCAAAGTCCGGCTGACTACGCCGTTTTGGTGCAGGCCGAAAACGAGGTTTTGGAGAACCTGATTGAGAAAGCCGACCAATTGCTCGAAGCCGGCAGGTCCGTTCATGGCCAGGTGCGCCTGACCCGCCGCGAGGAAGAAGTTCTAGCCGGCGTCTCGGAGAGTCTCTCGAACAAAGAAATTGCGTCTAATCTCAACCTGTCGGAACGTACCGTTAAATTCCACGTTTCTTCCCTGCTGGCAAAATTCCAAGTGCGCGGCCGCATGGAGCTGGTTCGCGAAGCGGCGCGCCATACGATGGGTCTAGTCTCAGAACCGCTGCCGGCGGCCGCTCGAGAGCCTCGCTCTTTTGCCCCGGCGATCAAGAACTATCCGGCGCCGCGCCGGACCGTCAGCGTAGTTCCTCTGGCAAAGCGCCAGTTGATGGCCTAGCCGAAACGAATTTTCTCGACGTGAAAAGGAAAAAGCCCTCGGATGAGCCGAGGGCTTCTTTTTTTTCACTTTGCAATCTCCTGAATGGCGCCTATTACTTCTTCGCAGCCGCGAAAAGCTCGGCGGCACGGTCCCAATTCACCACGTTCCACCACGCCTTGATGTAGTCGCCGCGCACGTTCTGATATTTCAGGTAATAGGCGTGCTCCCAGACGTCCAGGCCCAGAACTGCCTTGGCGTTTCCGCCAAGCAGATACGGCGTGTCTTGGTTGGGAGTGGAATCAATTGCCAGTTTTCCGTCCTTCACGATGAGCCAAGCCCAGCCCGATCCGAAGCGGCCCAGGCCTGCGGCGGCAAACTTTTCCTGAAAACCGGCAAACGAACCGAACGCCGAGTTGATTGCCGCGGCCAGGTCTCCCTTGGGCTCGCCTCCTCCGCCTTTCTTCATCAGCGTCCAAAACAGCGTATGGTTCCAATGTCCGCCGCCATTGTTGCGGACCGCCATGCGGATATTTTCAGGGACAGAATCGAGTCCTTTCAGCAGGTCGTCAATGGACTTCGCTTGCAGCGCGGACTGGCCGTCCAGGGCCTTGTTCAGATTGGTGACGTAGGCCCCATGATGTTTGTCGTGATGGATTTCCATCGTCCTCGCGTCAATGTAGGGTTCGAGTGCGTCGAAGGGATAAGAGAGCGGGGGCACGCTAAATGCCACGGGTTTTTCCTCCAGAGTGAGATTTGAATCCGAAGCGGTCACGCAGCCGGCGCGCAGAAGATCCGGGGCAGCTTTTCCTGTCCCGAGCAATCCTGCGCCGACGATACTCGTGTTCAACAAGAATTTGCGGCGATTCATGCAACCTCGGTAGCGCGGAGAGCTAGCTGGCCAGCGGGTGCGATTATACCCCTAGCACGGCCAGGATGGTAATGCCTCACCAAGCTGGCGGGAAACAGGCGCTGTGCGGGTGTCGTTCGCGATTCCGTTCGCAATCGTCTGCCACTGCGCACTCATTAGATGCGCGAGAGCGCCCATTGGGCAGATTCGGCAACGACGGAGTCACCGCAGACCGTCAGCTTTCTTAAGCATGCGCAGAGACGGGCGTGGCTTGGACTTCCGGCCACGAGCTTGGAGTTTCCCGAGGCAATACATGCGTTTCGCAGCAGGCCGCGCCACTTCGCGCGTTTCACGGGACTGCCGCGAAACAGTTCGCGAAAGTCCGGCTCGCTCAGCGACAAGAGTGATTCCAATCGAGGGCGAAACAGCGAGTCGTCCTGGGCGTCTGCAGTCGCGCCGGATTCGCTTGCTTCCCGCGGTGGCAATGCTCTCGGCTGAAATTGCGCAAGCTTGGAAACGGGAGCGCGGCGGTTCCACGGGCAAACGTCCTGACAGATGTCGCAACCAAAGACGTGATTACCCATGGGCTCCCGCAGTTCCTCAGGAATGCTGCCGCGCAATTCAATGGTCAGATAAGAAATGCATTTGCGGGCATCCATCACATAGGGCTCGACAAAAGCTTGGGTCGGACAGGCGTCCAAACAACGCGTGCAGCTCCCGCACAAATCCGGGGCAGGCATTTCTCCCGTGCCAAGCGTCGGCTCCAAATCCAGAGTCATAAGAATGACGCCGAGAAAGAAGTAAGAGCCCAGGGCCTGATTCAGAAGCAGGGTGTTCTTTCCCAGCCAGCCCATGCCTGCGTATTTCGCCGCTACGCGCTCTTGTATGGGTCCGGTGTCCACGTAAGCTCGCGACTCAAATGGTTCAGGGAATTGTTCCCGCAACCGCGCGATCAGTGCCTCCAGGCGTTCCAGAAGCGCGTCATGATAGTCATCTCCCCATCCGTAACGAGAGATCCAACCTCTTGCCTCACCGTCTTGGCTAGAGAGTTTGGGGTCAATCGAAAGAGGAAACTCCGTGTTGTAGTTGAGCAGACAAACGATGACGCTGCGAATCCCAGGCATGGAAGCGCGCGGATTCTCGCGGCGAGGATCGTGGAGATACCTCATTTCGC
>Ga0307471_100001389_pt1 | contig 13173 bp, 14 predicted proteins | sample atmos_gasesAM3C__2_FD_204566 | JGI IMG/M metagenome (GOLD analysis project Ga0307471, IMG submission 204566) | Hardwood forest soil microbial communities from Morgan-Monroe State Forest, Indiana, United States - atmos_gasesAM3C_515 | ecosystem: Environmental > Terrestrial > Soil > Temperate... | reverse complement strand
AGTGCCCGCTGCGTTGTCCCGGATGCTATGCCTATGATGACGCGCATCTAGGTGGCGGGATGACTTTGCGCGGTCTTCGCGATCGCAAAGGGCAAGAACTGATAGACGGTGTTCTCGAGGTCGTCGACCGCCTCAAGCCTTTGCATCTGTCGATCGTGGGAGGCGACCCGCTGGTCCGGTACCGCGAGCTCGAGCTGATGATTCCGTTATTGCTTGATCGAGGAATTTATGTCCAGGTGGTAACAAGTGCATTCCGGCCCCTCGCGCCGGGTTGGGCGACGCTTGCTCAACTGAAGGTTGTCGTATCGATTGACGGATTGCAACCAGAGCACGATGTCCGACGCGCGCCGGCAACGTACGATCGAATTCTGGAGAACATCACGGGCCAGAAGATTACGATCCACTGCACTGTCACCGGTCAGATGATGAAGCGGCCAGGCTATTTGAAGGAATTTCTGGAGTACTGGACCCCTAGGCCCGAGATCCACAAGGTATGGTTTAGCTTGTTCACTCCACAAGTGGGAGATCGGCTGCCGGAAATGTTGCAACCCCATGAGCGCCTGCAGGCGATTGCCGACATGCTCGCATTGCGGAAGGAGTTCCCCAAGCTGGACATGCCGGAGGGGATGATTCGCCAATTCGCCACGCCTCCAGGCAGTCCCAAGGACTGTGTTTTTGCGCTCACCACCCAAATACTGTCGGCGGACCTGAAAACCAAGGTCGTGCCCTGTCAATTCGGAGGAAATCCGGACTGCGGTTCGTGCGGATGCGTCGCATCCATGGGCTTGGCAGCCGTAGCAGCGCACAAGCTGGTCGGCATCATGCCAGTTGGAGCGATCTTCAAAGCCTCGGTCAGGATTGGCCAGATCGGCAAGGCTGGGGCCAAACGGACTGCACAACCATCGCCAGTCGGGGAGAGCTTGCGGGTGCTGCCCTAACAATAAAGACTGGAGGCGGGTATGAGCAAGAACATATCAGCGACCAACCAAGATGAACTGACATCGCTGCGGGAACTATCCGCACGGATTGGCAGCGACCCGATGCTCACGCAGGCCAGCACCGGTAACAGCTCTATAAAGCTTGAGGGTGTCCTGTGGATCAAAGCATCGGGCAAGTGGATGGCCGACGCAATGCATGAGGACATCCTGATCCCCTTGGATCTGGCGGAGGTCAAGGAGCACGTGAAGCACAAGGTCGATCCTGCTGAACGGTATACGCGTGCTTCAATCGAGACAGCTATGCACGCGGTGCTGCCGCACCGTGTGGTTCTGCACGTACACTCCGTGAACACGATCGCCTGGGCAGTACAGCAAGATGCGCCGGTTCAGCTAGAACACCAACTTGATGGTTTACGCTGGCAGTGGATCCCATATGTGCCTTCGGGCCTGCCTCTTGCCCGGGAGATCGAAAGAGTTTTATCCGCCTCCCCTGACACCGACGTCCTCGTATTGGGCAACCACGGTTTGGTCATCGGCGGAAATGATTGCGGAGCCGTCGAAGATCTCCTGTCCGAAGTAGAACATCGTGTGGCCATTTGTCCGCGACAGGCAGACCCGACCGACTACGCTGCGCTAGCGGAAATTACCGATGGTTCGTCATGGGACTTGCCAGATGACGATGAAGTGCATGCTCTTGGCACGGACGCGATTTCTCGAGCAGTCCTTTCGGGAGGCCTCCTCTATCCCTGTCAATCGATCTTTTCGACCTCGAGCACGCCGGGGCTGTTGCGCTCGGTTCCTTGTCCCGATCCCAGAGACCCATGGGAGAGTCGATACAGTACTCGGCCTTTCTTAATCATTGAGGGGTGCGGAGTCATCGTTAGGAGGACTACAACGCCCGTCGAGCGCGCGATGATCAGCGGGCTGGCACAGGTCATCCAGCGGGTCAGTTCATCCGCGCTTCTTCGCTACCTTACAGAAGCCGAAGTCGCGAACAGCTCCAGCATGATCGCTTCTCGGTATCGGGAACTCGCCAATGCGAGCCATTGCAGTAGTGCACGGTAAATTCAGGTATCCGAACTGCAATAGAAGTTCCTAGATTGGCACCGATAGGCGTTTGGCTGAACCTTCGAGGTGTTTGTCAGAGCAGAGTTCCTTTCAAGACCACATAGGCCACACTGAAATAGATCGCCAAATGGAATCTTGTAGGAGTGACACGCGAACTGTGCAGATTTCACTATTATCCTGGTTGATGGTCGTGTGGGCAGGGTTTTTGGAACTCCCAGCTGTTTGCCCTTGCATTCCCAACATCATGATGCTCAACAGACCCTCGGCTCTGCTTTACTTCATACTGGCCTCTCCAAATCCCTCAGCCCAAGACAACGCTGACGTAGCCAAGATCGAAAAGCAGCTGGTCAATGCGCACGGCAGCGAGGAAGCCGATCTACGTGCTCGACTGGCCAAGGTTCTGGTCTTGCAGGCCGCCGCCGAATATGAGCAGGACCACGTGGACCAAGCAGAACAGTCTTTGGAAAAGGTACTTTCCGAATGTAAGCGTGCGACCACCGTTGCGATGGCCGCAGGCAGCAAGGAAAAGACGGTGGAGATCCGTTTGAGAGAGATTTCACGTCGCCTGAACGAAATTGCGCGTTCGGTTCCTTTCGACAACCGCGCTTACATCGAGCACGTTCGACAGTCAGTGGAGGCGCTTCGAACCAAACTGCTTGATCACATGTTCAAAAAAAAGTAAGGAAAGATGAGCGGAACAGCACCATTCAGAATTTGAGAATCAGCAGATGTTCTCTCTTCCGGTTTCCCGACATCTTCGCGACCTCCATCACAGATGCGGAGCCGTAATAACCCGGCCGTGCGCGAACGCTCAGGTCTTTCCCGTGCTGGGCTATGACGCTCACCGTGCGATATCGGCGTCGCGACGAAAATCGGCTGGCTTATAAGCAAGGGCATATTGGCTGCGTAACTCATCTTCAATCTCCGAGAAAGCTTTCCGCCACATCCGCAATCTTGAAGGGAAAGAAAACGCGACCGCCCGTGGCTCCCGCCTGTCCAGCACTTTGTCGCGCCGTCCTTCTGGCCGCGACGACGATCAACAGTAGCGCCCCCACACCCTCGCCAAATCCCATTACGCCCCAAAGCCTCCCTAAACCGGCACATATTGCAATAGCTTGCGACTGATGCTCTTGGAACAGGCGGCAAAAGCGAAACCTGCAGCATCGCAATATATGGTGTAGCGACTGATTCCAGCAAGGAACAGCTGACGCTCGTGGGTGTCTTGCCAAGACGGTCGCCTTCAGTTCGATGCTCTGAACGGGTGGCAGACACTTCCAAATTCCTTAATGAGGAGGTTCCTCCTCGATCTTGTTGGCGGTACCGCGGGGCACCCGCAGCAAATATGGTCACCCCGCAATCAGTAGCCACATCTTTGGTTACAGTTCGATAGATTCGTTACAATTATCACACGATTGCGAACGAGAAACGATAGGCCCACATTCTGGTTTGGCACGGGTCGGCGGCGGGAGAATCTGTACATGGGAGAACTCAGAAAAGCGCCTCTCTCTTTTGCAATCCAAACATATAAATGGTTCAGACAATGGTTTCGCGTCGCTGGCGCGCAGATTGCTGACCAGCCGTCTGGTGCGCCCGTTCGGAAGTGGCGACGGGCTGTCCTATCACAGGTATTTCGGTTGAGTTTGGCAACGTGTGTTAGCGGAGCAAGTCTCTGGCTGTCAGTGCTACTTGGAGGAGAAGAGGCAGGCGCTGGCGTTTTCCCCTTTCTGTTCCCGGCCTCTGTAATCAGCGCATGGACTGGCGGCATACCCGGGGGAATGCTCGCTACCATCATTTTGGCGTCCGGAGCGGCTTTTTATCACCTACCCCCCGCGGGCCTAAAAATAAGCGATAGCGCCCATGTGTTTGCGCTGTGCGCCTTCCTTTTGTCAGGGCTGCTCATTGCTTGGTTAGTTGGTTCGCTCCAGTATCACCGGGACCTCGCCAGATATACGCTCCTTAGCGTCGGTGACGGTGTGATAACCACAGACCGGCGAAACTGCGTCCGAGTCATGAATCCTTTGGCCGAAGCTTTGACCGGATGGTCGAAAAAAGAAGCATTCGGCAAGCCATTGGCGGAGGTGTTGAGAATTGCCACTGCCACGTCTGGCCGGGATGTAGAGACGCTAGCGGCTCTAGCGATGCGTGAACGCCGCGTATTGACTCTTCCGGAAGACGCTGTCGTGGTGTCGAAGTCTGGCAATGGGCGCCCGCTCTCCGACTCGGTGGCACCGATTCAGTCACACCACGGAGACATCATCGGTGCAGTCATAGTATTTCGTGATGCTACGGACCGCAGACGCACCGAGGCCGCACTTATTGAAGCGGAAACAAAATATCGAGAGATATTTGAAAACGCCGTGGTTGGTATGTTCCAGAGTGCGCCTGATGGCCGCTACCTTAGGGTGAATCAGGCCATGGCGGTGATGTGCGGCTACACGTCCCCTCAGGAGATGATTGGGGCGACGAGTGATATTGCCCACCAAGAAAACCCAAGTTCGGACCTGCGCGATGAGTTTAGGCATCTGCTAGAAGAAAAAAGGGTAGTAACCGCCTTTCCCTTGGAAGTATTGCGGCGCGACGGCACCCGACTCTCGACAATCGTGAATGCTCGCATGGTCTTTGATGCGGCGGGCAGAGTTCTCTACTATGAGGGCACACAAGAAGACATAACTGATCGAAAACGCTTGCAAGCTCAATTCGAGCACGCACAAAAACTGGAAGCCGTTGGCCGCCTCGCCGGCGGCGTAGCTCATGATTTCAATAATATTCTTGGTGTCATCTCCGGCTATAGCGAGCTTGCGAAGGGGATGGTAGACAAAAACCATCCTATTATAAGTAAGATCAATCAAATCAGAGATGCGACAGCACGCGCGGCCCGTCTAACAAGACAACTTCTCGCTTTCAGCAGGCAGCAGGTCGTCCAGCGATCGGTTCTGGACCTTATAAGATTGTAAGTCTCCTGTCTCAGATGCTGGAGCGACTGGTGGGTGAAGACGTCACCGTCTCCTTCAAACCCGGCGATGGGCTCGGCCTAATCGTGGCGGACCCTGGGCAAATTGAACAGGTTCTGATGAATCTGGCGGTAAACGCGCGGGATGCTATGCCGGCAGGTGGCAAGATCAAGATCGAAACGGGAAACGTCAGCCTTGACAAAGAATACGCAATGCAGGATCCGTCCGCAGTGCCCGGCCCCTCTGTGATGCTGACTCTCTCCGACACAGGTCATGGCATCGACAAGAATGTATTGCCAAAGATCTTCGAACCATTCTTTACAACCAAAGAGCCCAGCAAGGGTACGGGCCTCGGACTTGCGACCGTCTACGGAATCGTGAAACAAAACAACGGCAACATCTGGGTTTATAGCGAACCCGGTATCGGTACGATCTTCAAGATTTACTTTCCAAGAGTCGATTTGAGCGAAACGCCCACAACGCCCGAGTCTCAAACTGCATCCGAGGGCGGGACTGAGGCGATCATGCTTGTGGAGGATGACGTTGAGATGCGCGAACTCGTAGCTACCATGCTGGAGGCAGCTGGCTACAAGGTTCTGAAACCGGAAAGCGCAACCGCAGCGCTTGAATTGACCCAAACCACTTCTGCGAACTTCGACCTCCTTCTGACGGACATCATCATGCCTCACATGAGCGGTGTCGAGCTCTACGATCAAGTGCGGGCATCGCGACCTGGAATTAAGCGACTCTACATGACGGGGTACGCGGGGGACGACCTTGGTCGTCGCGGGCTATTGGCGCCAGACATGGTTGTTCTCGAAAAGCCATTTGACTCGACCGCATTGCTCACCAGCGTTCGAGCAGTGCTGGATCGCGACAAATCGTGAAAAATTGGTGCCGAAGCAGGAAGACTCGGGAGACAGCCAGCCGCACTTGGGAATCAGCAAGGCGGGGGGGAGCGCGCTGTATATCTTGGGGAACCCCGACACGGATTTACATATTCGGTTACAACTTCTGAGGGACGGTCCAATCTTTGTCTGGCCGCGCGGGCGGAGGACTGAAACAGGCCTCCAAGGCATCTATTTTGAAAACATGGGAGGTCGACGCCGGAATTGAGTGGTTCTTAATAGCAAACTTTCGACATCAATTCAGGGAGAGAGCAAGTGGGAAAGCGATGACTACGAATGATGATAGTAGCAACAGGTAAACATGCCCGTTTCAAGGAATCATAGTGAAAGTCTACCTCATCAATCCGAGTGATAGGTCCTTCGGCATCGGCGTCATCACACCGCGCTGGCTCTATGTGCTCGCCGCTGCTACACTCTCCTGCTTTGGCGATCCCGTAATCGTTGACGAAACATTGGAGCAGTTGGATGTCAGACTCATTGCGGCTGGGGATATCGTTGGAATTGGAATTCACACGGGCAATGCACTGCGTGGCTATGAAATCGCCAGGCTGGCTCGCAAACAAGGGGCATTTGTGGTCTTCGGTGGAGTTCACGCAACACTTTATCCGGAGGAGGCGCACAAGCTCGGAGGCGCACACGCCGTCGTTAAAGGTGATGGCGATACTGCCTGGGCAGGCGTCCTGGAAGACTGTAAGAATCATTCACCAAGAAGTGTGTATGCAGTGGGACGGATCCAAGCTTCTGCTTTTCAGCCTGCACGCTGGGATCTAGTGCCCCGCGAGCGATATATGTGGGCTTCCGTGCAGACCGTCAGAGGATGTCCCAAGCACTGCTCTTTCTGCTCTGTATGGCGAACCGATGGTCAACGTCCTCGCATCCGCAGCGCTGACGCGGTTATTCAGGAACTCCAGCATTTGCGGCGCCTGGGATTTCGATATGTCTTGCTTGCCGACGACAATTTCTACCCCGTCTCGCTCACGGATCTCCAACTGGCCTCTCGTCAAGGGAACACGCAACGGTTGAATGAGTTGAACGCAATCCGGGCGGAACGTTTTGAACTCATGGAGCGTCTCGCTGAAGATTGTCCGCCAGACATGGTGTTTTTCACACAGATCACAATGGAAGCTGCTGAAGACCCCGCATTTCTCGACGCCATGAGTAAAGCAAAGATCAAGGGGGCGCTCGTTGGCATTGAGGCGGTCACGCCCCAGGGACTGAAAGATATTTACAAGGACTTCAACGCAGCGGGAGAAGAACTGGTAAACCGCTTGCGTCTCTTTCCCAAACATGGCGTGCAGGTACTGGGTTCATTCATCTTTGGCTTGCCCAGCGACAGACCTGAAACTTTTGAAGCCACCCTTTCCGTTGCGCAACGGGCGGACCTGGCATTCGCTCAATTTGTCATGCTTATGCCTTTTCCTGGGACGGTCGACTTTGAACACTGGGAGAAGACGATGCAGCACGATGAAACACGGATTGCCGGAATCCCAGTCACCCGCCATTGGCTCATTCCGCGTGGGCTTCGACCAAAAATCTATTCCCCTCACCCGGTGATGTCAGCCGAGGAAATACGGCAACGGACACAGAAGGTATGGGATAAGTTTTACAGCCTGAGATTGATATGGAGACGCTCCCATTGCGTGAAGTCAGTCAAGTCTCGATTAGCTTTTCTTTTGATTTCGAAACTTTACCGACAAATGTATGCAAATACCGGTATCGCAATTGATAGTGCGCGTGTAACCCGTTCTGTACGCTGGGCGCGCTGGATGGCAAAACCGTGTCGCATGTTGTTCGCCGCTCGGCCCATGCTTCACTGCAGGTAAGCGTGATGACGTTCAAAGATCGTTTGGCCGTGGTTGGCCAAACATCGACATCTCTAACAATGTCGGCGGTGTCAAGCGTTTTTCGAGCGCACTGCGGCATGCACTCGAAGGAGAGCGCCATTTCGCTCTTGCAGATGGTTTGCGTTTTCCAACCTGGGCTCGCTGTCAATCGTTGGGGTCCATAAATTGTTCCGGGTCGCCGCCCTTCGATGGTGGAGCGGCTGGAAACGGGCTTTGGTTGTGGTCTACCAGAAACCGTAGTGCGAGGAGGTAGGGCTTCCAGAAAAGTGAGTCGCTCAGACTGTTAACCGGAGCTGCAAACTCCCGCATTTTCTCTTGATCAGAGTGAAAGCAGTTGACATCTTCTGCCCTCCCACCTTCTTCCTCTTTGCAGAAATCCGGACGTTTAAACCAACTACGCTCCACATGTTGCAACTCAATGACGTCTCGTTGCCCCTTCAGGATGGTTTCTTTTGTGCTTCGCGCATCCGATCTTCCTGTTCCTCAGAGAACCTGCGCCATCTTCCCTTACGCGGCATGACGCTTCGGCTGATGGTCACATGATCGAGCCTGTCCACATCATGCTCCTCATGTGATTGAATATCCGGCCCTCTATCCACCCACATCTTAATTTCTTCAATGATTTTCCTGTCACCTTCGGGATCGCGCGGGCCCTGCGGCTGGTTCTTGGATCCCCTCCAGGACGGCAGATACCTGTCCCATAGCTGCGTGACGAGGTAACAGGTGTCTTCCGGTGGCGTCTGCGCAAAGGTGAACAGGCCAGTCCTGAGAATCTCATCCGGCATGCGGGAATAGAGCTCAACGAGCCGCGCAAGACCCTGCTTCATCTCCTCACCATTCACGAAGGTCTGTCGCGGATTGAGAAATAACGGGACGATCTGCACGTGGAACCGGTCTTTCGAGGTGAACACGGAACAGAAAGGTAGATAATAAAGGTAGGCGAGATCGATCTGATGGCTTTGTTTAACGTTGCGCAGAAGCTGAGTCTGGATGATGAGGGCGAAGAAAATATTGATCGACAGCATAAAGGTAAAATAAGGCAAATGCTGGCGAATCGTGGGCTTACGCCGCGCCGTCCACTCGTCGCGCACGAACTGCGTTGCCTCTGGCAGATCGAGCAATTCGAGGCCGAAGACGATAAGCCATTCCGGGTCCATGTTGTCGATGATGTAGTCGGCCATCTGCCTCGCGTCTTCCAGAGACTTCGGCTTCCGCCAGTGGCCGATGCCTGCCATGACGGTTTTCACGAGGTCATCATGGTCAACGCGCATGAGGGCTTTGCGCCACTCCTTCGCAAATCCCCGTTCGACCTCAAGAAATTCGTGATGCGTCCATCGCTGGAGCGCTTCTTCTTCTGGGCTGCGCCTAAAAACGATGCCTTTCTTGTCGCCGAGCTGCACGGGTTGCCCATACGGGACCATCGGCCTCTCCAGCACCTGGCTCAAGTCGAATTTTCGGGCCAGTTCGTTGCCAAGTACCTTCGTATGGTGCGCGGTTGCACAGGATTGTGATTCCGGTGTGCGGAGCGCAAGCGAGCCTACGAGCTGTTCAGGTGTGCTTTTGCTTCTCATTGCTTTTTCGAGGTCAGCGAGGCACTCGACGAAAAACAGGGGCGTGATGTTCGATCTGTAGAAATTATCGAGCAGCACAGCTTCGTCAAGGTTCAGGCTTTCGAGCGCTGACTTGTCGAAGATGAGTGATGGTCCCTGCGACATAAAACCGTATTCTAGAATCTTCTGGCCTGAGTATCGATGATAGTCGGTGGCATTGTCGACAGCGCCCTGTTTGAAGTTACCGTCTCCGAGATATTTGCACGGAGGGTTTAGATACCCGTTCGGTGCCGAGAACAACCGCGAGACTTGCCTTAGCGGGAATAGGGCAGGGGTGAGATCGCAAACCCGAGTCCCCTCAAATCTGTGAGAAAGGAGGGAGTGAGAACGCTTTTTGGGCGTCCAATAGTCGGTTTGCTACGACCAACGTGGAGCCGTTTTTGAAGTTGTGGGTTGCAGCAGAATTGGGTTGCGTTTTGGGTTCCGTTGTATGCCGAACGCGCTCCAAAATCGTCACCCCTCGCCTGCTAAGTCATTGAATGTGCAGCGGCGACCCTCTTTACGCTCCGCCTGTTAACCGGGAGCTCTTTTGGATCACCTGCATGGAGGCTAGAAGCTCTCCAATTCACAACGGTTGCAATACGGAAGCCGGACAGATCGGCCCTACGCGTTGTTCTTCAATCGAGCACGAATCTCTGCGGCGACGTTCTCTGCACTGTCGACTACAACCTTGTACCGAAACTTGTCAGGACCGGCCGCCATCCGCAGAAACGTCTGCCAGTCCTGGATCGCGATGGTCCTCTTCCGGGCTTTCAGAATCTGACGGAGCTCAGTATTTGGCCAAGATATCCACTCTACGATATTGCTGAAATGGCGACCGGAGCGTTCTGCGTAAGCGAGCGCGGCGGTGGACGAGTCGGGATCATTAAGATTGCGATGGCGATCTTTGATCGCGATATCCAGATCCCCCAAATGTTCGTCCGAGCCGAGAAAACTCCCGAAGACGACGACAGCCTCAACAGTGAGCAGTTTGGTCGGGTCGGCATTGTATTCCTCAACCCTTGCAAGGAGTCCTATCAGTGCGTTCTCAGCCGTCTGCCGGGTAACTTTGCCAGCCGCGGAGGCACGAACCAGTTCCTGCCCGTGTCCGTGAAGGTATACGCGCCGTTCTGGGGTGGTTTAATGTAGCCTCGAGTCTCCAACTCCGTGGCTAGAGCTAGCGCGGATTCCTGGTCCAACGATAGGTGCTCCCGCAGCCGCGACAAATCGAAAGAATGCTGATGCCAGGACACGAGATGCCGAAAGAAGCCACGAACCTTTTTGATTGGAATTCCTGAGATCGTATCGGCGCTTCTAATTTGTAGCGTCATGCTGACTTTGCCTATGGGGGACTCACGATAGCCAGCCTGGTTCTGGCTGGCTTGAACAATTCTAGTCGGGCACTTTTGTCAGAACGACGTCAAGCGGCAGCAAGGTTCCGATTCCTTCAAGGGTGTAGGACCGCTCAAAAGCATGTGGTCCATAAGTCTTCATCTCCCATCGATCATTCACCTGCAGCCCATAGTCGAAACCTGCCAATCTCCAGACGGTCCGCGAGCACATGCTCTATCATCGCGGTCACATCCCGCCGCAACTCCGGATCGCCGGTGTTGTGCATTTCCACGACCATCGCCATACGCCAGCAGTCTACGCCGAATCTGCAGATGGCAGCCTGGCTTCGACAGCGCTTTATTCCGAACTGCACCATATTTGGGCAATTGACCACACTCTGATGCAGGGGTAGGTTGTTCGTCAACAACCGCGAATCGGCATTAAGTACGCCCCTCCCGGGTGGGTCCCCGGCCCACCCCGCAACTAGAAAGGAGTGTCCCATGGCGAAAGATTTGAACACAATGCCTCAAACGAAGATAGCCACCAAGCCGAATCCGAACCTTGCAGAAGAGATCCGCCGCCGTGCCTACGACCTCTACGAAGCGCGCGGCCGGGAAGAGGGCCATGAGACGGAAGACTGGCTCCGCGCCGAAGAGGAAATTACGGGGAAGAAAGTTCGTGCTGTGGCTGCCAATTAGGGCCGGACCCGATTCAAGATGACAAATGCACAAGAGACGTTCCGGGGCTTTTCCTGAACAGAGGGCAACTACCCTATCCGAGCTGGGCATGGGTCAGCAGTCATTTCCGACTAGCGCCGAACTTGATGCCGTAGTGCTGCAGATGTATCGGGCAGGAATCAGCTATTCCGAAGCTGTCCGAGAATTTAGAAAGCAGTTCGTTCTCACTGTCCTTCGCGACGCCAATTGGAACGAGTCGAAGGCTGCCCCAGTGCTGCGAATGCACCGAAACACTCTCCGCCGAACTCTCCGGGAGTTGAATCTGGACGTTCGCACTCTCCGCAGAACCGAGCGCCGCCCTGCGCGCAGCATCGATCTTCGCAAGCAGAAGAAACTCGCCAGCTGAAAAATACCAAAACCGTTCAAGCCTCCGGCACTTCTCGCCGCAGGCTTTCTCCTTCCCGCCAAAAGGCACGTGTAGCGTCCTTTTCCCATCTGCGAAATGCACCAAAAAGCGGCATTGACTTCCCGTGTCGCCGGTGCGATGGTCATAGGTGACGTCGGCTGAAAGGATTGGCGCAAGTAACATTGGGCTAGTCTGAAGTAGGCTGGGTGACCCGCTCGGCGAGGAAACTTGTCGAGCCACCAAACCCGAAAAAACCGACTGACTCTGCGAGGAGCAGTTGGGGTTTGGAACCGCAAAAGCGGTGATCGCATCAGGGGCTGCGATGGTGCACGCATCCACGCTGCCGGCTTCCTCACAGGAGTCGGCGGCTAGAGCGTAACCAATGTCGCGGCCTCTTCTATTTTTGCACCCCGCTAAGTCTTTCCACTCCCGACCCGAGGCGGTAGACGCCTGTGCTCCGCAAGAAGTCCATACGCACATAAATAGGTGCAACTTTCGCGAGTGACGCAGACGTTACACTGTTACCTTCCAGCCGCAACTTGAAAGTTTCGTCGCCAAACCGTTTATGCGCAGGACCGCACAGCTCCTCCGATCACTGCTTTCTATCCTCCTTATTACAGTCGGCGAAGGCATTCAGTTTCTGTGGCTGGCAGTCTCGTCACGGGCGGAATTGAGTGCCGAGGTGCTGTTCCTGCGCAAACAGTTGGCGTTCTACCGGGAACACCAGGTTCCGCCACGCAGGCTCACCGACGCAGCGCGCTTCTCCTTGGTGCTATGGTCTCAACTGTTCCACTGGAGAGCGGCACTGATGATTGTTAAGCCGGAGACCCTCATCGGCTGGCATCGCAAGGGGTTCAAGATGTTTTGGCGGCGGAAGTCGCGGTTGGGAAGACCGCGGATTCCGGAAAATCTTCGCCAGCTGATTGTGCGCATGGTGCAGGAGAACCCGACCGGGGCGAGGAGCGCATCGCAGCCGAACTTTCGGTGAAGCTCGGGCTCTTGGTTTCGCCCCGAACGGTGCGGGCGCACTGGCCGCAAGAGAGGGATCCGCGAGGCGGTAGGAGAACAGCTTCGCAGCACTGGCGGACGTTTGTCCGCAATCACGCCCAGGCCATCGTGGCTGCTGACTTCTTGGTAGCCATCACGGCTGGCTTGCGAGTGCTGTACGTGTTCGTGGTGATGGAAGTGGGAAGTCGCCGCAGCGAATGCAAGTCCCGTAGCGCCGCCTGCGACGAAACCCAAGCCTGCACGACAGCTAAAATCCCCAGTCCCAGACGCCTAGTTTTTGACATGTGCGACGCCCCGACGCACTCGCAAAGGCTTGACCTCAGAACGATCGGCTGGATTTCAAGAAGGGCGCTAGCGTGACTGGAGAAGGATTGTACGAATTCTTGGTCCGACGGTCCAATCCCGAAGGATGGCCGGGGCCGCAAGGAGCCATCCGGACGACACGGGTCGGG
>Ga0307471_100001386_pt1 | contig 13184 bp, 11 predicted proteins | sample atmos_gasesAM3C__2_FD_204566 | JGI IMG/M metagenome (GOLD analysis project Ga0307471, IMG submission 204566) | Hardwood forest soil microbial communities from Morgan-Monroe State Forest, Indiana, United States - atmos_gasesAM3C_515 | ecosystem: Environmental > Terrestrial > Soil > Temperate... | reverse complement strand
CGGTTGCCGCTCAGCACTGAAACCGCGACCAGATTGTTTTCCTTGATCGCCGCGCCGATTGCATCCGGCAAGGGACCGCTGTTGCCGATGCACGTCGTGCAGCCATAGCCGACCAGATTGAACTTGAGTTTGTCGAGATAGGTGTCCAGCTTCGACGCGCGAAGATAATCCGTCACCACTTTCGATCCCGGCGCGAGGCTCGTTTTCACCCACGGCTTCACCTGCAAGCCGCGCTCGACCGCCTTCTTCGCCAGCAAACCGGCGCCCAGCATCAAGGACGGATTCGACGTGTTCGTGCAACTAGTGATCGCCGCGATCACCACCGCTCCGCTGGACAGGTCGAAGGAATCGCCATTGTTGCGCACGGCCACGTGTTTCTCCGGCGCGCCTTCCACCACTTTTGTGAACGAGGTCTTCGCCTGACGCAACGGCACGCGGTCCTGCGGCCGTTTCGGTCCCGCGACCGTCGGCTCCACCGTGGAAAGATCGAGTTCGAGCTTGTCGCTGAACGACGGATCTGCCGTCGTGTCCGTCCGAAACAGGAATTGTTCCTTGCAGTACGCTTCCACCAGCGCGATCTGTTCTGCGGAGCGTCCGGTAAATTGCAAGTAGCTCAGCGTTTCGGAATCGACTGGGAAGAAGCCCATCGTCGCGCCATATTCCGGCGCCATGTTGGCGATCGTCGCGCGATCGGGAACGCTTAGGCTGGACAAGCCGGTGCCGTAGAACTCGACAAATTTCCCCACAACACCCTTCTTGCGCAGCATTTCGGTGACGGTCAGCACCAGGTCGGTCGCGGTCGAGCCTTCGCGCAATTTGCCATGCAGCCGGAAGCCGACGACTTCCGGAATTAGCATCGACGATGGCTGGCCCAGCATGGCGGCCTCTGCTTCGATGCCGCCGACGCCCCAACCGAAGACGCCTAGCGCGTTCACCATGGTGGTGTGCGAATCCGTTCCCACTACAGAATCCGGATACGCTTCGAATCGGCTGCCACTCGGAACAGCGCACACCACCCGCGCCAGGTATTCCAGGTTCACCTGATGACAGATACCCGTATCGGGCGGAACGACCTTGAAATTCTGGAACGCCGTCTGTCCCCAGCGTAGAAACGCGTACCGCTCGACGTTGCGCTGAAATTCGAGTTCGGCGTTCAGTCCGAACACGTTCGGGCCGCCGAAATGATCCACCTGCACCGAGTGATCGATCACCAGCTCCGCGGGGAAGAGCGGGTTGATGCGCTTCGGATTGCCGCCCATCTTCTTGATCGCTTCGCGCATCGTGGCGAAGTCGACCACCGCCGGAACGCCGGTAAAATCCTGCAGCAGCACGCGCGCCGGCATGAAGGCAATTTCTTTTTGCGCGGTGCCCGGAGTCCAGCCCGCCAGCACCTTGATGTCTTCGGCATGCACGAAGCGGTTGTCTTCAAACCGCAGCAAATTTTCCAGCAGAATACGCAGCGAAAAGGGCAGCTCGGCCAGCGTGGCGACGCCCTTTTTCTCCAGAAGTTCCAGCCGGTGAATGTCGAAGGATTGAGCCCCGACGTTGAGCTTGTCTCGAGTGCCAAACGAATTGCCTGCGGAGATGGCCATTCAACGTCCTTTCAAGGGAGGACCACACCTCTATGATAACCGAAAACCGAAAGGTCGCGTTCGTCGAGTCAAGCTGGAGTTTTCGCGATAGATGATCGCCGGCCGTCAAAAAATGAGTGACTGGGATCAAACGCGCGGACACTGGTGTCTAACCGCTAGAACGATCTTATGCGCGCCCAATCCATCTGGCGACTTCGCACGCCGCAAGCCAGGGCAGTTGCGCGCCGCGCGGTCGTGCCATACACGAAGATCGATTTTGCCTTGCCGTTCGGAAACGTTGTGTTGACGCTGATGATCTTCTTGGTGCTCGTGACTGCCCAGCCCCACCACGCCAACGTCCCGCCCCTGCCTCGGACTCAGCACTCCGTCAACTTGCCAGGCGCGCTGCGGGAACACGCCCTGCGAATGACCGTAACTCGCGACGGCGGCTGCTACTTCGGACGCCTCGCGGTTCGCCCAGAAGGGTACGATCTTCCCAATTTGATCCGCGACGCAGTGACTGGCGGCGCCGAAAGGACAATGTACCTTCAAGTTGATCATCGTGCCCGCTACGGAGACCTCAACGTCGCGCTCGACGGGATCCGTCTCGCCGGCATCGCAACATTGACCTTCCTAACAGAGGACGACCGTCGTCGATAGGAGTTAGTGGGTCTCTCCGAGAAGCGCTTCAATTTCCGCCTGGTACTGCGCTTTTGTCACGAGTCCGACATGCTTCACGGCTATCCGGCCGATGCGGTCGATCAGCAGCGTCACCGGCATAGCTTCAACACCATATTGTTTGCCAAGCTCCTGCGGTCCGACGACGATCGGGTAGTTCACGCCGTGTTCGTTCAAATAGGGCGTGACCGATCTGTACCCGTCGTCGTCCAGCGAAACGCCGACAACCTTCAGCCCGGCGTCGCGGTATTTCGTCTGTAACTCGACGAACCACGGCATTTCCGTCTTGCATCCGCCGCACCACGTGGCCCAGAAATTTAATAGGACCACTTGTCCCTGGTAAGAGGAAAGACGAATGGCCTGCCCAGCGGCGTCATCCAACTTGAAATCGATGGCCTGCTTCCGGTTCTGCTCCGACGTAAGTTGCGTGTGCGAGGCGGCAGCCTTGCCGTTCAAACTCTCCCACACGGCCAGCGAGCAATCCACACAGCGCTGCGCGAAGACGTGCGGCTCCGGTGACACCAATAGGAATAACACCACCACCGTGGCGGCCAGCGTCACCATGCTCCATGCCGCCGAGACCTTCCACCTGGACTTTTCAGCCAAGCGACTCCGTAAGCGCGAAAGCGCCGCATCCGGCTGCCACCGCACCTCCGCCTCAAGGGCCGCAAGGCGCTCGTCCACCCAGACCTCGACGCTCGATTCGCTATTGCTCGCCATATCGTCGGAGGTACTCCTTCCGAAAGGATCTTTGCGCGCGGGCAAGAAGTTGGCCGATCGAAGCGGGGTGAATATTCATCGCCGCAGCCATTTCGCTATAGCTGAACTCTTGGTTTCGCAAGAGCAGGAGTTCAGCCTGCCTCGTCGGCAAGGCGCTGAGTACTTGCCGCACGCACTCCTGTTCCTGGTTGGCAGCGTGCAGGTCTTCGGGAGACGGCGCGGGCGCGGGCTTCGTGAATTTAAGCCACTGCTCGAAGCGAGTGCGCCGGTTGCGACGGCGTAGCTCGTCCAGGGCCAGCCGGATCGCGGTTCGATACAACCATGCTTCCACATTGGCTTCCGCGCTGTGCAACTTGGGCTGACGCATCAGCTTCACAAACGCTTCCACGGCAAGCTCTTCGGCTCGCGCGTAATCTCTGACCACGCGTGCAACCACCCGCGCGATTCTTGCAAACTGGGCACAGAACACCGCCTCGATATCAAACGACGCAGCCTGAGTACCTTGACTCGCGGCCACTCTAACAACACCCGAAGAATCCACACTCCAACAACGCTCAGGCCGGGCATTTTGTGACGGATATGAGCAAGCCTTGATTCTCCACCCAGCCAGCGCAGGCACATTCTCGCTATTTATAGGTTTTGGCACGTTGCGCAACGGCTCCACCGCGGCCGGTTGCCCCGGGGCTCGGTCATTGGTCGCTCCCCGACTGTATACTGGACCTGCATGCGAATCGTGCTGATTTCGACGTACGAATTGGGCCGCCAGCCGTTCGGCGTGGTCTCACCGGCGGCCTGGCTGCGTAAGCGCGGTCACAGCGTCGACTGCTTCGATTTGACGCGGCAGTCGCTGGATGAAAGCGCGATTAGCGAAGCCGAGTTGATCGCGATCTACTTGCCGATGCACACCGCCACGCGTCTTGCCGCACAGCTGATACCCGCGTTGCGGGAGCAAAACCCCGGTGCGCATCTCTGTTGTTACGGCCTCTACGCGCCGATGAACGCCGAATATCTGCGCTCGTTGGGCTGCTCCACGATTCTTGGCGGCGAATTCGAGAGCGGTCTCGTGCGTCTAGCCGACCGCCTCACGGAGCAGTCCGCGCAAAACACCATCGAAGCGCAAACCGAGCCGCTCGTGTCGCTCGAGCGCTTGAATTTTGAGGTTCCTGACCGCGCCGGAATGCCGCCGCTGGAAAAATACGCGCACCTGATCCTGCCCAGCGAAGGCTATCGCATCGTCGGCTCCACCGAAGCCAGTCGCGGCTGCAAACATCTCTGCCGTCACTGCCCGATTGTCCCCGTTTACAAGGGTATCTTCCGCATCGTCAGCCGCGACGTCGTGATGGCCGATGTTCGCCAGCAAATCGCCGCGGGCGCCCAACACATCTCCTTTGGCGATCCCGACTTTTTCAACGGTATTCGTCACGCGCTCGACCTGATCGATCAGTTCCACGCCGAATTTTCGCGCGTCACCTACGACGTCACCATCAAGATCGAGCATCTGCGGAAATATGAAGAGCATCTCCCCCGTCTCCGGGATACCGGCTGCCTCTTCGTCATCAGCGCCGTTGAATCTGTCGATGATGCGATTCTCGATCGGCTCGACAAAGGCCACACGCGCACCGATTTCCTCGATGTAGTTCGCAAATTTTGCGAACTCGGCATGACCCTTCATCCAACGTTTGTACCATTCACGCCCTGGACCACGATGGCGGGCTATCTCGATTTGCTCACCGTGCTGCACGACGAGAACCTCATCGAAAACGTGGCGCCGGTTCAGCTCGGCATTCGCCTGCTGATTCCCGAAGGATCGCGCACTCTGGAACTGGAAGACATTCGCCGCGCAGTCATGGCATTCGACGCTCAATCTCTTGTCTATCCATGGAAAAATCAGGACGCGCGGCTCGACGCCCTCAGCGAGACTGTGCAAGCGATCGCCGCCGAGGCTGACCGCCGCAAACAAACGCGCTCGGCCACTTTCGCGCAGATCTGGAAGGCCGCACACGCTGCCGCAGGCGTCGTTGCTCCTCCGTTGCCGGTCGCCGAATCAGCGAAGCCGGTGCCGTTCCTCAGCGAATCCTGGTACTGCTGCGCGGAGCCTACGAAAGATCAATTGGTTTCGATCGGAGCTGTCTCGAGAAGAGCTGCGCCGCAACCGCAACCAATTCCCGTGCCGGACGGATTCGTGTGAGCGAAGCGGGTGCATCATCGCGCAAGCACGTCCTTGTCTTCGCGGCGAAGCTCGGCTACCAGACGCACAGCTTCGATGAAGCCGCAAAAAAACTAGGCGTCGACTTAATCTTCGTTACCGACCGCTGCCACCAGCTCGACGATCCTTGGGGTGACCGTGCGATTCCAGTTCACTTCGAGACTGCTGAAGTAGCAGCGTACGAGGTGCTGCAAGCGGTTCGCAACGGCGGCACAAGTCCCGACGGCATCCTCGCTCTCGGCGATCGCCCAGCGGTTGTCGCGGCCTACGTCGCTCGCGGCCTCGGAATCACTTACAACCATCCGGCCGCAGTCGAAGCGTGTCGCAGCAAACTCCGCATGCGCGAAATCTTTTCCGACGCGGGTCTACCCACACCTTGGTTTCGCAGCGTCGCGTCGCACCCCGCCCCGGAGCCCGCCCTTTTGGGCATTTCTTATCCGTGCGTGTTGAAGCCGCTTTCGCTCTCTGCCAGCCAGGGAGTCGTTCGTGCCAACAATCGCGAGGAATTCCGGGCGGCCACCGAACGCATCCGTCGTCTGCTCGCTTCACCGGAAATCGCCGCAACGCGCGAAACGCATCTCGATCAAATCATCGTCGAAGGCTACATTCCGGGAAGGGAAGTCGCCGTCGAAGGTCTCATTTCCGATGGTGCCTTGCGCATCCTCGCTATCTTCGACAAACCCGAGCCGCTGGAAGGTCCGTACTTTGAAGAGACTCTCTATGTCACACCCTCGCGCTTGCCGGACGCGCAGCAGCGAGCCATCGAGCGCTGTGCCGTCGAAGCGGCGCGTGCGATCGGCCTCTCCGATGGCCCCGTCCACGCCGAATTTCGCATCAACGATGACGGCGTTTGGCCGTTGGAGATCGCACCCCGCCCGATTGGCGGCCTTTGCACGCGGGCGCTGTGGTTTGTCAGCGCCGCAAACAAGACTTCGCCGTCATCGGCAACCGAGTCCATCGGTCTCGAAGAGCTGCTGCTTCGCCGCACTTCGGGCGCTTCGGTCGACGATCTCGAAAGAGAAACGTCCTCTTCCGCGGTTCTAATGATTCCCGTGCCACGAAGCGGAATCCTCGAAAATGTCGAAGGCGAGGACGCCGCCCGCGCCACGCCCTGCATCACCGAACTGCACATCACCGCGCGCCTGCACGACTACATCGCCGCTTGGCCCGAAGGCTCGAGCTATCTTGGCTTTCTGTTCGCGCGAGCCGACACCCCTGCCGAGGCCGAATCCGCCATCCGCCAAGCTCACGCAAAATTGAAATTTACTCTGAATCCGCGTCTGCCTGTGGAACATCCGGCGACGCGCAAGATCCTGGATTAAACCAGGATTGAGCTGCTCAAGCTGTTGGTTGTTAGCCTTTCGCCTTCGGCGCCACGTACCCCTCCGGCAACTTCGCGCCTTCCCCAAAGAAAAACTGCTCCAACTGCTCCTGCATGATTTTCTGGGAATTCGGATCCAGCGGATTCAGCCGGTATTCGTTCATGATCATCTTCGAATGCTCGATCCACATCTTCCATGCGTCCTTCGAGACATGCTCGTAAATGCGTTGCCCCAATTCGCCCTTCCACGGCACGCGATCTAGCCCAGGCATCTCCCTGCCGAATTTCACGCAATGCACCATGCGCGTGCCGGGCTTCACCGGCTCGCTCGAAGGTGTCGGACCGCAGGAATCGTTTGCCATCGCAAGAACTCTACTTTCCCAGAACTTTCCAGAATCTCGGAACTGTCTATATTTTTGACGATACCGTAACCTCGGCGAATTTCCTAGTCGTTCGCGTTAGGGTATCCGCTCTGTAGACGCTCGACTCTTGCTCAGCGCAAGGGTCGCCTCAAGAACAAACACTGGTCGGCACTCCAGGCGTGCGAATCCGGGGCCGGCGGGTGAATGTCCAAGGACCTGTGCCTAGCCAACTTATAAATCCCGGTAGGCTGCTCCAAGCCTGCCGGCGATCTCCCGATCAACTGGCCGCCGGCGACTGGTTACGCAGGTTGTGGGCCAGCGATGTTTCCCCTTGGCCTTCCGACCAGCGCTCTCGTCGAGATCTGGCCGCCAATCCCGCCTGGCTCGAACTCAAATGTTGCATCCCTCAGCGCGACGCCATCCAGGACGTCATCTTCATCGCCGTGGACGACTCCAATCTCGCTATGGAAGCCGCCGCTCAAGCCTGCAGCGCCATTCGATGGCGCCGTTTTCCTGCTCGACAGCATCGATCCCGCTGCCGTTCGCGCCATCGACAAACAACTCGACTTCGCGCACCCACGCTTCGGCTTCGCCAACAAATCCGGCAAGACATCGAAACGCACGCGCTCCTGCTGTACTTCCTGGCCGGCCTCAAGTCCGAGGGCACCACCGATCCCGGCCGCTCGTTTGTCGCCGTAACCGATGCGGGTTCCTACCTCGCCGAGCATGCCAGGACCTATGGCTTTCGCGCCGCACTTCTTGACCCACCCGGTATCAAGGGCCGTTATTCCTCGCTGCTTCACTTTCGTCTCCTCCTTTCCGCGCTGTGGCGCTTTGATCCGGCAGCTCGCGCCTTGCGCGCCATGGCCGTGCGGGACCTGCGCCAGCCGCACACGCCCCCCGACCGAATCCCGCGCTTACTCTCGCCGCGCTCCTGGCAGCGGGGGCTGGAGACAGTCATCACCACTTGCATCGTTTCCTTCAGCGCGTGATTCACCAGGCACTGAGCTATTCCCACAGCACCAACCGCTCAATTGGCGGGCCGCCCTCTCCTCCGAGATAGATTTGGGTTAGGATACGCGCCCGCGGCCCGCCGCCGGAGGTGCTGCAGAAGTGTCCAAAATCAACACGCTGTTCTGGGACATTGGAGGCGTTATCCTTACCAATGGGTGGGACCGCAATTCCCGCCGCGCCGCCGCCGAAACCTTTCAATTCGACTGGGACGAATTCCAGGATCGCCACGAACTCAGCTTCCCGGCTTTCGATTCCGGCCACATCACGCTCGACGAATATCTCGATCGCACTTTGTTCTATCGGCCGCGCTCGTTTACCCGCGAAGATTTCACTGCCTTCATGTTCGCGCAATCCAGGGAGTACCCGGAGTCTCGAGCCGTCCTCGATAAAGTCGCCCGCTCCAGCAAATACTTCATCGGCGCCATCAACAACGAGCCCCTGGAGCTCAATGAATATCGCATCCAGTCCTTCCAACTTCGCCGGGACTTCCAGGTCTTCTTCAGTTCCTGTTATATGCATTCGCGCAAGCCCGAAGAGCTCATCTTCCGCATCGCTTTGCGGGTTACCCAGCGGCCCCCGGACCAATGTGTGTTCATCGATGACCGCCCTCTGAACCTCGAAAGCCCCCGCAAACTCGGCATGAACGTGATTCACTATCAGGAAGCGCAGCAATTGCGCCGTGATCTGCAAAAGTATGACGTTGAGGTATAGTGGCGAGCGCCCTGCATTTGCCCGGCAACCGCACTCGACACCTGAAGCCGATGGGAGATAACCGCCGTGGATGCTGAACGTTCGCGAACCGCCAATGCGGCAGAACCCTGCACCGTCATTTTATTCGGAGCGTCGGGCGATCTCGCCAAGCGCAAAGTAGTTCCCGCCATGTATGACTTGGCCAACCATCACGCGCTCGGCCCGAAATACGCCATCGTAGGCTTTGCGCGCACGCCAATGACCGACGAGAGTTTTCGTGCCGCGCTCGGCGAAGCCGCTAAGACCATGTCCGAGGTCGGCCCTATTGATCTCCAGAAGTGGAGCGACTTCGCCTCCAATCTCCAATATCACTCCGGCGAATATGGAAATCCCGACGATTTCACTAAGCTGGCCAAGCACTTGGAAGAGCTGGAATCCTCCAAAAAGCTGTGCGGCAACCGCTTGTTTTATCTTTCCACGCCGCCCGAAGTCTATCCGCAAATCGTCGAGCAACTCGGCCTCGCCGGCCTCGCCAAGTCCTGCTCGGCGAATTCGTGGACGCGCATTATCATCGAAAAACCCTTTGGCCGTGATCTTGCCTCCGCCAAGGAGTTGAACAAAATTGTCCTCGGCGTCTTCGATGAATCGCAAATCTACCGCATCGATCATTACCTCGGCAAAGACACGGTACAGAATCTCCTCGTCCTGCGCTTTGGCAACGGCATTTTTGAGCCCTTATGGAATCGCAACTATGTCGACCATGTCGAGATCACTGCCGCGGAAACCCTGGGCGTGGAGCGCCGCGGCGGCTTTTATGAGACCGCTGGTGCGCTGCGCGACATGATTCAGAGTCACGTGCTCCAATTGACTTCGCTCGTTGCCGTCGAGCCTCCCGCTTCCTTCGATGCCACCGCTTTGCGCAACGAAAAGCTCAAAGTGTTGCAGTCCATCCGCCCGTTCGATCTCGGGATGGTCGCGCAGTCCGTCGTTCGCGGCCAGTACGCGCCCGGCGCCATCGACAGCAAGCCCGTTCCCGGCTACAAACAGGAACAAGGTGTCAGCCCCAAGTCGCGCACGGAAACTTTTGTTTCCATGCAGCTGCAAATCGACAATTGGCGCTGGGCTGGCGTTCCGTTCTACCTCCGTACCGGCAAGCGCCTCGCCAAGCGCAGCACCGAAATCGTCATCCAGTTCAAGAAGGCGCCGCACATCGTTTTCCGCGACCGCGACATCGAACCCAACCGTCTGGTCCTGAACATTCAACCCGACGAGGGGATCTCGATTTCTTTTGGCGCCAAGAGGCCCGGCCCGGAAATGAGCATCGGAAACGTGGACATGAATTTCAGCTATCGCGAAGGATTCGGCGATGGGGCGCACAGCGCCTACGCCACGCTGATCAGCGATTGCGTGCGCGGCGACGCCACCCTGTTCGATCGTGGCGACAGCGTCGAAGCCGCCTGGGCGTTAGTCGATCCGATTCTCGATGTCTGGAGCGCGGCAAAGACTGCCAGTGTGCCCCAATATGCATCCGGCAGCTGGGGACCCCGCGAATCCGACCAATTGTTGGAGCGTGAAGACAGAAAGTGGTTCAATCCTTAGCTTCACGCAAGCGGGTGTAAGTGGCGTAGCCGATCAAGTAGCGACTTGGGGGAATAGGTGATCCTTGCGGGAGATGTCGGTGGCACGAAGTGTAACCTTGCGCTTTTTTCCGAGAAGAACGGGAAGCTCACCACGGTCTTCAAGCAGCGCTTTGCTAGCAAGGAATTCGCGTCCTTCGACCTGATCGTTAAGGAATTCTCGCGCCAGGCCGCCTCGCATCTTTCTTCGGATCGCGTCGTCGCCGCCGGTTTCGGCGTCGCCGGTCCGGTGATCGACAATCACGTCCGCGCCACCAATCTTCCTTGGGTGGTGGACGCGCGCATCCTCGAAGATGAACTCGAAGTCCACAAGATCGTGCTGATGAACGATCTCGGCGCCACCGGGCACAGCATCGAGCATCTCGCACCCGAAGAATTTGCGGTCCTAAACCCCGGTAAGCCTGAGCCGGGCGGGACCCGCGCGCTCATCGCCGCGGGCACCGGCCTCGGCCAATCCTTTCTCGTCTGGGATGGCGCGCGCTACCGCATCGCTCCCTCTGAAGGTGGCCACTCGGATTTTGCGCCCCACACCGATCAGCAGATCGAGTTGCTCCGCTTCATGCGCCGTCGCTATCCGCAAGTGAGCTGGGAACTGATCCTGAGCGGCCGCGGTTTCCGCACGCTGCACGAATTTCTCGCGCCCAACGTCAAGCATCCCACGTTCGAGGATCCTGATGCGGATCCCGCGCCAGAAATCACTCGCCTCGGCCTCGCCAAGCAGTGCCCGATCTGTGTCGAAACGCTCGACCTCTGGTGCGCCGTCTACGGCGCAGAAGCCGGCAACCTCGCACTGAAAGTCTTGGCTCTGGGCGGCGTCTATGTTGCCGGCGGAATCGCTGTAAAAATCATCGAGAAAATGAAAGACGGCAAATTCTTGAACGCTTTCCGCGACAAATGGAAGTTCGAAACCCTGATGGCGAATATCCCGGTGTCCGTCGTCCTCAATGAATCCGCGCCATTGCTGGGCGCCGCCAACGAAGCCCTCGCCTCCATTCGCAGATAACTGGCGATCGTTCAGATGTACGTGCTTGCGGGTACTCGCAAGGGCACAGCACGCTGCGCCCCATCTTGGCAGCGTCATCGCCTTCTCGCTCCGCACCGTCAACCGCCACAACAAACCAACCTTCCAGACATTTGATAAGATAGCTTCGTGCAAAAAATTCGCCGTTCTCGCCGGTTTTGGTAATACACAAGGAGCACTCATGAGCAGCGCCGCAACCACACACGTCCCTGACCTGGATAATTACGTTGGCGGCTCGTGGCACAAGTCCGCGGCCACCGAATACCTCAACGTCGCCAATCCCGCCACCGCCGAAATCCTCGCGCGCACTCCGCTCTCCACCAACGCCGACGTCGGAGCCGCCGTGCAAGCCGCCGCCGCTGCGTTTCCCGCGTGGCGCCGCACCCCCGTCGGAGAGCGCATTCAGTACCTGTTCAAGCTGAAAAATCTGTTCGAGGAACATATCGACGAACTTTCTCGCCTCACTACGACCGAAAATGGCAAAACCTTCGCCGAAGCCAAAGCCGAAATGCGCCGCGCGATCGAAAACGTCGAAGTCGCGTGCGGCACTCCGATGATGATGCAGGGCTACAACCTCGAAGACGTAACCCCGGGCGTCGACGAAATGCTGATCCGCCAGCCGCTCGGCGTCGTCGCCGCGATCACCCCGTTTAATTTTCCGTTGATGGTTCCTTTCTGGTTCCTGCCCTACGCCATCGCTTGCGGCAACACCATCGTTCTGAAGCCGTCCGAGCGCGTCCCCATCACCATGCGCCGCGCCATCGAGCTGATTGAGAAAACCGGCTTGCCCAAGGGAGTGGTTAATTTGGTGAACGGCGGGCGAGAAGTCGTGGACGCACTTTGCGATCACCCGACGGTGCGAGCCGTCAGCTTTGTTGGGTCAACGGCGGTGGCCAAGCACGTTTACGTGAAATCCGCGATGAGCGGGAAGCGCAGCCAGTGCCAGGGCGGCGCCAAGAATCACGTCATCGTGCTTCCGGATGCGGACATGGATCTCGCCACGCAAATCATCAGCGACTCCGCCTTCGGCTGTGCCGGCCAGCGTTGCCTCGCCGTTTCCGTCGCCGTAACGGTGGGCGAAGCACAGAAAACATTTCGCGACGCCATCGCCACCGCCGCCTCCGCGATCCGCGTAGGCAACGGTCTCGAATCCGGAGTCCAGATGGGCCCGGTCATCACGCCCGACAGCAAAAAGCGCATCGAATCGCTGATCGGCACCGGCGTAAGCGACGGCGCCAAGCCCATCGTCGATGGCCGCAACGCGAAAATTCCGAATCACGAAGGGGGAAATTTCCTCAAGCCCACCGTGCTCGACGGCGTTCCCGTCTCCAGCGCCCTGGCCCACACCGAGATCTTCGGCCCGGTCCTGAGCCTGGTGCACGCCAGTTCCATCGACGAAGCCATCGAATTCGTGCGCCGCAGCCCTTATGGCAACCAGGCCTCGCTGTTCACCACGAGCGGCGCCGCCGCCCGCAAATTCCGCTACGAAGCCCCCGCCGGCAACATCGGCATCAACATCGGTGTCGCCGCACCCATGGCCTATTTCCCCTTCAGCGGCTGGAAAGAAAGCTTCTACGGCATCCTCCACGGCCAGGGTCGCGACGGCGTCGAGTTCTACACCGAATCCAAAATCGTCGTCGAACGCTGGTCCCGCCAGGAAACCCGCAAGTTCTAGCGTAGGGAGGCCGATTTGGGCATTTCCTTCGAGGAACACTTTTTCTGCTGGAGACCAAGCGTTTCCTGGCTTTCGCGTTTTTGTTTCTCTCGTTAAGTTCGCAAGTAGGCGCTGCAGCCACTCAGACGCTTCCAACGATTGGCTTGGAGGACAATTCCGATTGGTGGTCCGAGACACAAAGTCCCACAGAAAACGAACAGCTCAAGCCTGAAAATCGCGAACTGCCGACGGCAAACTTAGAATTCTCGGGAGCGATTTAGGCCAGGACCTGTTTGGCCGCGCGGCGGCG
>Ga0307471_100001385_pt1 | contig 13189 bp, 16 predicted proteins | sample atmos_gasesAM3C__2_FD_204566 | JGI IMG/M metagenome (GOLD analysis project Ga0307471, IMG submission 204566) | Hardwood forest soil microbial communities from Morgan-Monroe State Forest, Indiana, United States - atmos_gasesAM3C_515 | ecosystem: Environmental > Terrestrial > Soil > Temperate... | reverse complement strand
TATCCAGTACGGTGCTCTATTGTGCCGTTGGCGTGTGGGCGAAACTAAAGGGCGCGTTGAGGCCATCCTCGGTCTCCGCGCCCTCTTTTCGTCGGGGATCAGTCTCAAATTGGCCGAATACACCCGACCATATCTCTACCCCAAGCAACGGGATGCCATTTTCCACAAGAAGCGTATTGGCGCCATAGAGGCATCTACTAAAAGCGGAAAGACTCTCGGTTGCAACGTCTGGATCTTAGAGGAGATGCTAAAAGGCGATCCTGGTGATGATTTCTTTTGGGTCGCCCCTGTTGCCGACCAAACCCGGATAGCCTTCAACAATATGAAAAAGGGACTACCCCTGGGTACATTTCACGCCCTCGAATCGCCAGTTCCCAGAATCGAATTACTGAATAATACCACATTATACTTCAAATCAGGAGATAACCCAAATAGTCTATTCGGGTACGCCTCCAAAGCGTCTGTTGTGGACGAAGCCTCACGCTGTAAGCGTGAGAGTTGGGAAGCCGTTTTAAGTACGCTCACCGCAACCCGAGGACCAGTTCGCGTCATTGGAAACGTCCAAGGTAAGCGAAATTGGTTTTATGAATTGTGTCGCCGAATCGAGAATGGCCTAGAGCCGAACGGACACTACGCCCGGATTACCTACCTCGACGCCATCGAGGCAGGTGTGATAACCGCGGAGTCCGTTGAGGAAGAGCGCCGCAATATGTCAGCAGCGGCATTCCGCGAGTTGTTCGAGGCGGTTGCCCGAGACGATTCTGGAAATCCTTTCGGTGAAAAATACATACTCGCCTGTGTGCAACCGCTTTCGACCAAAAAACCCGTAGCCTTCGGTATTGATCTTGCCAAGAGTCACGACTGGTTTGTGATCATTGGCCTCGACGAGGACGGAACAGTCTGTTGTTTTGAGCGGTGGCAAGGCGTACCGTGGAGGGAGTCGATTATAGCGGCTCAACGAATCGTGGGAGAGGATATTCCAGCTCTGGTTGATTCGACCGGACTGGGCGACCCCGTGTTGGAAGAACTTCAACACGGTCACGGAAATTTTATTGGCTTTACATTCTCACGAATATCAAAGCAACGTCTTATGGAGGGCCTTGCAGTCTCGATTCAGGGACACGAAATCGGTTTCCCCGACGGCCCAATCAAGGGCGAGCTATTGAGTTTTCAATACGAAGAAACCCCAACGGGGTATCGCTATTCTGCGCCCGAGGGCGATTTCGACGATTGCGTCTGTGCCCTGGCGCTCGCGCGGGAGCAATGGTCCACCGCGGCCCCAGCCACGAGTCTGATGCAATTCTATGGCGACGAAGCCCGGCGGGCGAACGCACAGGTTCGGGCCGAGTTAGACGCCGAGGTGAGGCTCGTTCTTCCGGGGCATTCAATTCTAACTCCTGGCGAGGTTCTCGACAACGAATTAACCGAGCTCTACCGAAACACACTAGCCCAGTACGAACCTGAGGGCCGGGCTTGTCGCAGATGTGGCGGGGCCTTGATCGGACCAACGAAGGTAACGGACGGCCAGTATGCTTGGCACCCCGGATGCGTTTAATGAATTTCCAGGCGCTCGCGCCCGGCCTTGTGGGGTAAGCCAGAGCGACTTAAGAGAGCGAGGGGGTCGAGAAAGCTGTGCTTGAGCTCCCTTCTGTAACGTTGGTCATCTACGACACCGTGGCGCCCAATCTTTCGACCATTTGCCTAGGCGACACCTTGCGAGAGGTCAAATTCGCCGAGGCGCACTTCTGGTCTACGACTTCGCCCCCTTCGGACTTCGACTGTTTGTGTTTCTTGACCGAGGCTTCGGGGTCGAAACAGAAGGATCTCTCCCAGCTTTGGTACAAGATTCCATCCTCGGTTATTACGCCCTTTGTTCTCCGCGTTGAATGGGATGCGGGAATTAGCGACCCGGAGATGTGGATGGACGAGTTTTTAGAATACGACTACGTTGGCGCGCCCTGGCCATGGCACCAGGATCTTTCCGTTGGGAATAGTGGCTTTTGCCTCTTGTCGAGGAAACTTCTACGATTTCTACAAATCAATCCTAAGCGGTTTCCCTTCAAATTAGATTGGGACGACGTTTTGTGTCGCGAATATCGTCCCGCCCTCGAATCTGAGGGCTTCCGTTGGGCACCCGAAGAACTGGCGGGGCGATTTAGTCTCGAATACGGGCCGCTTCGCCCTTCTTTCGGGTATCATGATTGTCGGAATTGGCCCCGCGTATTGTCGAGTCGCGACCGAATGAGACGGCTCGAAAATCCCGATCCCTATGTCTTGTCTCACAAATCATGGAACGAAATGCTCCAACTTAACCCGAGGTAGGCTCCTTTGAGACTCTACGTAACCGTAAAGGGCCAACCGGCAATCGTCGTAGGATACGGCCCAGGGAAGAACGGGCCGAAGGCCATAGTTATGGGCCTGGGGGAGATGCTGGCGTCTGTGTCTCTCGAAGACTGTACCCTCCCGAAGATGCCAAAGAAACTCGTGCGGAAGATTCTGGCCTACGTCAAGGCCGAGACACGCGCCGCGCAGGCCGAAATGGGCGGGCCACATTAGCACGGTGTAAGGTGTTTATATGTCACTTAGGCTTCGTATTTATGAATTATTGGCAACACCAGCACACGGCTGGTTATGGCTTTGTGCAAGATTAGTTGGACTTGAGTTCCAATGTGGCCCGGTTGACGAGGATTTAACTGACTAATGGCTCCCCGCAAAGACATTCCCTTCGACGAGTGGCGAGCCGAGCAACTCAGGAAGGCTCCTGCGCGAGGCGGGATTCAGTCGCCAATCTCGCCCGGCGCTGGGATGATGGGGCCACCCGGAAATACCTCGTCCTTTGCCCCCGCGGGGCCTGCTTCGCGACGTAGCGGCATGCTCGGTTCACCGGCGCCAAATCAGACCTACGGGCCGAATCTCGAAACCAAATACACTGGCGAACGCCCCGATCAACCCGATCCGTGGGTCGACGATGTTGATATGGGCGCGAACTGGTATAGTCCATTTCAGCCCGTTTGGCCCTTTGGTCCGCCGAACATCACCCGACCCCGAGAGTGGGACTATCCGGTCGGGTACAACCTTAATTATATCCAACCCCGTATGGAACTCATGGGAATGCTCCGCGCCCTGCGTGGGTCGTGGGGCGTTTTGGCAACCATAATTGCCACCCGCCAGGATCAACTTCTCCGAATTCCCTGGACCATCCAGCGGCGCGACAAACCCCGACAGACGAATAAGACTGTCGACGAAATGCGGCGGTTCTTTCGGAGGCCAGATGGCAAACTATCGTACAGTCAGTGGACCCGGCTCATCACGGACGACCTTCTGGTTCTTGACGCACCAACGATATACTTTTCCCGCGACCGTACCGGTCGTCCTCTTACGGCCGAACGGCTCGATCCAATTACTGTCTTTCCCCTCATTGACGACGCAGGGCGACGCCCCGATTCCGTTGTCGAAATCGACGAAAACGGGCTGACCTACCTTCGTCGCCAGCCGGCCTTCCAGCAGATCATCAAGGGCCTTCCGATGATCGACCTGGACGAGTCGGAACTAATGTACGTTCCGATGCGCCCAAGGGCGGATCTTCCCATGTTCGGCTATCCCGCAACCGAACAGATCCTCGTCGAAGCCTCGGCGATGATTCGGAAGACACTTTACCAATATAATTTTTGGGGCGAAGGAACGATCCCGGATATGATCGTCACCGTACCGGATACCTGGTCGCCCAGGCAAATTGCCATGTTTCAGGCCCATTTTGACGCCCTTTTATCTGGGAACTTGGTTCTCAAGTCGAAGGTCCGTTTCCTCCCTGGTGGGATGAAACCCTTCGATATAAAGAATTCCTCCGGTGAGAATCTCTACGGCACCTGGGACGAGACCATGATCCGCCTCGCGTGTTATGCCTATTCGGTCTCTCCGGCGCCCTTTATTAAAATGTTGAACAGATCCACGGCTCAGAATGCCCAACAGATGGCCGAAGCCGAAGGATTGTATCCTCTTATGTCGTTCTGGAAAGACGACATATTGGACCCCATCATCCAAGAGAGGTTTGGCTACGAGGATGTCGAGTTCGTCTTCCTCCCGAGGCCCGAACCGGATTCCGAAAAACAAGCTAAGATTCATCAGATACAGGTAAAAGAGGGTATACGGCCCCGAAATGAGGTTCGTGAGGAACTCGGACTTGAACCGATCCCCGGAGGGGATGTTACCCTGGTAGAATTGGGGAATATAATTGTTCCCCTTGAGGATGCGGCCCGCGGTGAAGCTGCCCAGGCTGGGTCGCTCGTGTCTCCGTCCTCGGAACTTGGTTCTCAGGTGCGTAGCCGCGGTGCCGCACAAGTTCAGGGACAACCACAGAGAGGTCAAGCCCGTCCGATTTCAGCCAGTCCACTTCCAAAATCAACCTCCGTTGTTGGTAAGGCCTCGAAGTTCGAAGTTCGGGCAGCGGCCCGCGAGGCAACAGGCGGAATCGACAATTACTCTCATTTGGTTCTCTCAAACGGGAACTATAAGAAGGGCCATGTCTGGATTCAAGGCCTCGACATCTCAATCGAAAACCGCAAAGGCTCTAAACGCGGTGAGAAGGACCAACACGGGAAGAAATGGGAAGTCAAGATGCCCACGGCCTATGGCTATATTCGCGGAACCATAGGGGCGGACGGGATGCAAGTCGACGTTTATCTTGGTAAACACCCTAATTCCCCAATTGTCTGGGTTATCGACCAAGACAAAGTAACGCCTGAGGGCCAGAATAATGGTTTCGACGAACACAAAGTAATGCTCGGGTATAAGAATCTTCGACGCGCGCTAAAGGACTATCTTAAGTCTCACTTTGATGGCCACGGGCACGAACGGGTTCATGACGTGGTTGAGCTACCGATTGACGAGTTTAAGGCATGGCTCTCCGAGGGCGACATGAAGTTGCCGATCGAGGATCAAATTGGTGGTGACGCGAAGGTTGTCTTAACTCAGAAGGATCTACAGAAATCAGACACCATAAGTTCCTCAACGAATCTGTTGTCTTATTCTCAGATGGGCCGGCGCAAAGGTCGGAAGAAGCGCCGTGAAGCGTCTGGCCCCCGTTGGTTGAGCCTAATAGCGTCGACAGTTACTATTGCCCTGTTATCAAATACTCCGACATTCGCCCAACAGAGTGTAACTGGAACCCCGGCTTATCTTAATGTTCCCCAGTCGTGGGTGGCAGCTCAACGGGGTCGGCCGCTACCAGTTTCTATCTCAGCTTCTACATTCTCCCCTAACTTCAACACGTCAAACAATTTCTCGATAACATTAGTCCATGCCTCCTGTCCATGCACGGTTGCTAATCCAATTACGGTTCCCGTTGCCGGACAAAGTGGTATATTTGCCATTATACAGAGTTCTTCGGGCTCCGATACGATTGGAACCTGGGGAAGTTCGTATAAGTTTGGTGACGGAACTAGCACTATTATTCTCAGTACTGCGCCAAATACAGTGGATTATATACCGTATTATGTAAAGGATTCTGCTCATATAATTCTCGGCCCGTTGATGAACGCCCAAGCGGTCACACCCAACGCAATCGACGCGGTTAGGGCATCTGGCGCTGATATGTGCGCTAAGATAAGCAACGCAGCGGGGGTGCTCAATGGAATAAACCCGTATGGTGGCACGATTGACGCTCGCGGTTTTGCGGGCGTACAGCATTGCTCGGGGAGTATGTTTGCTAGTTGGCCCGGTGGAGGATTCTGGTCAACGGTTCTATTGGGTGGTGTGAATATACAAACTGACGTACAACAAGGTATCCCAAGCCGAACGGCCTTGTACGGAAGCTCACCGTATAGTGATGAGCCATCTTCTGGTCAAGTAGGTGGGGCGTCCATTCAAGCGTCTGATTCTTTTCCAACTAACACCGCGGTTCTCTTTATGGGGACGGCGAGTCCCGATAGTTATGCCGTGCGGGTTTCAAATCTCATGGTGTCGTGCCGGACGCCCGGGAGTACCAATCCGGTTGGTTCGATTGGTGTCCAGAATCTGAATTCGCAAGAGAATACAGAACTAAGCCATGTTGGAATACGGGGGTGTTATACCGGGTTACAAATTGCTGCAAACGCGGCCGACGGTGAGAGCTACAAATTTCTCACCATGGGAGATACCGGGCTTAATTCTTCCGATTTTGTGTGTATCCAAGTCGGTAGTGTAGCTGGTGGTGGACAACAGATTATGGGCGATATAGAGTATGTCAGTTGTGGTGCCAATTCATCCGCCCCAAATAACATGATCTTGCTTGATAGCTTCAACTATTCCTTGAAGCATATTTATTTGGAATGTCAGTCTGGGGCAGGGTGCGTAAATGGTGTTAATATCGGATCACAAGGTATTGGTGTTGGAACACGGAATATTCTTATTGAAGATCTGTATTGCGGCGGCGGCATCGCTGTGGCGCCGGGGGGTAATTGTGTCAATATCGCATCAGGGACAAATGGGCCGGTTACTTTAACGAGCATCGCCGGCGGTGGTGCATCGTCGAATCTTTTGAATGACACATTAACTGGCGGGTGCGTTATTCCCAGGTCGCAGGAATCGGCACTAGGGTTCTACGCCCGCGGTGTCGCTAGTCGTATTATTTCAAATTCTTCATATTGTCCAAAACCTTAAAGAGGCGAGGATGAGATGAAAAGAGTTTGTTTTGCATTGTTGGTCATGACGATGCCCACAATATGCTCCGCCCAAGCTCTCACAACGACCAACTACCCCGGTACAGTTGGAACATCGGCCCAAATGTGTGTTCCAGCGGATTCCACACGAAAGACGTTGTTTATCGAAAATCCCAGTGGGTCGCCGAATAATATTTGCTATTGCATAGATTGTGTCCCTGTTTGTGGCAACGCTGGAACGTCGCTATTGGCCCCCGCAGCCTCATCGTGGTGGTCCTCGGGCAACGCTCCACGCGAGGCTATTAATTGCGTTTCAGATGGATCGGGGTCGCCAGTAACGGTGAGGACTGGGAAGTGAAACGCGGGGCGGCGATTTTTGTCACGCTCGCTGTATTGTACGGCATACCTGTGTCCGCGCAGCAACAAAGTGGTGGCGGAGGTTCCACGCAGAGCACCACCATCAATGGCGTAGTCTGTACACCGGGTAGTTCATGCACGGTAAGCACCTCCGGGTCCACGGTTGTGGTTTATACTAGTAACGTCGCTACATTGACGCTCAATTCAACCGATCTCGAAACGACCATTGTCAGGCAATCAGCTCCTGCTGCGCTTCTGATAAATCTGCCCGCAACTCCAATCTTGAATTTGTCGAAATGTGTCAAAGACGGCGGAAACGGCTTCTCGACTAATAACGCAACTGTGAAGACGACCGACGGATTACAGATTGATGGCGTTGCCGGTACAACGGGTAAGATAATGAATGGCGATCGCGAGGTTTTGTGCTTTACCTTCGACGGAACTATGTGGAATATAACGCCATGAGAATAAGGATCATTCTTTCATTGTTGGGTTTTTTATCATTATATCCCGCGATTTCTCGGGCCGAGACTCCCGTTCTGGCTTGCGACCCGAATGAAATCCCTCGCATGTGTTCGCTTAAGCAACAACGAAACGAGGCCGAGGACCGGCTCGCGATGTGCGACGGAGATAGCGTAACAAACGCACGGCAGGCCGAGAAGTTGGACGTTTACTGGAAAAAATACGCCGAGGGCGTTCGACTTCAGGCTGAATGGTGGAAGAAGTTCGCGGATGGGGTTGCGGTTGTACCGAGTGGGCAAGTGAGTCTGGACGAGAAGGCTACCGGGACTACCATTTGGACCGGCCGAGAGCCAATAGTAATAGACAAGGAGAACTAGGATGGCGTTGAAGTCTTCACGACGCACGGCTGTGGCAGTTGCGGCACTTTTGTCGAGTACCAGCCTGTCGAATGCGGCCTATATCGGCTCGGCGCCGCTTTTGGTCCCAAATGGGGGAACTGGCGCTGCGACCTTTACGGTGCACGGCGTTATCTTTGGCGAAGGTACGTCGGCGCTTGCCGCGTCTGCAACGGGCGCCTCGGGCATTCCACTTATTGGCGCGGGTGCATCGGCCGATCCCGTGTTTGGAACTGCGGTGGTCGGTGGTGGTGGCACAGGTGGAACGACGTTCACGGCGCACGGAATCTTGGTTGGTGAAGGATCGAGCGCTTTTGCCGCCCTGTCTCCCGCGGCCGACAGCCTCCCGTTGTGGCAAGCCAGCAACGCTGACCCAACCGTGACGTCGGTCCCGAACTGCGCCGACTCGGCAGGGAACCACTTGAACTATACCACCGCCGCCCATACTTTTACTTGTGGAACAACCACCAGCGGCGGGGTGGCCATAACGCTCGCGACCGCAACCGGGGCCTCGCCAATTACTTTGGCGACCACAAACGGTTTGACGACGGTTGTCTCGATGGCCACCCCGGCCGCTTCGACGATTAATCTTCCCGCGATCCAGGCCTCCGGGTGGCGCGAATGCGTCAAAGATGGAACAACGAATTTCGCCACGAACAACGCCACGGTTAAGCCGAATCCAACGTCTTTGACAATTGACGGAACAGCCGGCACGACCGGGATCGTCATGAACCAGGCGCACCAAGAGGCATGTTTCATCTCTGATGGCACGAACTGGTTCGTCGAATAGTAGTGCGAGGTATCCGATGAAGAACTCGGCGATATCAGCGGTTTTTGCTATTGTTGCGGTTGCTACGCTCATTGGTGCTGTTGCCGAGGCAGCTTATCACGGTTCGCCCCCTCTATTAGTTCCCAACGGCGGTACTAATGCCATAGCCTTGACAGGCCACGGTATGGTCGTTATGAACTCGGGTGGCACGGCTGCGGCCACTTTGGCTCCTGGAGTGAGCAACAACTGTGCCGTGAGTAACGGGACGGATTGGACCGCGACAACATGCCCGGCGGGTAGTGCGGTCGATACGGTGACATCGGGTATCTCGGCCGCCGGGACGACCCAAGGTACCGCTACGGCGGTGAATTCGGTAATTGGGGTTATTACGACGTGCGCGGCCGGCGCGGGAGTTGTAGACGGTGTTACCCCCACTGCCGGAGGGCACAAGGTTATCATTAACAATTCCGCCAACCCCTGCATTTATTATCCAATATCGGGGGCGACGATAAACGGTTTCGCCGCAAATACAGGAGTCTATATCTCTGTGGGTGCGCTCGCCGATTTTCGCACGCCCACAACATCCACTTATTGGGGGCAATGAAAATGCGAAGGGATTTCTGGATTCACACGGCTGCGCTTGTGTCGATACCATTTTTGTTTTCCTTGCTTGTCGCCGCAACCGCCCCCTTTATGTTCGGTACTTCGGTCGGGCTGGCTTCCGTGAACGCGTCCCTGTTCGCCGGTGCCGATATGTGCGCGAAGATCAGCGCTGCGGCAACGGCGATGAACGGCGTAAATGCGTTCGGCGGGATCATCGACGCGGAAGGTTTCAGCGGCGACCAAGTGTGCGCCGGGAATATGTTTGCGAGCTGGCCGGGCGGAGGGTTTGGTGCGACCGTTGTTCTCGGTGCCGTGCGTATTGTAACCCAGGTTCCCCAGGTTATTCCCACGCGAACTCGCCTCCGGGGCTATCCCGCACCCTACAACGACACGCCAACCAGCGGTCAGGAGTGGGGCACCAGCATCCAGGCTTGTGACGCGACGAAGTGTTCAGCGGCGTTCCCCAGCGCCACCGCCACTGTGACGATCTCGAACGCGACCCCAGCGGTTATTTCGTGGACAGCGCATGGGCTGGCGGCCAATCAGGGCGTCTTTTTTACGACGACTGGGACTTTACCGGCACCGCTTATTCCCAATGCGGAGTATTACGTTATATCGGCCGGACTGACCGCCAACGCCTGCGAGGTTTCTACTTCGGTAGGGGGCGCGGCGGTTAACACCACCAACGCCGGATCGGGCACCCATACAGGGACGACTATGACGCCGGTGGTGGCGCTCGGATCGTCGAACCCGGCCTATACGATCGAGCTAAATCATATTGCGATTGACTGTACAACTCCATCTACGACGGTGGCAGTTAATGGCGGAATCGGGGTTCAGAATCTCTATTCGCAAGAGCAGACGGTCGTCGATCATGTGAACATTCGGGGATGCTATACCGGGTTGCAGATCGCTCATGCGATGGGCGATACTAATCGGTACCAGATGTTGACGATCAATGACACGAGCCATATAACGGGAAATAGCTATCATTGTATTCAGATCGGCACGCCGGGCGAGACAGATTCCAGCGAAAACAATTTTGTTAGCTACATCGACGGTGTGAGTTGCGGAGCGAACAATTCGACTCCGACTACTATGGTTCTGGTGGACGGTGTAGCGATTGGTCTACGAAATATCTACCTCGAGAACCAATCTGGGACGGCCACAAACTGCGTTCTCATCGGTTCTCAGACAGGAAATGGCTTGCACACCAGAAACGTTCACATCGACAATCTCGTATGTGATGGTTCGGTAGCAGTGACGAACGGTGTACAGATCAACTCTGGAGTAACCGGCCCGGTTCAGCTCACGAACATCTCCGGCGGAAGCACGAACGTCATCCTCGATAACTTGGCCGGTGGCTGCACCGTGCTGCGTAGCACAACCTCGGTCGTTGGCATCTACGCGCGCGGCGATCAGAACTATGGCGGGAGCAACGCCGCGAAGCTGATAACCGATGCGTCGAGCTGCATGGGCGTAGCGCCGACAATAAGCTCCGGCTTCGGTACATCACCATCCGTAGTCGCAGGGTCGAATTCTCCGGCGGCATTCGTCGTTAATGTGGGAACCGGCGGAACCGCGACGAGCGGTGTTGTTGGCCTGACTCCGGCCGCGACTACAGGATGGGCCTGCCACGCGGTCGATCTTACCACCCACACAACTGCTGTGGCACAGACTGTTCAGACCGCCTCAAGCACGACGACCGCGACCTTTACGCAATACAGTGATGTAATGGTCGCGACTGCATGGGCCGCGAGCGACAAACTCAGCATAAGCTGCTTCCCGTATTAGGAATATCTGAATGATCTTCGACGGCGCTCGCGAATCCTGGGAAGCCGATCCGCCGCGCGTCCGCTGGTGGCTGGCGGCTTATGTCGGCGCGGTGTTGCTCGGATGGGTGGCAGTTGGCCTGCTAGTGTGGGTGCTTTGGCCGTAAGCTGGGCCGGCATCTTCTGGCTGTTCTACGCGGCGTTGTGCGTCTACGGCGTGACGGTGCTGATCCATGGCTGACCTAGAAGAACCCACAACACACGGCCGCGTTACGCTCAAAGAGTATCTTATGGATACGATCAACGAGCGTGATCGGAAATACGAGCAGCGCTTCGCCGCGACCGATAAGTCGATCGCCGACGCGAACGCCAGCATCAAGGAGGCGCTCGCGACTGCGCTGTCGAGCACGAGCGTGGCCCTGGACAAGGCAACGGAGAACACCAGGGCGGCGCTCTCGACAGCCAACGACAATATCCGTTCCGCGTTGGCGGTGCTGGATCGGCGGTTCGATGCGATCACCGTCCAACTTGGCGAGTTTGCTCGCAAGGCCGAGATCGATCAGGCCATCGCAAGCGTGAAAGAGGCGGTGGATAAGGGCGAGCGCTCGATGGTGGAACGCAGTGCTCTCAAAGATCAGAGGTTCCAGCGCCTCTCGGACGCGCTCAGCGGTTACGCGCCCAAGTCCGAAGTTGATGTCAAAATCGAGGCTCTGTCCGAGCGAATTGGCATGATGCAGGGAAAGCAGCAGTTCGCCGGCGGCGCAGTGTGGGCAGCCGGAGCGGCATTCTTCGCTATTCTGTCCATCGTCGGGCCGATCATCGTTTACATGATGACCACTCATCATGGCTGACCTGAGTCGCTGGATGGCCGACCTCGTGACCGAGTATCGCCGATCTCGACCCTCGTGGCCCCAGGAGCGCTTCGTGTCCTACGTCGTACTCGCGTGGGTGCTGACCATTGAGGCGCTGGCGATCCTAGCACTGTGCGCGCTGCCGATGGTGGTTTGAATGTGGCAAGATAGTTTGATCGCGGCACAGTCATTCAACACGGTTCCCGAGCACGCGAGGTTTAATGAACTTCTGATGCAAGCAATGGGAGTAGAACTGTTTTTGCGTGAATTATCAGATCGCGCCTATGCCGTGGCAGAATTGGAAAGTAGCCCCGGTCCGCGGAACGAACTGTTGCGCCTCGCACGAGCCGCGGACGAATTCGCCGACCTCGCGAGCCGGATCAAACCGTTGTGAGCGACGCCCGCCGAGTCCCCGCGGTCGAGGACTTCACCGTGATCCGCCGAGAACTGCGGCGCAACCGCGTCATCGAGGCGTGCGTGGGCGCCAGCATCCTGGCGGGGCAGCGCATCCCCGACGAGGTGTTCTGGGCGGCCGGGTTCTCGAAGGAGGAAACGGCGGCGCTGTCGCAGACGACGAAGACGTGGCCGATCAACGATCAGGATCTGCGATGACCGACCTAGAATTAAACTATGAGAAAGCGCTTACGCGGATTCGCAGGATGACTTTTCGCGAGTGGATCGCCGTTTACCGCAGCTACAGCTTCCCCCGTCGCTGGCGGCTGACCGCCCGGATGGCGTGGTTTTACACACGGTGCCGGCTGGGCTATCACAATCCAATGCTAGGCTACAGCAAACGGATATGGTGCTGGACCTGCGGGCACAAGATCCGCGACGCGGACGGGGAGGGATGTTGTGAGTCGTCCTGATTCTTCCTAATATATTAAACGAGATTAGTTGTTATGGCAATTTATGTAGTAGCTACCAAGCGAGAGTGTCGCGGTCAAGGTCGCACCGCTATCGATGCGATTAGCGAATTGCCAGAGACAAACATTATAGGTAGATCCAACCAGGACCGGGTTGTGATCGAGTCGCATGAGACCGAATCTCAAATCCAGTCAAGGGTGGGAAACTCTTACCACGTTGAGCGTGAGCTTTTGCACGTTTTTTCCACACTTGACAGAAAGTAAATCAATGAACACTCCTTTGCCGAAGCCCGACGTGACCGTGACCCCGGCCACCGACCGCGACACCAGCGCGCCGGTCAACTCGCAGGACGTGGTGATCAGCCGCAACGGGAGCAAAGCAATGTCGATCCGAACTGTCGGTGGTACGACGACCGAAATTGTGAAAGATGCGTTCGAGAAATACTTCAATGATCCTCGGTCTGAGGAATTCAAATGAGGCA
>Ga0307471_100001384_pt1 | contig 13192 bp, 15 predicted proteins | sample atmos_gasesAM3C__2_FD_204566 | JGI IMG/M metagenome (GOLD analysis project Ga0307471, IMG submission 204566) | Hardwood forest soil microbial communities from Morgan-Monroe State Forest, Indiana, United States - atmos_gasesAM3C_515 | ecosystem: Environmental > Terrestrial > Soil > Temperate... | reverse complement strand
CAGGCCAAGGGCATGGCGTACAGGCACGACGCCATCCTGATGGTGGCGGGCGGCGCCGCCCCGTCGCCCCATGCGAAGCACTTCGATCCCCTTCATCTGCCGCGCATCCAGGCGGTGGAGAAGGATCTCGACAACTGGCTCACCTACTTCGACCGGAACCCGGGCGAGCGCTACGTGAGCGACGGTGATGCCGGTACGATCACGGTCGCCAGCGGGAGCGCGGGCAAGCTGGGGGCGGTGAGGGCCTCGCGGGTGATCGAGCGGAAGTAAGCTACTTGTAGATCAGGTAGGACGCCCGGCGCTGCAGGAAGGCGGCCCGCGCCGCATCGGCCCAGCTCAGGATGCGCATGAGCGGGTCCCCCCGCAGGAACGACCACATCGTGGACCGGTTCACCAGGAGATTCTGGATGGCCGTCGGTCGGAAGCTCCCCGGATAGCGCTCCGCCAGCTCACGCCCGAGCGCCAGCCCCACCGCCACCGGACGGAGCGCGTCGCGATCCGTCACGTGCAGGCGTACCCCGCCGACCGGCTTGCCCGCGTACACGCTCGAGGTCGGCGTGAACAGCGCGGGCTCGAACCGCACCCCGGGCAACGCCCTCGCGTTCATCGCCTCGGCCAGGACCTCGGGATCTCCGATCCAGGGCGCGCCGATCACCTCGAAGGGCATGTCGGTGCCGCGCCCCACGGACAGGTTTGTCGCCTCCAGCAGCCCGACGCCCGAGTAGAGCAGGGCCTGGGTCGGCGTGCGGATGTTGGGGGACGGATTGACCCAGGGCAGGCCTGTCTCATCGAACCACTGGCCGCGCCGCCAGCCCTCGAGCGGGACCACGGTCAGCCGCACCGGCAGCTTCCGCTCCGCCACGACCATCTGCGCGAACTCCCCGATGGTCATGCCGGTGCGCACCGGGATCGTGTGGGGGGCCGTGAAGGAGCGCATGTCGGGATCCATCAGCGGGCCCTCCACCACGCTGCCCGTGATGGGGTTGGGCCGATCGAGCACGATCACCTGGATCCCGCGGCGGCCGCCCTCTTCCAGCGCGTACACGAGCGTCGTGAGGTAGGTGTAGTAGCGGACGCCGACGTCCTGGATGTCGAAGACGAGCGTGTCGACGCCGTTGAGCATCTCGGGCGTCGGACGCCGGGCCGGGCCGTACAGGCTCCAGATCGCGAGCCCGGTGGCGGCGTCACGGCTGTTCGGCACGTTGGCGTCGACCTGGCCGGTGATCCCGTGCTCGGGCGAGAAGAGGGCGCGCAGCCGCACCTGGGGCGCGGCCGCCAGCAGATCGACACCGCGGCGGCCCTGGCCGTCCACGCCGGTCTGGTTGGTGATGAGCCCGACCGAGCGGCCCGCGAGCAACGCGAAGTCGTCCGCCACGAGGCGATCGAGGCCGGTCAGGGTGGGCCCCTCCGGGCGAGCGGGCTCATCCGCCGCGGGCGCGGTGGTCTCGCTCTCGGCGGACTCGATGGCCTCGGGGGGATCCTCGCGCGGCGCGAAGCGCGTGCCGACCGCCGCGCTGATGCGACGCCGCAGCTCGGCCACGTCGCCTTTGCCGTACGGATGCACGCGGTTGGTGAGCAGGATCATGTACACCTGGCTGTGCGGATCCATCCAGATCGCGGTGCCGGTGAAGCCGGTGTGCCCGACCGTGCCCATCGGGAAATAGGCGCCGAGGGTCCGCGAGTAGGGCGACGCAATGTCCCAACCCAGCCCGCGTATCGACTCCCCGACCGGGTGCGGCGCGAACATGGCGCGCACGGTGGACTCCTTCAGGTAGCGCTTGCCACCCAGCGCGCCGCCCGCCAGGACCATTCGGCAAAAGCGGCTCAGGTCGGCGGCGGTCGAGAACAGGCCCGCGTGACCCGCGACACCGCCCAGAAGGCGCGCGTTGCCGTCGTGCACCACCCCGCGCAGCGGGCCCTGCGCGTTCACCGCCTCGGTCGGAGCGATGCGGCGACGCCAGGCCGGCGGGGGCGCGAAGGCGGTGTCCCGCATGCCGAGCGGGGCGTAGAACTGCTTCCGCGCGAAGTTGTCGAGCGCCTCACCGCTCACGCGACGCACCAGCTCGCCGAGCAGGATGAAGCCGGTGTCGCTGTAGAGCAAGGTGGTGCCGGGCGGCACCGCGAGCCCCACCTTCGCCTGCAGCCGCGCCGCCTCCGGGAAGCCGCGGGCCATGGCGTCGCGCGACGGCAGATCGGGCATGCCGGCCGCGTGCGTGAGCAGCCGCGCCAACGTCACGTCCTGGAACGCGGTCGTGTTGAACTCCTTCAGGTAGTGACCGATGGGCGCGTTCAAATCGACCTTGCCGGTCTCCCACAGCCGCAGCACGGACGGCGTCGTGGCGATCACCTTGGTGAGCGAGGCGACGTCGAAGATGGTGTCGGCGGTCATCAGCTCGGGATGCGGGACGGTGGCACGCCAGCCGAGGACCTTCCGGTAGAGGATCTGATCACCCTGGCCGACCAGGAGCACGGCTCCGGGCACCTCGGAGGCGGCGATCGAGTCGCGCACCGCCTCGTCGACCGCCTGCGTCCACGTGACCGATTGCGCCCGGAGCGAGGCGGGCACGGAGACGACCAGGACCCCGATGAGAAGCAGGACCAGGAGCAGGGCCACCCGAAGCGGCATGGCTCTATGATACGAGGTGACGCGCGAGCGATGGCGCGAAAATCTGGGCGGTTCCGGCCCGTGCTACGATTCGCCCGTGGCGCAGCGCGTGTTCGTCACGGGTGGCACCGGGTTCGTCGGCAAGCGCGTGGTCCGTGCACTTCTTGCGCACGGATTTCTCGTCCGTTGCCTCGTCCGGCCGGGCTCCGAGCATGACCTGAAGGGTTTCGAATCGATCGACCGTGTCCCGGGCGACGCGCTGAAGCCCGACGGGCTCGCGCCCAGCGTCGAGGGATGTTCCGCGCTCATCCATCTGATCGGCATCATCCGCGAGAATCGCGGCCGCGGCATCACCTTCGAGCGCGTGCATGCACAGGCCACGCGGGACATGCTCGCGCTCGCCCGCGCCGCCGGAGTCAGGCGCTACGTGCAGATGAGCGCGCTCGGCAGCCGGCCGGATGCCCGCTCACGCTATCACCGGACGAAATGGGAGGCCGAGGAGGCCATCCGTGCAAGCGATCTCGAGTGGACCATCTTCCGCCCCTCCATCATCTTCGGACCCGGCGATGCGTTCGTGTCCACGCTCGCGCGGATGGTGAAGCGCCTACCGGTGGTGCCGGTGCTGGGCGACGGCCGTTACCGGCTCCAGCCGATTCCGGTCGAGCAGGTCGCCGAGGGGTTCGCCCGCGCCCTGCGCGCGCCGGCGAGCGTGCGCCAGACGTACGAGGTGGCCGGGCCCACACCCTACGCCTTCGTGGATCTGCTCGACGAGATCGGCCGAGCGCTCGGGCGTCCGCGCGTGCGGAAGATTCACATCCCGCTGGGCCCGGTTCGCGCGATGACTCGCGCCTTCGATTGGCTACCCTTCTATCCGGTCTCGTCCGACCAGCTCACGATGCTCGAGGAAGAGAGCGTCACCGACCCGTCGCGGTTCTTCGCGGATCTGAGGGTGAACCCGGAGCCGCTCCCGGCCGGGCTCCGGCGCATGTTCGGCGGGTCATGAGCGAGTGGCCGCTGCGCGGCGCCTTTCCGCATCAGCACGGGGACGCGCGTGGGCTGGTGGAGCGTATCGAGGCCCAGCTGCGCGAGCGCATCGAGGAGGCGGCGGAGATGGCCGCGCTCAAGCTGATGGTGGACCTCCGTGTGGAGAGCGGGCGCCCGGCGCCGGAGAGCACGAGCGCGGCGGACCGGGCCGAATTCAAGGCCACCACGCGCGCCCTCCTCGCGCGCCTGCGGGAGGCGTTCCGCGCCGAGCTGCCCGGCGAGCTACGCTCGCGCTTCGACGCGGCCGAGGCCGCGGGGCGCGATGAGCCCGCGCGGCTCCTCGCGGGCCAGGTCTTCCTCGCACGCCAGCTCGCCGACTACTGGCAGCGCTTCGAGCGCTACCAGCGCGACGACGCGGAGCGACGGCTGGCCGACGCACGGCGACCGGGTTGGCTCAAGCGGCTCTTCGGCGCTCCGTAGCGTCCTCGGTCTGCTGGCGGAGCTCGGCCAGCGCCCAGAGGTCTTCGCACTCGTCGATGGCGCGGGTCCATTCGGCATAACCGTCGAGCAGCGCGGCTCGCAGTCTCGTCAACCGCTCCTCGGACCGCTCGACGCGCGCCTTCAGATCGGGCTTGATGCCGGCCGCGGTCTCCTGCCCCGCGCGGGCGGCGATTCGGTCCACGAGATGGTTCAGCTCCTCCTGCAGCAGCCTTTCCAGCGCGTTCATCCCGGCACCTCCTTGGGATCCATATACTAAACATGTGAGGACCTACCGTGTCAACCATCCCGACATTTTCCCCTTGACGCGGTGAAACAGTAGACGTAGTGTTGCAACACATGTTGCACGGCTGGCTGCTGCTCCTGCTGAGCCTTCCCCCGCGGCCCTCGAGCCTCCGGGTGCGAGCCTGGCGGCGCCTGCGGGTGCTGGGCGCGGTGCCGCTCAAGAGCTCGGCCTACCTCTTGCCGGACTCCGCCGACCGCTACGAGCAGTTCCAGTGGCTCGCGCAGGAGATCCAGCGTGACGGGGGCGAGGCGACCCTGCTCCGGGTCGATCGCATCGAGAACATGAAGCAGCCCGACGTGGTTCGCCTCTTCCAGGAGGCCCGCAACCAGGACTACGCGGGTCTGGCGGAGCGCTATCGCAAGATGCTCAAGGGCCGGCGCCCGCGGCTCGAAGAGGAGCTGGCACGGCTCGCGCGGGAAATGGACCGGATCACCGAGATCGACTTCTTCGAGGCGCCGGGCCGGCGAGAGGTCGAGCGCGCCCGCGAAGCGGTCGAGCAGCGCACCGCCGCTGGACGCGCGCGCCCCGCGGGCGCCGCGCCGCCCCTCGATCTCGAGGCGCTCAAAGGCCGGCGCTGGGTCACTCGGCCGAGGCCCCACGTGGACCGGATCGGCTCGGCCTGGCTCATCAAGCGGTTCGTGGATCCAGAAGCCGAGTTCGTCTTCGCCCCGCCCGACCAGCTTCCCGACGACGCGATCCCGTTCGACATGGCCGGCGCCGACTTCGGCCACCACGGCGAGGACTGCACTTTCGAGACCCTGGTGCGGCGCACCGGGCTGCGCGATCGCAAGCTGGCGATCCTGGCCGAGATCGTCCACGAGGCCGATCTCAAGGACCACAAGTTCGCGCGCGAGGAGGCCCGGGGCATCGATCTCGCGCTGCGCTCACTGCTGAGCGCGATCAAGGACGATCACGAGGCGCTCGCCCACGGCCTGACCCTGTTCGACGGACTCTACGCCACCATCGGAGAGCGCGCATGAGCGAGCCGCGGACGACCTGGAGCTTGATGCGCTACTTCCTCTATCTCGGCAGCCTGGGCTTCGGCGGACCCGTGGCCCTCGTAGGCTACATGCAGAGCGACCTGGTCGAGCGCCGCGGATGGTTCAGCAAGGACGACTACATGAAGGGCCTCGCGCTCTCGCAGCTCGCGCCCGGCCCCCTCGCGGCCCAGCTCGCGATGTGCCTGGGATACGTCCACGGCCGGGTCGCCGGGGCCACCTTGATCGGCCTCGCGTTCATTCTCCCGTCCTTTCTGATGACCCTGGCGCTGGGCGCCCTTTACGTCGCGTACGGTGGGCTCGGGTGGATGCAGGCCGCGTTCTACGGGGTGGGCGCGGGCGTCATCGGCATCATCGTGCGCTCGGCGTGGAAGCTCATGCGGCTCACCATGGGCCGCGATCGGCTGCTCTGGGCGGTCGCCGGGCTCATGGCCGCCGTCACCGCGTGGACCGAGACGGAGATCGGCAGCCTGTTCATCCTCTGCGGGGTCGTCGTGCTAGTCATCCAGGCGCCGCCCCGCCGTCTGCTCGCGTGGGTCGGATCGAGGAAGACCCTGCCCGCGGTGGGCTGGCCGCTCCTCCTGCTGACCGGCCTGGCCGCCCCGGCCAGCACCGGCGTGCTCGCGCAGATCCTGTGGTTCTTCACGAAGGCCGGCGCCTTCGTCTTCGGGAGCGGGTTGGCCATCGTGCCGTTCCTCTACGGCGGCGTCGTGCAGGAGTACGGGTGGCTCACCGACAAGCAATTCCTCGACGCCGTCGCGGTGGCGATGCTGACACCGGGTCCGGTCGTGATCACGGTGGCCTTCATCGGCTATCTCGTCGCCGGAGTCGCGGGCGGCACGGCCGCCGCGGTCGGGGTGTTCCTGCCCACCTACCTCTTCGTCGTGATCCCGTATCCGTGGTTCGACCGTTTCAGCGGCAACCCTCAGGTCAAGGCCTTCGTCCATGGGGTCACCGCGGCGGCCGCCGGCGCCATCGCCGGCGCCTGCGTCGTGCTCGGCCGCCGCGCCGTCTTCGACCCGCCCACCGCGCTGATCGCGCTGGCCGCCTTCGGCCTGCTCTGGCGCTTCAAGGTCCCGGAGCCGATCCTCATCGCGGCGGCCGGCGCCACCGGCTTGCTGATCTTTTGGATCCGAGGAGCACTCCTATGAGAATCCCGCCGATCCTTCTCGTCATGGTCTTGACGATCGTCCCTCTGGCCTCGGCGCAACCAGCCGCCGAGTGGCTCACCGGGCAGACGGGCCGTGGTACCGCGCGCTGGAGCCGGCAGAACGGTGGTCTCACGTATCAGGGTGGAGCCCCCTTCGGCTGGGCGGTGCTCAAGGGCACCTCGTTGCGGGATGGATGGGCCGAGACTCGCTTCAAGCCGGTCGACGGCCGTCAGGATCGGGCCGGGGGCGTGGTCTGGCGCTGGCTCGACGCCGACAACTACTACGTGGCCCGCGGCAATGCCCTGGAGGACAACGTGGTCGCCTACAAGGTGGTGAAGGGCCGACGTACCGACTTGACCCCGGTGGGGATGCCCCCTGGCACGTACGGCGTGAAGGCCCCGGTGGCCGCGGGAGCGTGGCATACGCTCCGCGTGGACTGCGCGGGCTCCGAGTTCGCGATCACCTATGACGGCCGGCGTCTCTTCACGGTCCACGACGAGACCTTCCCTGGCCCCGGCGCCGTGGGCGTCTGGTCCAAGGCCGACAGCATCACCGAGTTCCAGAACTTCAACTACGAGGGAAAATCATGAGCGCCACCCGATCTGTTCTCTTCGTCTGTCTGCATGGCGCGGCCAAGAGCGTCCTGGCCGCGGCCGACTTTCAGCGTCTTGCGGCCGAGCGCGGCCTCGACCTCGTCGCCGCCTCGGCCGGCACCGAGCCCGATCCGGAGATCGCTCCCGGCGTGGTCGCGGCCCTCCGAGCGGAAGGACTCGACCTGAGCCGCCAGCGACCCCGCCGGGTGACCCGGGAGGACACCGCGGGCGCCGCCCGCGTCGTGACGTTCGGCTGCGATCTAGGTGACGCGACGCCCGCCTCGGTCCCCGTCGAGCGGTGGGACGACGTGCCGGCGGTGAGCGCCAACCTGCCGGCCGCGCGCGCGGTCATTCGACGCCACCTCGACCGACTCGTGGCCGAGTGCGCATCCGGCGCCACTCGAAAGGAGGCATGAGATGAAGTGGGTGACGCGGCGCAAGGCTCGCGTGGATCGCATCGCCTGTCCGTGGCTCATCCGGCGCTTCATCGACAAGGAGGCGGAGTTCCTCTTCGTGCCCGAGGACCAGGTGATGGAGACCGCGCGCCGCGAAGGAGCCCTGCCCTTCGATGTCCCCGGGGTGGAGCTCGGGCATCACGGCGAGCGATGCTCCTTCGACGCGTTTGTCGAGAAGTACCACCTGGCCGACCCGGCCCTTCAGACCCTGGCCCAGATCGTCCGAGGGGCCGATACGGACGCCCGGCAGATCGCCCGCGAAGCCTGGGGGCTCTACGCCGTCGCCAGCGGCTTCCGTGAGATCAGCCGGGACGATTTCGACAACATGGCGCTCCAGTTCCCGGTCTACGACGCGCTCTACGCCTACTGCCGCTCGGGACGCGCGTGAGCCGAGACGGTCGCCTGGTCTTCGTCGCCAAGTCGGCGCGCACGTTCTGCTACGGCTTCCTCGGCGTGCTGTTCCCGGTCTATCTGGCCGAGCGCGGCATGGACGCGCGGCAGATCGGGATGGCGGTCACCCTCACCCTGCTCGCGAGCGCGGCCATGACCTTCGCGATCCGCCGGCCCGCCGAGCGCTACGGGGCGCGAGCGGCCCTGTTCGCCCAGGCCGGCCTCATCGTGATCTCGGCCCTCGTGTTCCTCGCCACCGAGCAGCCCTGGCTGATCGTGGTCGCCGCCATGGTCGGGAACCTGGCCGTGGGCACCGGCGAGACCGGGCCATTCCTCACCCTCGAGCAGGTGGCGGTCACGCGCTCCACCCCTCGAGAGCGCTTGACCACGGCGCTCAGTCTCTACAACCTGGCCGGCTACGGCGCCTCCGCGCTCGGGGCCGCCGCGGTGGGCCAAGCGGGCGCCTCGCCCCGCGTGCTCTTCCTGGTCTTCCTCCTCGGTGGCCTCGTGCAGATGGCGGCCTATGCGCTGATGCGTCCGGACCCGGTCCGCGCGCCCGCGGCGCGCCGGGCCGTCCCGATGCCGTCGCGTCCGCTCATCCACCGGCTGGCCGCGCTCTTCGCGCTGGACTCGCTGGCCGGCGGCTTCGTGGTCCAGAGCCTGATCGCGTACTGGTTCTACACCCGCTTCGGGATGGACCTGGCCGCGCTCGGCTGGATCTTTTTCGGCGCCCAGATTCTTTCGGGCCTCTCGCTGCTCCTCGCGGCGCGGCTGGCCCCGCGCCTCGGGCTCGTCAACACCATGGTGTTCTCCCACCTCATCTCGAACGTGCTGCTGATCGGCGTCGCCCTGGCCCCGACCGCCTGGCTCGCGGTGGCCCTCCTGCTGGCCCGCCACCTGCTCTCCCAGATGGATGTCCCGACGCGCCAGACCTTCCTCATGCTGGCGGTGCACGATCACGAGCGGGAGGGCGCGGCCAGCCTCACCAACATGAGCCGTACGCTCGCCCAGTCCGTGAGCCCGGCCCTCACTGGCTGGGTGATGGCCAGCGTCTCGCTCACCGCGCCCTTCTTTCTCGGGGGTGGGCTCAAGATCCTCTACGACGTGATGCTCTTCGCGACCATCCGTCACGTGGAGACGCGATGACACTAGTCCTGACCCGGGGCGACGTCGCGGCCCTGCTGACCCTCGACGAGTGCATCGCGGCCGTCGAGCACGCCTTCGCGCTCCAGGCCGAGGGCAAGGCCCTGGGGCCGGGGGTACTGGGGCTCCACGTGCCGGGTGGCGGCTTTCACGTCAAGGCGGCTGGCCTCCCGCTCGAGCGCTTCTATTTCGCGGCGAAGCTGAACGCCAACTTCCCCGACAAGTTGACTTCCTGCGTAACTCGCTGATTTACAACACTGCTTGCAACCGGAGCCTCTTCTGCTTGCTCGATCCACTTCGCGTAGGTCTCGAGCAGCACCGTCGCCGACCGCCAGCCGCCTGCCTTCTGGACGGCCAGTAGGTTCGCGCCGCGTGAGAGCAAGATCGAGGCGAAGCTATGCCGCAGGGCATGCGGCTTGCGATACCGGACGCCCGCCTTGGCCAGGACGCGGTGCCAGAGCCGATTGAACCCTGTGGTGGTGTAGGTGAACAGCCGGGCCTCAGGATCAGCCGGAACCACGCGGAGCGCCCGGAGCCCGTCGAGGACGCGGCGCGTATCAACTCCTGAAGCCGCTGGGCGCCAGCCTGCGATATCTTCGATCACCGGAAAGAACAGTGACACCTTCCTGGCTGACTGACGATTCTTCGGCGGGCCTAGCGTGTCCCGGGACCAGGTGCCGCTGACGGTGATCGTCGCGGCGGCCAGGTCGATATCGCAGCGCCGGAGTCCCAGGCCTTCACCGGGCCGTAGGCTAGTCTGCGCCATAATCTGAATCAAGGTGCCGAAGTCAGGGTCGATGACCCGCGCCGCCGCCAGAATCTGGCGCAGCTCGGCCGAAGTAAAGGGATCGACATCGTCGGCGCGCTCCGCGGCCTTCCAGAGCGGCTCCCCGCCCCGTAAGGGGTTCGTGACGAGCAGGCCGCGCTCGACGCTGTAGTCCAGGATGATCGAAAAGATTGGAAGAGAGGCGCTCAAGGTGCTATCCGAGAGCGTCTTCGGACCTTCGGCGCCGCGCAGCTTAGCGATCCACTTTCGTAGCTCGAGACGGCTGAAGGCAGCGGGGGTGACGGCCTTGTCACCCCAGGCGGGCAGGAGGTGGTTCTTCAGAAATGCGTCATGGTTGCTCACGGTCCCGGGCCGCAGCGACCTGGTGCTCGCGTGCAGCGTGAGGGCCTCCCGGGCGATCTCGGAGAACTTCGAGACCGACGGTGCCGCCGCCGACCTGGGCGTGTAGTCGACGCCCAGCGTCCGAGCGGCCTCGACCTTCCTGGCGGCCTCCCGGGCTTCGGCCTCCGACTTGAAGCTGATACTTACCCGCTTGCCCGCGGAGTTCTTGGTCCTCAACCACCAAACCCGCCGCAGGATGCAACGCCCCTGGTTCCTGCCGGCAGCCAGCTTACGCGGCGCCGGGGCCTTGCAGAGGCCGGGCTCGCATTGGAAGTGACGATCCTGTTCGACTCGGGTGGCCATCGTCGAGATCCTAGCGCCGGGCCCGGAGTGCGGCCAGCACGTCGTCCACCCCACCGGGTGCGGCCATGCGGCGGGCTATCCAAGCATCCAGAGCGAGCCTAGGAATGCGGCGCGCACGACCAAGGGTGATGGAGGGCAAGGGGTCGGGGACCTTCAGGAACTTCCGGATGAGGCCCTCGGAGCAGTCCAGGTACTGGGCGGCGGTCGCGATGCTGAGGTACTCGGCCGGCTCCGCGGGCACCTTGGTGGGCGGGGCCGATGCTGCGCTCGGTTGAGGCGCGGGCGCGGTCGACCACCAGTTGGCGAGGGTCCTCCCGTCCCCGAGTGGCCCATGGCCCTGATCCACTTCACCGCCGACTCGAAACACGCGCGCCCCCCTACTTCACTGCCACAGGCCGGGGGGCGAGATGGATGGGGCGAGATGGAAGCTGGACGCTGTCGGCGTCTGTCACCAACACGTTATACAGGATCACGCGGTCGCGCGCGAGCCGTTGGGGCGTCCCGCGTCATCCGGCCGGTGGTGGCCCGCGTGCCTAGGCGGGGAGATCTGGGCGACCTGCAGGCCCGTCTGCTCGCCCCTCTGCTATCCTGCAGCCGATGGGCGGGCGCTACTCGATCCGGCGGCTCGTGGTAGGGAGCCTGACGGCGTTCGGGCTCGAGCTGCTCTCGGGGTGCGCGGCGGGGCGGCCGACGAGCCTGATCCGACTCCCCGAAGGGTACGAGGTGCTGGCGGCGCACTGCGAGACCCGGTCGGAGTTGTGCCAACGGATCCAGGTGACCGGGGACCCGGCGGATGAGGAAGCGTGGGGCTTCCGCGCGCGGCCGGCGGCAACCGCGTTGTTCAAGGAGCCTGAAGTTTTCTACGCGGTCGGCGACCAGGCCCGGTGTGACCAGGTGCGCGCGGCGCTCGGCACCCCGACCGAGGCGTGCTGGGGGCCAGTGTACTTCAGGCGTGAGTGATCACGTCCAGCCGGCTGCTATCGCAGGACATGGGACTCTCAATGTCGTCCTCGCCACGCCTCAGTGCATTGTCGTGGCGACGGACAGTCGGCGTACGGCGGGCGGGCAGTACACGGACATTGCGAAGAAGCTGCTGCGAGTAGGTGCGACCCGCGTCCTGGCCATCGCGGGTTTGCTGGATGTGACAATTCAGGGATTCCCTTCGCTGACCGCCCAGGTTGTCCCGCTCGTGGAGTCTCAGATCCACCGGGGCACGCTCGATGCGCATGATGATCTTTTGTGGAATGATCCGCCTCCGCCCGCGGGCATTCCGGAAGAGTTCAAGAGCCACTGGCATACGGATCCCTCGATCTGGTGGCCTATGATCACGGGGCCCCTGCAGACGGTCTACAACATCGCGGCCACCTACAGCCCAACCGATCTCACCGACGGCAGGCTGGTCGGCCTCCTTGCGGGCTTCAAGACGAGCGGCGAAGCTAAGATTACGCGTCTGATGATGGAGCCGCGGCAAGGCATATCCTCGTGGGGCCGCCCGTACATCGGCGTAGCAAGGGGTCACGCGTCACTCACGACAGCTGGGTCGCTTATCTCTCAGACAGCCGGCAGGACGGACTTGGCTGATCTCGTTCTCCACGGCGATGTCGCCCAAGCACGAAACCGAGCGGGTGAGCATCGAGCGATCGCCGCCTTTCTGGCCCGACGCGAAGCGGGTACTGTCGATGCGATATCAGAAGTCGAAATGGTCGATCTCGCGCAGGCGCTCATCGAAGCGACCGCAGCGGTCGAGACCACAGTCGGTGGGCCGATCCAGCTGGCCCGCATGACGCCAGGCACTCTCGTCCTCGAACAGCCCGATTTCCCCGACCCGGGACACTTCCTGCCGGCCGATGGTACATGGCATCTGGGGGTTATCTTTACATCCGATTATCCGTTCGGTGAGCGCGTCACCAACGTCGTCTATACGTTCTGTGAGATCAGGGATGCTTCCACGGCGATCCCGCTCGGCGGGAACCACTTCTATGGAAACACGCTCGAGCGGAGCACGTTCGTTTATCAGGGTGGGTCGATCAGCTTCGGCAACAACACCGTGCTCGAGTGCACACTGGTGATCGCCGCCGGGGTCGACGAGGCCCCATTGGCTCCGATCCAGGCGCGGTTCAGCCACATCGTTCGGTCGACCTGACTTGTGGCGCATGCCTCGCGCACCCGGCCGGACAGCAACGGGCTCGTAGAACCGGCCCAGATTCTGCCCGCCGAGCTGATTCAGAAGCTACAGGGCGGCCCTTCCTCCTCGGGCTCCGAACAGGATCACCGGGATGCTGCCGCCGTTCCCTGACGCACTCGGCGCATCTCCCGGGCGCGGCGCCGACGGGCGGCGCGGCGGAGCCGCTGGACCGCATTCCTGGTCTTGAATGGGTAGCCATTCTGTTCCGTCTCCCGGAACTGTGGCGGATTCGAGGGATTGAGGGTGTTGAACAGCACGGCCACGCGCGTGATCCCAGGGATTGCCTCTTTGACGACCTCCAGCCGCTTGCCGCTTAGCTCACGGCTGAACAACGATATCCCGGTAACGTTCCCGCCGGGACGTGCAAAGCTGGCGATCAGCCCGTCGCCGACCGCGTCGGCGCTGGTCGCCATCACGACCGGGGTGGTGGAGG